>Ga0138256_10007703_pt1 | contig 11336 bp, 7 predicted proteins | sample KNB2016incub_MG_FD_105486 | JGI IMG/M metagenome (GOLD analysis project Ga0138256, IMG submission 105486) | Active sludge microbial communities from wastewater in Klosterneuburg, Austria - KNB2014incub_MG | ecosystem: Engineered > WWTP > Activated sludge > Unclassified | place: Austria...
AAAGCTAGAGACTGTCAAGACAAATAGCAACAGGCCTATGGAAAACGGTAGAATAGTAGACTAAGATGAGAAGATTGGATGAAGCTCTCTATTCAAGATAGCTCAAATTGTAACAGTATTTCTGTTATGTCATACTAATAGTGTTACACTCTTGGAATCATAAAAGTGGGATTATTATACCACCACCACCACCCAATAAAGGGGTGTGGGTTATTAGCGAAGACTTCCTTTTCCACAGAGCTAACAGTGAGATTGCGAAATTGAACTTCCGACAGGGTTGTCAAAAGCCCACTTGTTCGCGCCTATCAAGGATAAGGACCGACCAAGCATATTGGCTATAAGTTGATTTTTTTAATAATCTCCCCGACCTTGTTCTCGGTTGTTCTAAGCTTATCTGAGCAAAAAATCAAAAGATGACCTGCCTTGTCAACCCTTTCGGCGAGGACATCGATTGAGATCTGGTCGTTTTCCAGGTCTTTTAAAATTTGATCAAGCTCTTTAGCCGCTGACTCATACGTTGTGTTAGGGTCCATGATGAGGTGTATTTTATGAATTGAGTTTCAAAGTTCTTTCCAAAGACGCGGACATTCAGTTCATCTCCTTGACTAAGGATCATATCACGGTTGACAATTTTGTCTCCCTTCCGAATTATTCCAAATCCTCTCATTGATATTTTCTCAGGATCAGCAAGCTGTATCATGGTATGAGCGTCGACAATCTTGCGCCGTTCTACTTCAAGTTTGGATTGAGCATGTCTTATAAAGACACGCATGTTATACCCATCCAGGTGTTTAGCCTGGAGCTCAAAGTATTTGGTGGTTGTTTGTTTTAGGCGTTGATGAATCAAGCGTAAAGCAGATGGCTCCCTGACTGTAAGAATAGAGTATGGTTTCAAAGTTATGATTTGATGAGCCTTTTGCAAATGTTTCTTTTGCTCATTTATAGTCTCACTGCTTTTACGAAGTATACGTGTTCCGATTGTGTGTAGCGAACCTCGTCGAAGCCGGGTATACTCATTAGATTTTACGGAGAACACATCTTTCTTTGAGGCAAACCAGGTATGTTGAAGCTTATAATACCGGAGAGCAAAATCTTTTATACGGATCCAAATTTGTTGCTGTCGGGCTTCGTAATGATTGTTGTAGCTGACAATATAGGCACCTACTGCACTAGGGGTTTTGTGGGAAGTGTGGGCCACAACATCGCTAACCATCTGGTCGATCTCATGTCCCAGTCCAGTGAAAACAGGCAAGGCTTGTTCAGTTATTAATTTGCAGATTTCGTAATCATTGAATACATCGAGATCAAATTTGGATCCACCACCCCGCAGGATCACTATTACCCCCGATGTTTTGACTTGCTTTGTTTTAAGCAAGGCCTTCACAATGTCTCGGCGAGCTGCATCGCCTTGTACCTGTGTGTGGATGAGGGTGTGATCAAACTTGTATCTGTATGGATTCTCCTCGATCTGTTTAACGAAATCCTTATAACCAGCTGATTCAGATGAACCAATGACTATAATCTGTTGAATGACCGTAGGGAGAGGGATGTCTTTGTTTCGGTTGATAACACCTTCGGCTGTCAATTTTTCGATACACTCCCTCTTACGACGTTCAATATCACCCAGAGCGAAATCCTTGTCAACCGCTTCAACAGTCAGAGAGTACCCATACTGCAGGTGAAAGGAGACTTTCACGGATAGGAGTACTTCAGAACCTTCTTTTAGAATGTTGTTGTAATCGTTGCCGAGATCTAATTTGATTTCAGTCTGAGTGCCCTGCCATATATTTGCCTTGGCTTTCGCAATAGTGCTTCCATTCTCGGTCTGTACCAATTCAAGATAGGTATGTCCAGAGCTGGCCGGTTTGATGGCAGCAATCTCAGCTTTAACCCAGAAAGATCTGCCTCCTGTAGCTTTGTCAATTTGCTTTTTGACGGCTTCATTGATCTTCTGCAACGTATATATGGGTCTTTCAGGCATGGTCTTAAAGAGCAGAGGAACCAAATAGTATACCAATTTTAATCCATCTAATACTCCTGAATGTCCGAATTGGCTTGATAAGTTCAAAAAAGCTAATTGCTGCTCATCCTGACAGCTTAAATTTTGATCACCTTATTCTAAACCGTAGGGCCCTCACCAAGCATAACTTGGTGAGGGCCCTATAATTAGCGGTGGGTGAGGGATTCGAACCCCCGTTACCGGTTAAAGCAAACTCGTTTTTCAGGCGAGCGCATTCGACCACTCTGCCAACCCAAAACAGGGATTAACCATTTTTGGGTTGAAGTTGATCAAGGCAAATGTAACAATTTCCAGTTTCAATATTAGCAATTACAATTTTGTTATATCAAAACCATTCTTTTAGATAGTGCTAATAAAATGGTCTTCAATTCCAAAGTGCCTAATTTCTTCTAACAACTCTCATAGGGGGAATTGATTTCTCAAAATTAGGAAGTGACTTAACGCTAGGGAAGCGATTAGCATTCAATTCTTTACAATCTGAGACTATTAAATAGTCTTCTAATCTTTTGTTGAAGAAATCGATATAGAATTGCTCTCTAGTAAATATTTCCATAATAGCATCAATGGTACAGTCCTTATCATAAGCGTAGATGTACCACTTGCAATAGACATTGGCTATAATATCAGGATCGGCCAAAATTTTGGATGTTCTTTCTTTAATCCAGGAGTTTGCTACTTCATGAAGCCAGTGCCAAAGTACATGGTAACAGATATCACAATTAAACTTAGTAGGAGAATGAGCATTCATTTCCTCCACAGCTTTGTTCCAATTTTTATCCTTTGCAAGTGATTGATAAAATATCGGGAAGGCTACTATTAAATAGTCTACATCAATAACTTCTTCTGTGCCAATAAAACAGAAAAAGGGGGCCCGGGAATCAATACTATCAGTAAATGATGCGATCAGTTCATCAATTATTCTTGAAGAGCTACATGCTGAGATCGCTAGACTCAGGTTGTTACAACACTTTATATTTATTTCTGTGAAAACAGGCCTAAGTTCGCTCCAGAGCACCTCATCATCACTGACAAGAACAATCCCATTTTTCTGGTCAAGGCCGTGGGCTTCAATATGGATTAATGGAAACTGTCCTGGTTGAAGCTCATCATTTATTTTGTTCAATAAATTGAGAAGTTCAGTCCTAGAATTGACAATATGTAGCTCAGGATTCATCTCCGGGAAAAGTTTCTCAATATAATATGTATACAAATCCTCAGCACTTTGCTTGTGTTAGCATGTTAGAGACACAACGAAATAAGTCTTATTTAGTCCAAAGGGAATATCCATCTATTTGAAATATATTAAATGATTCGTTCTTGTACAAGGATATATTGAAATGTGCACGTCAATAGACTTGACTATAATAGTTTCAATTTGTTGCTTTTATAAGCCTTTTGGAAACAGACACTTCATTACCTCTTCCTCCGCATCCTCCACCCTATATATCCCGGAATCCATAAGCTCATCTAATTTCCGAAAAAGCCTATCTTGGTTTTCCTGTGCCACCTTCTCCAGAATGCCGTTGTGCGTTAACTCCAAATAGAGGGGTTTGTTGTGCTCTTTTATATAATCTATCCATTTGCGTGCAATCCAACCAAGATCATCATCATCATCTTTATCATCATCTTTATCCTCTTCTTCTTCCTCCTCCGCGTCTTCATCGTCTTCGGAGGGCTCGATAATTTTTTCCCAATATTCAAAGTCATCGAGAGGCAACGGAATCAACTTGATATTCGTCCCAGTATAGCTGTTAAAATTTTCATTGGCAAAAGCAATAGAAGATGCGTCCCAACTCTTTGGATATTCTGAAGAAAAAATATCATGAAGATGGAGAAGTTCTATCACAATGCTGGTAGCCAAATAATCTTCATCATTGACCATGTTTTGTATGTCTTGTGAAATTACTATTCCGAGTTCTTTACCCCACTCTTTCTTCAGAACATCTTGATGAAGGATATCATGACGTTCCGATGCCATCTGTTCTCGTAATTTAGTATCTGTGCAGAAATAAAAAGCTAGACATTCTTTTTGCCAATCAGGAAGAGTTTTAACAAACGCGAGAGCTAACACTTTAGCTTCTTCTCCACAATTTATCTCCAAAAGTCCATCCGGATTAAACCCAAATATAAGTTGTTCCGCAAGGCGGGTAAGTATTGGGTATGTTTTCCCATTGTCATTTTCAATGTAAGTAATAGCCGCTTTTTGAAAGAAAGGAATTAAAATCGATCTAGCATGAGTTCTGACCACTTTCACCAAGTGAGCTGTCATTACCAAGTTGTAATTTTTATTAAATCGACTGTAGTCAAAGTTAAACCCATGCATACTATACGTCCTTTTGGAATGTTATATCATTTTGTCAACATGGATCTTCTGCTAATATTACAGTAATCATGTGATTACTTTGTTCCAGTTTTATTATATGGTTACATTCTCCTATAGAGCTGCATGGCTTGGATCGATCATAATCGTTTTTATAAAGTTCTGTATAGGTTCTTTTGGCATTAATATACATAGATTGAAGTATTTCTATCCATTGAATGTCTGTGATTGCACTAAAGTTTTGGTAACTCCAGCCTCGATTTAAGAATTCAAAATAGAGAAGGGTATACGGTTTTGTAAAAATATACCATTGATCTGGATCTTCTAGTGGTAGACCATGAAATAAATGCATATAATTGTAATTGAAATCAGCATGTATAGTCCAAGATTGTCCTTTTGCGGCATATTTATTTATTTCTGAATACCACAATGTATTGTAATCAAAACTACCCCACGCTTCGTTCAAATCCTTCAAGTAGATCGCATTTATCTGATGTGCAATAATATGTGGAGGGAAAAGTGTTTTGAGATGAGGAGTCCTAATATAAGTGTGATTCTCTATAATGTCCTTGGTGGCCAAGCTGATCATAAAAATGCAATGCCAGTCAGAGATTGAACCTAAATTGAGATTCAGAACGTAGTCAATAGCTGTTGTGCAGTCTTGGATGGATACATTTTGGACCGAATGCAATTGAGTAATTATTGCATCAAGTACAATAACATCATTGACATTGATTAATCCGGCAATTCCTATAAATCCCTTTTTATTAGGTAGTTCTCTTGACTTACAGGCACATTTACCTTTTTGCTCATACCCATCCTGGTAATTAACTTGGCGATCTGAAGCCAAGTAAACATGAGATCCACAATTTATTCTCGTAATAAGAGTCATATTGTATCTTAAAAATCATCTTATTAAATAAAATTAGTCCAACAATGCTTTCACCAAACAATCCTTCAAATCCGTATAGTACTGTATATTGATTTTAGTGATCATTTCATCAGATAGGTCATTCAACTGCTTACGTGCATTCAGCGGAACCAGCAAAGTGGTAGCTCCCTTTTCAACAGCCAGTTCCGCGAGATTGACGGCATTGTAAACAGAATCTAAGGATCCACCAAGATTTAATTGACCAACAATTACTACGCCTCCTTTGATGTTCTTTTCAAGTATAGAGCTGCATAAGGCAATTAATACTGCCATACCCATCCCATTGCCACTTTTAGAGGCGTCAAAGGCTCGGAGCTGAACTGAAAACTCATGAGAGCGTGGATCACGATCACCTATCAACTCCTTGTTTTTGCTGTAGAGGTTCTGCTCCGCATATCGAACACTTTCCTGGAATGCTGCTGGTGCAGGTTTGTTTAGAATTTTAACTCCGGAGCCAGGTCCGGAATTGATTTCAATCTTATACAAGCCTGTTGCTTCTTCCTGGCTGCCACCCATGTTAAGTGTCCAGATCTGGCCCGGAGGCAGAGGATCTTCTCCTATGGTGTTTTCGCTGTGAAGCTCTGGGGTAGTCACAAACATTTCAACACCATCCTCCCCAAGCCTGTAGCTAAAGTGCGTGTTCCTAAACTCAGCTGAACCAATTCTTTTCTGTTGCTCCTTAACGCGCCTACGGTATTCTAAAGAAATTTTAACAGCCCATTCCAGGAGTTCATCAGAAATGGGTGATTCAGGGTTTGGCTGCATTAGCTTTAGCAATCCATTCAAGGTTTTATTCGTTGCAGTTGTATCTCTGCCACTTAGAGCACCTCCATAGTCAAGTCTAGGTAGCACCGATGACAAACGACTAGTATCCCTAAGCCTAGTCCAGCACTCAGCCAGAAAATCACTTACCAGACCAAAGTGATCTGTGAAATATGTCCTATTAAGCTTTGGGAAATCCCAGCCAGGAACGAAAGCATGAATCCGATCCATGAATGCCGTATCATCCTTCATCTCTTTGGGCATAGGCCCGAACAAGTGGCTCACCCTTTGCTGATGCTCAACATCTACATCAAAGTTCCCCACCATTACAATGCCTCCATCTGCACGAATGGGTTCCTTGCCGCGGCTAAACTCACCGCTTTCCATGTACCCTTTCATGATGTTGACACCGTCCTTTTGATCAAAGGAGATCCCGGAAACTTCATCAAAGCAGACTACATCGTACTTACAGACTAACCCTCTCTCTCCACTACCCATGTTTACAAACATCTTGGCCACCGTAGCCTTTCCACCGGAGACCAAATGAGAATATGGAGATATTTGCTGGTATAAATGTGATTTACCAGTCCCTCTTGGGCCTAATTCAACCATGTTATAGTTTCTCTCCACATAGGGAATCATCCGAACGAAAATCACATTCTTAGCCTTTTCTGTAAGGCTAGAGGGCTCCATTCCCACACTCCGGATCAGAAAGTCTTTCCATTCCTCCAGCGTAAAATTCTCTCTGCCATTGTACAGTATATCCAATACATTCCTCTGTGATAATTGGATGGGACGGATATTGGAAATGCCGAAGGGGCGACCATTATTCTCCTGGGCGATGGCAGCATCGTACTCCAATTCAATCTCCGCGTAAAAACCACCGGTCAGCATTCTATCATTGGCATTCACAATTTCCGGAGAGATACGAACCTTGTTTAGTTGCAGACTTGGCAAAGTAGCAACATAACTATCCGAAGCTGTGTCAAGCCTTGCGGTGATGATATCAATGAGTTTGATTGACCCTGCTTCTCTTGCCTTTGACTTGAAGTATTCTTCTTCACCCGGTCTCACTGTTCTGTCTTGCAGCTGCCTCTTCACAATTTCAAGTCCTTCTTGAATTTCTGTTTCATTGATAGTGGCACAGTACCTCCCTAATAGAAATTCTATTACATAAGTAGGTATTGGATATGTCTTGCGAAACTGTTCCAACAGGTCCTTTCTCACAATAAATCCTTCAAAGGATTTAGCGGCTATGTGATCGATTTTGTCTAATTCCATCATCGTATATTTTTAACCACCTACTGTGGTGGGCTTCTTGTCCAATATTCTTTCAGTTGCGTCCAACAATACAATCGTGGCTGCCTGGTGTTCTGCTGAATCATCTACCATCAGTGTTACTGTATTGCCTTGCAGGGTTTTGTTCTTAGACAACACAATGGAGGTTTTTGGGTCGTTGTATTTGGTGCGGATATCTATACTGTATCCCTCAGGTACTTCCAAAGTTTGAATAGTGCACTTCAGGTTTACCCACTTCACGATTCTAACCTCAGCGTCAACAGTTTTCACATTCGGATTTTCAACTATTATAGTAGGCACTAAACACTCATGAATAGAAATACCTCCATGGGCATACTCTTCGTTAGCCTTGAAAAATGAAATGCCAGGCGCATAAGCGATAAAGATTGAAGGATTCCACCGCCAGGGTAGGTGTAATAATTCAGTTGTAGCTCCTTCTTTGATTAAAGCACAGCGTCCCCAACGGGTTTCGGTTAAGCCTGCATTGAGTTGCGTTTTAGGAAGCCCCCCCGGTAGCAGCAACCACCCATGATCAGTTACTATTTTGATCCGCTTGATCCCTCTTTCAAAAGCCACATCTAATGCCTCTTGAACATGGTCAAACAGTTCTTCAATGCGTTTTACCATGTCAGCTTGCTCTTCATGACCCTTGGTATCTATATCGCCTATCTCCTGCCAATATTTCCCTTCATTTTGAATGTCATTTGCATGAGTGACTAATTTGAAGCCAGCCGTTTTCAATGCATCACGAAAAATAGGAGTGAGTAGGTCTTTGCCATTTTGTAATTGTGGACGAAAGTCTGAAATACCACTTTGTACTGAAACAGCCATTGCTATAGGTGATACATTGGGCTTGGCAGTAGGAGTTAGTGAAGGGATTGCGGACCATCCGGATTCCAATGAGACTTTCAATTTGTGCTTTGATAACCGTTTGCAAAACTCCTCTGCTAGCTCATATCTAAATGCATCTACAAACAACACGAATGTTTCCGTTTCTACTATAGCATTTTGAGAAGTAAAAATACTTGCATCCTGTTCAACCAATTTTTGAAACTTATTGGTGATGTTTTCTAACCAAGGGTGATAGAAAAGATGGATGATGGATTTTACAATGGTTTTATCCTTCTCTGCTTTTACAGCGGCTAATGCCTTACGCATGAATTGATCAATCAAATAGCCATTCGTTGTGTAGTAGTTCTTTATAGCTTCAATGGAGGATGATGAAGACGTTTCATTTGTCTTTGAAGCCATTTGAACCATATAGTGCAAGGCATCTGCCAGGGGAGCTTTACCCATTTCGAACGAGACCCAGTTTCTTCTTACACCATGTTCCTTTTCCAATGCTTGCAGAGTGGCCAATGCTTTTGTTGCGTCTTGCTTTGCTGCCTTTATTAAAGCCTGAGCTAATGCTTCTTCTTGCTGTTCATTTATCTGCGGCCAGCTTTCATCTGGCAAGGCAAAAACACCAATGCCTAAATCGGCAGGTTTGGCCAATCGAAGCAAATCCTCTATTTCAGGATATTTGTGAGGTGCTGACGCATACATTTGCCACACGTATCTCCAGGAGTTTTTTTGTGAGCCCAGTTTTTCGGCAATGGCTTTGATGTTCTTGTGGTCCGGCTCAAATTCATATTGTGATTTGCACAGGTTAATGAACACCTCTTTCTTGTCGGCTTCCATGGTTTGATAGAAGGCATCGCCTTTACACATCCATTTGAGGATGGTGGGAATGATATCCGGGAACAATTGATTGTTCAGATAATCTGCATCTATATTTGTTTTGTTGGCGAATACCCTACGGTCTTGAAAAATGGAAGGAAGTGTTTTCTTTAATGCATCTTTGGTGGCATTGTCTTTGGCTACTTTAATGCCTAAGCCATAGATTGGATTTTCTACAAAAGCCAGGATGCTCCATTCCCTCCCGTTTTCCTGGATAAAAAGTGTTCCGGTGTATTGGTACTCCAATAAGGGTTGAAAATTGAAAACGGCATTCTCTACATTACGCAAGTCGGACTTTGCCACACCCGGTAGATAAATAATGGGAATAGCCTCTACATCCCACTTGGCTTCTGGTAGCACTTTAGCAATCATGCACTTTAACCAGATAGCAGGACCCTGCTTTTTTGATGGTTGAAAGCTGCCGTAGATGAGAAGGTGTGGTATGCTTTCCTGCAAAACCTCAATCACATCTATCCACTGGTTTTCAGGATCGGGCCAAAGGATAACCTCCGGCTTTACCATTACGTTGCTGTTGTGGTTTTCTGCCTGCTTTAATGCCTGTATTACTTTGTCGTATATGCTCTGTGTCATACAATTCCTATCTGTACTAAAAATAATTCTTCACGTCTTTTTAGAAACTCATCGAAATTAGATGCATCCCACTTTCCGTGAGGTATAAAATGGTTATCCAAAATTGAATTTCCCAACCTTTCACTCCACTCAATGAAGGATTCATCTGACTTCAATCTATTGTCAGCAGCGGTAACATATCTAAGATTAAAAATTGAATTAAATTTTTCTTTCGCAATTTTACCTGTCTTTAATTCACTTTGAGATACAATATGATCTTGCTGCGGCATATTGTCTTTACTCAATGGAGTAAAATTGACAGAATGATTGTAAAGAAGCGAAAGTACAAGATGACTTTCGTGAGAATTATAGGTTATTTTATTTATCAAATCCTTGGTGACTTCAAGCGTTAACGCAGGTTTAGCTTCATTGAATTTTTCAAATATCTCTTTCTTTGGAAAATAATCACTTCTGCTGCTATCTTCAATTGCCTTTTTAGCTTTGTTCAAAATACCGTCAGATTGACCACCAAACACCCCAGTAAGCATAGACGTAATTAACCATTCTCTTATTGAATGCTGCAAAGCAGGGGTTAAATTATTAGGCTCTTCACCAATACTTTTTATATCGTGCTTGTAGATAAAGTAAACTATTGGAATTATAGCATTGTAAGAAGTGATAAGTTTATCATGGGTTAGTAAAAAACGAGATGACAATAGGTCTTTTGTCAATCTATATGCCTTGGCAATTCTTTCATCCCACTCTAATTTAGTGACATCTAATATGGTCGGAGTAAAATTAACAGTACGATATTTCAGCCCATCTTGATCTTTAGCATGGAAAAAAAGAATAGTTTTTAATATTACATCATGTGAATACTTAAATTTCGTGCCTTCGTTGAGTTCTTTAAGCAATTCATTAAATTTATCCCTCGCCTCATTCCAATGTAATTTAATGAACGAGAAAAGCAAATCTGAATAGCTTAATTTTTCACCTCCTGAATTTGTTCTGATAAAAATATCTAATACTTTGTCATATTCCTGGGTCTCTTCCTCATAGTAAGTAATCAACTTATCGTAATTCATTTTTGACCATAATTTGAATATGTTTCCATTTTCCTGATCGCTTATGTCATACCCAATCTCATTTTTTATTTTCTGCTTTATTTTTGATTGTACTTCATGCAGTTTATCCAGACTGGTGATATACTTAACTTTGATCCAGTTTTTATGAAATGCAGGTAGTATTTTTTTCTTGTCCTCTATTCTTTCTATCCATACATCAGGCTGGCTATTGGGAAAAAACTGAAAATCAAATAGCATCTCCTTTTCATTTTCCTCTACTCCTGAGAGAATATTGAAATACAAGTCTGCGTTTTGAGTATTTTTTTTGTTTTTTATCTGGTAAGTTCCTCTCAAAGTCAGATAAAAGGAGGTTATACGCTGTTGTCCATCTATAGCCAAATAATATTTGTCTCTGGTTAATGGTCCAGTATCAGGAGTATTTTCTTCAAATCTTTTATTGATAAACCTAATTCGCTTTAGATGCTTTTCCTTTTCGAGGGTTTTTTTTTCAAGACACCAAAACAAGACGGTGTTAATTGGATAGTCCCTACAAATACTATCAAAAAGAAGATATATATCATCCTCATCCCACACATATGGCCTTTGTATGTCTGGTAGAAAAAGTGAATCATTCACTTTTTTAATGCATTC
>Ga0138256_10007704_pt1 | contig 11336 bp, 5 predicted proteins | sample KNB2016incub_MG_FD_105486 | JGI IMG/M metagenome (GOLD analysis project Ga0138256, IMG submission 105486) | Active sludge microbial communities from wastewater in Klosterneuburg, Austria - KNB2014incub_MG | ecosystem: Engineered > WWTP > Activated sludge > Unclassified | place: Austria...
AGGCGGCCGTCTTTCCGGTGCCGGTCTGCGCACACGCGATCAGGTCACGGTGGTCCAGCACGGCCGGAATGGCCTGTTGTTGAATGGGTGTGGGTACCTTGATGTTCATTGCAGCAAGGCCCTCGAGAAGGTCGTTGCTGATACCGAGGGAATGGAAATCCATGGAGGCCGTAGTGCGCGGTTGTTCCCGCGCTTGGGGCGGCGAAGATAGCCGCGTGATATTGGGGATCAGGATGCCAGTCGCTGCTCCATCCTGTCCGGCGTGAACACCAGACGGACCGTTGTTCCCGAACTGCCGGAGTATATCATTCTCCCATTCAATTGTTGGGCGAGCGAATGCATGAGACCGGTTCCGATGGAGTCGAGTTCCCCCCTGCCGGTCGAGGGGCCCATTCCGATGCCGTCATCGCTAAGGGTCAATTCCATCGTTCCATCCGTGTTCCGCAATCCGATCCGGATCGAACCGGTCTCACGATCCTCGAAGGCGTATTTGATCGCATTGGTGATCAATTCATTCACCAAAAGGCTCAAGGGCATCAGGTCCGCAGCATGCATCGCGATCCGATGCGCATCAATGAACACGGAGATGCGGTCATGACAGCCGTAGGCCACCAATGCGTTCCGGGCCAACTCCTCGAAATGCGGCTGCACCGGGATCGATTCCTCTCCACCCACCTTGTGCGTGGCTTCATGGACCAAGGCCATGGCCTTCAATCGGCCTTGCGCTTCTTTCCAAGCGCGGTTGGATCCTTCGGGAGCCTGTATAGCGAACAGGCTCTCGATCACTTGCATGTTGTTCTTCACGCGGTGATGGATCTCCTTGATGACGATGTCCTTTTGCTCATCGCTCATGAGCGCCTCCGCCAAGCGCATATTCTGGCGCTGCAATTCCAGGTTCTTCGCATGGTTCTCATCCTTCTGCCGTTGGATCAATGCGGTCTTCAACCGGGAGCGGCGCGCGGTCCGGATGTTCATCCGGGCAATGAAGAACAAAGCGACCGTGAGTCCAACGAAGAGCAGCACGATGAACAGCAAGAGCCTGTTGGAGATCCGCTGTTCCTCGATGGTCGCTTCCTTCTCTTTGTTCTCGATCGCCAGATCGGAATTGAGTTGGTCCTTCTTCTCCAATTCATACATCACCTGCATTCCTGCAAGGACCATGTTGCTTTCCGCGCGCTTGAAGGAGTCCTCAGCGTTGTACAACCCTTGCAGGCCATGCAACGCGGCCTCGTCGTCGTGCCGGGCGAGGGCGAGTTCATACCGGGTTCGGAGAAGTTCAAGTTGCAGGTCCGGGCAAATGGTAAGATCGAATAGCCCTGATGCCAGGTTCATCATGGCAATGGCATCGGCATGCCTGCCAGCGCGCGCGGATGCACGCGCTTGCGCCAGGGCAAGTTCAATACGATCATCCGGTGTCCCGGATGCGTTGATCACCCGGCCGGCCATCACCAGATAGGGCCAAGCATCCAGCGGTTTACCTTGAGCCATCAAGGCCTTGGCCATGAGCATCCGCGTACGTGCCTGGATCATCGCCCGGTCCGGGTTCGTGGGCGTGGTCAGCGCCAGTTCGGCCATTCGCAAGGCTTCGTCAGTACGACCCGCCTCCACCATGGTACGGACCAGGAATACGCGTGAACGAAGGATCAGGTCAGCATCCTTGGTCGCCACCGCGATGGCCAGTGCGTTCCGGGCCTCTTCCAACGCCTTGTCCATGCGTTGGTTCACCCGGTATGCAGTGGAAACGGCTTGCAGATCCTCCGCCATCCGTGCGGGATCCTGTAAGGATCTGGAGATCGCTAATGCGGACAACGTGGTGCGGAGGTGATCCGCATGAAGTCCGATGGCGGCCTGGATCCCTCGCGTAACCGATAAGGCTTCGTGGAGGAGGAGTTGGTCCCCGCTCTGCTCGGCAAGCCGCACGGCATTGTGTGCATGAGCCAACGCACTGGTCGGATCCGTGGACCGGGTCCGCAATGCCAATTGCATCAAGGCGCCTACCCGTTCCTGAGTGGAAGCATCGGTATCAAGGACATAGCGTACGCTGTCGCCCAAGTTGGACGCATGCAAGGCCGGCCCTCCGAGCGAACCAAGGATCAGAATAGCGACAAGGCGAAGTTTGGACATCGGGGCCTTGGTACGTTCGGCATCCGTTCGGGTTGCACGCTAGGCCGGTTATGTTTACAGCATGGCGGTAAGGGTGGAGATCTGTGTGGCGTCCATTGAGGAAGCACTTGTGGCCCATGACGCGGGCGCCGATGGGATCGAAGTCTGCACTTGGCTGGCTTGTGGTGGGGTAACCCCCAGTTCCGGACTGGTGGATGCGATCCGAGCGATGGTCACACTTCCTGCGCGTGTTCTTGTCCGCCCCGGTCCCGGAGGATTCCAATACACCCAAGCGGAACAAGCGGTCCTGCTCACCGATGCCGAGGTGTTCGGTGCAGGTGCGATCGGCCTGGTCTTAGGTGCGTTAACTGCTTCTGGTGAATGCGACGCTTCGGTCATGTCCGCAGTGAAACGGCTGGCTCCTGAGAGCGAGATCACCTTCCATCGCGCCATCGATCAGGCTACGGATCCGATCCGGATCGTGGAGTCGTGCATCGAACTCGGGATCGATCGGATCCTGACCTCCGGCGGTGCCACGCTCGCGGTCGATGGTGTTGAAACGATCAAACGGATCATCGCGTCGGCCGGTGAAGGATGCGAAGTAGCGATCGCTGGCGGTATCGGACCTGGTAACGTGGTTGAATTGGTGGAGCGTACCGGAGCGAAGGAGATCCATTTCGCAGCGCAACGAGCGAAAGCCTCGATGCAGAACAAGGTCGCCATGAGCAGCACGAACGTCGGCGTGAACTTCGAGACGGTACCCGACCAGGCCAAGATCGAAGGCGTGCTGAATGCGCTGGTGAAAGCGGGGTTGCGATGAGATGGTTGTTCGTTGTTGGTTGGTTGTTGTTCGGCGCGCTGTGTGGCGCGCAGGAAGTGCATATCCCGTTGCATGATGGATGGACCTTTTGCCAAGTAGGGAAGGAGCAGTGGTATCCGGCGGAAGTACCCGGCGTGGTGCATACCGATCTCTTGCGGAACGGCTTGATCCCGGACCCCTACAAGGGCAACAACATCGACAGCGTGCAATGGATCGAGAACGAGGACTGGATCTACAAGCGCACGATCGTCGTCACGGATACGCTGTTGATGCATGGTCATCTCGATCTGGTGTTCAAAGGCCTCGACACGTTTGCCGAAGTGTATTTGAACGATTCGTTGGTCGGGAAAGCGGACAACATGTTCCGCAGTTGGGAGTGGTCCGTCAAACCCTTGTTGCACCTCGGTCTGAATGAACTGAAGATCATCTTCCGCAGCCCGATCAAGGAGGGGGCGAAGCTCCGTGATGCGTATGGCATCCAACTGCCGCACGACAACGACCCGAGTGGCGTAAGCCCCTACATCCGCAAGGCGGCCTACCAATTCGGCTGGGACTTCTGCCCACGATTGGTGACGAGCGGGATCTGGCAGGAGGTGGAGTTGAGGGGGTGGAGCGTTTCCCGATTCACATCCTTCGGTGTTTCGGCGATGCCAGTCGGCGACTCTATTTCACTGTGGCTTCGCGCGGATATGCCATGGCTCAAGGATGGAAGCGTGCGATTCTCGCTTGATGGGAAGAGATTGGCGGAAGTGCAGATCGGGATGGTGGATGGAGTGGGGTTCGGTGGGTTCTCTGGAAGAGTCCCGCTGATGGAAAGATGGTGGCCAATTGGGGTGGGTAGCCGGCCTATGCACACCTTGAGCGCAGAACTCCTTGATTCGAAAGGCGAGGTCATCTCTCGCGCAGAAAAGAGGACTGGCTTCCGCACCATTGAATTCATAGAGGATCCGGATGCGATTGGTCGGTCATTCTTCTTCCGGGTGAATGGCTGTGACATTTTCATTAAAGGCTGCAATCTTGTTCCGCCAAGCATGGTCCTGTCCTCAACAGGTGATAGTGTGTGGGCCGCTTTGGTGGTTTCGATGCAGAACGCGCACATGAATATGGTTCGCGTTTGGGCCGGAGGCGTATACCCACCCGATGCGTTCTTCGATGCGTGTGATACGGCGGGCATCTTGGTTTGGCAGGACTTCATGGTGCCGAACATGCCACCAGGTAATCGCAGATTCATGGCATCACTGATTGATGAATCGCAGGAGCAGTTTGATCGGATAGCCTACCATCCGTGCCTTGCGATATTCTGCAACGACAACGAACTCGCCGTCGCTTGGGAGAATTGGGGATGGCAGGGGCGTTACAACCTGCACGGGGTCGATTCGATTAGAGTTGCGACGGACTATAATGAGGTGCAGCGGGTACTCGCAATTGCGCCGCGCGGCAATCATTTCCCATTCATTTCGAGCTCCCCCCTCAGCAACTGGGGCTCCGCCGAAGGCCTCCGCTCCGGCGACCTCCACTACTGGGGGGTGTGGCACGGCGATTCAACCTTTTCCTCGTTCAAGAATAATGTTGGCCGCTTCGTGAGCGAGTACGGCTTCCAGAGCTACCCGGATAGCGCGTTGCTGGCCAAGTACATCGACCCGGACAGTCTCTATCTCGGAAGTCCAGCAGTCGCGCGTCTTCAGCGCAGCTACAAGACGGATAAGCCGATCTGGGATGCGATCGAACGGGAACTAGGAGAGGAGAAGCCCACCACGTTCGGCGGCTTCATCGAAGCGAGCCAGCGCGCACAAGCGAAGGCATACGGCATGGCCATCAAAGCGCACATGGATGCACAACCGCATTGCATGGGCACCTTGCTTTGGCAACTGAATGACTGCTGGCCCGGGCCGAGTTGGAGCATCATTGATTACGATGGGAACCCCAAACCCGCCTATGAGGTGGTGAAGGAACTGTACCTGCGGAAACCGTGAAGGCTCCGTAGGATCCCGCGCCGATTGTAAAGTGCGCGAGCACCGGTCGTAACCATCCCGAAAAGCCGCCCAAGTGAAATACTACCTTAGCCGCGAACCTCCTACGACCTCAATCCTAACCAAATGAACCGATCCGGACGCTTGTCTTCAACCTTGTTGGGCCTTCTGCTTCTCGGTGCCGCTCCTTCGGCCATGGCCCAAGGGGATTGCCAGAATACCGCTCAATACCCCGGTAACTCCATCATTCCCGATGCCGGTGGCTTGGTGACCACCATCTCGACCTGCAGCTTCGAGGCGGAGTATTCCGTTGTCACGTCCATTGAGGCCGGGGCCACCTATCGCTTCCGGTTGGAGAGCGGCGGGTACATCACCGTGCGTGAAGGAACGTTCAATGGACCTGTCGTCGGGCAAGGCTATTCCATCGTGGATGTGACTCCCACCGGTACGGTTGACCTGTTCGCGCATTGGACCATCGATGATGCCTGCACGACCCAGACCAATTGCGTGGTGACCTCCGTGCAGTATTTCGGGACATGCGCGCCGCCCTTGGCCTTCGCCACCTTGGTGGAGGACTGCGATCTCGGCACCTACACCGTGCAAGTGGATGTGGTCTCCCTTGGCAGTGGTGCGAGCGTGAACATCACCACGGATGTCTTTGGGGATATCCAGACGATCACCGGCGTTGGACTCGGCGTTACGGAGGTTGGACCTTACTTCTTCGGTGAACAGGTACTCATCACGGTGGAGCATGAAACGGATCCGGCCTGCAACCAGGACCTGGGAATGTTCCAGGAGACCGGCGAATGTCCCGTGTACATCTTCTGCGGTCAACCTGCGCAGAACTTCGCCTATTGCTATTCGAACGATGAAACGAAAGTGTGGAACTACACTTCGCTTGGAGGTAGTGGAACATTGCTGCTCACCTTCATCAGCGGGAACGTGCAGTCCAGTTTCTACGATGTCTTCACGATCTACGACGGAACGGATAACACCGGGACGGTCCTCTACCAGAACTCGACCGCGACGAGTGTGAACCTGGCAGGCTTGATGGTCTCCTCCACCACGGGTTCCTTCCATCTGGAACTCGTCACTGATGGGTTCACCTCCTGCGGGGATGCCGGACAGACGGAGTGGAACTGGCAGGTGCGATGCTTGAATTGCCAGATGCCATCGGCGACAGCCACCAACTTGGACGACTGCTTGAACAACGAATTCAGTGTGCCGGTAAGTGTGACGAGCACAGGCGATGGTGCCACGGTGACCATCGTGTACACGGTGAACGGTGGCCTCCCCCAGAGTTTGACCGGTATCGGCATCGGTGAAACGGTTCTCGGGCCCTTCGTGATCAATGATGTGATCGTGGTCTACCTGCACCATGAGTCGGACCCGGATTGCGTTGTTCCACTGGGCACATACACGGACAGGGGAGATTGCCCGAACCTGATCGTATGCGGTACTCCTCCATTGGTGGAGACCTACTGCTATGTGGCCAGCGACCTGCACAACTGGTCGTACCAATCCATTGGAAGCGGCACCCTGCGGATGACCTTCCACCACGGCACCATCGAGAGCAATAACTATGATCACCTCCGGATCTATGACGGAGCGGATGCCACAGGTACCTTGATGTTCGATCATACGAACTTCTTGACCAATAACCTCGGTCCGGTGGGAAGCAACATCAACGCTAATACCTACCCGTTCTATGGGATCCAGATCTACTCCACCACGGGAGCCATCTACATGGAAATGAGTTCTGATCCATCCGTGCAATGTGGCGAACCCTTCCCGGCGACGGACTTTGATTCATGGGAATGGGATGTGGTCTGCCTGGATTGCACGATACCGGAAGGCACTGTGACCATTGTGGATGATTGTGCGAACGATGAATTCAGCTTGGATGTCGATATCACAAGTACAGGTGATGGCACTACGGCATCGATCGACTACACCTTGAACGCTGGACCGGTGCAGAGCTTGGCCGGTCTTCCACTAGGCATCACCACCCTCGGACCCTTCGCCTTCGGCGATATCGTGAACGTGACCTTGGCACACGAGAGCAACAGCTTGTGCAACATCCCGAAGGGTGATTTCACGGACACCGGTACCTGCCCGGAGCTGATCACGTGCGGTACACCGATCAACCAGAGCTACTGCTACGCGAACAACAATGATGTGCGTTGGTATTACCAGGGTACGGGCACTTTCCCGCTCGGCATCTTCTTCAACTCGGGCACCGTCTTCGCTGGTGATCTGGTACAGGTCTACGATGGTGGAGACATCAATGCGCCGTTGCTGTATTCCGGCAACGGCACCGCAACGAACGTGACCGGCCTGTTCTTCTACACCACGAACGTGGATCACCGGATGACCGTGCGGATCCTCGCGAACGCATTCACGGATTGCGCTACCAGTGCGACCCAGGATCCTGTTGATTGGACAGTGGACTGCTTGGATTGCGTGCCGCCCACGGCCACCTTCAGCATCGTGCAGGACTGCGAGAACTTCCAATACTTCGTGGATGTGGTCGTGACCGATCTGGGCTCGGACCCGGACCCGGTGATCTCGAATACCGCGGGCGTGCCTAGTGACACGATCACTGCTATCGGAACATACCAAGTGGGTCCGTTCACCTCGGGCACGCAGGTGGTCATCACCATCGAGAACGACGCGAACAGCCTTTGCAATATCTACTCGGGTACCATGGTGAACCCGTTGTGCCCAACCATATTATGCGGCGGCACACCTCTGGCCCAGAACTATTGCTACACGAATAGCGAGAACAGCGCGTGGGCATACGCCACTCCGGATGGATCGGGCACCATTAACGTGAGCTTTGTTCGCGGCACTATCGAAACGAACATTTTCGATAACCTCATCATCTACGATGGACCGGATGCCACAGGTACCGTCCTGTTCATGCATGGGGCGACAACCTCGAACCTCGGCCCAGCAGGAAGCGCCGTGAATGGTACGGCGTGGATCTATGAACCGGTGAACGTCACCACTACAGGTCCGAACGTCTATATGACTCTGACCAGCGACCCCTCCGTAGCGTGCAATACAGGCGGAACACCGAACACCAGCTACGATCCATGGGAGTTCAATGTGCTGTGCGTGGGCTGCTCCACGCCAGGCGTTTCCTACAACCTGATATCCGATTGCCTGCACCGGAACTACAGGACCGAGGTCATCGTCACCGCGCCACCCGGTGCCGATGGTATGACCATCGAGAACATGATCACCGGGCAGAGCATGACGGTGACGGCCGCAGGTGTCTATGAATTCGGACCATACTTCCACGACTCCCTCAGCATCTTCGGCGTGACCGACCTGGCAAGTCCTGGCTGCACTTGGTTGAGCGATTCCCTCACCTTCCCGAGCGACAGTTGCATCATCCGTTCCTGCGGCTTCGACAACTACGAGTACTGCTACGAGAACAGTGAGGACCGCTGGTACACCTATCAGTCCCTGCAACCGGTGCCCACGACCATCGCATTCCTCTGGGGCCAGATGCTCACGGGCGATCGCATCGTGGTGTACAACGGCCGAAATGAGAACGCAACGGTGATCTACCAAGGAAGTAACGGCGGCAACCTGTCAGGGTTCGCGGTGAATTCGCAGAACACGGAGCACATCATCACCTTACGGATCCAATCGAACGCGACGGGATCCTGTGACGATGGCCAAGCCACGGTTCCTTTGCGCTGGACGGTCGGTTGCGGTGCGGTCGGTATTGATGACGTTTCGCCGACGGGCTTCTCGGTCTTCCCGAATCCCACGGAAGGCGTGCTCTACATCAGTGTGGGTAGCGAGGTCACCGGCAACGCACGTGTGCGTGTGTTGGACATGAGCGGCCGCCAGGTCTTCGATGAACCGATGAACCTGCGCGCGAGCAACACGAGCAGCATCGACATGCGGGGACTACAGACCGGCCAGTACCTGATCCAATTGGTCACGTCCCAATGGACCAAGGTGCAGCGTGTGCAAGTAGCGCGCTAAGCGATCACGAACCAAAGAGAAGCCCCGGCGAAAGCCGGGGCTTCTTCAATTGTAGGCGACACGTGCATGGTGCGCTCGGTGGTCGAGCCATCAACAATGCAGCCGACCGATCACCGCTTCGGTAGGTGTGCGATGTAGTTCGTGGCGCCGCGGAAGTACTCGCAGTCCTCGTAATAACGTTCGATCGGCAACACCTTTCCGGAAGGAAGGATGCGGGAGATCCGGTAACCCAGCGGCGTCAGTTCATCCCAGAAATCGTGGAAGTAGGTGCGCGAGTTGATGTTCGCCGATCCGAACTCGAAGGACAAGGCCTTGATGAGACCGGACTCCAGGCTCTTGCGTGCTCCGCGAAGGACATCGAGTTCGTGTCCTTCCACATCCATCTTCATGAAATCCACTTGCTCGATCCCACGCTCAGCCACCACGTCATCAATGGTCACGGTATCGATCTCGGTCGGAACGAACTCAACGTCGGTGAAGAAGCTGTCGCGACGCTCATGGACCGAAGCAATGCCGCCATGTTCCGCACTCGCGAACAAGGACATCCGATGCACCGAGGAACTCACCGCGAAAGGGATGAGTTCGCTATTGGACAAGGCATGTTCGCCGATCGCCTTCTGGTAGCTCGGTTGCGGCTCGAAGAGGATAAGCCGTGCCTTGGAAAAGTGTTGCTTGGCCAGGACCGACCATTCACCCAAGTGGGCTCCTACATCGAAGAGAACGGGTTCGTCGGTGTGGATCACCGATCGGGCCGCAGTGACCTCAGCAGCGATGGCCCAACCCGTTCCGGCCCCTTTGCCCAACAACACCCCCAGATATGTTTCGGCCCATTGGGAGAGCAACGCTGTACGCCTGTTGGCGACAAGCCGGCTCAATGGTCCTGCGAGGTTCTTGGCTAACCCGTCCATATTTGGATGGTTCCTGATGCGGACGGTTGTCGCGCGGTTGATCCCGCGCTCCCCATCCGTGCGGAAGGTAGGTTGCTGATCAGCACCTTCGACAAGTTGAATACCAGAGCGGGCTTCAATGCGTAAGGGAACGCACATCAGCCAAAAAGAAAAGGGCCCGCTCTTTCGAACCGGCCCTTTCACTAGAGGAGCGTATTCAGACTATCGGCCTACGATCAACTTCTGGGCACTGCTACCCAAGTTGTTCGCGGCGCGCAACAAGTACATTCCTTCAGCCAGCCCCATTTCCGCTGCACTCAGTTCGATCATTGCACCGCCATTGGGCTGGACTTTGTTCCGGTACACCACGGCTCCGCGCAGGTCGGTGATCGTGATCTCCGTTGCTGTGCTTTCCATGCCGATCACTTGCATCGAGAAGTGATCATTCGTCGGGTTCGGGAAGAGGGAGATGAAGCCTTCGTTGGTGAATTCCTGCACACCCACTGGGACACCGATCCAGATATCGTCAATGAACAGGTTACCGGAGAACTCCGAGCTGACGTAGCGGAACCGGAAGCGAACGTTCTGGGCCAACAAGGATCCCGGCAGGGTGAGCGTGCGCAACGTCCACGCTTGCGGTGGAACCGCCATGTTGTTGCCATTGGTCACAAGCTGGGTTCCGGTGATCGTGGCACGATCCAACCAGGTACGGCCGCAATCCGTGCTCGACTTGATCTCGAGGTATTCGGTGATCTCCGCCGCAGTAGTGGTCATCGTACTGTACGCATACCGGAAGGACAGTTGCGCGCTCGGTGCACCGGAGAGGTTCAGAAGCGGGGTAACGAGGTCGTCGTAATCCCCTTCATTGTCCCCATCGATCAAGTCCAACTGGTTCCGCGAGCCGCTGTTCAGCATCGCGCAGGATGGGCCGGTCGCACCACCACCGGTGAACCGCTTCCAAGAAGTGAGGTTCGCCTCGTAGTTCACCGAAACATAGGGGTTGAGATCCTCACCCTGCATGGTCTCGAAACTCTCGTAGTAAGGGGTGATCGATACATCCGGGCCACCGATGAACACAGCGTACTGATCGGTCTTCGAGGTCGATCCATGATCATTCGTCACCGTCAGCGTAACGCTCTTGTAACCCGTGGTGGAGAATTGCACCAAAGGATTCTGCGCGGTGGAAGTGGACGGCGTGCCATCCTGGAAGGTCCAGGACCAGCTGGTCGGGAACGCACGAGCGGAGTTGTCATAGAAACGCACATTCGTATTGGTGCAGGACATGGCCGGGAATGGAATGGCCGGATTCGTAGGATCCGTTCCGACCTGAGCATAGAAATCCGCCTCAGGCGGGCAGGTCATTTCATAACCCGCTGCCACACCCGTGGCCTGGAGGTTCGCAGCGGTCCACAGGATATCGCGCTGGGAAGTGGGGGAGAGCAGTGCGGCGCGAGCCCGGTCTCTTTGACCATTTGTGAACATCCGGGAGCAATAGGAATACTCCATATAGTTCTGGTAGTTCTCATAGATGGTCGGATCGCAATCCTTTGA
>Ga0138256_10007705_pt1 | contig 11336 bp, 9 predicted proteins | sample KNB2016incub_MG_FD_105486 | JGI IMG/M metagenome (GOLD analysis project Ga0138256, IMG submission 105486) | Active sludge microbial communities from wastewater in Klosterneuburg, Austria - KNB2014incub_MG | ecosystem: Engineered > WWTP > Activated sludge > Unclassified | place: Austria...
ATAGGTGCAGTATCTAGCTACATTAAAGGCCGGGCCATCCTGCTGATTCATGCCATAATGCACCCCGAGCGCCCGCCATTCATCCATATAGCCACCGGCCATCCAGAGTTTTTGTTCCCCGTAATAATAGATTTTGGGAACGATAATAGCTTCTCCTTTCTGGTCGGCCAGGGATAAGAGCTGGCTGAACATATAATTCTGTTCAATTTCAATATCATTATTGAGAAGGATTATATGGTCACATTGATCTTCCAGGGAAAGTTTTATACCGGCATTGTTCCCGGCGGCCACCCCGATATTACCCCCGGTGTTCACATATTTAAAAGCGGTAACCGGGTATTGTTCCAGGCAACGGGTAATCACCTGATCCGTGGCTTCACTGGCTGAATTATCGATGAGGTAAAGGATATAATCCTTATGGGTCTGGATAGAGATGCTTTTGAAAAAGTCGGGTAGTACTTCATCACATTTATACAATACTGTTACCAATCCGATTTTTGCCATAATCAATTATTTCATCAGTCCTTTTGCTTTCATTTCCGCGATGGACTCCTCATAACGGCTGGTCTGTACTTCCTGCGCCTTTACCCATGCAGTAAATTGCTGAAGGCCTTCCGCAAAAGATACGGAGGGGCTGAAACCCAGCAGGCTTTCAATTTTTTTCAGATCCGCGTAATTATGCCGGATATCCCCCAGCCTGTAATTGCCGGATATGGTTACTGGTACTTCTTTCCCGTATAAACGGATCAGCCCTTCGGCCACTTCAAGTACCGTGGTGGGAACCCCGGTACCAACATTGAATACCTGTCCGTTGGCTTCCTCTTTTTCAATGCCCAGGTATGTAGCATGGATCACATCGCTGATATATACAAAGTCGCGGCTTTCCTTTCCATCCTCAAAAATATTGAGCGGTTTATTGTTCAGCACCAGGGTGGAAAAGATGGACAGAATACCGGTATACGGATTTGTCAGGGACTGTCCGGGTCCGTACACATTCTGATAACGGAAGGCCACCGGGGCGATGCCCAGGGTCGGACAAACCGTCATCACCATCTGCTCCTGGTTTTGCTTTGTGATACCGTAGACGGAGGAAGGATGGATCTTTGATTCTTCGTCGGTGGCTACCAGTTGCAGCGGAGTTACAGCACCGGGATAAGTGACTTCAAAATGTCCTTTATCCATATCCGCTGCCATCCGGTGTTTGGGATATACAGGCCCCAGTTCCGGTGAAATATATTTGCCCTCCCCGTAGATGGCGCGGGAGGAAGCAATGATTACTTTCTTAATGGCTGTTTTTTGATTGGCCAGTATATCCAACATCAGGGCTGTGCCGCCGATATTCACTGCTGCATAATGGCTGATCTGGTACATGGATTGCCCGGTACCGGTTTCTGCGGCCAGGTGCACGATTACTTCATTCCCGTCTATCGCTTTTTCCCAATCACTGCGGGAAGTAACGGAGCCTTTAATGAACCGGACTTTCTCTTTAATGGATTGGTAAAGTGGTGAACTTATTTCCGGATCGGCTCCGTGAATCTGTTCTGACAGATTATCCAGCACCGTAACCGTACATCCTTCATTTATGAGGTAAAGGGCCAGTCCGGATCCGATAAATCCGGCTCCCCCGGTGATCAGTATATTTTTGTAACGCATGATTTCCGTTTTCAGATAAAATGGCCGTCCTTATCCGTACGCCTCCATTCCTTTTTGTCCAGGTCAAATCGTTTTATAATGATGGCCGGAGCACCGGCTGCCACACAGTAATCCGGGATATCCCGGGTCACCACACTATTGGCACCCACCACACTGTTCTTTCCCACGGAAGCACCCACCACACAAACATTCTCTCCGAGCCAGGCTCCGTCATGAATCACCACGGGGCCTAATTGCTCCACGGCCTGATCGATCACCGGCATATTGATATCCTTATATCCATGCAGGTTGTCACTGAGGTATACTTTATCGGCGATCAATACTTTTTTACCGATCTCAATCCGGGATGTCGCATAGAAATGACAGAAACGTCCCACATAAGTCCCCTCCCCGATACTCAGGCGGCAATTCACGTCACCGGTCAGGGGCATACAGGCCAGCCAGCCCCGGCTGTTGATATATACTTTGGCACCGATATGGATATACTGCGCTCCTTCAAGTTTGGTTTGCAGCAGCCGGGCTCTTGCACCCAGATGCCCCAGCTTTGTCTTTAAAAGCGGATACCGGAACAGGTAATAGGCAATCAGTTGAAGCTTTCGGAACATGGGTTCATTTAAATAAAACCGGGTGGCCCGGTAAATGGAAATGCAGCAGCCAAGGTACTACATTTTAGCTAATCGGATGCCCAGTTGAAAGGGAGGATAGCGGTAAAATAGCTACATTTGAGTCCTCCGGAAATACCGATAAACATGACCATTTTTGAACGCCTTTATATTGCCTTTTTTAAGGAAAAAGCCAAACGCCACTTATTCAGCAAGAGTTTGTCAAAGGTCAGTATGCCCAACCTCAGCCCTACGCAACATCCGGATGCGGTTCACTTCAAACATTACGGACTGATCGGGGATATTATTTATGCCGTGCCGGCGATGAAAGCCCTGGCCGGGGAGAAAAAGATCCACCTGCACCTGCAGATTAACCAGAAGTCATTGTATAAGAAAAGCATGCAGCATGCCAACCAGGGAAAGATCCTGACCGAAAAAAGTGTGGAGATGATCGCGCCCCTGTTGCTGGCCCAGCCTGAGTTTGCCGTGGTGGATGTGCTCACGGATCAGCCGGTGGATTATGACCTGGATGAATTCCGGAATTTTCCTTTTGATTATAATACCAATCATATCTGCCGCTGGTATTTTCATATGTACGGGATTACGGCCGACCTGGGCAAACCCTGGCTGCAGGTAACGCCGGATCCGGCTTTTAAGGAGGAGATTGTGATCGCCCGCAGTTTTCGTTACCGGGCTCCGGGTATCCGGTATGATTTCCTGAAAGACTATCTCCATATCACATTTATCGGGTTGAAAGAGGAATATGAGGATATGAAAAAGGCGATTCCGGGTCTGAAACACCGGACGGTCAGGGATTTCCTTGAATTTGCGCAAATCATTGCCGGTTGTAAGTTCTTTATCGGCAACCAGTCCTTTCCATTTGCCGTGGCGGAAGGCTTAAAAGTACCCCGGGCCCTGGAGCTTTGTTTTGAATGCCCGAATGTGATACCCGAAGGACCCGATGCGTATGATTTCCTGTACCAGCCGCAGTTTGAGAAAGTGGTGAAGCAGCTGGATCAACGTGCAAAGTGATTATACAAACTTTTTCTCCAGTGTTAAAAATTGTTCTGCCAGTTGATCATCCTCTTCGTGGAAAAGGCAGATATCGTAATAGCCAATCAGATTTTTTGCAGAGGACGCATAGTCATGAAGGTAAGTAACCACTTCCTTATTCTTAACTGAAGTTGCCAATATGAGGGTGCCTTTGTGATCAAAAAAAGCAACTTTATTATACCCGGCCTGTTCAAAAGACAATAAGGTGGAAAGCCCGTCTTCTTTAATGGAAATCATATTCTGACGGTTATACTCCAGGAAAACTACGGGTTTGTGTTTTCTAATGATATCGCCGGCCCCACGTAATACAATTGTATCAAATCCTTCCACATCCACTTTTAGTAATTTAATCATACGGTTGTCAAATCCCCCTTCACTGATCACGGCATCCAGCGTTTTAAACTGAACCTGCTTACCCCCCTTGTCATCCGGAATGATGGTGGCATTCCAGCCGCTTTTCTCAAAATTCACATTCAACTCTTCTGACTTTTCACCAAGAAAGGTTTTAACAATAGATACATTATTAAACTGCTTACTGTTTTTCTCCAGGTAACTAAAAGTCACTTCATCTCCTTCAACGCCGATTACAGGAACATCCACTTCTGTTTTCACAACCGCAATTGTATCGCCGACATTCGCACCCACATCAATCAGGGTCATACCCGGATATTTTGAAGCGATTGTTTTAGCCAGTCGTCCAAACTGTGCATTCAGATCCGGATAAAGCCGGTAATTAACCGCCTGTACATTATAGCCAGGCATCCATACCTGGAATTTTCCTACTGTTACTAATACATCTTTATTGGTGTCCGGAATATAAGGAACCCCGGTTTTAACAATATCATACCCGTAACGCTTTAAAAAATTCCTGATTAATGTTCTCATAATCTGTATCAAATTTTACTAATATCAGCCGGCAGACTTCCTGTTTATGCCTGCTTCACTATCTTTGGCGGCTATAATACATTTAACCCATGGGCTTCCCCCTTTCAGGTGCTATCAAATCCCTTTTAACCCGCACATTCTTCCGTCATGTAAGGAGGAGCTATTCCCAAAGTGGCGAAGATATAATTATTAGTGATTTATTCAACCGCCTCCAGATAAAGTCCCCCCGTTACCTCGATATCGGGGCCAATGACCCTGTTTCACTCAACAATACCTACCGGCTGTACCAACGGGGCGCCAGCGGGGTTTGTGTGGAACCCAACCCTATATTGTGCGAAAAAATCCGGCAAAAAAGAAGCCGGGATATCTGTATCAATGCCGGCGTGGCTTTTGATGAAAAAAGAGAAGCCGACTTTTATGTTTTCCCGGAAAAATTCAACGGACTAAATACATTTTCAAAAGAAGAAGCAGATTTCTGGGAAAAAGAAGGGAATGATGAAATCGGCAGGCATCATGTGGAGAAAGTAGTAAAAATGCAGTTATTGGAAATCAATGACCTGATGAAGCAATACTTTCTGTCTCACCCCAACCTTATATCTATTGATGTGGAAGGATTCGATTTCCAGATCATGAAAGGAATTGATTTCAACCGTTTCAAACCGGAAGTATTCTGTATAGAGACACTTGGATTTGTGGAAGACAATCGTGAAATCAAGAAGAATGATATTATAGAATTCTTCCTGAGTAAAGGGTACTTTGTCTATGCAGATACTTATATCAATACCATCTTTTGCAGGAAAGACAGCTATAAAATCCTGAAAATGGATTGACGATCATAGATCCTTTATCACTTCCAGAAACCGCTGCATCCCTTTTTTCTTGGCTTCATCCAGCCGGTAACTCAGGTGAAGCGTATAGTATTTCTTCAGGTCATATAGCAGATATGGATTGGCGGCTACAATCTCATCAATCTTTTCAAGTCCGAGCGCATTTCCTTTGTTGAAATCCTGTATAAAATTTTCAGGCAGCGGCTTTGTACTGACCCAGGCAGCAAAAACAAAAGGAAGTCCCGTGATTTTCCGCCATTCAGATCCCAGGTCATAGATAAAAGTGGAGATTTTACGTTGTTCCAGGGCCCGGTCACCAATCACCAGTCCGGCCGTATACCCCCTGATCTCCTGCCGGTAATCTTCGCCGGATGCCTGGATAATTTCCGGACTGATTCCCCAGTATTCTCTCATCAGGAAACGCAGCAGGGCCACAGATGTACGGCTCTGGTAATCGAGATAAACCTTCTGCACTTCAACCATCGGCACTTCACTGAACAAAGCGACAGAAGCAATTTCGCCTTCAGTACCTATACAATAATCCCCGACAATATGATATTCGGGTAATTGGGGGATAACCGCCACCGGAATCAACCCGAGATCAATGTCACCATTAATCAGCATCTCTGCAATCCTGGCCGGATAATCACCGGTAAGTTCAAGCTGTCCGGCCACCGGTTGCCTTTCCAGTCCGTAAATAAGGGGCCTGGTATTGAGGTAATTAACAATGCCTGTGCGAATCTTCTCCAATTGGGTTATTTTTGCGCAGCAAAGGTAAAGGATATCCCTATCTATAAACAACTCACATGGAACTGACTCCCCTCACCGCTATTTCAGCCATCGACGGACGCTATCGCAAACAGGTACAACACCTCGATGACTATTTTTCTGAATACGGACTGATGAAATACCGGGTTCTGGTGGAGATCGAGTACCTTCTTTTCCTCGAAAAAAAGAAATTCTTCAAACTCACTCCCAAAGCCATAAAACACCTGGCTAAACTGGCCGAGGATTTCGGACCTGAAGACGCCCAGGAGATCAAGCAGATTGAGTTTACCACCAACCATGATGTTAAGGCGGTGGAGTATTTCCTTAAAAACGAACTGGAAAAATGCGGGGCAGCCGAAGCCAGAGAGTGGGTGCATTTCGGACTGACCTCACAGGACATCAATAATACAGCCATCCCTCTTTCCTGGAAACATGCTATTGAATACGAATATCTGCCTTCCCTGCTCAACCTCAATATGGAGCTGAAGTTGCTGGTGGATGAATGGAAGGACATTCCGATGCTGGCCCATACCCATGGACAGCCAGCCAGTCCTACCAAACTGGGCAAGGAGATCATGGTATTTGCCGAACGGATACAGAATCAGATTGAGCAGTTTATCGGTGTCCCCTTCACCGGAAAATTTGGCGGAGCCACAGGTAATTTTAACGCCCATCATATCGCATTTCCTAAAACGGACTGGATCAGATTCGGCAATGAATTTTTACAGAAAATCGGACTGAGCCGTCAGCAATTCACGACCCAGATCGAACATTATGATAGCCTCGCTGCCCACTTTGACGCCATGAAACGGATCAACAATATCCTGATCGATTTTTGCCGGGATATCTGGACCTATGTATCCATGGAATATTTCCGTCAGCGTACCATAAAAGGTGAAGTGGGTTCATCTGCCATGCCGCATAAAGTCAACCCGATTGATTTTGAAAATGCAGAAGGAAATCTCGGACTGGCAAATGCCATTCTGGAACACCTTTCGGCCAAATTACCAGTGTCCCGTCTGCAACGCGACCTGACCGATTCCACTGTATTACGGAATATCGGCGTACCCTTTGCGCATACCCTGATCGCCTTCCGTTCGATTGAGAAAGGATTGAGCAAGCTCGTTGTGAATGACGCGAAGATCTACGAAGACCTGGACAATAACTGGGCAGTGGTTGCCGAAGCCATTCAAACCGTATTGAGAAGGGAAAAATACCCGAATCCATATGAGGCCCTGAAAGAACTGACCCGGGGGAATAACAAAATCGATAAAAAAGCCATACATGGTTTTATTGATGGCCTGAAAGTAAAAGAAGCTTTAAAAAAGGAATTGAGAAAAATCACCCCGCATAATTATACAGGTATAAGCCCTTTTAAGTAAATTCATGCCCAGATTCATCTGTACATGAAAAAAACCTTATTCTCTTTCCTGCTGCTATCCGTAGCTTTTACTGTTCAGTCCCAACCAGCCTGCAATCCGAAAGGGGACTTTTCCTTTACGCGGAATCCATGTTCAGCATTCGATATTACTTATGCGACAAATGCTGCCGGCTTTACAGCCATCCGTTGGCAATTTGGAGACGGGAATACTGCATCAGGGAGTAGCTCCGCCACACACACATATGCAAGTCTGGGTAATTACCAGATCACTTTGATTATTGATTACCCTTCCTGTTCTGATACAATTGTAAAGACAATCAGTGTTACCCAACAATCAGATGCACAACTGATTCAGACGGTCGACACTTTACTTTGTAGCGGTTCAACCAAACAATTGAGATCGAGCCCTGGCTTTGTCTATTGCTGGAGTCCAGCTGCTTTTCTGGACAATCCTTTAAGCCCAAATCCGGTTACCAGCACTACACAGAATATCACTTATTACTTAAACTCTTTATCTCAAGGAACAAATTTGATTACTAACGGAGATTTTAATCTTGGCAATACCGGTTTTACATCCCAGTATTTTTACACTGCAAATAATACAACTGAAGGCCAATATTATGTTGGAAATAATCCCAGCTCCTGGTATTTTGCCCACTATGGTTGTGGCGATCACACAACTGGCACCGGAAATATGTTGTTGGTGAACGGATCACCTCAAGCTGATGTTGAAGTATGGAAAACAACCGTTACTGTAAGTCCCAACACAAATTACACTTTCTCTACCTGGATATGTTCTATCTCCGTTCCAAATCCAGCCAAACTCGCTTTCGCTATAAATGGGAATGCCATCGGCGGGTTAATAAATGCGAGTCAGCCACCCTGTAACTGGTTCCAGTTTTATACTACATGGAATTCAGGCAATGCGACGAGTGCCGTGATATCCATTATCAATAAAAATACCATCCTCTTCGGCAACGACTTTGCCCTTGATGATATTTATTTTGCCCCATTCACTTTCAGACGTGACAGTGTTAAAATCACAGTCGACAAGCCTTCAATTATTTCTTCTGCCGATCAGGAAATTTGTGCAGGCAAATCAGTTCAGTTGAATACGAACGGAGGCGCCTCCTATGTTTGGACGCCAGCCAATGGGCTGTCTAATACAACAATCCCCAATCCGATTGCATCTCCAATACTAACCACCGAATATTATGTCACCGGTACAAATGCAAACAATTGCAGTGGCAAAGACACTGTACTTGTTACAGTCAACCCGATTCCAATAATCAGCATAAATGCCGACACCAGCATTTGCCCTAACAGCAGCATTCAATTATCAGCCAGCGGAGGAGCGGACTACAGTTGGACTCCTTCCGGATCGTTGAATGATGCGAGTCTGCCAAACCCGGTAGCAACCCCAATCACCCCTACAAAATATAAAGTGATTGTAACAAGCGCAGCAGGCTGTATCAACTCCGATTCAGTCCAGGTAAATATCCGGCCTTCAAATAATTTCTTTGTTGATCCTGCCGATGCGATCTGCCTTAATAATTCCCGGCAACTGAACGCAGGTGGTGGCGATACGTACAACTGGACACCCGCAAGCACATTGAATAATGCATCATTGCCTAACCCAACAGCTACCCCTGTCAATACCACACAATACACCGTTATCATTTCTGATACAATTTGTCATACCAGTGCCACGCTAAACACTACAGTTATAGTTAATAATCTACCCACGGTAACAGCCAGCAAGTCTAATGACATAGACTGCGCCAACGACATCAGCACACTCAATGCATCTGGTGCTTTAAGTTATAACTGGATCCCCGGCACCGGACTATCAAACCCGTCCGTTTCAAACCCCACAGCATCCCCAACTGACAGCACCAGATATATAGTTACCGGAACCGATATAAACGGCTGCACTAACAAAGACAGTGTAACCGTCAATGTATCAACAACCGGGAAAAGCCAGTACCTCATGCCAACCGCTTTTACTCCTAACGGGGATGGAATAAATGATTGTTATGGAATAAAGTACTGGGGAGCAATCCGCGATCTCGATTTCAGCATTTACAACCGATGGGGCGAATTGATTTTCCATACTACCTCCCCTTCCATTTGCTGGGATGGCACCCATAAAGGGGTTAAACAGGATGCGGCCGTATTTGTTTATGTTGTACGAGCCGTTACCATTTGCGGAGAAGCTTACAGGAAAGGAACATTCGCTTTGATAAAATAAAATGGCATGAAACAGGCATGTCTACTTATTTTTTTAATACTACCGTCATTTTTGATGGGCTATTGCCAGTCAAACGGACCCAGCCAAAACCTGATCCCAAACGGCAACTTCAACAAAGGAAATACAGGATTCTTCTCCTCATATAAATTCACCGCCAGCAACACAACAGAAGGTGAGTACTATATTGGAACAGCCCCTTCTAATTGGTACCACCTGCATTACCCTTGTGGCGACCACAGTACGGGGTATGGGAGCATGCTGCTCGTCAATGGCGCCCCTGAGCCCAACCAGGTTGTTTGGGAAACAACAGTTCAGGTTAAAGAAAAAACAGATTATCTTTTCTCGCTTTGGATCACTTCGATTTCAAGACCAAACCCAGGAATGATGGCGTTGATGATAAACGGAAAACAGGTTGGGTCATTAATCAAAGCAAACAGCAATACCTGTGATTGGCAGCAGTTCAGTGCTACCTGGTTTTCTGATATTCAGAAAACAGCAAAGATCAGTATAGTAAATAAAAACACTGTCAGATATGGAAATGATTTTGCACTGGATGACCTCTTATTCGTAGAGCAACAGGCAAAACCGACTACCGTGGATTGTTCTCTTAAAATACCGGCCCGGTTTAAATTTACCGTATCTCAATGCAGCAGAGTTTCATTTTTATTAAATACTGCAAATATCAGCGGACTATCCAAGATCACTTGGAATTTTGGTGATGGCAGCAAATCGTCAAAAAAATCCCCAGTCCACTTTTACAAAAAGCCCGGAGCGTACACCGTCAGCGCTATCACCACCAGTAAAAATGGTTGCCTCGACACATTCAGCCGACAGGTCAATATTAAGTTCCTGAAAACAGATTTTGTCGTATCCGAGGAGGATGCTCCCGGAGAGATATTGTTCAAAGCAAAGGCCAACGGACCGCGTTATACCTGGAATTTAGGCGACAGCAGTGTAATCAATAATGAAACAATCGTCCGGCATACTTACCGGTCCAGTGGCGAATATACCGCCATGCTTTTCGCTGAAAACAATAGTGGTTGCAAGGACACTGTAGTACACCAACTCAGGATCGACCTGCCACCAAACGATCTGCCTGACGCCCCTTTACAACAATATGAAGTCACTCAGGTAGCTGAAGACGCTGTACAACCAATTATTGAAAACCGGGAGACTGATATCGTCAGATCGCTGGACATAAATGATGATTCTGTACAAATCGCCATTTATGATAACGGCGTGATTGACGGGGACAGCATTACACTGATTTATGACGGCATGATCATCCTGTCGCGTCAGGTACTGAAACGAGAACCATTGCTTTTAAAACTGGCAGTAGGATCAATGCAGGAAACCCACTTGCTGAAAATGTATGCCGAAAACCTCGGTACCATACCTCCCAATACCGCATTGATGGTTATCCGGGATGGGGAAAACAGGCATGATATTTATGTCAGTAGTAATGCTACAAGTAACGGATCCGTTTTATTTCGCAGACGTCGATGACCCTTTCCTTTTGGCTATATAAACAATAATCGGCTTCCCCTCATGTTCCCTTTTCAATAACAAATGAAAACCCGCTTTCAGCAATACTTTCTGTGAAGCGATATTGGGCACTTCCGTGATGGCATAAATCTCATTCCGGTCACTGTGTTTCCAGAAATAGTCCAGACCGGCAATGGCCAGTTCCGTGGCATATCCCTTGCCCCAGCACCCGGGCACCAGGGCATAACCTAATTGTATTTTAGTGGTATCGTATGGTACCGGGATGATCGCCAGCGTACCTGCAAAACGGTTGCTGTCCTTTTCCTCCACCATCCATCGCCCCCCTTCTTCCGGCTCTCCGGAGGCCAGCATTTCATTCAATGCCGCATCACTTTCTTCCCGGGTCTTTATCGGACGAATAAAACGCATTA
>Ga0138256_10007707_pt1 | contig 11335 bp, 8 predicted proteins | sample KNB2016incub_MG_FD_105486 | JGI IMG/M metagenome (GOLD analysis project Ga0138256, IMG submission 105486) | Active sludge microbial communities from wastewater in Klosterneuburg, Austria - KNB2014incub_MG | ecosystem: Engineered > WWTP > Activated sludge > Unclassified | place: Austria...
ACCAGCCAGCCGCCGTCGGCCCCAACAGACATCGCCGACGCGCTGCTCGAACTCGCGCGAAACAAACTTCGACTCAACCAACTTGACGGGGCTTCGAAACTGATCGACGAAGCTGAATCAATCTCGCCCGATCACACCGGGCTGCGGGAGTTGAAAATCGAACTGCGCGATGCGAGACAAAAAACAACGACCTCAATGACAAATTGAATCGGCATTTCACGCGTCTGAAAGCTCAGCGAAAAACTCCGAATAAAATTCGCGGGGCGAGAGAATGCGAATGGTATCGAAAGTTTTCAGGCTGAGCAGATCCTTATCGCCTGTGACAATCACGAGCGTGAGCCGCGAGCGCAGTTCCAAGAATCGGCAGGTCATTCGGATCACGACACGCATCGGCTCGAACTTGAACAGGTGTGACGACAACGCACGCATTGCGAATCGAATCAACCGCCTGACCGATCACCACGTCAGACACTTTGACTTTGTCGAGAAGGCTTCGCTGAAGTTCGTTGAGGATGTAATCGGAAGTGGGGACGGCAAACGCGCGATCAAAACTCGTGCGGACGAATTCGAGCGCAAAGTCCTTCGAGAGAAATGAACGCAGCGAAAAGAACGCTGGTATCGAAAACGACCGTCACGAGAGGCGCTCGAAAGCTTCGTTATCGGTCTTGGGAGCCTCGTCGCCGAGCGCTTTCAAAACATGCGAGCGCGCCCGATCGAATCGGCGAACACGCAGCGCGCGTTCGATCATCTGGCGCGCCGTTGTTTCCGGTTCAACACCTTGTTCACGACTCGCCTTGCTCAGCTCCAAAGCGATCTCCTCGTCGAGTTGGAGAGTGATTTGGGTCACAATCACATTGTATCGATGGAAACTGTTGGAGGAAGGCTGATTTTCGATTGTTTGTTGATGCAGGGGGAACACCCGATCTGTCTCGATTTCCAAAATTCGCGCCGCGTTTCCCGGATCACGATATACTTCAAGCGTGATCACCGTCGTCTGCACACGCTGTTCGAAGCGCATGACCGTCGATGACGGTTTTGCCGGCGGGGTGTGTCGATGCAGCAATTGTGGGACGATTCAGACCGTGCCCGCCGAAGCGGCGCAGATGGTCGGGGCCGCTACCGGGAAAGTCATTTTCGAGAAACCCGGACGCGTCGGTTCGAACCTCGATGAACTCGGACAGATCGTCAGCAGCAGCGGGCTCGTCGGCTCGGGGCTCGTCACGCAGCATCGGCGCGAGGCCGAAGCGTCATCCAACAAAGTGTTGAAGCCCGCCGCAATCGGTGGGGCGATCGCGCTGCTCCTGGCTGCGGGCGTTCTCATCGGCCTGAACATGCGCGGTTCGTCATCCGAGCCGGTCGTTCAAAACAATCCTCAACCGCCGGTTGAGAAAAGTGTCGAACCCAAAACAAATTCGCCAGGCGCGCAAACCGCTTCCAACAAAACAAAAAAGCCCGGCACGGCGAACAAGACATCAAAGGAAAAGACGGCATCAGCGAAAAACCTGCCGGGCGGTTCGTCGATGGCTGCGATTGATTTAAGCGCATCGAAGGTCGTGATTTTTCTTTTCGATCGCGGCGAAGCAACGCGGCCTTTCGTGAACGATCTGCGCCGCGCAGCTTTGAACTCCGCAAAACAATTGGGCAACGAGCAGAAGTTTCAGATCGTGTACTGGACTGCAAGCGGCGAAACCCCGCTCGCGCCGGAAACGCCCGAAGCGCCGAGCGAATCCGTCATCGAACAAACTGGTGATGAACTCGCCAAGATCGAAATCACGCGCAGCACCGACATCGAACCCGCGCTCGAAATCGCGCTCGAAGGCGAGCCGACTGACATCGTGATCGCCAGCGCCAAAGGGTGGCAACTCGACGAAGACTTCGTGAAATTTGTGATGGATTCAGTTGAATCAAAATCGATTCGAATCCACACGATCGCATTCACAACCGGGCCAGAATCGGAATCGCTGAAGAAGATTGCAAGCGAAACGGGTGGGCAGTTTGTGGTTTGGAAGTAATTCTCGATTCGTTTCCAGTTTACACTTTGCGATATGAGCGACTTGTCCTCAGTACGCACCGGCTACGACCGCTGGGCATCAATCTATGATCACGAAGAAAATCCGCTGCAGGCTCTGGAAGGTCCGGCGGTGCGCGCCGCTCTCGGTGAACTGAGGGACTTGCACGCGCTCGATCTCGGTTGTGGAACGGGACGACACAGTCTGTGGCTCGCAGCGAACGGCGCACGTGTGACTGCGCTCGACTTTTCAGCGGGCATGATGGCCGAGGCGAAGTCCAAACCTGGCGCCGGCGAGATTCGATTCATCGAACACGATCTCCATCGCCCGATTCCGCTTGAATCAATAGCGTTCGACGTTGTCGTGAGCGGACTCGTGCTGGAACACATCAACGAACTCGATCCGTTCTTTCACGAAATAGCCCGCGTTGCAAAACGAAATGCTCGTGTGGTGATTTCCACGCTCCACCCCGCGATGTTTTTTCGCGGAACACAGGCGCGATTTACCGATCCTGAATCGGGCGAGCTTGTTCAGCCGGGAAGCATTCCGCATTCCGTCGGCGCGATCGTCATGTCAGCGCGTCGCGCTGGATTCGATTTGAAAGACATCGTCGAATCCGCGCCGGACGCACAATTCGCAAAACGATTTCCGCGAGCCGAAAAATATGTGGGCTGGCCGATGTTGCTCCTGCTCTCACTCGTGCGATCTTCATTCAACACCTGATCAAACCGGCAATCCCTCGCTCAAAAACTTCCCATTCTCGCTGATCACTTTCCCATCGATAGAAATTTTTCCGCCAGTGCGCAGATCAACCACCATGTCCCAATGCAATCCGCTCTGGTTGTCGTTGCCGGTTTCCGGATAACCCGCACCGAGCGCGAAATGGACAGTGCCGCCGATCTTTTCGTCGAACAGCGTGTTGCGCGTGTACTGCTTGATTCCGTAATTCGTGCCGATCGCGCACTCGCCGAGGAATCGTGAGCCTGCATCCATGTCGAGCATTTGAAAAAGGAAATCCTGACCTTTGCTCGCGCTGGCGTCGACAACTTTTCCATTCTTAAACGTGAGCTTCACATCGCTGCACTCGCGCCCGAGGTGGACTGCGGGGAAGCTGAAGTTCACTTGGCCTTCAACGCTGTCGAGCACGGGGCCGGTGAAGACTTCGCCGTCGGGGAAATTTTCTTTGCCGTCGCAATTGATCCAGGTTCGCTTTGCGACGCTCATGCGGATGTCGGTGCCGTTTGCGGCGGTCACTCGGTAATCGGATTTGCCTTGCAGCATGTCGACGAGCCTTTGTTGCCGCGCGCTGAGCGCTTTCCAAGCAGCAACCGGATCAGCCTCGTTCAGCTTGCCCGCGTTGAAAACGAAATCGGCGTACTCGTTCAGACTCATCTCCGCATCCTGCGCCGCGCCGTGTGTTGGATACTGCGTGCCGACCCACTTGAGCGCACCGTCGGCGGCGCGCTTCATGAAGGTCTCGAACATTGGCTTTCGCGCCGACTGACTGACCGCCAGTTTCTTCGGATCGGCGTTCGTCAGATTCCGCGTGTTTTCCTCCGCCCACATGCTGATCGCAGCGTCGATCTTGCCGACTTCAAAAAGTGTGATCGGATTGACGAACTCCAACTGCTTCGTGTTCGCATGCTTGACGAAAAGTTCTTCAAGCTCTTCATACGTCAGCCGCACCATCGGATGCGCGCCCGCAGCCAGAACTTCTCGGTAGATAGCGCTGACCAGCGGCAGGCTGAGTGGGCTTCCGCTGATGCGTACCAGTTGATCGGGTTTCACCGCGGTCGAGTAGCCGACGAGAACTTTGGCGAGCCGTTCGATTCGTGGATCGTGCATCCATCGAGTTTGTCGAAGTGCGCGCGGCCTGTCCAGAGCATTCGATCTGGTTACACTCCCCAAATATGAAAAGCGGCCCGCCCAGCGTGATGGTGATCTTCGGTGCCAGCGGAGATCTTGCGAAGCTCAAATTGTTTCCGGCGCTCTATGAATTGATGCGCGAGAAACTCGTGAGCGATGATTTCGCGCTCGTCGGCTACGCGCGCACGAAAATGTCGGACGATGAGTTTCGAACGATCGTGCGCGAATCCGTCACGAAGAATTCGCGCAGCGCGAAGAAAGAGAAGCTCGATGAAGCGGTGCTGAAAAAACTGATCGAGCGCACCAGCTATCACGCGGGCCAGTACGATGGTGGAGAGGATTTTTCGAAGCTCAAGTCGCATCTCGAAACACTCGATTCGAAATTCAAGACCAAAGGCAATCGCCTTTTCTACATCTCAACTCCGCCCGAAGCGTTCGAGCCGATCGTGAAGAACCTCGGCAAAGCCGGACTCACGAAGCGACACGCGGAAGAACCGTGGCAACGCGTGATTGTTGAGAAACCGTTTGGCACGGATCTCAAAACGGCTCGACATTTGAATGAGGTGATGATCGAGCAACTTGGCGAGGAGCAGATTTTCCGCATCGATCATTATCTCGGCAAAGAGACGGTTCAGAATCTGATGGTGTTGAGATTCGCCAACGCGATTTTCGAACCGATCTGGAATCACAAATACATCGATCACGTTCAGATCACGGTTTCGGAAACCGTCAACGCCGACGACCGCGCCGGCTACTACGACAAGAGCGGCGCGCTGCGCGACATGGTGCAGAATCACATCTTTCAATTGATGGCGCTCGTTGCGATGGAACCGCCCGCGTTGCTCGATGCGCGCAGCATTCGTGATGAGAAAACGAAAGTCTACAAAAGCATCCGCCCGATTCGCTCCGAACTCGTCGACAAGTTCGCGGTGCGCGGCCAGTACGGCGCAGGCGAAGTGAAGGGGAAAGCGACTCAGGGATACATGAAGGCGAAAGGCGTCGATCCAAAATCCAAAACCGAAACATTCGCGGCGCTCAAACTGTACATCGACAATTGGCGCTGGAGCGGCACGCCGTTCTACATCCGCACTGGCAAAGCGATGCCTGCGAAGATGAGCGAGATCACCGTGCGATTCTTTGCGCCGCCGCTCACGCTGTTCCAGAAGCAATGTGAGACGCCGATTTATCCGAACGATCTCGTGATCAAGGTCGCGCCGGAAGAAGGAATCAGTTGGCGCATCAACGGAAAAGTTCCCGGCGGATCGATGAACATCAAGCCGGTTCAACTGGATTTCTCATACTCAACCACGTTCAAGAAGGAAGCGCCCGAGGCGTACGAACGATTGATTTTTGATGCGATTGTTGGCGATCAAAGTTTGTTCATTCGTGGTGATGAGGCAGAGGCGGCGTGGAGCGTGATCGATCCGATCGAAGAGGGTTGGCGCGCATCGACGAGCGCGCCGCCTGATGAATATCGACCGGGAACTTGGGGGCCGGAGCGCGCGTCAACTTTGATTGAAATTGATGGACGACGCTGGGCGCAAAGTACGGATGAAGAACCACCAGTGATCGCGTGTGCGATTTAACGAACACAATGGGATTTCACCCTCTCCCGCGTACTCGTGGGAGAGGGCCGGGGTGAGGGCCCGCCGAAGATCGAACATTCAATTGACGATCGAAGTCGCTGTGAGCCCTCACCCTGCCCTCTCCCGGAGTACCGGGAGAGGGTGTAAAGTGATTCAGAAAAGATGTCCGTCCTCTCCATCGATTACTCCCTCTCCCCACACGAAAAACCCAGGAAAGAAAATCTCTGGAAGCGGGTCGCATTGCTGGCCGCGCCGGTCGTTGTCGAGCAGGTGTTGCACTCCATCGTCCAGTTCACCGACACCTACATCGCCAACAATCTGATCGAAAGCTCGGCAGCGGGCGCGCTCGAGGCTAATCGTCAGGCCGGCAGCGCGATCGGAACCGTCGCGTATCTCATTTGGTTTTTCGGATTGATCGCAGGCACGATAGGTGTTGGCTCGACTGCGCTTATCGCGCGAGCAGTCGGCGCGCAGCATCGGAGCGTTGCGAACTCTGTGTGTGGGCAGGCGATGATCGCTGCGTTCGTGCTCGGATTTGTGCTTGGATTGTTGATGTGGTTCGGCGCGGGCGCGATCGGAAAAATCTCCGGACTACCGCCGGAAGCGATTCCGAATTTCACGACCTACATGCGCATCATGGCGCCGGCGCTGCCACTCACGATCGTGATGTTCGCCGCGGCTTCATGCCTGCGCGGCGCGGGCGACACCCTGTCGACCGCGGTTGCGTTCATCGTGCTCGATCTCACCAATGCGCTGCTCTCGCTCGGCCTCACGCGCGGGTGGGGACCGCTGCCGAATCTCGGTTTCGCTGGCATCGCAGTGGGCACGTCCATCGCCTATTCCATCGGTGCGATCCTCATGTTGATCGTACTGTTTTCCGGTCGATCGAAGGTTCGGCTCTATCGACATCGACTCATCCCAAACTGGCTGACGATGAAGCGCATGCTGCGCATCGGTCTGCCCGCTGGTGCTGAGCAGACGCTTCAATGGATCGCAAATTTTGTGATCATTATCTGGATCAACAGAATGGGTCTGCTTTCTGCATCCGCCCACCTCAACGTGATTCGGCTGGAGGCATTCAGCTACCTCGTCGGCATGAGCTTCGCCGTCGCGGCCTCGACTTTGGTGGGGCAGAGTTTGGGGATGAAAAATGTCCCGCGTGCGCGAAAGTGCGCGTTCATTTCATTCGCGCTCGGCGGCGGTTTCATGGGCACGATGGGGTTGATCTTCATCGCGCTCGGCCCGTGGCTGGTTTCATTGATTACGGATGATGCCGAGATGGCCAGGCTGGCGGGCCAGTGCATGCAGATCACCGGCTTCACCCAACTCGCGTTCGCGTCGGCGATGATTTTCGGCGCGGCGTTGCGCGGCGCGGGTGAGACGCTTTCCGTTTTGTGCACGAACCTGGCGAGCATCATCGGCGTGCGGCTTGTTGCGGTCATCATTGCGATTGAATACTTCGATGCCGGGCTGAAGACCGTCTGGCTGATTTTCGCCGGTGAAATGATCATCCGGGGGGTCTTGTTGTTCCTGCAATTCAAGAGGGGACGCTGGGCTACGATTAAGATATAAATGTCGATCCGCCGCTCGATTGTTAGATCAGATCGATCGGCCTTGTCTTGTGAAACAGTGGCCAGAAGAAATGCCTGCGATTAAACATCACCACTGGCCACTCATCACCAACCATTAACTTCGGAGAAATCTCAAATGCGTCTATCCAAACTCTCGCTCGTTCTTGCCGCCAGTGCGGTTTCCATTGCATCGCTCTCACAACTTGCCCGCGCTGAGACACCGCTCATCCCGCGCGATGTGCTTTTCGGCAATCCCGAAAAAGTTCAGCTTCGCATCAGCCCGGATGGAAAATTTCTGAGCTACATCGCGCCAGTTGATGGCGTGTTGAATGTGTTCGTCGCGCCGGCGGACGACATCTCAAAAGCCAAGCCCGTAACCACCGACACGAAGCGCGGCATTCACATGCACGCGTGGACGTACAGCTCGGGCATTCTGGTCTTCACACAGGATCAGGATGGCGATGAAAACAACCAGGTATTCGCGGTGAATGTGTCGAGCGGGGAGACAAAAAATCTTGTGAACAACCCGGCAGTTCAGGCGCAGTTGAGTGGGACGAGTCCGGAATTTCCGGATGAGATTCTGATCGGCTTCAACGATGAGAAGCCACAATTTCACGATCTGTACCGAGTCAATTTGAAGACCGGTGAGCGCCAGTTGGTGATGAAAAATCCCGGAATGATCGACGGCGGATTCGTCGGTGGATTTTTGCCGGACGACCATTTCAAGGTGCGTCTTGCACTAACGTTCCGCATGGATGCCAGCGCGCAAATGTACAAGCCTGGCGCAAACGATGGCCAGTGGGAGAAACTCGGCGAGCCGATCGCAGGCGAAGATTCACTCAGCACCGCGCCGGCCGGTTTCGATAAGTCGGGCGATGTGCTCTACATGATCGATAGCCGCAACCGAGACACCGCAGGTCTGTTCGCGGTCAACTTGAAGGACAACACGACGTCGCTGATTGCAGAAAATGCGAAGGCTGATGTCGGCGGGATTGTTGAGGATCCGGTGAATCACAAAATCCAGGCCGTCAATTTCGAGTACGACCGGGAGGAATATCAGATCATCGATCCTTCGATTCAGGGTGATTTCGATTACCTAGCCACGCTCGGTGATGGAGAATTTCAGGTCACCAGCCGAACGCTCGACGATAAGAAATGGACCGTCGCGCTCATCGACGACAACGGCCCGGTGAAATATTTCCTCTACGATCGCGCTGCGAAAAATGCTCAGTTCATGTTCGTCAATCGAACCGATCTGAACGATCAGCCGCTCGTTGCGATGAACCCGGTGATCATCAAGAGCCGCGATGGCCTCGATCTCGTGAGCTATCTCACGCTGCCGAAAGAAGCCGATCCCGATGGTGACGGCAAGGCGAACAAGGCCGTGCCGCTTGTGCTGAATGTTCACGGCGGCCCGTGGGCTCGCGACTCATGGGGCTTCAATCCCGAACATCAATGGCTGGCCAATCGTGGCTACGCCGTGCTCAGCGTGAACTATCGCGGCTCGACTGGCTTCGGGAAGAATTTTCTGAACAAGGCGAACAAGGAATGGGCCGGCAAGATGCACGATGACTTGCTCGATTCAATTCAGTGGGCGGTCGATCACGGCGTGACGACGAAGGACAAAGTCGCCATCTACGGCGGAAGCTACGGCGGATATGCCACGCTCGTCGGTCTGACGTTCACACCCGAAGTGTTTGCCTGCGGCGTTGATATCGTCGGCCCGAGCAGCCTCGTCACGCTGATGCAAAACGCGCCGCCATACTGGCAATCATTCATGCCGTCGCTCAAGCAGCGCGTGGGCGATCACGAAACGCCCGAAGGCAAATCATTCCTCGATTCGCGCAGCCCGCTCACGCATGTCGATGCGATCACAAAGCCATTGCTCATCGGCCAGGGCGCAAACGACCCACGAGTCACACAGGATCAGGCCGACATGATCGTGAACAAGATGAACGAAAAGAAAATCCCCGTGACGTACGTTCTCTTTCCGGACGAAGGTCACGGTTTCGCGCGACCGGAAAACAGTTTGAGTTTCTACGCCGTTGCAGAAGCATTTTTGTCGAAGCATCTCGGCGGCCGATTCGAGCCGGTGGGGGATGACTTCAAAGGTTCGAGCATCCAGGTGCCGACGGACACGGCGGACCTGCCGGGGTTGGCGGATGCGTTGGAGACTGTGAAACCCGAGTGATTTCGAACCGAAGTGGATTTGTAGGGTGGGCTTCAGCCCACCGTCGAACTTAGCGCCGCGACCGTGTCGCGCCCCCGAACGGGCGCGATGGGATCGCGGCGCTAAGATTTTTTGGATTTCAATCTTCCGTTCGTTCCACGTTGGAAGCCACATCTGACGGCATCGTCGTCGGTGCATTTTCCGATTCGATTTTCTTCGTCAGTTCAATCACGACGTATCGCCCAACATTCCGATCAGGCGGCGCGGGCTGGCCACCTCCAACTGCTCGACCACCCGCGCGGCCGAATCCGCGGCGCGGTTTCTGATTTGGATCGGGAAAGTCCGCCGATGTCCGCACGCGCGGAAGATCAGAAATGTAGGCGCGCTCGGTCACTTCATACGAGTTTTCGAAACGTCTTCGGATCGGATCAGACTGATTCACGTTCGTGATGAAAAAGATCTCACGGTTTTCGTCGAATGCTTTCTGGATGATGCCGCGCTGAATCGCGTCGAGCGTTTCATCGTCCTTTCCGTCGTACAGCTTGCGCAGGAAATCTCGCCGCGCGGGTTGGATCGGATCGGGTTCGTTGGGATCATCCTCGCTTCGCCACAGAACTCGTCGCGCGCTCCGCGCGTTGAATGCCTCTGACGAATAACAATTCCAATCACCCGTGAATTGCAGGAAGTTCAACAACCGATCTCCCTCGGCGAACACGGTAGAGCCAGCGGGGATTTTTTCGATCGCCAGCTCGCTCAGCCGTGCGAGATTCGTGTTGGATCGATGAGTCGCTTCGAGGCTGTACGAATTCTGAATCCCATTTTCGTACCCGCGCGATGCGCGATACGCAGTCATGCCGGAAGCCGTAATCACAACGATCCCACACACAACCGCCTGCCACGCGCCGCGAAAACTCCAGATGCGCTCGATGTCATTCGATTGAAGTGTTGGTTGGAGTGAGAAGCGACTCGTGGCCCCACGATTCGCAGCGTTCAAGCCGCGCACTCCAACTGAGAGCAGCCACGCTGCGCCGATCACAACCGGCGGCAATTGCGTGAGCACGAACCGCGCGTAACCCACGCCGGTTCCGCCGCCAGTCCAGTAGTAGGCTGTGTACAACAGAATGCTCGGCAATATCCAACCCCAAAGCAAAATTGCCTCGCGCGATCGCCGGCCAAGCATCATCAACAGCCCGATCACGCCGAGCGGAAAGACAAAAAACAAACCCTGATCGTGCAGCGTGCGAACCATCAATTCCCAATTCGCCCGGAAAAATTCGCCGCTGAATCCTTCCGATTCGTTCGTCGTGTCGTAGCCCGTCAGCATCCCCATCGTGATGTAGTTGAATGCGATCTGATACGTCACCGGCAAAAGCCACGCACCACCGACGAGCAGCAGACGCCACAACGATGCCGGCCAGATGAATTGTGCGACGAGCAGGGCGAGCGCGAGACATCCAAGCGAGATCGAGATGAAATTATCCGTCACACCGATGTTGAGTTTGAAAAGATAGATCGATGCAAACAAAAGCCCCGCAGCGATGACGATCGACGCCACCGGCACAAACCAGCGAGGCCGATACCATCGCGCCGCGAACAGCATCGCGCAGGCGAGTGGGATGATGAGCAGGCCATCGGTGTAGCGAATCAACGTGGCGAAACCGAGTAGAAACGCGCCGAGCATTCCGCGCCACAATCCACCCGATTGAAGCCATGCGATCAAAAAGTAAACACCCCATGTGACGAAGCAGACCGCCGCTGCGTGCGAGTTCGGATTGATCGATAGCGTGATGAACACCTGCCCGAACCCGACGAGCAGCATCGCCACAACCCCCGCGAATGAATTCGCCAGCCGGCGCGTCAGCAGAAAAACGCCGAGCAACGTCAGCGCCGAGCTGATCGGCGAAATCATCGTCGCCAGCGTGTAACCAAAATCGCCCTGCGCGCTTCCACCGATCCAGAGACAGATCGCAAACAAAATTGGCAGGCCGAGCGGATACTTCGGATAGTTCGTGCCGTCCGGCATCATCACCCACATGCGGCCGACGAATCCGAAATCGTCGGGCGGCTTGAACGCCATGCTCAGCGTGTGCGCGTACTGCTTTCCGCCGACGAAATATCCATTCTGATCCACAC
>Ga0138256_10007708_pt1 | contig 11334 bp, 8 predicted proteins | sample KNB2016incub_MG_FD_105486 | JGI IMG/M metagenome (GOLD analysis project Ga0138256, IMG submission 105486) | Active sludge microbial communities from wastewater in Klosterneuburg, Austria - KNB2014incub_MG | ecosystem: Engineered > WWTP > Activated sludge > Unclassified | place: Austria...
AACAAACTGAACGTAATCTAATACTAGTTATAGTAGGAGTTATAGTGCTCATTGTACTGTTCATTTTCTTTGGAGTGAAGCTCTTAGTGAATTTCAGCTTATTCATAGAGAAAAAATCAGATCCAACAACTTCTAAAGAGTCTACTTCCAAAATTATGATTTCACCGATCCTTGATCCACTTACCCCTGCTACCAATAGTGCTTCTATAGATATAACTGGCACAGCAGGTAGTGGCAAATACGTATCTTTATATTTAAATGGCAAACAATTAAAAAAGGCCGACGTTAAAAGCGATAATACATTTGTGTTTAGAGATGTATCGCTAGATAAAGGAGAAAATCTAATTAAAGTCAAAGCATTTACAGATCAAGAAAATGAGAGTAAATTCTCCCAGATAGAGACGATAAGCTACTCAAATAAATCTCCTAGTCTAAGTATCGATTTCCCAACTGATGGCGAAACTTATCACAAGGACCATAATCCCCTAAGAGTAAGTGGTAAAACTGATTCAAATATTCGAGTTACTATTAATGACTTTTGGGCCATGGTTAGTGACGATGGTAATTATTACTATAACTTGCCACTCCAAAACGGTGACAATGAAATCACAGTGGTAGCAACTGACGATGCTGGCAATAAGACTACCAAGTCTATCAAAATTTCCTACTCTGAATAAGAGCACCCACTACAACTAACCAACCTAAGATCATTGGATAAAAAAGAGCATTAATAAAGAAGCTGCCAACCAATACTGAAACTAAAGAAGCAAAAAAAGATCTGGCCAAAAAGTCCTTCTGAGAAGCTAATTTCCACGATTTACCTAGGATAGAAAATAAAAATAATGTAAAAAATATTCCCCCTATGACCCCGGTAGTTGCCAGTGCAAATAGAAAGCTATTGTCTGTTCCTGAATCGGAGTGACTTTGAATATTTGGTAATTCTTGTCTAAATCCCATTTGGACTTGTGCATAGCGATATGAATTAAAGCCAACTCCAAAAAGAGGATGTTTTGTAATAATCTTTGCGGCGTCTCCCATCGATTCTATTCGCGCTTCGGACGAAGCTATCCTAAATGGATTTAAACCCTCAATCTTTGTATTTGCTGCTGCAAAAAATAGCAATAGACATGTTAATAAAATGATAATTGTTATTTTTTTACTTACAAAGCTAAGAAGAAAGACTCCTAATCCAACAAGAAGCATAATAAAACCAGTTCTTGAATAAGTAAGTATTTCGGCAACGAAAGCAAGAAAGATTAGTAAAATAAATATTAGTTTTTTATTTTTATCCCCCATACTAATTACTATTTCCACAAGAATGAGTATAAATATAGCTAAAAAGGCACCTGCGAAATTTGGGTCTAGAAAAGTTGAGAAAAGTCTATAGAGATGCTCATCCCATCCTAAGTACCGTAGGTTACCAAGCGATTGATAGAAGAAATATTGTACAAACCCTATCCCTACTATCACCACCCCACTCACGATTAAGAATTTAAATATATCTTTTCTAGTCTTTTCACTACTATTTTTAATAACGTAGAAGAGAGATAAGTAGCTTATAAGCCTTAATGGATATAATAATGAGATAATAATCTCTTGAGGGGTAAGTTTACTCGAGAATAAAATTAATCCGGTAATTCCAGAAACAAAAAAACCCATAAGATACATTAATATTTGTGAATTTTTGATTCTTTTCCGCTCAATTAAAAAATATTTACCCATCCACATCCCTGAGGTTATCAAAATAATGATATCGATTAAAGTAACGCCTAAATTACCTAATTGGACTCTAGCAAATTGCCCGAGTATGAAAGCTGCTGTAACAATAATTATAAGAAAGTACCTCATGTTAATAAATCCAGTTTTGCCCAAGAGTATAGAGTGTGACATCTGTTATTTTATTATAATAAATTGGTTGCCAATATGAAAAACGCTTTGGGAGTAAGACATGCTGCGTAGCTACATAATCAAATCTATCTCCTTTTTGTACATATGATGCGTCTATAAATGGCACATCCATATAATAAAGATTATGAAATCCATATAATAATACTTTTTTATTTGGTCCAATTAATTCTTTGAATTTTCCATCAAAATCATAAAAATCTCCATAATTAAAGTTAAGGTTTTTTCCCAGATAAGACTCCTTGCTCTCAAATCCAAGAATGACTGGCAAGCTTTTTAGCTGCGCGATCCCCCTATATATAACAGTGATACTAAAAAAGATCAGGATAGTAATTAAACTAACTTTAAATAGTATTTTTTTATTTTTTATTTTATAAAGAATTATCCCAACTGTTACCGAAAATAATGGAAGATACGGCAAGAGAAATCTTCCACCGCCAGTTTTGGGTGATAACGTCCAAATTACAAGACCAACTCCTGATAAAAGTACCATCATAATCTCCTCTCTCGTTAGCTTTCTCCAAATTACTAGCAGTAGTGGCGCAAAGACCAGATAGAGAGGTGAGACTGGATCATTAGAAGCTATAAAGATAGTAATCATATCTGAAATTATCCTCGGAAAAGCTAATAAATCTCTCCCAAAATTCAGGTCATAATTACTAAAGAAAGGATAAATGGGGTTTCCAGTACCAACGAGAGCTAATACGAACCAAGCAAAAGACGGAATCAACGAAAGGATCATAAAAATTAACCCATCAGCTAGCTTTCCTTTCCACTTATTAAAACTAAAGAAAAATATAACTACCAAAAATATAGGTAAACTTGTAAGTGCAAGGAGCTTTGTTTCTATAGCTAAACCGAAAAGAACAGCAGATTCGATCAACCATTTTTTTTCTTTTTTCTCTATATAATTAATTACCCCCCACAAGGCCATCACCTCAAAAAAAGATCTAGCCAGATCGATGTAAGCAGTTGTTGCCTCCCAAAGTACGACAACATTACTAAAATAAATTAGAATAACAATCAGAGCAATGTACGAGGTAGAGAATTTTTTTGTCAGGATATAGATTACAAATCCCGTTAATAACGCAAAACTTAAATGAATAAAATGAGCTAGGATATACCCATTTATACTTAAAGCAGGAATATAAAGGAGCTCAACTAACTTCGGCATTACTGAATAATAGAAGAGTCCTCCTGGAATATAACGTATATCTCCAAACCCTAAGTAAAGTTTTGCCAGTGTTAGATGATACCAAGTAGCATCAAATGCGGTTTCTGGCGCTAGCGAGCCTAACACCATAATGAGTACTGCCAGACAGATCAGTATAATCCATAACCTATTTTTTATAAAATGATTTATAACCTCGGAACTAATCTCTCTCAGGTTAATCTTTTCATCAAATTTGCTCCAAAAAATAATTGCCAGAAAAAAATACGTCACAGTAAAACTTACTATTATTCCAGGTTTTAAAAGACCAGATAATCCAATTAGAAAAATAAGGTTAGCATAGAGACCTATTAAAAACGCAATTGCAAACATATTAATTTAAATGATAAATAACTCCGGTCGAGTATGATCTAAGTTTTATTAATAACTTTGACGAATCCATACTCGAAATTATCTTAGTAGAGCTAGGCAAGAATTTCTTATCAACTTGATACCTATCCCGGACCATCTGATCATATTCTTGTGGATGAATAATAATTGTATTAATTCCAAGTGACTTTAATTCCTTTAAAGACTTTTCTGATGGAAAGGAAATTAATAAAGACGATACGAATTCCTGCCAGGGCGGAGGTGAAAAGCCACTAACTCCATTTACGCGACGTACATCAAGATTAGAGAGTGCATAGTACTGTCTAAGATACTCTATTTTAGCATAAGGCTCTGCATTCCAGTTATAAATTGGCATCTCAACCATTCTCACATTTGTTTGATTTTGCAGATAAAGATATTCTTTCGGAAAATCAGAGACTTTCCCGATAGAAACAAAGTTAATGGAGGGCTTAAATTCAACCAAAGTTATTACTGCAAGTGACAAAACCAATATGTATCTTTTTTTCGATGACCAACTACGAGTTAAAATATGAAGCACCATACTTCCAGCAATTATGGTTCCTAGGATAAATAGTACTTCCCACCTCGCAGAGTTGCGCATGCCATTAAATCCTGGGATTAAATAATAAAAAAATAAATACGGTAGTGGAATAGGAAAAGGATGATGAATAGTCTGCCTATTAATATGTAGAAATGGACCCAGGCTCAAGATTAGACCAAGAAGACCGATACTTGATACTGATAGCAACTGATAATCTAATTTTTTTCGTTTAATCAGATGATATATAGTCAATACTGTAAGAAAGAAAATTGCAATTCCTGGAAAACCATTTTTAAAAGAAATGCTAGAAGGGTAAGTAGAAGTTCGCCAAAATTGAGAAAGAAAAGGACTAAGATTACTAAACTGGCTTGTATACCACAAATCTTCGGGCTGAACTGCAAAGTGAATAGTATCTCTGATATCGCGTGTATAACCAAACTCCCTACTCACTTGGTAATAAGGAATAATAAATGGCAATAAAATCAGAACTGCAAATATTCCTGATAAGATGAACTTTTTAGTAACCAGATCTGAAATAAAAAGTTCTTTCTTGAAATAAGCTATAAGTACAATTAATATGGAACCAAAAACTATAAAATAACCCGGCAAAAAACTATTTAATGTTTGAAGAATAAAACAAAGTAAGAATACATAAAAATACATCTCTTTTTTACTATCAATAAACTTGATTAAGAAATAGAAGCTAAGTGGGACTAAAAATATAAATAGAACTTGCAGATGGACATACTTGTCTAAAATAACTGGGGAAAAAATAATTAGTGTTCCCCCAAGTAGTGATACTAGCCAGTCTCTTGTTAAATACTTAATCAGAAAAAAAGTTGACCAACCCAGGCTACTAAGAGAAAAAAGCAGAGTAAGATTATAAATAGCGATTGGTTGGTGAAAAAGCCAAGCAGGGAGAGCGAGTAATAAGCTTGAAGTAATTAATGAATCTGAGTATGCAAGTGTATTTAGATAAGGGAAATAATTTGGCGCATTAAATAGCGTTAAAGGATGATGAATGATGCCATAAATGACATAATTTTGAATATATGAAAGTACCAATTCGTCTCCTACCCCACTAGTAACTGATCCAATATTAAATATTAGTGGGTAAGTTATAAAAATACTTAAGATAATAAAAAGACATATAATTGCTGCATGTCTAGTTAACTCTTTTGGTTTTTCCAAATCTAGATACGAAGTAAACATAGTCCATTTTTACAAGATAGATGGATTAAGTAGAAAATGAGGATAGACGCCACCCATAAGATAAAGATTCCTAAAATAATTTTATCTCTTTTCATAAAGTTAACTTAATGTAAAAAAAGGAATCATAGAATATTTAGTTACCGAATTCATAAATCTTTTTTTTGTGTTTTAGCTGCCATAACTTACCCTTAGCCAAGAAGGAATAAAATGACATCATTAATGCAGTAATAACTCCCGGGATTCCATCAAGAAAACCCAATTTGACGATATAGTTGAATAAAAACTTACCAAAGGGATATGCTGCTATGGATATAACATTTATTGGTTTTTGCTTTTCGAAGAGCTCTTGCGCTCTTAATGTGGAGTAGTGGTTAATTTCACTTAAAAATTCAAAGATGGTTGGATGAGGAAAATGATACAGAGGACTTTTAAGATTCCCTATTTCTCCCACTACAGACCAAGTTTCATGAACTCTGCCTTTCCATACTCCTTTCGACTTCTTAGCAAGTCTCAGGATCCTTGTAGCACCAGCATCTCCAAAACTAAGCTTTCTCCCCCAGAGAAAATCTACCCGTTTTATATAATACCCATTTAATTCTGTTAAAAATTGTGAGGATTGTTGATAAAGTTCAGTCGCAAGTTCTGATGTCACTATTTCATCAGCATCAACGAATAATATCCATTCGTTCTTTGCTTTCTCCATCGCCCAGTTTCTTTGAGCCGCAAAGTCATTATTAAGCCTGTGTCTATATACCTTTGCCCCAGCTTTTTCTGCAACTTGCACAGAATCATCTGATGAATAATCATCTATCACAACAATCTCTTCACAAAAAGATAATGCCTCTAAGCATTTTGCTAATTGCTCCTCTTGGTTCTTTACCAATACTATTCCACTAATCATCTTTATTCTTTAGAGAGATAAATTTCTCCCCTGTCTTCTTTAATTAAAAAGGTTTGCTTCGCACTACTATTCACTGGATGTCCTCGATACCAAAGTAAATATTCATAAGGCATTGTAAAACTTCTAAACTGACTGCCATCACCATCCCCCTTTAGTATAAATCTTTGTGATAGAGAATTGCTAATTATATTTCTTGTAACATTTTCACGAGATTCTAAGGTTATATTTTCATTTATTCCCATAAAAAAATTATGATTTAAAGTTGATTTAACATTAAATAATACAATTAGTGCAATTAGACTTACGGCCAATTTTGTAAAATTACTATAGATGAAGTTCAATCCTAGAGCAATAATTATAAACACAGCTGGGAAAATCTGTAATAGATAGGCATCAGATGCTACTCCATTTAAGATAAACACACCTACGCATAAGAGAAACCATAGTAAAATTAATAAATGTGCTTGAAAAGTTCTTAATTTTTGATACACAAATAGCTCTTTGATTGTTAGCAAAAGTGTAATTACAACTATTGACAAAGCAATAACTCCACTTCTATAGAAAATCAGGGTACGAAAACTATTATATATAAATTCAAGTACACTTGAGTCCTGTATGTGTGCCGAATTACCAATAAATAAATTATAAAATCCTTTAAAAAAAGTAAAGAAAATCCAACCTGTAAAAATTATCGTTTGCTTAAATCCGTGTCCAAAGTCATAAATTATCACAGGAACCATGGGAAGCATGCCAAGTGTAATAGCTTTAATTACATCAACTCTCTCTATACTTTTTATAAAATTCTTTTTTTTAAATAACCCATAAAAAATTATAAGCATAAACGGTATTACTAAAGTTACTGTAGCAAGCTCAAAATTATAAAGAACGGTTAACAAAAGAGGGATATAACAGAAATATTTTTTGCTACCATTCATCCACATATATAAGGACAAGAAGTACAAAAGAGTGACCAGGGGAATAAGTGTCGTGTGATATGGAGTGCGAGCGTTAAGTGTTATGAGAGGAGAAGTTGCATATAAAGTGGCAGATATAACTCCAACTCTAACTGAAAAAACGATCTTTCCGAACAGGTAGACAAAATATACTGTTACAATTCCTATAATTATAGATAAGTATCCTCCAGCTAGAGGATCATAATTACCTAGCCATAAAGAGAAACTTAAAAGATATGTCCAAAGTGGTCCTTGATGAAGCCAGATATGACTTGATGTAATTCCTACAAGTGGAAATCCGCTACCTTGTAAAAAATCTTTGGCTGAGATATAAAACCACGCAATATCGCCATAAAATGGCATTAAGCTGCCTATCTTATAACTGTAGAATAAAAAAAGTAAAGTTGCAGTAAAAAAGAGAATTAATCTCTCCTTATGTTTAAAGAGTTGCATCATTTAAAACATCGTAGATTTTACGACTTATAATTTTAATATCATAATTTTTTATTGCTTTTTCTCTTGCTTGTTGAATAATCTTTTTTTGTAAAGCTGGGTTTTGGTATAGCTCAGTAACTTTTTTTGATAAGTCTTTTGAACTTCCAGTTTTGAAAAGTAAGCCGGTTAGAGTATCATCTATTACTTCTGAAACTGGCTTCATATCACTTGCAATTACTGGAACATCATACATCATCGACTCAATAGAAACGACTCCAAATCCTTCCATTTCCCAGAGAGTAGGAAAAATAAATACATCCATCAAGGGGTAATATTCTGATACTCTTTTAACGAAGCCGGGAAGGATGAAATAACTTTCAAGTCTTGCTTCTTTAATTAGAGATTCAAAATATACCCGGTCTGGTCCATCGCCAACTAGTAAAAATATCGCGTTTGGAATCCTTTTTAGGATAAATGGAGCAGCATGAATAATTACCGCCTGCCCTTTCTCTCTTGTCATTCGAGAAATATTTCCAATAACATATTTACCTTTGAGCTTCTTTTTTAGATCCATATTAAATTTAACATCTTTGGGAATTTCAGTACCACATGGGATTATCATAATTTTTGAGAGAGAGACTCTTGCATCTATAATGAGACTTTCAAGTGTATTCTTAGAAGGAACAATAACTCTCATCGGTATATTTTTAGCTAGACGATATAAAATCTTAGGAAGATACAAATTTCTTTTAAAGACAGAATGTAGCTTTCCATATTCTATCCAGACAACAGGAATCTTAAAAAGTTCGGATAAAAAGCTTACTAATAATTTATCACTGAAATTACTTGCTAAGATAACATCAACATTATTAACCTTATATTTGTGTAGCAATTTAACATAGTAGATAATTGATAAGGGCAGAAGTATAAATGACTTTACAATACCCTTCCAGTCTCCATTTACCTCAAGGATGTATGGAAAAATGTCGACCTTAACCTCTTTGGGATATAAATCAGCATAGCGTTTTAAATCAGTTGAAAGATAAATAGTGGCAGACTCTTTCAGCCACATTAGCACTAATGAATGCATATATGTCTCTGCACCTCCTATGTCAGGCGTCTGCTGGATAATAGCTATACTGAGTGGTCTTTGTTTCTTTGTTTTCTTAACAGCAACTACTTCATGATTAGTCTGACTTAACATATACGACCTAATTTCAAAACCGGCTTTCTTAAGTGTTAATCTAAGAGATTCTTTAGAATATGAGTACTTATGAGCACCAAAAACGCCAGTATCTTCAGTATTACCATAAATAAAGTGCGCCAAAACAAGCGGGTCTTTATGAAATTTTTTATAAATTACTGATACGTCATGAGTCCTAATGAAAATCTTACCATTACTCTTTAAGATGCGAAAACATTCTTCTAAAAAAATTATTCCATCTTCTTTTGTAAAATGTTCCAAAATATCTGATGCCTTAATTTCATCAATACTTTCACTTGGAAATGGGAATCCTTTTGATAAGTCAGCTACAATATCGACTTTTGTGTTTGGATCAATATCAACATTTATCCATCCCACGAGATAGTCATTTCCTGATCCTAAGTTAACACGATTTCTTGTAAGATTTTGCATGCGGTAATTGTAACATAGGCATGAACTGTTATGGTAGAATCAGACTATTATATGAAAAGTACTGAAAAAAGATTTTTAATCTATAAAAAAGAACTTAAAAAAAAGGGAATTTCTTCATTCGTAAAAAACAGAGTCCAAAGAATTAAAGATGAATTTCTTTATCTGTCAGTTCGATATCTAAGGCCAGAAAAATACTTTACCTATAATGGCAAGAAGTATCAATATTTAATATCTAGATATAACTATAGCTGGAAAAATGAACGCACTATCGAAGTGCCGCTAATTTATAATCATGTCTTAAAAGTTAAGAAGGATAAAAATATCCTTGAAATTGGCAACGTCTTAAGTCATTATTATAAAGTGGGCCATGACATCGTAGATAAGTACGAAAAAGCGCCAGGAGTCATTAATGAAGATGTGGTTAAGTTTCAAACTAAAAAGAAATATGATCTTATAATCGCAATCTCCACCTTGGAACATGTTGGCTGGGATGAAAGGCCACAGGAGCCAAAAAAAATTACTCCAACCCTTAGACATTTAAAGACACTACTTAAAAAAGATGGAAAAATACTAATTACTTTGCCGATCGGGTATTATAATCCATTTCTTAATTCTGAGATCATTAATGAAAAATTAAAATTAAACAAACGATACTATATGAGAAGAACCTCTATTTTAAATAAGTGGGAGCAGGTTAAGTTAGATGAGGTGAAAGATGTGAAATATAACTCAACTTTCCCAAACGCTAATGCTATTCTAGTTGGGGAGATTAGTCTTTCTTAGTATCTTTATAGAATAGAACGTAAATATAGTAAGTAATCACAGGAAAGGTGACAAGCGTACCTACCAAAGCTGAAATTGCTGCCCCCATTACCCCCCACCTTGAGACTAAAGGAAAAATAGGTATTATCATACTCAGTAGACTTATAAATGTCGTCTTCGTAACAATATCTTGTCTATGGATGCTATAGAAAAGTCCTGTTGCCAAATTCAAAATTGAGCGCAATATGCCAAAAAGTGCTAGAATTCTAAGAATAGGCGCTATAGATACCCACTGATTTCCAAGCAATATCTTTACAATAAGGTCTGGAAAAATATAGAAAATCGAACCAATCGGCAAAACAAGTATGCTTGTGACTCCTACAGATTTGTAAAAAGCACTAAGTAATCTTTTCCTATCCCCTGAGATTTTTGAGTAGACGGGAAAGGTGGCACGTGAAAATGTGTCAGAAAATTCTGAAATAGGTACTGATGAGATTTTATAAGCCATACTATAAAATCCCAATGATGTTGACCCTAAAAGACGTCCAACTACGATATTATCAATATTTTGATACAGGTAATCAAATACCCCAGCAGCTGTAAGCCACTTACCATAATGAATTACTTTCCTGAATCTTTCTTTATCAAACAGGAATCGTGGCTTAGGGGTAGCGAGAGCAAAAGAAAGTATAACCTCAAATATTGCCCCGACAATCAACCCAAAGACTAGTGAGAGTGGAGTATGCCAAATGAGTACAAAGATCAGTGTTGCTAATGACTCAATAAAGAACTGAGAGGTTCTATAAATGAATTCTTTATGGAACTTTAAATCTTTGATGAACTTAGCAACTGACGGATTAATAAAGCCTCTAAAAAGTGGCACAACTGCCATCCACCGAATTAATAATTCTGATTGTTCGCTATGAAAAAAAGAGCTAATAAACGGTGCACTAAAATAAATTATAGCCGCAATAATAACTCCTCTAATTATTGAAACTATCCATGCGGTATTTATAAATTTATCAGCGTCATCTTTTTGCTGAATAAGAAAGACATTTATACCCGTCTCTGTAAAGACTTCAATAAGTGAAAGCGTGATTGTGGCAACCCCGAAAAGTCCAAAATCACGAGGTGTAAGGATGCGTGCAACAACTGCAGTTCGTACAAATGAAAATACTCTTGTAATTATGCGAAATGCGCCAAGCCAACTAACTCCTTTTATGACATCTTTTGTATATCCCATTTTTTTAAAAAGCCTTCGAGTGATCCTATCATAACAGCTATATCAGCTGTCAGTTGAATCAAAGGCAAAAGATAAAAAGCTTGAATTTTTTTTATATATTTAAAATTCTTATAGACTGACCAGAATAGATAAAAAATTAGTAGTGAAATGACTAACCAAGTAAGATAATATTTAGAAGTAAATAT
>Ga0138256_10007709_pt1 | contig 11333 bp, 10 predicted proteins | sample KNB2016incub_MG_FD_105486 | JGI IMG/M metagenome (GOLD analysis project Ga0138256, IMG submission 105486) | Active sludge microbial communities from wastewater in Klosterneuburg, Austria - KNB2014incub_MG | ecosystem: Engineered > WWTP > Activated sludge > Unclassified | place: Austria...
ACCACGACATCGATCTGCCGCTGCTCGATGGCGTCCAGCAGGCGCGCGAGGGCAGGGCGGTCCATGGTGCCGCCGGAGAACCCCCCGTCGTCGTAGGCGGTGGGCAAGGCGACCCAGCCTTCGTGGGCCTGGCTCTTGATGAACGCCTCGGCGGCCTCGCGCTGGGCATCCAGGGAATTGAAGGCCTGTTCCAGGCCCTCCTCGGAGGATTTGCGGGTATAGATCGCGCAGCGCAGGGGGCGCGGTGTCGGGATGTTCATGGGGGCGGCGCCTTTCGCAAGCCGAAGAAGCGGGGACCGGACCACTTGGTGCCGGTGATGGCGCTCGCGATCGGCGAGAGGCTGCGGTACACGCGACCTTGCCAGGCATAACCGTCGTCGACAACGGTGACTTCGTGCGCAACCCCCTGCCATTCCCGCACCAGACGCGTCCCGGCGCGGTAGTCGGACTGCTGTCGGGGGTTGGCGTTGACCGCGACAGATAACTGTCGGGTCAGCCGCTTGCGCAGCGCGACGGGGTCCAGTCCCTGCTGCCTGGTCTGCAGGGCCCAGGCCAGATTGCCGCGCAGGAAAGCCAGACTTGCGCGGGGGTCAACCACCAACCCGAATACGGCTTCGAAATGCCCCGCCAGAGCTTGCCTGTCTGCTGTTTCCAGTTGCGCGATCGTGACCCCTGAAGTCGCTGTGGCGTTGCTCCGCATGCCCACCATGGAGCCATACGGTGGCGACGAAAGCCACTCGTTTCTGGCGGTTATCGGCTACACGGCAAAGATCAACTTTTTGACCTGGACACTGTTGCGGTTGGCATGCCAGTGCAGGAACTGGCTCACTGAATCCACCTGGTCGTCGTGCTTGCCGTTAGGGAACGCGAGCATTTCCTCGAGGAAGGTATCCAGCCAGGGGGCATAGCGAGGCAGGATCACCCGACCTTGTTCGAGCGTGTGCGTGTGCGCCGTCAGGCGGGTCACCTTGTCGCCCTGCGGCTGGACACCGTAAGGGCGGAAGTACGGTTCCTTGGACTTCTGCAAGGTCTGCAAGATGGGTATGCCACTGGCCGTCCTTTCGATCAGCACCCGTTGCGCGCGCCAGTGCTGGGCGAGCGACATCACGCGATCGAGCAGGGTGGGGAAGTCGACCTGCTCACGGTAGACATCCAGCAGATAATACTTGCCATTCTGGACCAACCACGTCGTACAGACCGAGTAGCTGTTGAGTTCGTTGGCCGCCATCGCCATGTCCCAGGACTGGTAGATGCCGTCGCCCGGCGTCGGTTCGGGCATCGTGTCGAGCAGGGGAAACCACTCGCGCTTCACGATATTGCCTTCCACCGGCACGGGCCGTTGCTGGTACTGCGCCGAGAAGTGGTAATGGCCCATGGCGCGTCGCATCTGTTCCAGGTGCTCGCGCGGTTCGCGTTCGGGGTGAAGCACATCGTCGCGGTGCCTCATGGTGTGCCTGCCGTTGCCCAGGGCGATGCACTCCTCCTGCTCCGCGAACGCAGGCAAATTGAGGTGCTCCCAATCTCCGGTTCCGATGAGCGAGCCGGCGAGATCGTCCATGTGCACGCGCTGCATGACCAGGATGATGACGCCCGTGCGCTTGTCGTCGAGGCGCGACAGGAGGGTGCCGCGGTACCACTCGGCAGCGGCGCGCCGCTGTGTTTCCGACTGCCCGTCCTGCGGCTTGATCGGGTCGTCGATGATGATGAAGTCGCCACCGCGACCGGTCAGGATGCCGCCCACCGAGGTGGCGATGCGTCCGCCACCGCGACTGGTCTGCAGGTGGTCTTCGGTGCTGCGGATCAGCCGCGTGACCGGAAAGGTCGCGTCGTACCAAGGTGCCGTCATGACCCGCCGGCAGTCGCGCGAAAACTGGGCGGCCAGTTCCTGCGCATAGCTGACGCAAATGACCCGGCATTCCGGCCGGAGCCCGAGAATCCAACTCGGCAACGCGATCGAGGCGCAGAGCGACTTCAGGCTACGCGGCGGCATTGTGATGATGAGCCGCTTGACCTCGCCGCGGAGGCAGCGCGCCAGTTGATGCGCGATGGCATCAATGTGCCAGTTGTGGAGATAGGGAATACCCGGATTGATCTCATGAAAACACTTCTGGATGTACGCCGAGGGGTCCTGCCGCAGCATGGCCATTAACGCGTTGACTTGATTGTTCATGCGTCGTTTCCTCCGTAATTTCCCTGGTTGCCCTCAGCGGCACGCTGGGCAAGGCACCGATCGATAATGGCCATGTCGTCCGCTGTGAGTGGGAGCGTGCTGGCCGCGTCGGCATTCGTGCAGTCACTCGCCGTTCGCCAGCGCACGAGCATCTCGATCGCGCGCAAGTCCCCTTGCAATGCCTTCTCCACGGTGCGCGTGATCAGCGCCTGCTGGGCGGAGATGGTCTTGATCCGCCCCCCTTCGCGTACCGTGATCGGTCGGCTCAGTTCCTCCTCGAGGTCCGTGTGGAAATTGCGGATGCCCCGGGGGCGCCCCTTCGGGTTGCCGGACGTTCCCTTGGCGAAACGGGTGTGCTGCGGCGGCTTGCCGTAACCGACGTCGTAGTTGTCACTCATGGCCGTGACCCTCCGTGTCGCGGGTATGCAACGAGCGCTCGGTTGCCACGTCGTCGAAGGTACGCTCGGCCCCGCTGAGCACAGCCTTGCGCCCGGTCGCCTCCTGCCAACGACGGATCGTGACGTCGACGTAGCGCGGGTCGATCTCGATCAGCCGTGCACGGCGCTGCGTGCGCTCGGCGGCGAGCAGGGTGCTGCCCGCGCCACCGAACGGGTCCAGCACGATGTCCCCGCGATGGGAGGCGTCGCGCAGTGCGTCGGCGATGAGGGCGACGGGCTTTACGGTCGGGTGCAATGCCAGGGCGGCATCGCGTGACGGGCCGACGCTGCTCATGCCGGGGTAATCCCAGACATTGGTCCGATAGCGGCCGAACTTGCCCAGCTGGACGTTGTTGATGTGCGGGGCGTTGCCGCATTTGAACACCAGGACCAGTTCGTGCTTCGAGCGGTACAGCGAGCCCATGCCGCCGTTGTCCTTGTTCCACACGCAGAGTTGCTTGAACTCGCGATACACGGCACGCCCGGCATTCAGCAACTCGTACAGGTGGCGCCAGTCCATGCAGATGTATTGCAGCGAACCATCGGCACTGTGACGCGCGAGATGGGTGAGAACGGTCGTCAGGAAGGACGTGAACTCCGCCTCGCTCATCTCGCCGCAGGCCATCGCGAATTCCGGGTGCTTCTGTTTCCCGAGGCAGGTGACATGGCCCTCAATGGGCACGTTGTAGGGCGGGTCAGTGAAGACGATCGTCGCGGTGTCGTTACCGATCAGGCGTTCAAAGCTGGCTGCAGCGAGCGCGTTCCCGCAGAGCAGGCGATGCTCCCCGAGTACCCACAGGTCACCGCTTCGCGAGATGACCGAAGAGGTTTCGGGCAATGCCGGGACCGGTTCTTCCTCCTCGGCCTGCTCGTCCGACTGCTCGTCCATCAGGATCTGGATCTCGGGCAACTCGAACCCGGTCAGTTCGAGGCTGAAATCCAGTTCCAGAAGGGTCAGGTACTGAAACTCGATGGCGAGAATCTCGCGATCCCACCCCGCCAGTTCCGCCAGGCGGTTGTCAGCGAGAATGTAGGCCCGACGCTCGGGCTCGCTCAAATGCTCAAGACGGACGGTCGGGACCTGTTCCATCTTGAGCAGACGCGCCGCAGCCACGCGTCCATGGCCCGCGATGATGCGGCTCTGCTGGTCAATCAGAATCGGGTTGGTGAAGCCGAAACGACGGATGCTGTCCGCGATCTGGCGGATCTGCTTGGGCGAATGCGTGCGTGCATTGCGCTCCAGCGGTGCCAGCGCCGTGACAGGTAGGTAGGTGATCTCTAGTACAGGCATGACAGGTGCTCCTCGGTAGTCGAGTCGGAGCACCGCCATGCAAAGAAAAAGGGCGACACTCCGCGATGGAACCGTCACGCGACTGCCTCTCGCAATCAGCGCGAACCCATCGGGCGTCTCGCCCTCACTGTGCGAACGTACCTGTCACTATGGCGGCATCTGACCGCACATGATTCTCCGTTCAGGTGAATTAGATAATACTGAAATCGTAGCTTGTAGCAAGAGGTTAGCGCGATCCTGGGGAGTGTCCGGTCCGGTATTGCGTCGCTCGGGAGCTGGTCCCCAAAGATCTACGCAGAAAGTCTCTGCGCTTCAGAGAGTTACGGAGATGATTTTCGGGAGAGGCCGATGATCATGCAGCGCGGCGTAGGTGTGTACGAAGCGGCTCGAGGGCGTCATCGGCGGCGCTGGAGCCAACGGATTGGAGATTAGTCACTGCCGACGAGCGTGAGGCTCAATCCCGTAAAAGCGGCCACGCCAGATCTGGCCGAGGCTGCGTAATGGAATCGGTGCCAACTATTCTGACGGGGGGGTAGCGTCCAAAATATTCAGGAAGACGCATTCATCAGCTCGGGATCAGTAGGCCATGCGCTTGATCACTTTGATCCGGTTGTTGATGCCTTCGATCAAGCTCGTTCCTAGTGTCCACTGGAAGCGAACCAGAATGCCTTTCAGGCAACGCTTCAGGATCGTGGCGAAACGCACCAGAGGTTCTATCCGATGCAGATCGACCAGGCCGAGCTGCGACTCCTGATCGCGGGTGAAGGCGGGTCCGTTCTGGCGTGGTATGTTCGGTACTCCGCTCGGTACATCGGGTCCAGGCGCTGCGGACCTCCCGGAGCAAACTGAGTCACGTAACCTCGTTCCCCTCCAGCGCACGTTGTACGGCGTACACCGTGCCTAGGCCGTAGCCATCAGCATCGAACGCGGTCGACCGCAGCCGGTCACATAACGTGGCCAAGCCTTCATGGCAGGCCACCACGAATGCGTCTGCATTCGAACATTCCTCTGACGTACGTGCAATGATCGCTTCGATTTCATTCAGCACCTCGATCTCGACGCTTCCCGTGTTGGACCAGTAAGGCCGATTCGCGAGTTTCTCCCGGGCGTCGCGGCGCTGCCTGTCCAACGCGTCGGCGAGGACACTGATGGCCTCTTGCCGGTTAGCGAACCGACGCAGACAATGCGGCTTGCCGCGCCGCTCCAGGGTACTCATCTGACGTGATCTCCAACACCGAAGTTTGCGCACGCAATGATAGCGCCTGCGGCCGCAGGAGAGCGTCGAGCCGACCGCCGTAACCAGGCAAATTCATTCTCACACCGCCCCCCGAGCCCGGGTTGGTGAATTTGCCGTCATGCGCATATCGTGTGCCTGGTAGTTAACGCGCCAAAAGTGCGGTGTACTCCTCGACCGACTGAGGGCGCTTGATCCAGTCCAGTTCCAACCCACTATCAATAGCCAGCAGCAACTCGGGAGTAAAACCGGGACGAGCAGCGATTCGCGCTGGCAGGAGCGGGTCTCCATGTCCTGCTTGGATCGCCTGCCATCGATCGGTTGCGACCAGCGGCGGGCGAAATTGTGCTGTCACCATCCGGTAAAGCAAGGCGCTGAGCATGTACAGATCGGACCAGGGTCCGATCGGGTTTTCCGGTGCAAGGCGATAGAGTTCCGGTGGTGCGTAGCCTGCGCTTGCAGACGCGGGTTTGCTGGATTCCGTGATGGCGTTTCCCAAGTCCAGCAATACAGGTCTTCGCTTGGACCGGTCGAGAATTACATTTGCAGGCTTCACATCACAGTGTGTGACTTCCTGCGAGTGCAAGTTCTGCAGGACGTCGAGCAGTGCATATCCAAGATCAATCACGATATTAGTGTCCGGGAGCTGGCAGAATGAGCGTTCCACCTCCGATAGCCACTGCGCCAGATCCATGCCGCGGAGAAACTCCGTTACTACATACGCGCGCTGCCCGATCTCGAAGTAGTCCAGCGCCCGGATGAGATGCGGATGCGTGATGGACATGAGCACGCGGGCTTCTGCCCTCGCAGCCGTGCGGATCTGCTCGTTTCGGCTGCGGCAACTGGAAGCTAAAGGCCGCCTCTCAGGGTCGATGAAATACGGGGTATCGTTGCAAACCCGGAGTGTGATGCTGTCGTACAGGTCCGCGCAGTGTTCGAATTTCGCTGTATGCCTCAAGTCCGGCGGTGCACATTCCGGCTGACCCTTGATAGTAGCTTCCTCGTTCACGAGATACTCCTTGATTGCAACCTCCAACTGCACGTATTGGTGAACGCAGCGGTAGATCCGCGAAGTCGTGCTTTCCCTCAAGAGAGCGAGCGCGACGTACCGAGGGTTGCGTTCTTGGCCAGCCAGCTGTGAGTTGAACCGCTTGACGGCGTCTTTGCCCGCCATGTGCCTCTCCTTTGCTGAGTTGTGTGCAGCTGTCCGGTTCGGTTCGCGCAGGATGATCAGACTGTACGCGAGCCCGAAGATCGGGAAGCTTGATCGTCTGTCACCCGCAACCGTGTCTCGACTGATGCTGCCGGATGAGAATACGCCTGTGCGCTTGCACTGGAAGGACAGTTCGTATTCAGCGGAATGGGCAAGGGCTCGATGCGGTTCAATCGAGCATGCTTCTTCCTTGACCTTGTTCCAGCCCAGCGTCAAGCGCAGGGGATGGACCAGCGTCCCCGCCCATCGATACCGGCAGTCTGAGGCCGGATGGACCGGTACACCGGCGCTGCCACATGTGTTCTGCTGACCGCGATCCCGCGCCGATTCGCCTGACAGCAACCACCTACGCCCGTGTCGACGTGGAAGGCCTGCGGGCGGTCGCCCTGCCGTGGCCGGGGAGCAGGCCATGAACGCCCCCGTCGCATGGCAGCCGCGAGTCGAGGCGTATCTGGCCCATCGGCGCAGCCTCGGTTTCAACCTCACTCATGAGGGAACCCGTCTTAGCGCATTCGCCCGCTTCGCCGACGCGATGGGTGGTCAGGACCGGCTGACAGTGGCACTCGCCGTGCAGTGGGCTCGTGCATCTCAGCGCCAAAGCCCGCTCACTTGGGCGCGCCGGATCGAGGTGCTGCGCGGCTTTGCCCGATTCTGTCTGCGCTATGAGCCGGATACGGAAATTCGGTCACGTGACCTCTTCGGTCCCGCGCACCGGCGCCTGGTCCCGCACATCTACACGGACGAGGAACTTGTCGCGCTGCTCGATGCAGCCGATCACCTGCTGCCACCCAACGGGCTACGCCCGACCACCTGCCGCACCGTCTTCGGCTTGCTGGCTGCAAGCGGACTGCGCATCTCCGAGGCGCTCGGGCTTAAGCGCACCGATGTCGATCTCGAGGATGGTGTGCTCTGGATCCGGGAAACGAAGTTCTACAAGTGTCGCTTGGTCCCGCTGCATCAGAGCGCCGTCGAGTCCCGGCGCGCATATGCCCAACTGCGTGATCAGAAGGTAGCGCACCCTCGGAGCGATCGTTTCTTCCTGCACGACGAGGGCGTGCGGCCAATCAACCGGGTCTCCTGTACGCCTTGCAGGCTCTGTGCCGGCAACTCGGTTGGCAGCCCCGTGGCGATCATGCGCATCATCGCCTGCACGACCTGCGCACACCTTTATCGTACGCAGCACCCTGCGGTTCTATCAGCAGGGCATCGACGTTGACCGCGCCGTGCTAGCACTGTCGACCTATGTCGGTCATGCCAAGGTGAGCGACACGTATTGTTACCTCACCGGCATCCCGGAGCTGATGGCCATCGCCGCTGAACGCTTCCATCTCGCCTGAAGTCTAGACGATCTTCAATTGCTCGCTTAGCCATTCAATTTCACGCTAAGCATCTGACCATGGAACATCAGCGCAGGGAACAGAAGTGTTGTACGGCCACTCTAGCGAGCTTTCAGCACGGCTGGAATTTCTTGGCGCTCGCTTCGCTTAATGGAACAACGGTAAACGCTCAGACGGGAACAATTGTTCGGGTAGGGATAACAAGCGCCCGTACAGCGGCGCTATCCTACTGCCATAAGCAAGAGATAATGAAACAAAGCAAAGAGCCATTTGATCGCCGTGATGAGATACATAGCGGGTGAGGCAGCGCGCAATCGGGTGCCGGTCAACAACCTGAGCGCAGAGGAACGAGCGGCGATTCTCGACGTGTGTAACCGGGCGCCTTATTGAAGCCTTGCCCCCTCCCAGATAGTGCCGCGGCTGGCGGACGAGGGCGAAGACCTGGCTTCGGAATCGACGGTTTATCGCGTGTTGCGCGAAGCGTACCAGTTGCATCGGCGCGGTCGGGCGCAGGCTCCGTGGACAGTGCCCAAGCCGCAAGGCCATTAAGCCCGGCGACCGAACCAGGTGTGGAGTTGGGATATTACCTCTTTGGCGTCAAGTATCGAGGTGCTGATCATTATAGATGTGGCACCGTGTCGCGACGGCCATGTGTTCACGGCGCTGCTGAAGTCGTTCTGGCCCAATGTCTTCGGGCTTTACGACATGTACGGCAACGTGTGGGAGTGGGTCGAGGACTGTTGCCAGGGGAGCTTATGCGGGTGCGCCGGCGGACGGTGCTGCACGGCAGCTGTGCGGCGACGGATCGGGCTTCGGGGGAGGCTGGTGGGGTGCCGCACCGGCGGGGGCGCGTTCGGCCGCCCGCCTCGGGGACACGCCGGCGGGCCGTGACGTCCTCACGGGGTTCCGCCTGGCCGAAGACCTCCCGTAACGAAGCGGAGGGATTTCCATGTGTTCTTTGGGAATTTTCCCTTTGCACGCAGCGTTTCGGGATATAGCGGTGAACGGTGCAGCGCGCTGTGGCGCGACGGCCACGCGGCGGCGGCTGATGCAGTCATATCCTGCCGGGCAAGGCAAGTGGGTTCTCCGGGCCGCCGAGGCCTGAGCGCGCGAGTTGGCGGTCATTTGCGTATAATTCAAAAACAGGCTTCATCTCATCGACTCATGAGGAGTCGCCATGCGCAGCTATCGTTCCACCTACCTTGCTGTAGCCACCGTGCTGGTGGCTTGCCCGACCGTGGCATCCGCAGACTGTACAGCCTTCGCGCGCTACGGCATATACGACACCCGCCATTCTGCTTCTGACACCGAACGCGCCGAAGCTTTCCGCACATGGTTCTGTCAGCAGAACTTCCAAACCGAAGGCTCCGCGAGATCCGCGGGGGCCAGCTTGGGGTTTGGCGACCTGACAAGTGAACTGTCGCTGGGCTGGAGCAGCTCCAGGTCGAGCTGGAGTGAGTTCAAGTCGAGCTACTGCAACGAATCGACTTATTCGTCCAGCATGCGCTCGACGACCGAAGAGTTCGTTCGCTCGGTCAATGCGAACACGACGAACGCAATGCTTGCGTGCTTCAACAGGGCTGGCCTGCACGCGCGAATCGAGCAGGGGTCGAGGTTCGAAACCTTCAGGGTGTACGCGATTTTCAACCCTTCCGGCCAAACCACGAACAGCGTCGAGGTCGTCAACTTCTCGGTTGACGGAGGCGCTTGCGCTGACCCGCTCGCGGCAGGGGCACGGATTGGACCGCAGGGCTACGAGATGCTCTGCACAAGAGCCGGGTCGTCCGCGGTCGATGTGGTTCTGAATGCAAGTGAGGCGTTGACGTGGGACACACCCAGCGGCCTACGAGCGGCCGTTCCGATTCCTCCGCCCGAAAGAAAGAGGAGGATCGTAATTCGCGCCGTAGACTTCGTTCGAGGCCAGAACGTGGCCGTTGATCAGTGCACGAGCGGGCCCGGGGTGCTGCTGAATGCGCAGCCCTGCCACGCGAGACCCAACGCGGCAGAGTTCGAATTCGTCGCGAACATTGGCGGTACCTATCGGCTGGAGGCTGAATATGCGGCTGCCGCTCCTCGCGGTGTTCGGCTGCTGATAAACGGGGAACTGATTCGCGATCAGGCATTGGCGACGGCAACAGGTGGGTGGACAAACGACTTCCTGCGTTGGACCGAGGTCGGAAACGTGCAGCTCAATCGAGGTGCCAACGTCCTCCGGATCGAGCGCCCGGACGTTTTCCCGCATATCCGGGCATTCCGGCTCGTCCCGGTGGACGAGTAGCCGTGGCGACGCCTGGCCCGCCGCTCGGCTCGAACGTGCGTCCCGGATATGGCAGGTACCCACGCAGGTATAAGTCTGGTGTCGGGGTTATCGCGCCGCCGAAGGCGAGGGACACTGCAGGAGTTTTGTCGCGAGGTGGGGTGGCAATGCGGAACGTTTGCGAGGAGGCAGCATGAAAACCGTCTTGAACCTGTGCTTGATACTCGTCCTGGCTTATTGCCATGCCACGCGTGCCGAGATCCAGCAGATCGGCCCGAACTACTTTAGCGCAGGCGTAAGCAGTCACGAATTCGAATACTTCGCCGCACCGCAGCAACAGGGTCGGCAACGACAGGAGAATTGGTGCTGGGCCGCCACCATACAGATGGTTCTGAATTTTCACGGGCTTTACGTTTCCCAGGAAGACGTGGTGGACAGAGTGTTCGGTAACCTCGATGATCTTCCGGGGACTCCGCAGGACATCCTGAATGCCTTGTCCGGCTGGGCGCCGGACGTTCGGGGAAGATACTCGTCGATAAGTGCCGATCCGTACGTTTTCGATCGTCAGCATCTGGTCCCGGACCTCGCGTACAAATGGCCATTGATCGTCGGCTTGCGGACAGGCGGCAACATTGGCCATGCATACGTGTTGACGGCAGTGTACTACTCCACCGACGGGTTCAATCTCCCCGTGTTCGACAAGGTGGTGCTGCGTGACCCGTGGCCCGCGAATGAAAGCCGGCTCGAGATGTCATGGGCGGAGTTCGTGCAACGTCGTCAGTTCATGGCGCGCGTATACGTCGAGCGCCAATAGCTGCTCGGCAATGAGTTGTGTCGCCGATGCGGCCGTAGGCGATGACGTCGGATGTTGCGCCGGGGGTGACACCGGTGCGCGGTATCGGTCGTGGCTTGGGGTTCACCTGGCGCGATCAGCGCTGCCATGGATGCTCCTTCGACTCGTGAAGCGGAAGTGGTTCGGGCTGCTGGCATGGATTGGCACTGGCACTGTTTGGCTGTAGTTGGCGCGTGTGGTCATGCATGCTGTCCAGTGGCCGATCGTATTCGGCGCGATTGTGTGCTCGCTTGCCTTTATCGATGTTGCGAGCTGTTGCGCCGCCTGCGCAGTTCGTGCCCCAGATGCCTGGGGCGAGATGGAGAGAATCGGAACTTCTCCTAGCTCGACCACCCCTCGGGGCTCTTTCCATCTCCCGGCACCACGGCTCCTGCTGCTCTGGCTTGCTTGCGCCAAGCATACAGGGTCACCGTCGAGATGCCTGTTTCCTCCGCCAGATCCGATACCGACCGGTTGCCCGGCGGCATCATCTGCCGCAATACCCGCTCCCTGCGCTCGATGGAATAACGACCCACTCTTTGCTTTCATCCGCCAGCCGCCT
>Ga0138256_10007710_pt1 | contig 11333 bp, 7 predicted proteins | sample KNB2016incub_MG_FD_105486 | JGI IMG/M metagenome (GOLD analysis project Ga0138256, IMG submission 105486) | Active sludge microbial communities from wastewater in Klosterneuburg, Austria - KNB2014incub_MG | ecosystem: Engineered > WWTP > Activated sludge > Unclassified | place: Austria...
CAGGGTCATGATCATCAGGCCGATCATGATGGCGCCGAACTCCCAGCCGAAGGCCTTGTTCAGCTCCGGCGCCAACATGCCGATGGTGTAGAACGGCACCGGCGACAAGCCCAGCCCGATGCCGAACATCGAGGCCAGCACGACCGGCCAGCCGCGTCTGAATTCGCTGTACCCGGCCGCCTTGTGCGTGCTGACGTTCAGCGCTTCTGCAGTGTCGCTCATCGTTGTTCCGTTCGTTGTTGCGCTTCGATCAAGGGGTGCCGCGCGCATCACCAGAACTTGTATCGCAGGTCCAGGCCGTAGGTGCGCGGGGTGTTGAGGTAGACGTCAGCGATGCCGAGACCGGCGATGTCGAAGCCACCGGTCACGTAGCGCTTGTCGGTGATGTTCTTGGCCCACAGCGCCAGTGTCCACTTGCCGCCTGCAGCTTCGAAGGCCGCACGCGCATCGACGAGCGTGTAGGCCTTGGTCATGATGATCGGTGAGTTCGACAGCGTCTGCTCATGGTCACCGACGTAGCGCAGCTGTGCGCCCAGCTGCAGGTTGCCGCCGGCCAGCGGCATGCGGTAGTTCGTATTCAGGCCATATTGCAGCTTGGGTGCCTGCTTGAGCTTCTTGCCGTCGAAGGTTGCCGCGTTGGCCGCGCTGTACTTGCTGTACTTGGCGTCCAGCGTGCCCAGGTTCAGGCCCGCCTGCCAGGCCTTGTTGATCTGCAGGTTGGACTCGATCTCCACGCCCTGGATCTTGGCGCTGGCCGCGTTGAACAGGGCCAAAGCACCCAAGTTGTTGAAGGCCGTGAGCTGCAGGTCGCGGTAGTCGTTGTGGAAGTAGTTGGCGTTCAGCCGCAGCATGCCGCCCAACAGCGTGGCCTTGAAGCCCGCCTCGTAGGTAAGCAGGGTTTCGGGTTCGAGCGTCAGCAGCGCCGCCGCAGCCGACGTGGCGCGCCCGTTGAAGCCACCGCTCTTGAAACCGGTGGTGGCCGAGGCATAGAGCAGCCAGTCGGGGTTGATCTGCGCGTCGACGCCGAGCTTCCAGTCGAAGCGGTTCCAGGATTTCTTGGTCTGAAAGTCGAAGTTCGGCATGCCGTTGGCCTTGAGCGCGGCAATCGAGAAATCCTTCGACTCGTGGCTGTAGCGCAGACCCGCGGTGGCCTTCCAGACCGGGTTGAAGCGCCAGTCGGCCTGCCCGTAAAGCGCGGCCGCATCGGTGGTCTGGGCCACGGTGTTGAGTCCGCCGGTGACGAAGTTGTCCTGGCGCGTGGGCTGCCGGTTCTTCTCTTTGAACAGGAACAGCCCCGCCGTCCAGCTCAGCGGCCCCTTTCTGTTGGACACCAGCTGCGTTTCGTAGCTGCCCTGCTTTTGCGCCTGGTCCTGGTACAGGTGGAAGCGCTTCTGTGCCGTGCCATCCACGTCGGCGTACAGCTCGTTGTTCATCTCCCGGTAGGTCAGCGCATGGCGCCACTCGAAGGCGCCCATGTCGGTCGCGGTGGAGAAGCTGACACCGGTCTGGTCGAGATCGTTGATGCCGCTGACCAGGTCGGTCTCGATCGTGTACAGGTTGCTGTCCGGGTTGTTCACGGGCCGGCCGTACTTGGCCGCCAGCGCCGGGTCGATCGCGCCTGACGCATAGGTCGGGCCGCTGGTCTGGCGCAAGGTGTCGATGCTCAGGCGCGCACTGGTGCTGCGCGAAAGGTCAAAGGCAAAACCGACACGCGCGCCAACCAGCTGTTCGTCGTTGACATCGCGACCATTGCTCACGTCACGCAGATAGCCGTCGCGCGACTTCGACATCAGCCCGAAATTGACGGCCAGGCCTTCGCCGATCCTGCCGCCCCCGTTGACGCTGAGGTCCAGCCGACCCAGGTTGCCGGCGCGCGCCTCGACCTCAAGTCGGGATTCGCCGCTGGGCTTCTTCGTCACGTAGCGAATCGCGCCCCCGGTGGCGTTGCGGCCATACAGCGTGCCTTGCGGACCGCGCAGCACCTCGACACGCTGCAGGTCGAACATGTCGAACAGGGCACCGGTCTGGCGTGCCACGTACATGTCGTCGATGTAGATCGCCACCGACGGATCGGTGGTGAACAGCGAATCATCGGTGCCGACGCCACGCATGAAGATCTTGGCGCCGCTGGACGTGACGGTGTTCTGTTCGATGGTGATGTTGGGCACCTCGTACTTGAGGTCGTCCATGCGGCGGATCTGCTTGAACTCCAGCTCCTTCGCGCTGAGTGCGGTCACGGCCACGGGAACCTTCTGCAACTGCTCGTTGCGGCGCTGGGCGGTGATCACGACCACGTTGTCCGAGGCCTCTTCAGCCGCCGCGGCGGCGGACGCTGCGGCCGCCGGTGCAGTCACACCCTGCGCCTGCGCGCACACCCCCCAGATCGCGAGCGTCGCGGCCAGACAAACCGGGTGCAGCCGCGGGGCAGCCATCGATTGACGTGTAGGTTTCATGGCATCGAACCCTTGTACTTTTGAACGGTGGCTGGCGTGTGACCGGAGCGCTGCGGCCCGCGGGCGTCGCGACCGCATGCAACACCGCTGCCTCCTGAGCCCCCTGCAACAGTGCAAGGAAACGCCCTGCAAAAAGCCTGCCAGCTCGGCGGCGAACACAGCAACACCCACTGAAACACCAGCGCAAAATCGGCGCGCTGCGCGCAGCGGTTCGGTGTTCAGCGCGGCGGGTTTCCAGCGCCGGCAAACCACCAGGGCGATGGCGTGCCGTCGTTGACCAGGAAAGCCTGCTGCCGATAGAAGCGCTGCAGGCTGGGTTTGCCCATGCGCGAGCCGCCCAGGCCGGACCGCTTGAACGACTGCTTGGGCGCGTCGTAGACCATTGCCGTCAGCGCCGCGTCGTTGATCGAGATGGCGCCGGCCTGCAGGCGCGCGGCGATGGCGCGCGCGTGATCGAGGTCCTGCGAAAACACGCAGCCCGACAGGCCGTAGTCGGTGCCGTTGGCCCAGGCCACCGCCTGGTCATCGTCGTCGAAGGGCATCACCGGCAGCACGGCAGCGAAGGTCTCTTCGGTCATCACCGCCATCTCGTGCGTGACGTTCACCAGCACGGTGGGTTCGCACCAGGCACCGCCGCCCTTGTTCACCACCTGACCGCCGGTCAGCGCGCGCGCCCCCTTGGCCAGCGCATCGGCGAGGTGGCGCTGCACGATAGGCACCTGCACGGCCGAGATGATGGGGCCGATCTGCCCGGCGCCGATGTCGGGCCAGCAATGCTGCAGGCCGGCCACCTCGGCCACCAGGGCCGAGACAAAGGCGTCGTACACCGAGCGTTGCACGTAGCAGCGTTCGATCGACATGCAGCTCTGCCCGGCCGCGCCCATGCTGCCCCAGGCCAGGGCGCGTGCCGCCCGTGGAATGTCGGCGTCGGCGCAAACGATGGCCGCATCTTTGCCGCCAAGCTCGAGGTGCACCGGCACGAAGACTTCAGCCGCCAGCAGGCCGACACGCCGGCCGGTGCGCACGCTGCCGGTGAAACACACCACGTCGCTCTGGCGCACCAGGGCCTCGCCAGTGGGGCCGGCGCCGGTGACGAAACGCAGCACCGAGGGCAGGCCATCGATGCGCGCGATGATGCGCTGCAGCACGGCCACGAAACGCGGCGTGGCTTCCGACGGTTTGACGATCACCGCACAGCCAGCCACGAGCGCGGGAACCGCGTCGATCATCGACAGGATGAGCGGGAAGTTCCAGGGACTGATGATGCCGGCCACGCCATAGGCTCGCCGCTGCGGCTCGACGGTGATGTGAGCCACCCGCGACCGGTACGGGGCCTCGTCGGCCAGCAGGCCCGGCGCATCGTCCAGCCAGCGCCGGATGGTGCCGACGGTGCCCTGCACCTCCATCACCGACTCGGTGCGCCGGCCGGTGTCGGCGGCGATCGCATCCGCCAGTGCAGTGGCATCGGCCACCATGGCGTCGGCCAGCTGCGCCAGGCGGGCCAGGCGATCGGCCAGCGGCAAGGCCGCCCAGGCCGGCTGCGCCTGGCGCAGGGCGTGGGCCACGGCCGCCACCTGCTCGGCGTCGAACACCGGCATGTCGTGGTCGCTTTCGCCGGTGCGCGGGTTGCGCGTGGCCAACATCTGCTTGTCACTCATGCCCGAAGACGCCACGCTGAGTCAAACCGTCGATCACGCCGCGTTGCGTGGCCGCGAACTGCGCGCGCTCAGGCACGAAGAACTGGCCCTTGGCATCAAGCATGGTGTTGGGCGGGTGCACGCTGCCGGCATAGGTGGTGGCAAAGAGTTCCAGCCGCTGGCGCGACAGCAGGTTGCTCATGCCCGGCGTGTGCCGCTGGCGGCGCAGCGCGACGACATCGATCAGGCCATTGGCCACCATCGACTCGCCGGGGCCGGCCTCGACCATGACCTCACCGCGGTAGTCGACGATCTTGGACATGCCGTCGGTCGAGCCGGCGGGAAAGTCGACACCGACCAGGCCACCGGTGTTGGCCGAGATCAGGAAAGCGCCGTTCTCGTAGGCGCGCGCGCGCTTGGCGATGTCCTTGGGCGTCAGGCGCGGGCTGCCGACCTCGCTGGTCGAGTGCAGAAAAACCTCAGCACCGCGCAAGGCCAGCGCACGCGCGATCTCGGGGTAGCAGATTTCTTCCGACGCGATGCAGGCCAGGCGCCCGAGCGCGGTGTCGGCCACCGGGAACACGGCGTCCAGGCCGTAGATCTCGAGGTAGCGGTCCCAGACGTCGTGTGGCGTCGGCGCATACAGCGACACCAGTCGGCGGTAGCGCAGCACCAGCTTGCCGCTGTCGTCGATGATGAAACTGGTCTGGAAATACAGGCCCGGAAAGTGGGCGTCGGTCTCGTAGACGTTGCCGCAGAAGTGGATGCCCAGCGTGTGGCACATCTGCCCGAGCCTTTGATACTCGGGGCCGTCGGGGGCAAAGGCGGCCTTCTCGGCCCAGGCCGGCAAGGCATCGCCCAGCGGATAGCCGGTGAGAAAGTACTCGGGTGCCACCACCAGCTTCAGGCCCATGCCGATGAAGGCACGGCTGGCCACGATCTGCCGTTGTACGCGCTCGATGTTGTGCATCATGGCTGCGCGGGCGCTGGCCACGTCGGGGCACTGATTGATCGCGTGGCAGGCCGTTTGCAGCGCCAGCGCCAGGTAGGGCGCCGGCGCCGGTCGGACGGAAGCAGTATCAGGGTTCATGTCGAGCGATCCGTGGAGAGGGCGGCCGGCGCAGGCCCTTCGAGCAACCTGACCTCGAACTGGCCGGTGCCATCGCGCAGGCGCTTGACCTCGGCATATTCGGCCGAATCCCAGAAGCGGCGCGCGCTGGCCACATCGGGCCATTCAGAAATCACCCACTTGGCACCGGCGTCGGCGCTGGCGCCTTCCAGCGCCTGCGGCGCCGCACCCAGCACGAGGTAGCGGCCACCGAACTGCGCCACCAGGCGCGCCGCGCGCTCGGCGTAGGCCCGAAAGGCCTGCGGGTCGCTGATGCGGGCGGTGACGATCATGTAGGCAGGCATGGCTTGTCCGATTGGCGGCGGCGGCGGCAGGATCAGGCGAAGGCGCCCGACTTCTTCATCCACTTGGCAAACACCGGCGGCTTGGGTGGCTCAAGGTGAGTCTCCTCCTTGCAGCGTGCACGCAGTTCCTCGATCGTGCCGCCGCGGTCGAACAGCTGGATCGGCGGCCGCTCGGATTCGATGCGGGCACGCAGGCGCTGCGTGGCTTCGCTGTCCAGCGCGCCGTCGGCACCGAGCACCACGCCGTGGCGCAAAGCGCCTTCGCGCGTCACCAGGCCGCGTCGGCAGTCCAGCGCCACCAGCGCGGCGTCGCGCTGCAGCGGGTCGCCCCAGCCGCCACCGCCCCAGGTGTTGAAGACCAGGACGTCGCCGTCGACCACCTTGATGCGGTCGCACTTGGCCGGCAGCCACTCTTGCGTGCCATCGGCGCGCTTGAGCAGCTTGCTGCTGCGCGCGCCTGGCGTGCCGCCGTTGACGCCCCAGGGGTAGGTCAACCAACGGTCGTCGTGAATCGAGATCTGCCCGTCGGCCAGGAACTGGTAGGCGGTGCACACGCCGTTGCCGCCGCGGTGCTTGCCGGCACCGCCGGAGTCGGGGATCGAGCTGTACTCGACGATGCGCAGCGGGAAGTTGCTTTCGAGAAACTCGTTGGGCACGTTGGTGAACGACGGCCACAGCGAATGCCCGTCGGGCCCGTCGCCCGCGGGACGGCCCGGGATGCCGCCGAAGCCGATCTGGAACAGCTGGTACCAGTCGCCGTTCTTGTCGTAGCCCGAGTACATGAGATGCGGGCTGTCGGAGAAGCCCGCCGCGTTCAGCGCCTCGGGCGCACCCTGGCCGAGCACGCCGCCCATGATGTCGAAGATGCGGCCCAGCAGGTGGGTGCGGCACGACAGCGCCGCCGGACGCCGCGGCTTGATGATGGTGGCGTCAGGGATGCGCACGTCCACCAGTTCGTAGAAGCCGTCGTTGAACAGGATCTGCGGATCGAACAGGTTGATGAAGAACGCACCCAGGAACATCTTGAACATCTCTTCGTTCAAGAGGAAGTTCACCGAGCTGATCGACTGCGGGTCGGTGCCGGCGAAGTCGAAGATCGCCTTGTCACCCTCGCGCCACATGCGGCAGGCGATCTTGTAGGGGCCCATGCCGACACCGTCGTCGTCGATGTAGTCCTCGAAGGTCTGCGGCTTCTCGGGCACCACCATCTGGATGATGGCGCTCATCGCGCGGCGGTTGCGGTCAAGCATCTCGCGCATGGCGGCGATGTACTCGTCGACACCGAAGCGCGAGATGATCTCGTGCACACGCCGCTCGGCCAGCCGCAACGCGGCGACGATGGCGTCGAAGTCGGCCCGGTTCCAGTGCGGCATGCGGCTGTTGCGCAGCAGCAGCGCATGCATCTCGGTGTTGAGTTCGCCGTTGCGGTAGATCTTGATCGGCGGGATCTGCAGGCCTTCTTCGAAGATCTGCGCCGCATCGGTGGGCAGGCTGCCCGGCACCTTGCCGCCGACGTCGGTCATGTGGCCGAACATGGCCGCCCAGCTCACGATGCGGCCCTGGTGATAGATCGGCATCATGGTCAGCCAGTCGTTCAGATGGCTGACCGCGCCGTTGCACGAATAGGGGTCGTTGGTAAGGAAGATGTCGCCTTCCTCGATCGTGCCGTCGTAGCCGTGGATGAAACCGTGGATGAACGAGCCGAACTGCCCGACGACCATCTTGCCGTCGTTGTTGGCGATCATCGGGAAGGCGTCGTGCTGCTCGCGGATGCCGGGTGACATGGCGGTGCGGAACAGCACCGCGTCCATCTCGGTGCGTGCGTTGCGCAGGGCGTTCTCGATGATGTCGAGCGCGATCGAGTCGAGCTCGACCGCCTTGAACGGGGCGGAATCGGTCTGGATGATCTTGGCGGCCATGGTGGATGTTCTCCGGGTAGCGGCTCAGGTGTTCGGTTGGATCAGGATGTTGCCCACGGCATCGATCTCGCCGGTGTGGCCGGGCAGGATCAGGGTGGTCGCATCCATCTGGCAGATCACCGCCGGGCCGGCGATGCGGTTGCCCGCGGCGAGCCGGGTGCGGTCATAGATCTTCGCCGCTCTCACGGCACCGTCGACGTAGACCGTGGACTCTTCGATCACGGCGGCCGACGCGTCGGCGCCGCCCTTGGGCAACCGCTCGGCGCGCACCTGGGTCTCGGGGCCCTGCACGATCGCGCGCAGGCTGACCAGTTCGGGTTCGATGTCCAGCGCGAAGGTGTAGAGCTGGGTGTGCAGTTCGTCGAAGCGCCGGGCCACCGCGGCCAGACCGTCGCGCTCGAAGTCCTCGAGCTTGAGGTCGATGCTCAGGCTCATGACCTGGCCGTGGTAGCGCACGTCGACCTGGTAGCTCACGCTCTGGGCGGTGTCGGCCACGTCTTCGGCGACCAGGGTGCGCCGGGCCGTCGTGGCGAGGTCGTCGAGGATGCCCCGGACTTCCGCGTCCGTGGTTTCGCTGAAACGGCGCACGAAGGTGCGTGAAGCCTCGTCGCGCAGGCGCGTCGTGGCGTCACCGTAGGCACACAGCACCCCCGGACCCGGCGGGATGATGACCGGCCAGGCTCCGGTCAACCGGCCCAGGGCATTGGCGTGCAGCGGCCCGGCACCGCCAAAGCCGATGAGCGCGAATTCGCGCGGGTCGTAACCCTGTTCGATCGAAACCAGCCGCAGCGCGCCGAACATGTTCTCGTTGACGATGTTGATGATGCCCTCGGCGGCCTCAAACACCGACTTGCCCAGCGCGTCGGCCACCGACTTGACGGCCCGTTCGGCCAGGGCGCGGTCGATCTTCATGTCGCCGCCCAGGCGTGTGCTGGCCGGCAGATAGCCCAGCACCACGTTGGCGTCGGTCACGGTGGGCTTCTCGCCGCCCTTGCCGTAAGCGGCCGGGCCGGGCGCGGCGCCGGCGCTCTGCGGGCCGACGCGCAAGGCCTTGGTCAGCTCGGGCACGTAAGCGATCGAGCCACCCCCGGCACCCACGGTGCGCACGTCGATCGACGGCGCACGCACCGTCACGTCGGCCACCCGGGTCTCGCGGCGCGTCTGCGCCACCTGGTTCTGGATCAGAGCCACGTCGGTCGACGTGCCGCCCATGTCGAAGGTCAGCAGGTTGTGAAACCCCGACTGGCGTGCAATCCACTGCGCGCCGGTCACACCACCGGCGGGCCCGCTCATCAGCAGCGCCACCGGCTTGTCCTGCGCGGCCTTCACGGCGGCCAGGCCACCGTCCGAGCGCAGCACGTGCAGCTTGACGCCCGGCATGCTGCGGTTGATTTCGCGGTGCAGGTTTTCCATGTAGCGCGCCACGATCGGGCGCACATAGGAGTTCACCACCGTGGTCTCGGTGCGCTCATATTCGTACATCTCGGGGATCACGGCCGACGAGATCGAGACCGGGATGCCGGGCAGCACCGCTTCGCAGATCTCGCGCACACGCTGCTCGTGAGCATCGTTGGCGTAGGCATTGATGAGCGAGACGGTCATGGCCTGGATGCCCTGGCCGCGCAGGCTCTCCAGCGCCGTGCGCAGCGTGGCCTCGTTGAGCGCGCTGACGACGTTGCCGCGCGCATCGATGCGTTCGTCGGCCTCGACCGTCAGTTCCAGCGGCGCCAGCAGCGGCCGCTTGTTGTAGATGACCCAGCCGCCCAGGCCGCCCGGCACGAAGGACCGCGCCATCTGCAGCACCTGGCGGTAGCCCTTGGTGGTGACCAGGCCGACACGCGCGCCCTTGCCTTCAAGCACCGTGTTGGTGGCCACCGTCGTGCCGTGCATGACATGGCTGATGTGCCGCGGATCGATGGCGTGGCGCTGGCACAGGCTGGCGATGCCGTTGAGCACGCCGATCGACGAATCGGCAGGCGTGGACGGCACCTTGCCGGGGTAGGTTTCACCCGTCGCCTCATTGATCAGGAGCAGGTCGGTGAAGGTGCCCCCGACGTCGACCCCCAGCCGGTAGGCAGGCGCTTGGATGCTTGACATGTTGATTTCCTTCGCTTTGAGGGGTGCGGCGGCAGGGCTGGACCAGACGCCGCTTCAGTCGCACTTCGTGGGCAGCTTGCCGGCCTTCTTCAGCTTGCCGTAGTAGGTCCAGCTGGTTTCGTTGGGCTGGTAGAAGCTGTCCGGCGCAGTGACGTAGGTCGGATGGTTCTTCTTCGTGTAGGCCTTCACCGCCGCGGGCAGCTCGTCGAAACTGGCGTACTTGTTGCCCTGGCCGCTGTAGATCAGGTAGCCCGGGGTCTTGCCCATCTTCATCCAGGGCAACCACGGGCCGGTGCGAAACCACGCATGGTGGCCTGGGGTCGAGCGCTGCACGTCCGAAACCAGGTCGGCGCGGCGCGCGAAGAAGATGAAGTGCTCAGATGCCAGGTAGGTCGGCCCGGTCGACTCTTCGGGAAAATCCGCTTCCGAAAGGGCGTTCGGGTAGGACAAGGGGATGTCCATGCGCAAGGACCCGGTCTCGCCAGAGATGTTGAAGCCCGGTGCGCGACCATTGGCCATGGGCGGCACCATGTGGTTGCTGACCGGGTCGTTGGCGACCTGGACGATGCACTGCTTCTGGTTGTTCAGCGGGTTGACCCAGCTCTCGATGATCTCGCCGCTCTTCAGGTCCTGGTAGTAGGACACCTCGCGCGTGACCCAGTCGTGGCTGCCGTCGGGCTTGGCGATCAGGCGACCGGCGTTGAAGCCCTGCATGCGCAGGATGGGCCGCGGCTTGGCGCCGGGCAGCACAGCGAAGATCGTGACGTCCCAGTCCTTAAAGACGGGCTTGCCATCCAGGTCGCCGACGAGGCGCAGCATGGCCTGGTGTGCGTCCGCGGGCTTGCTCAGGTCCAGTGTGCCGGCAGCCGCATTGGTCGCGAACAAAGCGCTGGCAACGACCGCCGTTGCGGCGGCTGCACAGAGGGATTTGGTGAACTGCTGGAGCGGCATGGGATTTTCCTGGGTTCGGTAGGGCACATGAGTGGCGGCCGGTCTTGGCCCGCCTGTGTTTCGCTGCCGCCTATACACGCAGGCAGGTGTGAAACATCGAAACTTTAAGCAAGAGGCTTGCCAGCGCACCACGCGCCACAGCAATGCGCCGACCGAAAGCCTGTGGGGGAGACTGAAAGCGGGTCGCCTGCATGGCAGAAGACTAAGGAGGTTCGCCTCAGACCGACGAGCGAAATGGGTGGAGTCCCGGCAGTGGGCGCTTCGGTGTACTTGGAGTGGCTTTCACGGCAAGGAGAGGCGATGGACGAGGTGATTGACTTGCATCGCCATCGCCGATGGCACTCAACGCCGGGATGAATCAGCCCGATGTAACTCGAGAAAGATTGGCACGCGGACCAGGCCAAGAGAGCCGCGTGGACGAGTGCCTGTGCGCTACGTCTGACGCGCGCAAGGCCAGCAAACATCTGCTGGCACGAAATCGACAAAGTAGCGGGCGGTCACACGGCCGCCGGCTCTTTGCCGGAGTCATCGCTAAGGCATCCTGAGCGCGGCCTCGTAGCCACGATCAAGGAAGCGCAACACTGCCTCGCGTTCGGGCTTGCGCACGCTGATCGTCGGCCCCAATTCCAGCAGTTGATCGCTCACGCGCTGGTACGGGGGCCAGGTGGTCAGCCCGGGCCCGTTCGGGTTGCCGTGTTTCGCGAAATTCACCCAGTAGCTCATCACGGTGGTGGCCATGCTCCGATCGGCGGCCGTGGGCGGTGCATCGCCGCGCCAGCGGCCGCGCAGCCCGAGATCGCCAAAAACAAACGCCACGTCGTCGCTGTGCGCTGCGCCCGGCGCGCTGGCGCGCTGCTTCTCAC
>Ga0138256_10007711_pt1 | contig 11333 bp, 11 predicted proteins | sample KNB2016incub_MG_FD_105486 | JGI IMG/M metagenome (GOLD analysis project Ga0138256, IMG submission 105486) | Active sludge microbial communities from wastewater in Klosterneuburg, Austria - KNB2014incub_MG | ecosystem: Engineered > WWTP > Activated sludge > Unclassified | place: Austria...
AGAATGTCTTTAAAGCGCGCATCAGTAAAAAAATAGGTAGCAGTTTCAGTTAATAGGACCCACGCATCGCGTGGGTCAACGGTAATATTGGTTAGATAAAAAATATTTGCTGGGTTCGAAACAAGTAAAGGATATTTCATCGTACTATTGTACTTTACTTATATACTGGTTTTTGCTACCATACACCTACTATGGATATAGCTTACTTTGGACATTCTTCATTTAAAATAACCACAAAAACAGGTTCTCTTGTCTGTGATCCCTTCGATGCCAAAATGCTTGGCAAGCCAATGTCAAAAGTAGAAGCAGATATAGTCACCATTTCTCATCATCATGGTGATCACAATGCCGCCTCACAGGTTGGCGGAGACCCACTTATTATCGATCTTCCCGGCGAGTATGAAAGAAAAGGCATACGCATTACCGGCTTTGAGTCGTATCACGATAAAACAAAGGGTGAAGAACGAGGAAAAAACACCATGTATAAAATTGAATCAGAAGGTATTTCTGTACTTCATTGTGGCGATTTGGGCCACACCTTATCAGCAGAAATGATCGAAATGATCGACGGTGTCGATGTATTATTGGTCCCTGTTGGCGGCGTTTATACAATAGACGCAGATGAAGCGCGACAGGTAGTAGAAAAACTTGAGCCATCATTTGTTATTCCTATGCATTATCGCAATAATGCTTATTCTGCGGAAATGATGGAAAAACTAGCTCCTCTCGAAGATTTTCTAGGAAAACTGGGCGTTACAACCTACGAAGCAGTTCAAAGATTTACTGTCGTACCGACGGATCTTGAAGAACAGACAAAGGTTGTTGTATTGTCCCAGCAGTAAACATCTTTCATGGATCAAACATCACATCCGACAAAAGTTCCGCCGCATAATATTCATGCCGAAAAATCAGTACTCGGCGGGTTGCTTATTGATGCAGGGGCGATAACAGAAGTTGCAGAAATTCTCCAGCCCGCGCATTTCTATTACAATGAAAACAGACTCATTTTTGAGGCTGTTTTGCTCCTTTTTGAAAAAAGCAAACCTATTGATGTTATTACTGTTGCAGCAGAACTCAAAGAACAGGGGACACTCAAACAAACAGGAGGAAAAGAGTATATCAGCGAACTTATCGATATTGTTCCTACGTCTGCGTATGTTAAGCAATATGCAGAAATTGTAAAAAACTGTTATCTCAAGCGCACACTTATTACAGTAGCGTCGAAACTTGTAGAGCAGTCATTCGACGAAACAGGCGATGTGCGCGATTTACTAAATAGTGCAGAAACAGATATTTTTGCCTTGTCTCAAGCGTTTCTTCACCGTGATTTTATTGAACTTAAAGATATCCTCGCAGAAAGTTTTGAAAGACTTGAGGAGTTTATGAAATCAGAAGGTCAAATGCGTGGTATTCCCACGGGTTTTTCTTCGCTTGACGCAAAGCTCGCAGGGCTTCAAGATTCAAACTTGATAATTTTGGCTGCTCGCCCTGGTGTGGGTAAAACAACTTTTGCCTTGAATATGGCTATGCACATAGCGTTAAAAGAAAAGAAGCCGATAGGATTTTTCTCATTAGAAATGAGTAAAGAAGAACTTGTCGATCGTTTATTGGTAGGTCAGGCAGATATTGATGCATGGAAGTTAAAGACAGGAAAGCTGTCTGATGAAGATTATATGCGATTGACTCAAGCAATGGGGGAGCTTTCTGAAGCTCCAATTTATATTGATGATACGCCTGGTACGTCGATTCTAGAAATGCGTACCAAGGCGCGTAAATTGACAATCGAAAAAGGACTTAAATTAATTATTGTCGACTATCTCCAGTTGGCGACTCCGGGAAAGCGAATGGAGAGTAGAGTGCAAGAGGTCTCGTTTATTTCGCAGAGTTTAAAAAATCTTGCGCGTGAACTTAAAGTACCTGTGATCGCACTTTCTCAATTATCACGCGCCATCGAACATCGTGGTGAAAAAAAGCCGCAATTGGCCGATCTTCGAGAATCGGGATCGATCGAACAAGATGCTGACATAGTTATGTTTCTATATAGTGACGAAGACAATGATGAATTGATGGATCAGTCTAAACGTATGATGAAACTGCTTATTGCAAAGCATCGAAATGGTCCAACGGGTGAAATAGAACTTGTCTTCCGCGGCGATCGCGTCCGCTTCTTCGGCGTCGACAATGTCGGGGGAATTTAATCTGCGCTTTGTACCAAGAATGAATTAACGTGGCATTTTATGCCAGGATGTTGTTTGTTATGATTGTGTTCCAATCCACCCTTGACATCTTCAACTATTGTGGGATCGTTTGGAATAGTTCCTGATATTTCTTCTGTAAATCCCAATGGGCAATCGGGGAATGTGGCAGCGATGATAACAAATTGAGGCTCATTATTTTGTTGTTCAACACCCATATATGACTATAGTTTACCATAAGCATCCTTATCTACTCAACTTTGCTTGAATAGAATAGCTTGTAGCTTATTGCTATAAGCTCATTTTTAAGCCTTCGTGGTATAATATATCTCCTTCCACACCGAGTGGGAGACCTGCGCCCATTCGGGTGTAGGACCAAGAACTTTGACAACTCGGCACCTAAGAAAGGACAAGCCCGATGACCGCCTCAGCGCTACGCAAGCTGGGGACGATTGTCGTAGTGGCTTTCGTCCTTTCAGCACATAATTCTACAATTACATACGCACAGAGCGAAAAGCTTGATCCCACCTGGGTAGAGCTCGCTCGTGCACCACAACAGCCACCGCTTCTTTTGCCGTTCGCGGCAGAGGAAAAGTGGTGGTACTCCGGGGCTCCACATGGGGCTTACGGAGCTGACGGTCCCTTTGCCGCAGTCGACTTTGCAAATCCCACCCGTGAAGGGTGCGCAATATCTCAAGAGTGGGTGCTTGCATCTGCTCCTGGGGTGGTTACTACCTCCAGAAACGGGGAAGTGACTGTCGATCTTGATGGCGATGGCGATCCCAACAACTCCTGGTCATTATTCTACTTCCATATGTCCGATACGGACCGAATTCCCGTTGGATCAGAAGTTAAAACGGGGGATCGGATCGGGCGTGTAGACTGCATGTACGGGAAAACAGACGGATCTCACGTTCACTTTGCGCGCCGCTACAAAGGCGCCTTTGTGTCGGTAAACGATCCTTCTGCGCCGATGAGTCTCTCTGGTTGGTCGTTCCAATCGACCGGCACTGAGTACATCGGGTATGCCAAACATGCAGAGTTCGGGCGCCTGGGAGCTTCCTGCTGCCAAATTGACCAGCTTGATTCGCTCATCACGTCAAACAACGATGCTGCGAATCGCCAGAAGGTGTTCAACAATCCTGTCCTCGCAGGTCAAAAGTTCTTCTTCAGTCTTCCTGTATCCTGGTTTAAGCCACGTCTCATCGTGCAAGAACCAGATCTGGTCGACGGATTTAGAGACGGACGCCTTGAGGGTAAGGATGGTTGGAAACTTCCAGTTGCCACTAACCTGATCTCATCGAATGAAGACGATCACACGCAATGCATCGAGATCGGCCCCGTAAAGACGGGTCGGTGCTCGGTTAACGCGTGGGATCTCAGTGCGGTGCAGCTTGCTGCTGTTCGCGCTGCCGCCCCGGGTGTGGTGGAGTATGCCGGCTGTAACAACGCTGGCAACTACGGCTGCTGGGTGTGGATAAAGCACCCCGATGGTCGTTTTACCGCTTACGCCCACCTAGTCGATGAGCGGGATCCATCGTTCAAGATTCCGTCTGATTCCAAAGGCGATCCGCAAGGATATGTCATGGTGAAGACGGGTCAGCAAGTTGACGCATGGACCATACTGGGCAGAGTGGGGATGACCGGCATGACTGGCTGGTCGCACACCCACTTCGAAATCCGCGATGCGAACCAGAAGCAAGAACGGATCGATAAGTACTTCGATCCTAAGTTGATGGAATACCGCCTCCGGGGATCGACGAAGGACTGGCCATGGGACGTACCCTACCAGGGCAACAACCCCATGCAGTCTCGGTTGTCCTTGAGTCAAACCTTCGCCGTTGGGCCAACGCTTCTACTGCTTCTCATTTTGCTTGCGGCGCTTGCTGTCGTGATTCTACCTGTGTACTTCATGGGAAAGATTACGCGGCACTTCGTCAAGAGTAAGAAGGGAAGCCTTAAAGAGCTCTACGTCCAGTTCGGCGTTATTGGCGCACAAGCGATGGTCGTAGCGTTCCTCTTTGGAATGTCAGTCCGGGCTTTCGAGCTCGGGGCACTGCAATTCATGAAGAACTACACGACTCTGACCTTTGACGCCAGTTCGATAGATAAGCTTCTAGGCTTCAGTCGTACGTACGCGTTCGAGGTTCCGGCAACGGGCCTCTTTACTCCCGTCTGGGGGTGGCCGTGTACTAACGGGGGGCCTGGTACGCTTGGTAATACATGTACCCCAAGTCAGGTCGTTGGGGCTGCAAAAAGTTGGGCTAGCGCTGTAGAAGGCGCTACGAGTCGGTCGGCGACGCCTGTCGTCGTACCAGTGCTGCACTCGGGCTTCACGATGAATGACTTCGCGAAGCTTATTCCAACAGCCCATGCCAACGACACTATGGTACTCATCGATACGAGTGGCAAAGTTGAAGATCTCCGCAAGGCGATCAAGCAGCTGACCCCGCTTGGGCTCGATGGTATCGTGGTCGATCAAGAGCACAACAAGACGATACAGTTCTCTGATGTTAAGCAACTTGGAGTTGAGTTCGCAAGAGCTCGTTCCGAAGCTGGACTGAAAGGGGAGGGCATCGTGCTCGTCTGGGATGTATTCCACACGATACCCGGCAGCAATGCCGACTTCGGTGGTGTCTCAGGCATAAGGTTTGTTGTGATCAACGATGGCTTTGGAGGAAGTTCCGCCAAGTGGGAGAGTTTCGAAAAGACTCGCTCTCATTATGGCGTTTCCGATAACAATCGGGTCGGCATCATGTTCTTTGATCGCCGCTGGCCCGTAAATAACTCTTGTACGTCTTCCAATAACACGAGCGGCTATGACTGCCAATCGTGGAAGACGATGCTGGAGCTTCGTCCGCAGCTTGCCACCCTCGGGTGGCTGGCACAACAGTGACTGGAGGTCACGAACGACCATGGAAAACAATACCCTGAACGCCTTCATCGCCTTTGCGCTCATGCTTGTTCTGATCGTTGCGGGAATCCGCGACATCAAGAAGAACGGCGTGAAGATCGAGAACGCGGCGGCGGTGCTGGGAGGCATCGTTGTCATGTTCTTCGGACTCACAGCGGGCTTTTGGCCCGTGACCAACCTCGGCTACAAGTTCCTCGGCCAAGGAGCACAGCATGCCGAGGTCGACGATGTTCTCTCAAATGCCGCCGACAACGTGCTTGAGGGTGACATTACAGCCGTCACCGACAACGTCGCAGCATCAACCGATGGCAGCAACAAGACTGACGGGGTCCACAGCAGCGGCCCATCGAGCGATCACAACCAAGACGACGGTGTCAACGTGGTGATTATCAAGCCGACCCCGCTTCCAAGTCCCACGCCCATCCTGTACACCCAGAAGTACGACAAGCCTGTTGTGGCGTGGGGGAACTGGTTCCACGGCAACAGCTACGACTCGAATGGGGATGCGACGGTGGCACAGATTCCTCAGGGAGTCAGGTGCACGTTCAAGAAGGTCGACGACCCGTGGTTCGCTCCTCAGAAGTGGCAGATGACCTGCAACGACAGGGAGAACTCCGACTACGGCATCGTGACGATCGATTTGAACGAAGCCGCTGTAAAGGGGATGGGCGCCGTGGATGGGAGAACCCTTGAAGGTACTGGGGATCTCGGACCGCGCCACTACCCGAAGGGCGTCTTTGAGACGATTAGTCAGAGTCAGGCCCCGGCGTTCGCGCCGGGGCCGGCTTTGGCCACTTCCGGCAACGGGCCGGATGTGTTCGCATCGCAGTTTGCTGGCTGGCTGGTGGTCGATTCACCCTCGGGCATCGATTGCGTATGGGACAATGGGAGCAAGCTGCTCCCTGCAGGATCGCGCCATCGGTTCGATCCGAAGAGCATACGCAACAACAGCCCCGGTCAAATCCCTCAAGTTGAGATCCTCATGAATACGGAGGGTGCTACTTGTTGGGGGGTGATCTGGCGTGGCAGAAGTCACTTCGAGTAGGAGGTTAAGATGATCGGAGAAATCCTTGACCTTCCGATGAAGTTCGTTTACTGGCTCTCGGGCTATGTGCGAGCTTTCATCGCGTCCAAGCAGAACGGACCAACTCCAGCGGAAGAGGGAGCGGCAATCGAGCATCAAGCCGCTCCCACCAGCACGATAAGTCTGCTGGATCTGCCAATGGTGCCCATCTACTGGCTTTCGGGTCAGCTGAGGGCATCCGTGACAGCAAGGCGGAATCGCACTGAGGCTGTGGTGGCAGAAGAGGAGTCGAAAGGATCCTCGGCTGACACAACACCTCATCAGGAAGGAGGTAATCCACTTCGATTCCGTCCGGATCTCTGGGCTCTCGAAGGAAGTGACAAGATGGCTATGGACGTTCGGCCTACCATCATCGTTCTTCCAAAGCCCTGGAATGCTCTGCTGTCTGGAGCTGCCCGCAAGGCAGCCCAGCTAAGCTTCATCGAGCTCCTGTTCCTCAGGGTCGAGATCCACACCGACAGCAAGCGTCTTGTGTACTCGACTTCCTGGTTCTGGGATCGAGCAGGGCAGATGTGGATTATCGACTTGAACGAGATCCAGCTGCCCGAAAAGGTCGATCTCGAGGGCGTGATCTGGTCGGAGACGGTACTGGATCTAACCGTGGTTAAGTTCACGGTAAAGGGTTCAGACAAAGAGAGAAGAATACTCCTGCCACGTCGCGACATGTGGTGGCCGACAAGCTTGAGCCGACCAGGGGGGAGGAAAATCAAAGCCGGACCTGGCTACGCCTTGATGCTGAAGTCTTTGGCAAGCTGGGCCAGCAATGGTAAGTGGGCCTAATGGCCAGAGAGGAGATGTGTGCAGAAAAGGTGCCGAGACAGGTGTCCCGACGTGAGTCGGGACACCTGTACGGTATAAAGCTTTCATTTTTCTTCTCAATTTTTCACTATTTCTAGGGGAATATAATCCAGAAATTATTATGTGGAGATTTTAGAAGAAGTATGAAGGTATGAAGGTGACCCGGCCGATGTCGGCCGGGTCACCATTGTTGTTCTCGCACTCGAGTTGCTGTGCGTCACCTCGTGATGCATAGCGTCCACCCGGGACGAAGGTAGTTTGGATTTGTCAGCTTGCTGTTGCTGGCGATATCCTGCCACGACGTCCCGTAAACTAGGGCGATGACCGAGAGCGTTTCGCCGACGACGACCTTGTGCGTTACCGTACATCCGGATGAATCCGGTTCGGGCGCCACAGCGTCGGTTGCTACGGCTACTGCCGTAGCACTTTCTTGGTTTCCTTGGTAACCAACCTTTGAAGGTCCAGTTGCCAAAGATATGTAGATAGTTCCTAATGCAACGATCACCAAGAACCACTCCGTCATTCCCAATTCGCTAAGCCTGTCCATGACGAGCTCCTTAAGTGTTTGGGATAGAAACAACCCATAGTATTATAACAAATTGAGAGATAAATTCCTAATAGCAACAGATAGCTTATGAAGATATGTTGAGGGTGTTGAGCACCAAGGGCCCGGCGAGTGCCGGGCCCTTGGTGCGGATTGGCCTATTCCTTGATACAGAGCAGCTCTCCCTCACGAATGACGTTCGGGTCTTCGATGCCATTCTTGGCAGCGAGTTCCTGAACCGTCGTTCCGTATCGGATCGCGATGCTGCCGAGCGTGTCGCCCGGCATGATCGTGTCCCGTACTGAACAAACTGGTGTGGCCTGGACAGCTTCACCTGGGGAGGTGATAGCCCAAGCGCCACCAATGAGCATGATGAAAAGGAAAACAATCACAGCCGGATTCTTCACAGCTACCTCCAGTCCCAAAGGGACAACGAACGGCAGAAATGGACAACTGCGAATCATCGACTCGCTCTAGGCCAAAAACAAAAAGTGCATCACATCTACACAGACGTGATTAACCTATAGTAATTATAGCAGGGGGTTGTAATAAATTCAACAGAAAGACATCTTTAGCCTGTATTCGAGTACAAAATGAATTAGAAGTTTTAGCGAGTTGCGACGACATTCAACCAGTCGTGCTTTGTGGGGGAGAATTTTTCTTCGAAGAGTTCACCCAAAATCATGCTGCCATAAAGTTCAACTTTTTTAAATCCGACTTCTTTTAACAACGCCGATATACTATCTGCAGTAATATACGCAATCGGCGTACTATTCATTGCGGCGAACGTCCATCGATGACCGACGTGACGCAATACGGTCATATTAAGCGTCAATAAGTCTTTTTTACCCGTAACCTTTGGATTGTCATAGAACTCTATAAAGGAATATTGTGTATCCTCATTTACTTTTGAGGGACGCATATTAAAATCTTGCAGGCCGCCATTTTCTAAAATTTTGTCAAAATTAGCAATTTGCAAAATCATAATCGCATTTTTCTTTGTAAGACTTTGACTTGTCGTTTTGATGATTTTCTTATAATCATGTGGGTTATGGGCGAGCGCATTACCCATAAAAATCGCTGCATCATAATCTTCTTTTTTATCTTTAAGCAAGTCCACGTAGTCTCCGTGGACAAAACTCACACGACGCTGTAAATATTCAGGGAGCTGAGCATATTTCTTCGTCGCTGCATTGTGCATAAGAATGTATTTATTCATACCTGTCACATCGTAGCCTTCACGAGCAAGGGCGATAGCATGCTCACCGGTGCCGCACAAAATATCTAGAATACGATACGAATACTTTTTTTCGAAAATCTTGTTGAAGCCAGCAACTTCACCAGTTAGACGTTTCTTCCAGGGAACGACCAAATCCCAGTGTCGTGAAAGCCAGGCGTGATATTCTTCATTGTCATCATATGGAATTTCTTGGCCTACTATTGCTCTAAATATATCTCCTTGCGAAATAAGACCAATCAAATTTTTGTCGTCATCAACAACCGGAAGGTGACTAATTTTGCCCACGATCATCATAGATTGTGCCTGCATAATGGAGAGGTCGGGATGCACAATTTTTGGCTTGCTTGTCATGATTTTACTCACAGGTTTATTGATGAGATTGCCTAGATTTTTTTCCATTGCCTCAGAATCATCTGCGTGGCTACGATCTTCCATAAAATCTCTGACAGAAGGGAAGAGCTTTGTGAGAATATCTTCTTCGGTAATAATACCAACGAGTTTGCCATTTTCGCATACGGGGACACTTTTTATACCAAGATTGAAGATAAGACGAGTAACCGTTCTGACCGGTTCTTCAGGAGAAACCGAAACCACCGAGGTTCGCATGAAATTTGCAACTTTCATAAGTGCTGTACGATAAGTATATCACATTTTTGAACGTGTGAACAGATTATGCGGCCCGTGCCTGATCTACGAGATAGGCTTCTAGACCGTCAAATTCTTGAGTAGCAAGCTGAAGCCAGTATTTTCTTTCAAGCAACAAGCGGCGAGTGTGATTTAGTACATTCGGATGGGCCAGCACAACAGCATTATGGGGGAGGGCATTTGCATATCGAGCACCTGCACGTAAAAATGTTCTTTCGGTTGGCGTCATCGGAATGCCAAGAGCTTTTGCAGTCGCTACCATTATATTTTTACGAAGTCGCATATTATCTGGGGTAAAGCCGCGGGTGGTCGTATGTCCAAGCAATTCTGCGAATGAGTGTTCAAGTTCCGCACGACCTTGGGGATTGTGTGCGAATGGCTCTGGATAGCCTTGTCTCGTGCGTAATTGTAAGAGTAGATCAAATTGTTCTTTTAGATCATTGCTTGTTAATGCATTTCCCTCAAGAAGATTCTGACGAATATCCATTTCTGCCACAATGCCCGATGTAAGCTCGTGTTCTTCGCTAGTAATTTCTCTGCCTTGAAAGTTTGGTTCAATATTGACACCTGTGTTTAAATTATTCTTATCAGGGTGACTCAGCATCCAATGCATAATGCGCGCTTCTTGAAGTGCACGTCCAAGACCTGCTCCGCGATGTTCGGCAGCTATGATGCCTTTACTTATCCAGCCCTCATCTTCGGTATCGACTCCTCTAAATGACATTCCTCCGCCTATGAATGCGGGTTTGCCTTCTTTTATACCTTGGAGAATGAGTAAGTGATTACCTTTATCTGCTATAGTCCCAGTAAGATATTCCTTAACAACAGCTTGGACGACAGATGGATTCATGTTGCCATCTTCTTCGAAACGTCTTTCGTCAGCGGAAGTATAATCAGTCAATTTGAAAGGGGGCCATACAAAAGACCCGGCCTGAATATTATCTCTATGAAGTACATGTCCTATATAGGCGCCAGCCATTTCTTGAAATTGTGGGTGATCAGTGGTTATTGCTTCTACTTTGATGTCAGAATATCCTGCGAGCGATTCAGGAATATTAGTTTCAGGAATATGAATAGGAATACAATCAGGATTGCCGTTAAAGGCAAGAGTTGGCTCTCCAACAGTGCTATATGTTAGTTCTCGAGCGTCAATTAATGTCATATGAGTTCAGGGTTGATATTATAGCACATCAATCCGATATGACCTTAAAATCATATATAGAGCCTCAATTGGCAATCCTACAATTCCACTATAGCTGCCCTCGATTTTTTCAACGAAGAATGCTCCTTTTCCTTGAATTGCATACGCCCCGGCTTTTCCTAGCGGTTCACCGGTGCTGACATATGCAGCAATCTCTTCCTTATCGAGTTTTTTGAAAGTAACTTTGTTGCGACTCACATGTGTCTTTACCGTCTGTGACTTAGTTTGTGTGAGGCGCGGGGGTATGACGACGGCAAGACCAGTTAGCACATTGTGGGTCTTGCCAGAAAGTGATAAGATCATCTGTTCAGCTTCTTCATTCGTGTGGGCTTTGCCAAGAACGCGAGTTTCTGTAGAAATAATTGTATCTGCCGCGATAATGATGGCATCAGGGTGGAGCTTTGCAACAGCAAGAGCTTTATGTATGGCAAGGTGTAGAGTGAGTTTTCCTGGTGGAAGGGGGAGAGTCATATCTTCTTCATACTCGCTTGGGACAACGGAAAAACTTACTCCGATTGATGAAAGTAATTCTTTACGACGAGGCGATGTCGATGCGAGGATAATGGTATGAAGCTGTTTCTCCATCTATCTATAGTATACATGATATTGAAATTTATAAAAGGGGGGTGTAAGCTGTCCTATGGTACTAGGGTTTGATATTCGATGTGTGCTTCTGAGAGTCTACTTTACGCGACTGATACACAATAACGTC
>Ga0138256_10007712_pt1 | contig 11333 bp, 7 predicted proteins | sample KNB2016incub_MG_FD_105486 | JGI IMG/M metagenome (GOLD analysis project Ga0138256, IMG submission 105486) | Active sludge microbial communities from wastewater in Klosterneuburg, Austria - KNB2014incub_MG | ecosystem: Engineered > WWTP > Activated sludge > Unclassified | place: Austria...
CAGCAAATGGACAGTATTGATCTGGCTTATTTTTTATACCGGTGGCGGTGGGTATTTCGTATCCTGTTTGCCGGTTTAATGATATGGGGTTGGTCCAAAAGCAACTGGAAAAGAAAATGGCTGATCATATTTCCATTGGCAGCGATAACCGCTGTAGTATATATGACCAATTTTGTTATGGCTGCAGATCATATGTTTTATCAACCCAATCACGTGATCATGACGGATGCATTAAAGAATGAAGTTGATTCCAATCGCCTGGTCATTGGGGTAGTGCATAACGGGGAAGCCAGAGCGTACCCTATACGATTTTTGGGTTATCATCACCAGATACTGGATACCGTCGGTGGTAAACCTATGATCATTACCTATTGCACGGTATGCCGGACAGGCCGGGTATTTGAGCCCCTGGTAAATGGAAAACCGGAAACTTTCCGACTGGTGGGTATGGACCATTTTAATGCCATGTTTGAAGATGCCACTACCGGAAGCTGGTGGAGGCAGGTCAATGGGGAAGCCATCGCAGGACCGCTTAAAGGACAGCGATTACCGGAAGTGTTTAGTGTCCAATCATCCTTAAATGAATGGATAAAATTATATCCCTCTACCCTGATCATGCAAGCCGATAGCAGTTTTATCGGATCCTACGGCAAATCTACTGCCTATGAAACAGGTAAAAGCCGAAGTGCATTGACCGGCACTGATAGCCTTTCGTGGAAACCCAAAAGTTGGGTTGTCGGGGTAAAAACAGGTAATGCTACCAAAGCCTATGATTGGAACCGGTTAAAAGCGGAACGCATCATCCTCGATGAAATACATGGTGTTCCGGTGTTGGTGGTCATGGCTATGGATACTGCAGGATTCTTTGCATTTGAACGGCCGGATGCACAATCCAGGTTTACCCTGGATAGTACAGGAATGAAATACGATCAATATCATTTCACTTTACAGGGAAAAGGAATAGACACGGCATTCTCATTAAAACCTTTGCAAGCCTACCAGGAATTCTGGCACAGTTGGCAGACGTTTAATCCTCTTACTTTGAAATGAAAGATCAGTTAGCGCATCATACGATCTCGAGTAAATAATTTTTCCTACATAGAAACAACCCTGAAGTTTTGACTATCCGCGAGGTTTGACTAATTTCCCTCCATGCCATTGATCGAGTTGGTAGAATGTAGTTTTGCGCAGCACCATCAAATGCTTTTTACCGAACTAAACTGGAGCTTTAAACCGGGTGAACAATGGCTGTTATCGGGCAACAGTGGTTCAGGTAAAACCCTGTTTTTTGAGGCATTGACCGGCAAATTCAGGCTTTCAGCAGGTCAGTTTAAATTCCAGGGACTATCCGGTCAGGAGGCGGTGAATTCATTGAAGTCAAAAACCGCTGCGGTTTATTTTAAGGATGCGCTGATGAACGCGGAAACAATGTATTACCAACAGCGGTACAACAGCCAGGATGCAGATGACACGCTTACAGTCCGACGATATCTGTTCGGCGATTCCCTGGTAGATGAAGTCGCATTCCACTCCATACTGAACGCATTTCACACTGCGATTTCTCTGGATAAAGAATTGATTAAACTTTCTAACGGTGAAAATCGAAAAATTCGAATTGCCAGGGCATTGCTGCGTAAACCTGAAATTCTGATCCTCGACAATCCATATACCGGCCTGGACAAATCTTCCAGGGATGATCTGAATACCCTGATCGACCAATTGATAAAATCCGGTTTGATTGTACTTTTATCCAGCAAACAGAAGGAGGTTCCGTCAGGTATCACACATGTGCTGATGCTGGAAAACAGGAAAATAAAATATGCAGGGCCTATCACAAATTTTCATACTCCTGAAGTGTCAACATCTTTAGATTCGTTCCCGGTTAATTTTGAAAAGCCAGTTCAAAACGATTTTGATATTGCCGTTCAACTAAACCAGGTGACTATCCGGTATGAAGAAAAAATTTTACTCGATCGAATAAATCTAACTATACGCCGCGGTGAAAAATGGGTTATTCAAGGACCTAATGGAGCTGGCAAGACACTGATCGCAAGCCTGATCTATGCAGATCATCCTCAATCCTATGTCAATGATATTGTATTGTTTGACCAACCAAGGGGGCGGGGAGAAAGCATTTGGATGATCAAGGAAAAAACCGGTTTTTTATCTCCTGAATTCCATTTTTATTTTGATGAAAACCACACTGCTTTTGAGGTAGCGCTGAGTGGATTAAAAGATAATCCTTATCGACCTAAAATAATCACGGAGTCTGTAAAAAATATAGCCCGGTCCCTTTTTGAATATTATAGAATCAGCCATCTTTCGGACCTACCCATGTATGCGCTGTCGTCCGGCTTTCAGCGACTGGTGCTGTTTATCAGGGTCATCGTAAAAAATCCACCTTTTTTATTATTGGATGAACCTTTCCAGAATTTTGATCAGGAGACCATACAACGATCAAAACAATTATTGAATGAATTTTGTAAAGAACGGACGATGGTGTTTATCACGCATGAGGAAGATGAGATACCGGAGTGTGTGATGAAGAGGCTGAGGATGAGGTAGAGGTAGAGGTTAAGGTAGAGGTTGAGTTTGAGGTTAAGGTTGAGGCATCCGGTTGAGGTTGAGAGACGTTGTTGGTTTGTTACATTGAGCTGCCGAATTCTCGGCCCTCACCAAAAATTTCATTTCTGACTTTATCTGCTACGAAATGACACAAAATACCACGAAATGTTTGATGCTCAGATTTTACTTTAATTTTTATATGGCTTAAGTTTGAAAACAAGTTTTGATGCTGAAGTTGATTTAGATAAGGTAGAAGAAGTTAGCCTAACAGTGGTACTGTCGATTTGAGACCTTGATAGGACCTGGCACCGAAAATACATTTGTAAAACACTATGACATACAACTCTTTTAAAGACATGATGGTCTGGCAAAAAGCTATGGATCTAGCAGAGTCAATATTTTGTCTAACAAAAATACTTCCCAGAACTGAAGATTATGGCCTTACTTCCCAAATCAGACGGGCAGCACTTAGTATTTCTAACAATATTGCTGAGGGATTTGGAAGACATACAAAAAGTGATAAAAAACATTTTTATATCCTATCCAGAGGCTCTTCATTTGAAACGCAAAATTGCCTCGAATATGGATTTCGGGTAGAATATTTTAAAAAAGAAGAAGTATTAGAATTGGATACAAAACTTAAAGAAATCATCCATGAGCTCAACAAAATCATAAAATCACTGGCTTGACCGTTAGCCTCAATCTCTATCTCAACCTCAACCTCAACCTCAACCTCAATCTCTATTTCAACCTCAACCTCAATCTCTATCTCTATCTCTATCTCAATCTCAATCTCAACCTCAACCTCAATCTCTATCTCTATCTCTATCTCAACCTCAATCTCAATCTCACCTCATATTCGCCAAAAACTCCACTACATCCCTCATTTCCCTCACCGACATCTTCTCCGTCATGACAGGCATGCTTGAAGGAATATTTTTCCTTTTTTCAATCCGATCAATAGGAATCCGAAGTGGTTCTGCATCAGAGGTGATTAAAGTGAGTTCTTTATCGGTTTCTTTATCGAGTTTACCAAATACTTCACTGCCGTCCTTAAGCGTAAGGGTGACTACGCCGTAACCTGGGGCAAGCCGTGCCGTAGGATCAATCATAGATTGTAAGATTTGTTCCCTGCTCAATACGCTGCCGATATGCGATAAATCAGGACCGACATTACTGCCCGCTCCATTTACAGTATGACATTTTATACATTGACCTGAGGTGCTTTCATTAAAATACCTATAACCGGCCCGGGCGTTACCACCTTGCAAGGCCATCGTATAGTTTGTCATAGGATCATCACCTGCCTGAATGGATTTAAGTTTCTCTTTTAATGATGCTGACTTAGTGGCTTCGACCGCTTCATTGAGTTCCAGGGTTAGGTCGGCCGGAAGTTTTTTAGCTGCCAGGTCATCGATGAGTTTGTTTAAAATGGGTTCAGTTTTTGACAAAGGAAGCTTGCCCAGTACCTCCATCAGTCGTTGTTGTTCCCTGGGGCTTCCTTTGGCCATAAAATCCTTTACTGTTTGAGCCAATAAGGCTTCCGATATCTCAATTTTATTCAGTAGTCCCAGGGAAGCAGCCCTGACTTTGGGGCTTTTGTCTTTCATCCCGCTCGCAATAACTTTATCAAGCCCTGAAAATTTAAGTTGATTCAATGCATTCAGCGCTGCTACCCTAACATCTGCAGAATCATTTTTAGAGAATAATTGCTCCAGGTCGGTGGCATAATCTATAAGGTTAAGTTCTGAAATCAATCGTGTGCTTGCCATCAGGACATCTGGATCTTTAGATGACATTAATGATTTTAGAATGGGGAGGATCTTCCCTTTGACCATCTCCGCGTCTCTTTTAAATTCACCTCTGTAGCGACCGTCGACGCGGTCCAATACACTGGGATCAGCCCAGGAACCAATGGTAGACATCGCTTCTGCCCTCAGGGAATTTGATACATCTTTTCTTTGTGCAAAAGCAATCAACATATCCAACTGGGCCGGCTCACCGACTCTCAGACAAGCATTGATGGCCCGGCGCAACAGTGGTTCTGATTTAAACTTAGTCTGGTTGACCAGATTGGCCAGATCGCTCAATGCACCCGGGATTGACTCATCATCATTGATGGCCCTCGCTGCTTCGGTCACAATGTACTCTTCGGGATCCTGCAAATAAACTTTTATATCAGGACTTTTAAGTCTTCTCAAGGCTAAAACACCGCCAATCCGTGCGGACCGGGAAGTATGCGAGGATAATTTAGCCAGGTAATCTATATTGCCTAAACGGGAAAGCGCCAATACAGCAGCATGTCTCAGGTAAACGTCATTGTCGGCATTGTCGATCAAAAGTTTAACGAGGTCGTCTTGTGCAGGCTGATGTTTTATCCTGCCGATAGCCTGGGCTGCAAAAAAACTTTTTCTGGGATTGATGTGACCCACGGCGGCTTGTATCACATTTCCTGCAGCAGCTACTTTGCGGTCTCCTAAAACCTTGATGGCCTGTGCACCTATTTCTTCATCCGCGTCCGTGATCGCTGTGATCAGGTCAACCGCGTATTTACCATCCTGGTCAATGAGTTGTCCGATTCCCCAGATACCGTGGATTCGGGCCAATTGATTATCCCGTTGTGCAATTGCTTTTTTAAACACTGCATATCCCTTGTCTCCACGACGAGCCAATTCAAATTGCGCTTTATTGCGAACCCTCATGTCGTTATACTTCAGCAATTCAAATAATTGATCCTCACTTTGACTTTGATAGCTTAATTTGATCAATCGTTCGGTTTCTGCCCGCTCTGCTTTGAGATCATTCTTATCCTCGTCGACGTCGATTTTCCAAACCCTGCCATAGTTTTTGGTATTCCATCCATTGACCCAATCCGCGGCATACAAGGCTCCATCGTTGCCAAACCGGATTCCGGTCGGTAATATCCCACTCACCATATCGAGATCCGATTTGAGTTCAAAAGAAGCACCTTTGGGTTTAAGGTCAAACGCCCAGATATGTGATGATGCGGGATTGCCCACAAACTCCACCAGGAAGAATTTATTAAGCCAGTCCTTCCCTAAAGCAGTACCAGGATTATAAACCATCCCGGTAGGTCCGTTGTGAAAGTTTTGGATAGGAGGTATGATGTAGGCCGCCTGACCTTCCCACCTGGGTACTGAAAGCCTCTCATCCATCCATACTTTATAGGTATTATTTTTAGGATCGGTGTATTTACCATATTGCCAGTTGGACCTCCAGCCCGCATCAGATCCTTCGACGATGTGGACGAGGCGCTCACTTTCACCGCGGTGGTCACCGTCATTATCTGAAGAGATCAGATTGCCATATTCATCAAAAACAAATTCATGGGTATTTCGCAGCCCGGAAGCGTATACTTCAAAATGGCTGCCATCCGGGTCGCTGCGCAGAATCATGCCTTCATTGGGATGATGATACTTGTTGCCTTGAAGGTCCGTAATACTAGCGCCGATATCTCCAATGTTCCAATATATTTTGCCGTCCGGTCCTTCAATCACCCCCGACATATTGTGTCCGCTAAACCCGATATGCACAGAATACCCGGTGGAGATAGACGTTTTTTTGTCCATAATCCCATCTCCGTCGGTGTCTTCCATATGCCATAGATCAGGACCTACCGCTAAGAACATATCCTTTTCCCTGACCAATATTCCTCCGGCGATATCCGTGATTTCGTCGTGAAAATCGTTGACAACCCGGGTAGACGTTTCTGCCAATCCGTCTTTGTCTTTGTCTTCCAACCTCCATACCTCCTCTTTTTCAACCGCCAGATCCCTCCAGTCATGGATGCTGTCCTGATTGAGGTCGGCCAACCATTTATTTTCTTCGGATTTTTCAGGGGCAAAGGTTTTATGCAGGAAAGCCCTTCGTTCTTCCGGTGTTTGTAATGCAATAGATTCTATCATCCAATGGGGATAGCCGCGAATGTCAAATTCTGAGTTTTTCTGACGGTTGGTCCTGGTTAAATAAATGTAGTCATTGACATCAATGTCCATCGCTACCGGATCCGGGGCCAGGGAATCGGTTGCCCAGACCGAAATCTGTAATCCATCCGCTAATTTAATGGCTGTCTGCGCTAAGATATCGCTTGCCATTTTGCGGGCAGAAGCCGAATCCTGGGTAATAGTCAACAGGGGCACCTCCGACTTACCTATGGGTTTGGAGCAAGAATAAAATAAAGCAATGGAAAAGATTATAAATGTGCAGAATCTGTAAATGTGGAGCATGGATGGATACATTTTTAGGAGGACAAAATTAACAAAGAAGGGGGTAATGCTTCTTTAATTTTTTTATTAATAGTTGTAAATTAGCATAAATCGCAACTGCATGAGAAACCTTCAACGACTGGGCAGCTTATCTAACTCTCTTTTCATTGTTTTGCTGATGGGGAGCACTGGTCCCTTTTTCGCACAATCAGATTTCAGACCAGGATATTTCATTTTTGGTCCGGGGGATACCACCCGGGCTTTGGTCAATTTTGCCAAGACGGACGTGTGTGAGTTTAAAATTCAAAATGAAAAAAAACAACTGAGTGCGACTGAAATCATCGGATTCGGATTTGATAATGACCGTTATTATTCTGCGACGGTATTGGCCGGCCAATTTTTAGAAGTGATCGTGGACGGTTATTTGAGTTTATATAAATCCGATAAATCTTTTTTTATTAAAAAAGTAAAGGATACCCTCATCCGGCTTGACAGCGGTAAGTCGGAAGTTGAAGGGTCCCAGAGTCCATCGACGAATATACAATGGAAGGGGGTTTTAAAATTTATTTTGAAGGATTGTGACGGGATCAATGGCGATATAGATCTCATGCGTTTTTCTGAAACTGATTTTTTAAAACTAACTGCAGCCTACAATAAATGTAAGAATGAAAATTATGTGGAATATAAGTCCAACAACCCCGGATTAAAGATCAGTCCGGGCATCGGCTTTGGAGTGGGCTATTCAAATTTTGGATTGAGAAACGGAGAAACCGTGATCTTAATACCCACTAAATTTAACAGCACGGATCCTATTCCCATCCTTTTGTTGAATTTCTATTCACCTAAAATCTCCAACAAAATCTCCATCCAGGCTGAAATCCAATGGAAAAGATTATTAACCAATTCAAGTATTGAAGGCCAGGAAGCAATAGCTTTCGTAAACCGGGAAACACAATTAAATATTTCCTTCCTTAGCCTGCCCGTTTATTTTAAGTATAGCCTGCCCATGGATAAAAAAACCATGGCCTTCTATTTTGGGTTTTTGTACGATAAGCTACTGAGTCAAAAGACTAAAGTACTCACTACGGAAAATCGTGACGGTACCATTACCAACTCCGAATTAATTGATCCCTATGACTTTAACCTTCCTCAATTCGGTTTAAGCACGGGTATGTCATACGGAATATCGCTCAAAAAACTAAGCCTGTCAACACATCTTAGATATAATTTACAAGGATTAACTGCCGATAGTATGCTAAAAAAAGATGGAAAGTTTGATTTTGAATTCCGGCGAGCTAATGTTTTGAACCGGCTCAGCCTTGCTTTCGCGGTTCAATTGCAATGAGTGCTCATCGGCGAACCTTGTTATTTTGATGGTTTAATTGTCTTCCACCCTTACCACGCTTTAAATTCTATTTGTCAAAAATACATTCCCTGAGGCACTGAAAATGAGGGTAAATATTTGGCTACCGGGATTCTACTGTTCACATTTTTATACCTCGAAATTTGATCTTTAGACATTTGCTCTAAACCTGCCATAAAAAAATTTTAACATTTTATTTTTTTTCCTACCTTAGACTAAACAAAACCTGAACTATGAAAAAAGTACTAAAATGGATAGGCATTATCGTTGCCGCTCTGCTGGTGATTATGACCATCAGCGCTTTTTACCTCAAATCTAAATTTGAAAATAGCGCCAAAAGAACAATCGATCAAAACCCCACCATGATCACTATTCCTACTGATAGCGCTTCCCTGGAGCGAGGAAAAGTCTTAGCGGTGGGCTGCAGGGGCTGTCACGGCAACGATTATGCCGGTTTAGATTTTTTTAATGACCCGGCTATCGGGTATATGTCCAGTCCAAACCTGACCCCTGCAAAGGGAAGTGCTACTGAAAAATATACAGACGCTGACTGGGTTCGTACACTGCGCCATGCCATTAACCCAAAAGGAAAGCCGGTAATGGTCATGCCTTCAGAATCTATAGGCCAATTGAGTGATACGGATCTCGGATGTTTAATCGCTTTTTTGAAAACCGTGTCACCGGTTGAAAAACCACTGGGACCTACCAATTTTACTTTCATGGCCAAAGTCATGGCCGGAGCAGGTATGTTTGGAAATTTGTATCCCTACGATATTATCAAGCACGATGAGGTAAAAACTATACAGGCCCCGCCAAAATCTTCCAATGCAGATTATGGTGCCTATATGGTAAAATTTCATGCCTGCAAATACTGTCATGGAGAACAACTGAATGGTGGAATTTCGCCTGACCCGATTTCTCCACCACCTACCAATATCAGTACCGGAGGTAACCTAGGAAAATGGACCCTGGCTCAATTCATAGAAACCATGCGATCCGGCAAAACACCGGAGGGCAAACTGCTCGATGCCAAATTTATGCCCTGGCCTGGAATAGGTGCCCATGATGATGAAGAACTCGAAGCAGTATTCAATTATATCAAGTCGATGCCGGGCTTACCGAATTCGGCGATTTTGGATAAAAAATTAAAAGAAATGAAATAGGGACTCTGTAAGGTTGGTAGGCTGATCCCGTCTCCATAAATTAAACCGGCAACAAAAAAAAGCAGGTATTAAAACATATCAACATGAACGGAGCAGCATTGTCTTTTAATGCATGTACTCTTCATAATTTAAAACAGTATTAAATACAACAAGATTGATTTATGAAAACAAGAAGAAAATTCCTCTTTGGAACTCTCGGTGCCTTAGGCCTGGGAGCAGTAGTCGCATGGATGAATAAAAACAGCGTGCTCCGATGGCTTATTCTTAATAATAAAAACAGAGACTTGTCCATCTCGGAAGCTCCGGCTTTGGCGGATAATATTTGTGTGCTGACTTCAAAACAAACGGAAGGACCCTTTTTTATCGATTCCGCCATGCGTCAGGATATCCGCGAGGACCGTCAGGGTAAAACAATGCATCTCAACCTGCAGATCCTGCGATATCCTGAATGTACCCCTATACCCAATGCCAAGGTGGAAATCTGGCATTGCGATGCAGAAGGAAAATACAGTGGTTATCCTGAAGAACTGGCTCATAATATTTATGGTACCCTCAAACTCACCGGTATGAAGGACGGGAATATCAAACCCATGACAGAAGCCCGCTACCTTCGGGGGGCACAATCTTCAGATGAAAATGGAAACTTAAAATTTATTACTGTGTTTCCAGGCTGGTATGACCCAAGAACACCACACATCCATATTAAAATTTTAATTGACGACAAGGAACAATTGACTTCTCAATTTTATTTTGAGACTGAATTTCAGGACAAAATATTTATGTCCACTGCCCCATATTCAACGTATGGAAAAAGTCCTTACAATCTATCAAATGATGTAGTCTTAAAGGGAGAAAAAAAAATCGAGGGGCTACTATTAAAGCCTGTCTGGAGCGAAGAAGGCCCATTGGAGGTGTCTGTTAAAATCGGTATAAATCCTGCCTGATTGAATTTTATCTGATGTATTTAATCTGAATTTATACAAACAAAAGAATATAAATTTCATTCTTATATATTCCTCATTCTATTTAAGGGCATGAGCAAATCAATAAAAAGGACTGTAAAATATCTTGGTTTGATTTTAGGGGCGCTGATTGTTTTAATTGCAGGCGCGGGGATATACATTTATTCCCTACTGCCCAAGCCGATTGGCACCCCCACTATACTGCAAGCGGAGCTGTTTTCGAAACCAAATTTGTTACACTATACACAAAAAACTTTCATTTTCGCTTCAGCTACCGAACTCGCTACTTTAATAAAAGAGCGTAAAGCAACCTCCTACGAAATCACAATGGCACATCTATCCCAGATTAAAAACTATAATTTCCGGTACAATGCGTTGATCTGGCTGAGGGAGGAAGAAGCACTTCGGGAGGCACAACTTGCCGACGACGCTGTGAAACGCGGTGATTCAACGGGTCCTTTGCATGGAGTACCGGTCACGGTCAAAGAAATGTTTTGGGTAAAAGGCTCTCCCTCTACCATGAATGCTAAAATGTTTGGTTTTATAGCTCCGGAAGATGGGCCTTTAGTCAGGCAATTAAAAAAAGCTGGCGCCATTATTCTAGGAACAACTAATGTACCTTATATGCTGGCTGATTATCAAACATATGGTGAAGTTTATCCCATTGGCAAAAATCCCTATGATACAACACGCACTCCCGGAGGCAGTACTGGGGGCGGAGCGGCGGCAGTGGCAGCGGGTTTTAGCCCTTTGGAACTCGGGAGCGACCTTGGGGGCAGCATACGCGTGCCGGCTGCTTTTTGCGGACTATATGGATTAAAACCCAGTTTTGGTTTGACCAATATCACCATGGGAGTAGGGCCGGATACTGTTAATCAATTCAATCATTTTGCACTAGCTTCAGCCGGACCGCTGGCGCGGAATCCGGAAGATATTGAGCTGATGTGGGAAGTTTTAAAGAGAGCCGAACCGGATCTTAGGTTCCAAACCAATATGGATTTTCAGCAATCACCGCCAAAATCATTAAGTCAGTACCGTGTCGCCTGGATCGATG
>Ga0138256_10007713_pt1 | contig 11332 bp, 10 predicted proteins | sample KNB2016incub_MG_FD_105486 | JGI IMG/M metagenome (GOLD analysis project Ga0138256, IMG submission 105486) | Active sludge microbial communities from wastewater in Klosterneuburg, Austria - KNB2014incub_MG | ecosystem: Engineered > WWTP > Activated sludge > Unclassified | place: Austria...
CGCCGGGCCAATGATCGCCCCTCGCCAGCGCGTGCTGTCGGTCATCGCGCCGATGACGCAGCTGAATACGCCGTACCCGAGCACGGCGTATCTCACCGGCTTCCTGCGCTCGCGCGGCATCGACGCGGTACAGGTCGACCTGGCGCTGGCGCTGGTGCTGGAGCTGTTCTCGCCGGCAGGGCTGCTGGCGGTGCGCGAGTGCATCGCCGCGCTGCCGGCGGAACGGCGCTCGGCGCGCGTGGACGCCTTCGATGCCGCCTTCGATCGCTACCGCAGCAGTATCGGCCCCACGCTGGCCTTCCTGCAGGACCGCGACCCGACGCTGGCGCACCGCATCGCGACTCGCGCCTTCCTGCCCGAAGGGCCGCGCTTCGAGTCGCTGGACGTCTACGTGGATCCGGGCGACCTCGAGGGCGGCGACCCGCTGGCCTGGGCCTTCGGCGCCCTGGGCACACATGACCGCGCGCGCCACCTGGCCACGCTGTACCTGAACGATGTCGCCGACGTGCTGCGCGACGCGGTGGACCCGCGCTTCGAATTCGTGCGCTACGCCGAATCGCTGGCCATGAGCCAGCCCAGCTTCGACCCGCTGGCCGCCGCGCTGGCGGCGCCGCCGACGCTGGTGGACCGCACGCTGCAGGCGCTGGCGCTGCAGGCGATCGAGACCCACCGGCCCGACGTGGTGCTGATCTCGGTGCCCTTCCCCGGCACCGTGTACGGAGCGTTCCGCATCGCGCAGGCGATGAAGGCAGGGCAGCCCGCGATACGCATCGCGCTGGGCGGCGGCTTCGTCAATACCGAACTGCGGCAGCTCGCCGAGCCGCGCGTCTTCGACTTCTTCGACGCGGTGACGCTGGACGCGGGCGAGCGCCCGCTGCTGGCCTTGCTGGAACATTGGCGCGGCCAGCGCTCGGCGGCGCGGCTGGTGCGCAGCTTCATCCGCGAGGCCGGCGCCGTGCGCTACGTCGACATCGGCGAGGCCGACGTGCCTTTCGCCGATGTCGGCACGCCCACCTGGGACGGCCTGCCGCTTTCGCGCTACCTGTCGCTGCTGGACATGCTCAACCCCATGCACCGACTGTGGAGCGACGGGCGCTGGAACAAGCTCACGGTGGCGCATGGCTGCTACTGGAAGAAGTGCAGCTTCTGCGACGTGAGCCTGGACTACATCTCGCGTTACGACGCCGCCACCGCCGAGACGCTGGTCGACCGCATCGAGGCCATCGTGGCCGAGACCGGGCAGACGGGCTTTCACTTCGTCGACGAAGCGGCGCCGCCGAAGTCGCTGAAGGCCTTGGCGGCCGAACTGCAGCGGCGCGGCGTGGCCGTCGGCTGGTGGGGCAATATCCGCTTCGAGAAGTCGTTCACCCCCGAGCTGTGCCGGCAGCTCGCGGCCAGCGGCTGCATCGCCGTCTCGGGCGGGCTCGAGGTGGCCTCGGACCGGCTGCTCAAGCTCATGCAGAAGGGCGTGTCGGTGCAGCAGGTGGCGCGCGTGACCAAGGCCTTCGCCGACGCCGGCATCCTGGTGCATGCCTACCTGATGTACGGCTTCCCGACGCAGACGGTGCAGGACACGGTGGACGCGCTGGAGTACGTGCGCCAGCTCTTCGCGGCAGGCTGCATCCAGTCGGGTTTCTTCCACCGCTTCGCCTGCACCGTGCATTCGCCCGTGGGCCGGCAGCCTGAACAGTTCGGCGTCACGCTGCTGCCCTTGCCGCCGGTGAGCTTTGCGCAGAACGACGTCGGCTTTCATGACCCCACGGGGGTGGATCATGACCTGCTGGGCGTGGCGCTGAAGAAGGCGATCTACAACTACATGCACGGCATCGGGCTCGATGCCGACGTGCGCAGCTGGTTTGCCGGCCGCGTTCCGCGTACGACCGTGCCGCGCCAGTTCATCGCCCGCGCCCTGGCCTCGGCTTGATTCCCTCTCCCGCAAGCGGGAGAGGGAGCAAAACCGCAGCGGTGCGCAGCAGGCTACTGCGTCGCAGCCAGTTCGCGCAGCGCCTGCGCCAGCAGCGGCACCACCGAAACGACGTTGCTGGCGTGCGGCACGCAGTCGGTGCTCCAGAGGTGACGCACGCCGGCGGCATGGATCTGCGCCACGGCATCGTCGACGAACAGGCCGTGCGTCACCGCCACGTCCACCGAGGCGGCACCCTGTTGCAGCAGACCGCGCGCCGCCGTCACCAGCGTGCGGCCGGTGCTGGCGACGTCGTCGAACAGCACCACGGCACGACCGGCCACCGGCAGGCCCGGCAACGCGACATCGACATCGCGGTCGCCGTTACGCTGCTTGTGGCACACCGCGTGGTCCAGGCCATGGGCCTGGGCCGCCACGCGCACCCATTGCTCGGCCTCCTCGTCGGGACCGATCAGCAGCGCGCCGGGCAGCTGCCGCGCAATCCAGGCGCCGAGCAACGGTGCCGCCGTGAGGGCCACGCCGCGGCGGCCGGGCACCACTTCGTCCATCGTCGCCACGCGGTGCAGGTGCGGGTCCACCGTGACCACGGCGTCGAAAAACGCCGCGAGCAGCCGGCCCAGATGGCGCTGGCTCACCACCTCGCCCGGCGTGAAGGCGATGTCCTGCCGCATATACGCCAGGTAAGGGCTGATCAGCGTGAGCTTCTCGGCGCCGAGCTCACGGGCGCCGGCGGCCGCCAGCAGCAGCTCGGCGAGCTTCTCGTTGGGCTGCTGCAGGCCACGCAGCAGGGCCACCTGGGCGGGCAGTCGCGGCGGCAGCCGCAGCCGCGTCTCGCCGTCGGGGAAGCGGTGGCGGTCGATCCGCTCGCAGCGCCAGCCCGCCGCCGCAGCCAGGGACTGCGCCAACGGCGTCTCGTCGTCGAAGGCCAGCACCAGGCTCAAGACAGATCTCGCCCGCCGACGAATTCCGCCGGCAACTCGCCCGGTGAGCCGATGGCCACGGCGCTGTCCTGCAGCGCCATGCGGCGCGCGAAATCCAGGTCGGCTTCGAAGCGCGCATGCAAGCGGTACAGCGGCTGCCCTTCACGCACCGTGTCGCCCAGCCGCACGAACAGGTCGGCGCCGGCGCCGGCCACCTGCGGCGCGCCGGTCAGTCGGGCGATGCGCGCCAGGCGCAGGTTGTCGACGGCGACGACGACGCCCGCCTTCGGCGCCGGCACCTCGAACACCAGGGCGCCGGGTTGCGGCGGCGTGCGCCGGCCCTGGGCACCGATGATGGCGTTCATCTGCGCCAGCGCACGGCCCGACTCGAGGATGTCGCGCGCGATGCGGTAGCCGTCGCCGCCGCGCACGTCGGGGTCGAATTCGATCACGCGGCCGGCCAGGCGCAGCGCCTTCTGGCGCAGATCGTGCGGCGCGTCGGGATCGTTGTTCAGCACCCTCATCACGTCGCGCGCCTCCAGCACCGGGCCAATGCCGCGGCCGACGGGTTGGCGGCCGTCGGTGATGACGGCGTCGAGCTGCAGGCCCAGCCGCGCGGCCACGTATTCGAACAGCTTCTTCAGCCGCTGCGCCTCGGGCATGCTGCGCACCTTGGCGCTGGGCCCCACGGGGATGTCCAGCACCAGGTGCGTCGAGCCGGCGGCGATCTTCTTCGAAAGGATCGAGGCCACCATCTGCCCCGGGGAGTCGATGGCCAGCGGCCGCTCCACCGAGATCAGGATGTCGTCGGCCGGCGAAAGGTCGGCGGTGCCTCCCCAGGCCAGGCAACCGCGCGTGCGGCGCACGATCTGTTGCAGCCGCTCCAGCGGCAATTCCACGTCGGCCAGCATCTCCATGGTGTCGGCGGTGCCGGCCGGCGAGGTGATGGCTCGTGAACTCGTCTTCGGACACCACATGCCGTGCGCGGTCACGATGGGAACCACCAGCATCGACGTGCGGTTGCCCGGGATGCCGCCGATGCAGTGCTTGTCGACGACCGGCCCGCGGCCAACCTCGCGCTGCCAGTCGATGCGCCGGCCGACGCCGATCATGGCCTCGGTGAGGTGCAGCACCTCGTCGCGGTCGAGTTCGAACTGGTTGGTGGCCACCACGAAGGCCGCCAGCTCGATCTTCGAATAACGCGCAGCCGCCACGTCCCGCATGACGGCGAAGAAATCGTCGCGCGACAGCCGTTCGCCGGCGATCTTGCGGTGCAGCGCCGCGATCGACGGCGGCGGCTCGGCATGCTCGATGTGCGCGGCATGGCCCTCGGCCACCTGCAGGCGCGCGAAGGCCTCTTCGCTCAGGCCCAGGTCGCAGGTCTGCACGATATGTTCGTCGTCGACGACATTCAGCACCGCCGCGATGGTCTGCCCGTTGGCTTGCACCGTCACCTTGGCCAGCGCCTGGAAGCCGGCGGCGCGCACCACCGGGCAGTCGCGGTGCAGGTAGGCGACGTTCTCGCGCCAGGTGTCGATGCCGACCCGGCGGATGCGCAGCGTGGGGCCGTTCATGCAGCCGACTCTACACGCCCACTCCGGCCGTTCGGGTGCTGGCGGTCGTCCCGGCGGTCTCGGCCAGCTTCGCCGCCACGAGCCCGCGCAGCCGCTCGGCCAGTGCACGGCGGTCGGCATGCGCCGTGGCCTGCGCCTCGAGCACCCACAGCCTGACCACGACGCCTTCGCCGCAGGCCAGTCGCCACAGGCTCTGCTTGAGGGTGATGTCGCCGTCGAAACGCGCCGCCGGGCTCACTGCGTGCCGGGTGTCGGAGAAGCGCAGCGCCAGCGGCTGGATGGGGGTGGCGGTGGCGATGGCCGCCTGCAGCAGGTTGGCGTGGAAGGGCAGCAAGGTGTGGCCGTCGTTGGTGGTGCCTTCGGGGAAGACGGCCACGGTGTCGCCGGCGTGCAGCGCCTCGGCCATCTGGTGCACCACGCGCACGGCGTCGCGGCGGCGTTCGCGTTCGATATAGAGCGTTCCGGCGCCGGCCACCAGCCGGTTCACCAACGGCCAGTGCTGCACATCGGCCTTGGAGACGAAACGCGCCTCGGGGCACACGGCGTGGATGGCCATGATGTCGAGCCACGACACATGGTTGGCCACCAGCAGCTTGGCGCCGGGTCGGAAGGCGCCCTCGACCTCCAGCCGCAGGCCGAGCAGGCGCAAGGTCTTGCCTGCCCACCAGGCGATGCGCAAGCGGCGGCCGGCCGCACTCAGCCCCGGGAAGAGCAGCAGCACGACGAGCACTCCGTGCACGCCGTGCAGCACGGTGCTCACCAGCCGCCACAGCGCACGCGCGCCGCGCATCAAACGAAACCGCCTACCCGATTCACGCGGCTTCGTAGGCCACCGTGCCGGCCACCAGCGTGGCGCGCACGCGGCCGGGCAGCGCCATGCCGGTGGAGGCGAAGGCAAACGGCGTGTGCTTGCCCTGGCTGGCCAGGCGCTCGGGCGCCACCGCCCATTCGGCCGCGGGGTCGAACAGGCACAGGTCGGCCACGCCGCCTTCCACCACGCGGCCGGCGCTGCTGGCCAATGAGCCCAGCGCGTCACCGAGCACGCGCACCGGGTCGTGCGTGATGCGCGCCAGCGCCGTGGCCAGCGGCAGGCCGCTGTCCTGCGCCCAGCGCAGCGAAAGGCTCAGCAGCAGTTCCAGCCCCGTGGCGCCGGGTTCGGCCTCGCCGAAGGGCAGTTGCTTGGCGTCGTTGGCCACCGGGTCGTGGTCGGAGACCAGCGCGTCGATGCTGCCGTCGGCCAGCGCGGCGCGCAGCGCGTCGCGGTCGGCGCCCTGGCGCAGCGGCGGCACCAGTCGCATGTCGGGGTTGAAGTAGCCGATATCGACGTCGGTCAGGTGCAGCGAGTTGATGCTCACGTCGGCCGTCACCGGCAGGCCGACGGCCTTGGCCGTGCGCAGCATGGCCACGCCGGCGGCGCTGGACAGGCGGCACAGGTGCACGCGCGCACCGGTGACGCGCACCAGTTCGAAGAGGGTGGCCAGCGCCACCGTCTCGGCCACCACCGGCACGCCCGACAGGCCCAGCCGCGTGGCCACCGCGCCCTGTGCCGCCACGCCCTGGCCCAGCCAGCCGTCGTTCGGCCGCAGCCACACGGTATAGCCGAAGGTGGCCGCGTACTGCAGTGCACGCTGCAGCACCAGGGTATCGGTGATCGCGGCGTCGGCCTGGCTGAAGCCCACGCAGCCGGCCTCGGTCAGTTGGGCCATCTCGGTGAGCGCGGCGCCCTCGAGCCGGCGCGTCAGCGCGCCAAGCGGGAAGACGCGGCAGCGCGACAGCTTGCGGGCGCGGAACTTGAGCATTTCCACCAGCCCCGGCTCGTCGAGCACGGGGTCGGTGTCGGGCGGGCAAACCAGGCTGGTGACGCCGCCGGCCGCCGCCGCAGCGAGTTCGCTTTCGAGCATGCCTTCGTGTTCCTGCCCCGGTTCGCGCAGGCGTGCAGCCAGGTCCACCAGGCCCGGCGCGACGACCAGGCCGGTGGCGTTCAGCACGCGGTCGGGCGTGAAGTCGACCCCCTTGCCGATGGCGACGATGCGGCCCGAGGCGACGGCGATGTCGGCCACTTCGTCGCGGCCGGTGGCGGGGCAGACGATGCGGCCGCCGTGGATGAGGATCTTCATGCGTTGCGCCTTCAGGCCTGGTTGCCGGCGATCGTGCTCATCACCGCCATGCGCACCGCGATGCCGAAGGTGACCTGCGGCAGGATCACGCTGTGCGCGCCGTCGGCCACCGCCGAGTCGATCTCCACGCCGCGGTTGATGGGGCCCGGGTGCATGACGATGGCATCACTCTTGGCCAGCGCCAGCTTCTCCGGCGTCAGGCCGTAGCTCTTGAAGAATTCGCCGGCGCTGGGCAGCATGGCGCCGCTCATGCGTTCGTTCTGCAGCCGCAGCATGATGATGACGTCGGCGCCGCGGATGCCCTCGGCCATGTCGTGGCACACCCGCACGCCCATGCCGGCCAGGTCGCCCGGCACCAGCGTCTTCGGGCCCACGGCGCGGATCTCGGGCACGCCCAAGGTGGTGAGCGCGTGGATGTCGCTGCGCGCCACGCGCGAATGCACGATGTCGCCGACGATGGCCACCGTGAGCTGCGTGAAATCGCGCTTGTAGTGGCGGATGGTGTACACGTCCAGCAGCCCCTGCGTGGGGTGGGCGTGCCGCCCGTCGCCGGCATTGATGACGTGCACGTGCGGCGCCACGTGCTGCGCAATGAGGTAGGGCGCGCCGCTCTCGGCGTGGCGCACGATGAACATGTCGGCGTGCATCGCCGAGAGGTTGGCGATGGTGTCGAGCAGGCTCTCGCCCTTCGCCGTGCTCGACCTGGCGATATCCAGGTTGATGACGTCGGCGCTCAAGCGCTTGGCCGCGATCTCGAAGGTGGTGCGGGTGCGCGTGCTGTTCTCGAAGAACAGGTTGAAGACGCTCTTGCCGCGCAAGAGCGGTACCTTCTTCACGTCGCGGTCGTTGACGCTGAGGAAGGTGCCAGCGGTGTCTAGGATCTGCGTCAGCACCGCTCTGGGCAGGCCTTCGATGGACAGCAGGTGGATCAGCTCGCCGTGGGCGTTGAGCTGGGGGTTGCGGCGCATCAGCATCTCATTCGTCTCCTTTGACGGTGAAGCTGAAACGGCCGTCGTCGGCGCGCGCCAGCCGCAGCCGCTGGCCGGCCGGCAGCGCCAGCCTGGCGGCGGCAAAGGCCGCGGCGATGGGCAGTTCGCGGCCGCCGCGGTCGACCAGCACCGCCAACGTCACGCTGGCCGGGCGGCCGAAATCGAACAACTCGTTGACGACGGCGCGGATGGTGCGGCCGGTGTGCAGCACGTCGTCGACGAGCACGATGTGCCGGCCTTCGATGGCGAACGGCAGCTGCGTCGGGTCGGTGCCCTTGCCGTCCTGTATCACCAGGCCGCGCGAGCCGAAGTCGTCGCGGTGCAGGGTGCTGGAGATGACGCCGCAACCCTTGTCGCCGCCGGGCAGGCCGAGGTCGCGCTGCAGCCGCTCGGCCAGCCAGGCGCCACCCGACCAGATGCCCACCAGCGCCGCGTCGGGCCGCGTGCCGTCGGCCAGCAGTGCGCGCACGCCCTGGCACAGCTGCGCATACAAGGATTCAGCGTCGAGTTCCAGCATCGTCGTCCCGTTCGTCTTTCCGCGGCTCGCGGTCCTGTTCGCCGACCGGCAGGCTGCGCAGGAACTGGTCCAGGATCAGCGCCGCGGCAGCCGCATCGGCGTCTGCGGCGCCTGCCGCCAGCGCCTCGGTGGTGGTGTAGCGCTCGTCGACCTCGTGCACCGGCAGCCGGAAACGACCTTGGAGCTGGCGCGCAAAGCGCCGGGCGCGCTGCGTATTGTCGTGCGGCGCGCCGTCGGGGTGGAAGGGCACGCCCACCACCAGGGCGTCGGGCTGCCACTCCCGGACGAGCCGGCCGATGGCCTCGAAGCGCGCATCCCCCAGGGCCACCACGGTCTGCAGCGGGCTTGCGCTGCGCAGCAAGGTATTGCCGCAGGCCACGCCGACGCGGCGGGCGCCGAAATCGAAGGAAAGAAATGACAGCGGGCGGGGGGCGGGCGGCGAAGCAGGCGGCTGCCGCTCAGGCATGCCCGGCCTCTTGCGACAGCATTCGCGGGTCGAAGCCCAGCAGCGACAAGGCGCGGTCGTAGCGCTGCTCGATGGGGGTGTCGAAGATCACCGCCGGGTCGGCGTCCACCGTGAGCCAGCCATTGCGGCCGAGTTCGTCTTCCAGCTGGCCGGCCTGCCAGCCGCTGTAGCCCAGCGTCACCAGCACTCGGCGCGGGCCGCCGCCTTCGGCCAGGGCTTCCAGCACGTCCTTGCTGGTGGTCATGGCCAGGCCGCCAGGGATAGCCAGCGTGGAGTTGTAGTGGATGGCCTCGTCGCCCGGCCGGTCGTGCAGCACGAAGCCGCGTTCGGTCTGCACCGGACCGCCGAAATACACCGGCTGATCGGCCAGGTCGGCGCGCGCGGCGCGATCGAGGCTGAGTTCGACCTTCTCGAACAGGTTCCTCAGCTTGATGTCGATCGGCTTGTTGATGACCAGGCCCAGGGCGCCCTTCTCGGTGTGTTCGCACAGGTAGACCACGGTGCCGGCAAAGGTCTCGTCGGCCATGCCCGGCATGGCGATCAGGAACTGGTTCGTCAGATCGATGCGGGAGCCGGAAGCCATACGAATCATTCTATTCCCGCGCACACTTGGCAGCATGAACAAGACCGTTGACAAAGCCCTGGTCTGGCTGCGCCGCGACCTGCGCGTGGACGACCATGCCGCCCTGTACCACGCGCTGCGCTCGGCGCGCCAGGTGTGGTGCGCCTTCGTCTTCGACCGCGACATCCTTGATCCGCTTCCTCGGCAAGACCGGCGCGTGGAATTCATCCGCGACAGCCTGGTCGGCGTGGACGCCGAATTGCGCGCGCTGGCGGCTTCGCACGGCATCGAAGGCGCCGCCCTGCTGGTGCGCCACGGCCGGGCGCACGAGCAGATCCCGGCGCTGGCCGCCGCCTTGGGCGTGCAGGCCGTCTACGCCAGCCACGACGACGAACCCGCGGCGCTGGCCCGCGACGCCCGCGTGCGCGGATTGCTGGCCGAGCGCGGCGTGGCGCTGCACACCAGCAAGGACCACCTCGTCTTCGAAGGCAGCGAGGTGCTCACGCTGGGCGGCGGGCCGTTCTCGGTCTTCACGCCGTACAAGAACGCCTGGCTGAAGAAGCTGGCGCCCTACTACCTGAAGGCCTATCCGGTGGCGCACCACGCCTCGGCGCTGGCCACGCGGCCGGCCGGCGAGGCCGGCGTGCCGACGCTGGAAGCGCTGGGCTTCGCACGCACCAACCTGCACGAACTGCGCCTGCCCAGCGGCCCGGTGGGCGCGAAGAAACTGCTGGACGACTTCCTGCAGCGCATCGAACGATATCACGAGACACGCGACTTCCCGGCCGTCAAGGGCCCCAGCTACCTGAGCACGCACCTGCGCTTCGGCACGGTGTCGATCCGCCGGCTGGCGCGCGAGGCGAATATGCGGCGCGAGGCGGGTGTGCGCGGCGCCGAGGTCTGGCTGTCCGAACTCATCTGGCGCGACTTCTACCACCAGGTGCTGCACCACCACCCGCGCGTGGTGGCACACGCCTTCAAGCCCGAGTACGACCGCATCCGCTGGGAGCAGGGCAAACACGCCGACGAGCTGTTCGCCGCCTGGTGCGAGGGTCGCACCGGCTACCCGCTGGTCGACGCCGCCATGCACCAGATCAACCAGACCGGCTACATGCACAACCGGCTGCGCATGGTGGTAGCCAGCTTCCTGACCAAGGACCTGGGGCTGGACTGGCGGCGCGGCGAGGCCTATTTCGCGCTGCACCTCAACGATTTCGACCTCGCCGCCAACAACGGCGGCTGGCAGTGGGCGGCCAGCAGCGGCTGCGACGCACAACCCTATTTCCGCATCTTCAACCCGGTGAACCAGAGCGAGAAATTCGACCCGGAGGGGAAATTCATCCGCCGCTACCTGCCGCAGCTGGCGCGGCTGCCCGACAAGCTGATCCACGCGCCCTGGCTGGCGCGGCCGGCCGACCTGCAAGCAGCGGGCGTCGGGATGGGCCGTGACTACCCGCTGCCGGTGGTGGACCATGCGCTGGCGCGCGAGAAGACGCTGGCACGTTATGCCGTGGTGAAGCAGGTGCGGTGAACGCTTGCCGCCGCTGCCGGCGAATGCGGCGCCTGCAGCGCGGCGGACTGGGGTGCCTGCGAGCATGCACAGCGTCAGAAGCTGGAGCCCGGCTGCAGCAGGAAGGTGGCCTCCTCGGCAGTGCTGGCCCGCCCGAGGATGGCATTGCGGTGCGGAAAGCGGCCGAAGCGCGCGATCACGTCATGGTGCCGCCGCGCATAGTCCAACGCCCCGGCCAGCGCCTCGCGGTGGGGTCCCACTTCGGCCGCCAGCGCCTCGAACAGGCGCACGCATTGTTGCTGCAGGGCCCGGTCTTCGGCATGCTCCAGCGGCAGGTAGGCGAACCAGCGCTGCAGCGGCGGCAGGCGCAAGTGCTCGCCGCTGTCCACCAACTGCAGCGCCAGGGTGAGCCCCTGCGCGTCGCCGGCAAAGGCTGCCGGGGTGCCGCGGTGGATGTTGCGCGTGAACTGGTCCAGCAACACGATCAGCGCCAGCGCGCTTGGCGGCCGTGCCGCCCAGCCGTCCAGCCGGCCCGCCAGCGCAGACTCAACCGTGGTGCCGAAGCGCTCGCGAATCGCCGCATCGAAGGCGTCGCTGCGCTTGAACCAGCGCGGATCGGTCGCGTCGGTGCTGCCGAACCAGAAGGCCAGCACCTCTGCCGGCGTCACCGTCGGTGTGGCCCGCGTCATGCCGCTTCGACGCTGAAACGCGCCAGGATGCCCGCATGCCGCTCCGGCCAGGCCTGCAGCGCGC
>Ga0138256_10007714_pt1 | contig 11332 bp, 13 predicted proteins | sample KNB2016incub_MG_FD_105486 | JGI IMG/M metagenome (GOLD analysis project Ga0138256, IMG submission 105486) | Active sludge microbial communities from wastewater in Klosterneuburg, Austria - KNB2014incub_MG | ecosystem: Engineered > WWTP > Activated sludge > Unclassified | place: Austria...
ATTTTGCACTGGCGCAATTTCATGTGCTGCTCGAAATCCCCTTAATTTGGCTTACGGTGAATGAACGTCGGGCAGAGTGACCCATGCGGATTTCTCCCTTTGCTGCGGCCCTGCACTGGATATTCATGGCTTCTGCCGTTTTCGGCGATGTAGTCTCCGAAAGGCAATTCAAACGACCACCGCCGGGGTATATGAACCGGGAGACCATTGAAATCCAGGAAGTTAAACCCGACTATTACAGAGTTACGGTCAACTACTGGTTCGAAGGTGATATCAACGGTTTTTTTCCTTTGGCGTTTCCTGAGACTGATCGCGTCCAGTTGCACAGTTTCAGCGCCACTGCCGGCGGTCTACCGCTCAAGGTAGAAAAACAGGTTGCCGGTGACAAAGGCGCATTCCGTTTTCGCGGCCAGCGCTACCCTGTGCTCTACCGGCTAAGTGCCCCCAAAAACATCCCCGTAAGAAACGGCGAAACGCACAGCAGCAATGAGTACTTCTTCACCGCACCTCATTTCAGCCAGAAAGATAACCCGGAAAAACTGCGTTTAATTGAGTATGTGCTGGTCACGGGTGGCGGCTGGAGCGGCAATACCATCGGTGACCTGACGATATCCGTATCGTTTCTTGCCGACCGCTGCACGTGCGCTTTGCCGCTGAATCATTTCTCCACCGGGCGCTGCATTTCGCCGCGCAACATGCGCTTGCATGTGCGCGACTGGAAACCGGAGGAAAATTTCGAACTCGCGATGCCGGGCGAGTGCAGGAAAAAGAAGCAATAAACCGGTGCGAGACCTTCAATTCTGCCGGCAGGCGTTCACACCTGCCGCTTGGGCACAAAACGCAGATAGCGCTCAACGAGAGTCAGGTCTTTGTCGGCCGCGCGGCGCATCGGTGGCATAATCGTGTCGGGTACGCGGCTGAAAGTATCCATGGTCCGGATAAAATCACTTCTTAGATCAGAAATAATTCTGCGCGGCAGCGCCAGCGGATTGCCTTTATAAACATTCTTCAATAGCTTGCGCGCTTCTCCCCGGTCAATCAGGCCGCGACGCAGCAAGTCTTCTGTCGATGAGGTAAACTCATTCACACCGAACTGGTAGTTGCGTATCATGTCGGATATGATGCGAAACAGACCCGGCCGCGTGATCGCGTCCATTTTATAAAGAATTACCGCTGTCTGAAAATAGTTCTGCGTCGGCACCACTTTATCAGACAGCGTCGTGTGCATGTGTGCAGAGGTTTTCTGCTCGAGATGAATAAAGATGCGCTGCACCGCATCACGGGGCTTAAAACCGCTTTCTTTGAGTTTTTTCAGGTTATGCGCGATGAGATCCATTTCGTCGGGTGCGACTTCCCATTTTTTGAGAATGGTCAGCACTTCATAGTCTTCGAGCGCACCAGAAACGATGTCGGCGTAAAGCGCATAGATCGTGGCGTCGTATTCAGAATCGTCACCGAACAAAAGCTCCTGCGCTTTGAGCGGAAACACGCTGCGCGCGTAGATGAGCGCCGCCAGCTTAAAGCCGATCTTATCGATGATTTTCTTGAACTGGAATTTCTTAACCGCAGATCGCCAGTTCTTAAACAGAATACCGTCGAAGCCCACGCCGTCGAGTTTGAGTTTTTCTGAGATGACCTTGTGCATGCCCTCGGGCGATCCCGATATGAAATAGATCGGTACCGGCGGCGAAGAATCGCCGTGCCCACGGCGCAGCTCGCGCACGACGGCAGCGACGCCGGGGATATTTTTCTTGTGCTCTGCCTTTTCAAAGGGTATCCGCACCAGTTTGCGCAGCGATTCGAACCGGGTGTCTAAATAGGTTTTGTCGAGGTCGAAGGTGCAGACCAGACCGTCGTATTTCGAGCTGCCCCTTTTCAGGCCATAAATCTGTTCGAGCGACTTCAGCATTATCTGAAGAGTTTGATCAGGTGGTAGAAGCCAAGAGCAAAGAGGGCGCTGATCGGTATGGTGATAATCCACGCCCAAAAAAGTTTCACCGTGATACCCCAGCGCACCGCACTGATGCGCTTCGCCAGGCCCACGCCGATGATACTGCCGGTGATCGTGTGCGTGGTGCTCACCGGAATACCCATTGAACCAGTGGCAAAGAGTGTGACCGCCCCCGCGGCTTCTGAGGCCACACCTTCAAACGCCGTCAGCTTCGTGATCTTCGAGCCCATCGTCTTCACGATGCGCCAGCCGCCGAAGAGCGTACCCATGCCGATCGCGAGGTAGCATGAAATAACCACCCACTGCGGCAGCTGCGCTAAACTCGTAATTTTACCACTCACCAGCATCGCAGCGCCGATGATACCCATAACTTTCTGCGCATCGTTACCGCCATGGCCGAGCGAAAAGGCAGCGGATGACAACAGCTGTATGCGCCTAAACCATATCTCCGCTTTTTGCGGATGCGAATTCTTACAAATATGCAACATGATGATCGAGTTGAAATAAGACACGATCATACCGATGATGGGCGCCAGAAAAATAAAGGCAATAATCGGCCAGATGGTTTTCATCTTTACCACAGCAAATCCGCCGTGCGCCATTGCACCGCCCGCAAAGCCACCGATCAGCGTATGCGACGAGCTCGAAGGGATGCCAAAATACCAGGTAATCAGGTTCCAGGCAATTGCCGCGAGCAGCCCCGCCATGATGACGTACATCGAAATAGCGCTCGTGTCGACCGTCTTCGCCACCGTGTCGGCGACATGCAAATGAAAAATATAGAACGCCAGAAAGTTAAAAAAGCCGGCCCACAACACTGCCTGCACCGGAGATAACACGCGCGTCGAGACAATCGTCGCAATCGAATTTGCCGCGTCGTGAAAGCCGTTGATAAAATCGAAAAACAGCGCGAGCGCAACGACAACGACGAAAATATCGATGTTCATGAATATTTAATGACGATAGTTTCGATCACGTTTGCCACGTCTTCGCAGCGGTCCGTGGCGGTCTCGAGCGTCGCCAGCAGCTCTTTCATCTTAATCAGCTCGATGGCATTTTTTTCATGGATAAACAGCTGCTCGATCGCTTCGTTGAATATCGCGTCTGCCGCGTTTTCGAGGCTGTGGATCTTCACCAGCGAATCGCCGATATTGCGGTGCGCTTTGAGATCCATCAGCATCTGCGTCGTGCCCGAAAGCTCTTGAATACCGTCGCGCAGAATATGCGCCATTTTGACGACCGCAGAAGGGAAAGTGCTGATGTGATAGAGCCGCATGCGGGCTGCCGCACCCTGGATATAATCGGCAATGTCGTCGATCGAAGCGGCGAGTGCATGCACATCTTCGCGGTCAAACGGGGTGATAAAGGTGCGGCTGAGCTCCACAAAAATATTGTGCGTGATTTCGTCGCCGACGCTCTCGAGGCGATCGATCTCTTCGACGAGGCGCGCGCGTTCGGCAGCGCTGTCGGTATCGACCAGATCGCAGAGCACTTTGCCCATCACGATCAGGTTATCCATATCTTGCTTAAAAAGAGGGAAAAAAGTGCGGTCTTTGGGCGAAAGAAACTTAAAGAAGGTAGTCAGTGACATAGGTGCCTCTGATGACCGAGCTACAAAAAGCGGTAGAGCTGACCATTATTTTCAGGGCGAGATCGAAAAAAACCCCTTGTTATAGATTTGACGGGCTGTTTTGCATCGCAACTTGCATGAACCGTGTCGCGCACCGCACAAATTGACCGCAAAACGAATGAGACGAGCATTTCACTCGCTCTGAACCTCGACGGCCAGGCCCGCATGAGCGGTGAAAACCCGATTCCGTTCTTCGGGCACATGCTCGGGCACATCGTCAAATATAGCATGTTCGATCTCGAACTCAAGCTCAAGGGCGATATCGAGATCGACTGCCACCATTCGGTAGAAGACACCGCGATTGTCTTCGGGCAGGCGCTGCAGCAGTCGCTCGGCAACAAGGCCGGTATCTTTCGTTATGGCTCTTTTACGCTGCCGATGGATGAAGTGCTGACGACCGTCACGCTCGACCTGTCGGGTCGCCCCTACTTCAAATACAGCGGTGAGCCGCTGAAACCGATGGGCAAATTCGGCATCTACGATTCTGAACTGACGCTCGAGTTTTTGCACAAACTATCGATCCACGCCGCGATGAACCTGCATGTGCAGGTGCACTACGGCGAGAACCGGCACCACATCCATGAATCGATCTTCAAAGCATTGGGATTTGCACTGCGGCAGGCGGTGGCAATCGATACGCGGCGGGCGAATGAGATTCCATCAACGAAGGGCTCTTTGTGACACATCTGGGGCAAACAAGCTCGAAAAACCAAAGCCCCGCAGTTTGCCAGGGCAAACTGCTTCTAAAGCGCGTCGCGACCTCCGCGTTTGCATCGCAATCGCTCCGGTCGTTTTGCTGCTTTGGTTTTTCGTTCCGGCCGTGCGGCCCGGAACCGCTTGTTTGCACCAGACCTTCGGGCAATGCATGGAGGATGATTCCTTAGAATGGCAACCGATTCCCGCATTGCCCTATTGGACTTCGGCATGGGCAACATTCGCTCGCTGCAGAAGGCGTTCGAACATCTGGGCCAACAGGTAACCGTTACCGCCGACCCCAAAGTTGCTGCAGAGGCGGATGTACTGCTTCTGCCCGGCGACGGCGCATTTGCGCGTGCGATGGAAGAAATCGAGCGCCGCCGCCTCGGCGACGTGATACGCGAGGCGCATGCGCGTAAAAAAATCATTTTCGGTATCTGTATCGGCTTTCAGCTATTGTTTGAAAGCTCGACCGAATTCGCCGGCTCGCACGGACTCGGCTTTTTGCCCGGTAAAATTACCCGGCTCGAAAAAAACGCCGAAGCACCAGCGATACCCCACATCGGCTGGACAACGACCGAGTTCAAGCCGCAAAGCCGGCTGGGCAAAGGCATCAATCCTCACACCATGTTTTATTATGTGCACAGCTATGCTTCGATGGGTGAGCATGCCTACGCCGCTGCGACGACGCGCTATGGGCAGACCTTCACCTCGGTCATCGAGCACGAGAACCTCTTCGCCGTGCAGTTTCACCCGGAAAAATCGCACGATGCCGGTCTGAAGCTGCTGCAGAACTTCATCGGCCTTTTATGAAACTAATACCCGCACTCGACATTCTGGATGGCAAAGTGGTGCGGCTCAAGCAGGGCGATTACAACACGGCGACAATCTACCACGAACGCCCGGTTGATCTGGCGTATTATCTCGCCGACCACGGCGCGGAACGGCTGCATCTGGTCGACCTCAAGGGTTCGAAAGAAGGCCGCGTCTGCAAAGGCAGGCTGTTCACCGAGATTCGCCGCACGGTGAATGTGCCGTGCGAAGTGGGTGGTGGCATCCGCAGCGCCGACGATTTCCAGTTCTACTTTGACAACGGTTTCGAACCGGGCAAAGATTTCGTCATGGTGGGTTCGCTCCCCTTTGTGAATCGCCCCGAATTTGAAAAAATTGTAGAGAGTTTCAGACAGAGCCTGCTCATCACCGTCGATGCGTGGGGCAATGAAGTGAAGCACTCGGGCTGGATCAAAGACTCAGGCTACACGGTGGAAAAACTGATCACTGAACTCACCGGCCTCGGTATTGAAAACTACCTCGTGACACAGATCAAAAAAGACGGCATGCTCGAAGGCCCCGATCTGGAACTTTATGTTGAACTCTCTGCGAAATTTCCGGCAATCAAACTTATTGCCTCGGGCGGTGTGAGCTCAATGGCCGACCTCGAAAGCCTGGCCGAAAAGAAGCTCTTTGGTGCGATCATCGGCCGCGCCTATTACGAGGGCAAGATCACGGCCGAGATGATACGCGCCTTTAGGCGGTAATTGAGCAAATAGTCCGAGGCTACGCCCTGGACTATTTGCTCATGGTAAATTTGAGCTCCGCCATTTGCTTTTCGACCTCGCGGTAATAACGTTTATCGAACACCACGTCGCCATAGGGCTTATGCGTAAAAATCAGCATCTCTGTACCATGCCATTCCATCGGCTCGCCTTTGCGATCGCGAATACGGCCATCGGAGAGTGCGCGTGAAATCTCGCGCGCACCGTGCACGCGCAGATCTCTGAGCAGTGCCCGGAAAAATGCCTCGCGCGCCGGGTCATAAAAACGGAACGCACGGTGGAACAGCAGCGCATCGTGGAAATACTCGGGAATATTGAAGCCGCCGTACGCATGCGTCTGCACCACAAGGTTGCGCAGAAAATGGTCGATGCGGTTAAAGATGCCGAGCCCGGGAACATCCTGCCCCGGAAACAGAAAACGTTCGCGGCCCTTCGCCAGAATATGGCGTGTCTGCAGCCAGTCGATGAACAGCATTTTCGTGGCCGGCATTAGTGGATGCCGGTGCAGCTTGAAGAACGACAGTCTCAGCCGCATGTGCATAATTTTCTCGCCTTTGAAAATCAGATAGAAGCGGTGGTCGCGTTCGGTGAGAAATTCGAGTTCGAGCTTTATCGGGTGGTAACCGCGGTCTTTGAGCTCGGCAATGATCTGCACTTTCTCGAGCGATTGCCAGAGTTCTTCTTCGCTCAGCGTGCTGAGGAACAGCTTTTTATCGCCGCTGAAATGTGTCGCCGCCGGTAGCTCTTCCGAAAAATTAATTTCTTCCAGATCGTGAAAGTCAAAGCGTTTTTCCGGCACGTGTTTTTCTGCTACGCGTCCGCGTATCAGTTCCTCCCGTGCAGAATGCGGATCGTCTGCGCATGCAGCGCCACCGTGTCTGCGAGATTGCGCGCGTAACCGCCGGCGGGCAGCACCGCAATCGGCACGTCGGGCATAAAATCGCGCACCATGCGGTCCCGCTTCGCAATACCATCCATGCTGAGTCTCAGGCCACCCAGCGCATCTTCTTTGTACACGTCGACACCTGCGACGTAGAATATCAGGTCGGGTAAGAATTCACCCGCAATGATTTTCAGGTTCTCTTTCAGCAGTTCCAGATAGACATCGTCGCCGATATGTGATTCAAGATCGACATCGCGCGTGCTCTCCTGTTTGACCGGGTAGTTATCTTTTTCATGCATCGAAAAAGTGTATGATAGATCGTCCCCTTTGAGTATATGCGCGGTGCCGTTGCCCTGGTGCACATCGAGGTCCACCACCAGCACCTTGAGGCCCGGCCGTGACTTACGCAATGCGCGTATGGCAATCGCCGTATCGTTGAGGAAACAGAAACCTTCGGCATGGTCGGCAAAGGCATGGTGAAAGCCGCCGCTCAGGTTCGAGGCAACCCCGTGTTTGAGTGCGAGTTCGGCGGCAACAATAGTACCCTGCGTTGCCGCGCGCACCGCTTCGACAATACGCCCGTCGATCGGTATCTCTGCGCGCTGCGTCACTTCGGTGAGCTTCGCCCCGATAAAATCGCGCAGGTAACGTTTCGTGTGTACCAGCGCGAGCGTGTCTTCTTCGGCGATTTCGGGGGCATGCCATTTCCAGCGTTCGTGTTTGAGCTCATCGTAGAGCATGCGGTATTTTGCCGCCGCGAGAACCTGCCCGTAGTCTGACATATCGTACAGCACCGAATAGACCAGCTCGCCGCTTTTGCGCTTATGCGAAGAAAAGAACATCGACATTACCGAAAGCAGACTTCAGGGCTTGTTGCGGCAAAACTCACGGAAGCGTTCCGTTCCAAACGATGCATCGATCGTAGTGATTTCGGGAAAACGGTACGGATGGCGGTGCATGATATAATCTTCGATTTTTTCATATTTGTCGCGCGTGGATTTAAGAATAATCTTCACTTCTTCATCGAGGTTGATCTTGTTCTCCCAGCGGTAGAGCAGCGTGGTTCCCGGGAACATGGTGCCGCTGACAATGAGGTCGGCTTCGAGCATATTGGTAATCAGCTCTTCGGCGACGTCGGTATCGTTGATCGCGGTAAAGATCAGTATTTCGTTGGATGCCATTGCGCAGCACCAATGGCCCCGCAACCCCGTAAAGCCATAAGCCGTGGCATATTGTGTGGCGATGCCACACAATATGCCACGGCTCCTAAATGACTTGTAACGGGGTTTTTCCCCCCATTTTTGACCCGGTGTCCCTGCGCATTTCGGTACCCGCCAGTACGGCCAATCTGGGCCCCGGTTTTGATATCTGGGGCATTGCCCTCGATCTGCGCAATGAGTTTGTCTGCGATCGGGCCAACCGCGCCGATGGCAGCATAAAGCTCAGTTTTCTGGCCGGCTCTTCGGGGGCCGTGTCGCCCAAAGCGCTGCCCAAAAAGGTTGAAGCAGACAACCTGTTTGTGCGCGCCTATAACCACCTGATGAAAAAGGCCGCACAAACCCCGGTGGCCTACGATGTACAGGTGCTCGTCAATGTACCCTTTAGCCGCGGGTTAGGCTCGTCGAGCACCGCAATTCTCGCAGGGTTAACCCTCGCCAATGAAACCCTCCGCCGCGAGCACCAGATGGCATACCGCATCGAACAGTTGCTCGATTTTGCTCTCGAATTCGAGCCGCACCCCGACAACCTGACCGCCGCGCTCTATGGCGGCTGGAACCTGTGTATGCCGACCGGAAGCGCACAAGCCGCTGCGGTGGGCAGCGGACGAGATGCCCTGCTGGCCGCCGAAAGTGTGGCTGAGAACGGGCCCGCTTTTATGCACCTGCCTCTCAAGGTAAGGGCAAAGATCAAAATTGCCGGCATCATACCCGACCTGAAACTAGAAACCCGTGATTCACGGCAATTGATTCCGGTTACGGTCTCGCGCGCCGATCTCGTATTCCAGACGTCGCGCGTCGCCGCGCTGGTTTATCTGCTCTCGAAAGACGAGCTTACTTCGGCCGACGCCGCCAGTTTCCGCACAGCCATTGAAGACCGCATGCATACAACGCAGCGCTCGCACCTGATTCCCGGTATGTTTGATATTTTCACTGACTGGTATCGCGAAGGCGCATTAGGATGTTTCCTGTCGGGTGCGGGTTCAACCCTGCTCGCATTCTGGCCCGAAACCACCGACATCGCTGCGCTCGACCTCAGTCGCCGTCTGCGCGAAAAGAACGTTCCCTCTGTCTCGCGCGAATTTCAGATTGATCAGAATGGATTGATGGTATTGGCATAAATTAACCCATGAATTAATTCATGGGCTAATTTATGCCTTCAGCAATTGCACAAGACCACCGATAAACAAACATGCGGCATAATCCTGAACGCACGGCAGAGCTACGGCAACGGCTGAAACAGCTGAGGGCACAGAACCTCGTGGTGGCCCTCAAGACCGGCACCGAAGTCGAAGACATGGAAACGGCAGAAATCGCCTTCATGCGGGAGATATCGCAGGAAGCCGGTCAATCCTTCTTACCACTGGTTGTCAAAATCGGCGGTCCCGAAGCGCGCCGCGATATGCGCGACTGCCTCGCCATCGGTGTCGACGTGATTCTCGCACCCATGGTTGAAACCGTCTATGCGCTCACCAATTTTGTGGAAACTGCAAAAGGCCTAATGCGCGAAACCGGCAAAGAAGCCAAACTCGCGATCAATCTGGAAACCGGGACGGCCGTCGCGAACCTCGATGCTATGATTGCGACAAACGCGTTTGCCGCTCTCGCACAGGTGACGATCGGCCGCGGTGATCTGTCGAAAAGTATGCACTTGACCGTCGACGACGACGAAGTGCTGCGCACGACACGCAATGTACTGACAAAACTGCACCACCAGAAAAAACTGACTTCTGTCGGCGGTGGTCTGAGTGTGCACAATATTGTGCATATGTCAGAGATTCTGCCCGCCGACCGCTTCAACACACGCCATATTGTATTTGAAAACTCCGAGGCATTCGCACGCGATGCGTCGCGTAACCTGTCAGAGGGGCTTTACTTCGAGCAGGCGCTCTACAATGCGCTGGGTGAGATGAATCCTGAGCGCGCAGCATTCTATGCCGAGCGTAACAGGCATTTGGAAGAAAGGCTTCCCGTCCTGAGAATCCGCCGCACTGCGGCGATGTGATCATAGCACAGGATGTGCCTGAGTCGGCGGCGCGTGAGAATTTGCGTCGCAAATTCTCTGGCTCTTCGTCGCCGACAATAGCTATTATAGGTGGGGGATACGCGGGTGTTGCCGCGGCCATTGAACTGAACCGGCTCGGCTACGGCGACTACGTCACCCTGTTCGACGCGCGCCTGCGCCACCAGAAAATCACCCAATGGCATAAACTCGCACGCGGTCGGCAGGCGCACCACTACGAAGTCGCATTTGCGCACCTCGCGCAGCGTTTTAATTTTCGTTTTGTGCATAAGGCATTCGACATGAAGCGGGTGGTCGCCGACCCGGGGGCAGAACTGGGCGGCAATTTTGGCGCAATCATTCTCGCGCAGGGTTCGCACACCCCAGCCAAACCGCCGGGTGTCATCACCCTCGACCAGTTGCGCGATGACCACCAGAGCCAGCAGCTTGTGCATAATCTCGCAAATGAAAGTATCGCTGTAATCGGTGGCGGCCCCACGGGAGTGCAGTTTGCGTTTGAGTTTGCCGCGCGCGGTAACAGCGTCGACCTCTATGAAGCGCGCGACCGCCTGCTGCCGACCTTCGACGCCTCGCTGGGTTTCACCGCGCTCAAAGCAGCCTTTGCCGCAGGCATCCGTGTGCACCTGCTGACTGAGTTTCTGCGCTATGACAACGGCAATATTATCTGCACAAACGGGGGCCACGAAGAGACCCGCCAGACAAAGCATGTGCTGTTTGTCCCGGGCGTAAAATCCACGCCCTCTTATACCTGCGATGTCTATGGCCGGCTTGAGAACCAGAAGGGCAACAAATTCTACGCCGCCGGCGATAACAGCTATTTTCCGGGCCGCGGATTAAACACCAAAAGTGCGCAGGCCGCAGTACGCAAAGGCCAGCACGTCGCGCGCACCGTGGTCGCCGATCTGACCGGCAAGGCGGCTGACGAGTACTCTTATCCCGAACTGGGTTATTTTGTGTCTTTGGGGCCGACCAATGCCGTGGGCTATCTTCTGTCGCAGAAGACGGCGTTTTCAGGACCCGTCGCGTTGTTCATGAAAGAAGCGATCGAAAAGCAGTACAACCTGCACCTTGAAGGCCTGCCGGTATATCCATGATGCTCACACAGTGAGCATCATGATTTTGCGTCCCGTCATCGCCGCAACCTGCTCGGGGATTTTCTCCGATTTGGGTAATGCTTTTCCAGCCGGTTGTTTTTTGCCACCTGTGGTGAGGTATTGCAGAAACAGCGCATGCGCTTTTTTGAGCGCCGTCGTGTAGTCTTCGGCTGCCAGCGGCTGGCCTTTATGGGCTTCGCTGAGCATTAAGTCCGCCATGCCGAAACGGTTGAGACCGTGCGTGAAATAACGCGTTTTGCCTTCGCTGTCATAGAAGTTGAA
>Ga0138256_10007715_pt1 | contig 11332 bp, 14 predicted proteins | sample KNB2016incub_MG_FD_105486 | JGI IMG/M metagenome (GOLD analysis project Ga0138256, IMG submission 105486) | Active sludge microbial communities from wastewater in Klosterneuburg, Austria - KNB2014incub_MG | ecosystem: Engineered > WWTP > Activated sludge > Unclassified | place: Austria...
GATTGACGAGTTGTTGGTGCGCTACGCCGAGGCTCTGGTGTTCCAGGCTGTGGCAGAGAACATGGCATCCGAGCATGCGGCGCGTATGGTCGCGATGAAGGCTGCAACTGACAATGCAGGCAATGTGATTGCCGAGCTCAAGCTGGTCTACAACAAAACGCGGCAGGCGGCAATTACGAAAGAACTTTCGGAAATTGTGGCAGGCGCAGCAGCAGTGTGACCTAACAGTCACGTGCAGCGGTTTAACGAATTTATTTTTGGAGCAAACGTAATGGCTCAGGCAAATGTGAACGCAGGCGTTCAGGGAAAGATTGTTCAATGTATTGGTGCCGTGGTCGACGTGGAATTTCCACGCAACCAAATGCCCAAGATTTATGACGCACTGAAGATGGACGGCTCCGCGCTGACGCTGGAAGTCCAGCAGCAACTCGGCGACGGCATCGTGCGCACCATTGCGCTGGGTTCCTCCGACGGTTTGCGTCGCGGGATGATCGTGAAAAACACGGCTGAATCCATTATGGTTCCCGTGGGCAAGGCCACGCTGGGACGCATCATGGACGTGCTGGGTGCGCCTATTGACGAGCGCGGCCCGGTCAATGCCGAGTTGTCGATGTCGATTCACCGCAAGGCGCCTGTGTACGACGAACTGAGCCCCTCGCAAGAGCTGCTGGAAACCGGTATCAAGGTGATTGACCTGGTTTGCCCGTTCGCCAAGGGCGGCAAGGTCGGTCTGTTCGGCGGTGCCGGTGTGGGCAAGACCGTGAACATGATGGAACTGATCAACAATATCGCCAAGGCACACAGCGGCTTGTCCGTGTTTGCTGGTGTGGGTGAGCGTACCCGTGAAGGAAACGACTTCTACCACGAGATGGCTGACTCCGGCGTGGTGAACCTGGACAATCTCGAAGAGTCCAAAGTGGCCATGGTGTACGGTCAGATGAACGAGCCACCAGGCAACCGTTTGCGCGTGGCCCTGACCGGTCTGACTATTGCTGAGTCCTTCCGTGATGAAGGCAAGGATGTGCTGTTCTTCGTGGACAACATCTACCGTTACACATTGGCCGGTACCGAAGTGTCCGCGCTCTTGGGTCGTATGCCTTCCGCCGTGGGTTATCAGCCTACGTTGGCCGAAGAAATGGGCCGCCTGCAAGAACGTATTACTTCTACCAAGGTCGGCTCTATCACTTCCATCCAGGCCGTTTACGTGCCAGCCGATGACTTGACCGACCCAAGCCCTGCTACTACCTTCGCCCACCTGGACTCAACCGTGGTGCTGTCCCGTGACATCGCATCCCTCGGCATTTACCCCGCCGTGGACCCGCTGGACTCGACCAGCCGCCAGCTCGACCCGCTGGTCGTGGGTCAGGATCACTACGAAACCGCCCGCGCCGTGCAAGGCACGTTGCAGCGTTACCGCGAACTGCGCGACATCATTGCCATCATGGGCATGGACGACTTGGCCCCTGAAGACAAGTTGGCCGTGGCCCGTGCCCGCAAAATTCAGCGTTTCCTGTCACAGCCGTTCCACGTGGCTGAAGTGTTTACCGGTTCCCCCGGCAAATACGTCACCTTGGCTGAGACCATTCGCGGCTTCAAGATGATTGTGAACGGCGAGTGTGACCACCTGCCAGAGCAAGCGTTCTACATGGTTGGCACCATCGACGAAGCGTTCGAAAAAGCCAAAAAAATCTAATGACTTTGCGGGACCGATCTTTAGCTCTGTCCCCAACTGATTAGGGAAAAAATGAACACCATTCACGTTGATGTTGTCAGTGCAGAAGAATCCATCTTCTCGGGCGAGGCCAAATTTGTGGCCCTGCCCGGTGAAGCTGGTGAACTCGGCATTTACCCCCGCCACACACCTTTGATCACCCGTATCAAGGCCGGTTCGGTTCGCATCGAAAAGGCTGACGGCAGCGAAGAATTTATCTTTGTTGCTGGAGGCATACTGGAAGTGCAGCCAAACTGTGTCACCGTTCTGTCTGATACCGCTGTACGGGGCAAGGATCTGGACGATGAAAAAGCCAATGCAGCCAAGGCAGCGGCGGAACAGGCGCTCAAAAACGCGAAGAGCGAGATTGACCAGGCCAAGATTACGTCTGAGTTGTACATCATTGCGGCCGAAATTGCCGCGCTGCGCAAGTACCGCCAGAAGAGATAAGTCGATTTGCACTGCGACTAAAGCCACCTTCGGGTGGTTTTGTTTTTTGCACTCTGGATACTTGCAGAACGCTCAGAGCAAAGTGGGCTGATCGGGCAATTCGTTGGGCCGAACTTGATCGGGGGCAAGCGGAAAGTGCGCCTCCAACACGGCAGAGACTTCATCAATTGCGGTTGCCAGGCCGTCTTCAAAGCGCCCCTCCCGAAGAGCTTCGCCAAGTCGTTCCACCATAACGTGCCAACCTTGTGGCGGCACAAAGGCATTCAGACCACGATCGGCCACCAACTCGATACTGCGCTCGGCTAACAGCAGGTAAACCAAAACACCATTGTTGTGTTCGGTATCCCACACCCGCAATTTACCAAACTGGGACAGTGCGCGTTGGCGTGTAATGGCGCGCAAATTGCCGGGGCGCAGCAGGTAGCTATTGGGCAGTGCAGCCTCAATGCAGATACGGATTTCGCCGGTGTGCCAATTTTCACTGGCCGTCACGCGATCTTTGACACGTTGCAGTACCTCTGGCTTCACCAGGCGATGTGCGTCTTCCATCCAGCGGTGGCGCAACAGACGTTTAATTCGGTCCCACATTACCAGTCTCCCGAGGCCCCACCGCCCCCAAAATCACCACCACCGCCAGAACTGAAGCCGCCGCCATCACTGGATCCTGAGCCTGAGCTCCAGCCGCCACCCCCGCCGGAGCCTATGGACGAAAAGCCACCACCCCCGAACCGCCCGCTGCCACCAAGCCCCGTAATCAGGGTGAAGACCATGGCTACCAATGCCGCGATGACGCCAAACATGACACTGGCAGTGGCAAAATTAACCAAGTAGCCCACCAAACCTCCGGTCAGCAGGGAGCCCAATTTGTTCCCCAGCAAAGCCCGCGCAATACGACCGCCCAGCATGACCCCAAAGAATACGAAAACCGCCACGTTTTGCCATTGAAAGTCACCGCCAAAAACACTGCTGGACTGCGCACGCGCGGTTGGCGGGGGCAATGCCTCGCCCTTGATTAGCGCCAGGATTTGGTCGATACCTGCGTCGATACCAGCGGCATAGTCACCTTGTTTAAAGCGCGGCGTCAGGGCCTCGTCAATGATCTGTTTGGCCGCCAGATCGGGTATTGCGCCCTCCAGTGACTTGGCAACTTCGATGCGTAATTTGCGGTCGTCCTTTGCAACGATTAGCAACACGCCGTCACCAATACCCCGCCGCCCGATCTTCCAGACGTTGCTGACACGATTGGCGTAGCTGGCAATGTCTTCGGGCTGTGTGGTGGGCACCACCAGCACGACCACCTGCGCACCGTTGGAGGCTTCAAATGCTGCGAGCTTGGTTTCCAGCGTTTGCTGTGCGCTTCCCAGCGTGGCGGTCTGGTCGATCACATGACCGCTGAGTGCGGGAACCGGCAGCACTCCCTGGGCGCCGGCGGCCCAGGCTGCGAGGCACAGCACCAACGCGGACAACCAGCGAATCAGCATCGCGCAGGTTCCGGCTTACTTCTTGGTGAAATCAACGACCGGGGGCGCGCTGATGGCTGCCTCGTTTTGCACGGCAAACGCAGGTTTGGGCTGGTAGCTGAAGACCATCGCGGTCAAGTTGCTTGGGAAGCTGCGTGCCAGCACGTTGTACTCCTGAACCGATTGGATGTAGCGGTTGCGGGCCACCGTGATGCGGTTTTCGGTACCCTCCAGCTGGACCCGTAGGTCGCTAAAACCTTTGTTGGCTTTGAGGTCGGGGTAGCGCTCACTTACCACCATCAGGCGGCTGAGTGCACTACCCAGCTCACCTTGAGCCGCCTGGAATTTTTTGAAGGCCTCGGGGTTGTTCAGTGTTTCGGGCGTGACCTGTATCGATGTGGCTTTGGCACGCGCCTCCACCACCTTGGTCAGCGTTTCCTGCTCAAAATTGGCTTCACCCTTGACGGTGGCCACAATGTTGGGCACCAGGTCCGCTCGGCGTTGGTATTGGTTGAGCACTTCGCTCCAGGCCGACTTGGTCTGTTCGTCCAGTCGTTGAAAATCGTTGTACCCGCAGCCCGACAGCGCCAATGTCGCCAATACAGCCATTACCCAAGCTCGCATAGTCATCTCCAAACAGTTGCAGGGGTACAGCATACAGTGCGAAGGGTTCCATGGGAAATCATCCTCACGGCATGTCGCCAATAAACGCGGCAAAATGGCAGCTTCTCCCCAACCCAGCAGATCATGCCCAAAGCCCGTGCGCACGCGGCCGCCTTCGGCGGTACACCCGATGAGGTGGAAGCCTCTTTCTACGAGGCGCTGCAATCGGCGGACATCGAAAAATTAATGTCCTGCTGGGCCGAGGACGATGACATCGTCTGCATCCATCCTGGTGGACCGCGGATCGTAGGCGCTGGCGCCATTCGTGCTGCCTTTGACGCCATCTTTGCCCACGAGGGATCCATCCATGTCCACCCCGAGGCCATACGCCGCGTCGACTCTTTGGCCAGCGCCGTGCACCATGTACTGGAACGGATCGAGGTTTTGACCAGTGAAGGTCCGGCAAAAGCCTATGTCCTGGCGACCAACGTTTATCACCACACGTCGCATGGTTGGCGCTTGGTGGCCCACCACGCCAGCCCCGGCACCCAAGACGAGATTCAGGAAGTCAACCAGGCTCCCCAGGTGCTGCATTGAACAAAATCGCATGCTAGCCCTCGTGAATATTACGTAAGTAGCTATGAAATATGTAGCACCACGCTGGCTGCCGGGGGGCAATCTGCAAACTATCTGGAGCGCGTTGTACGCCCGCAAGGTAAAGGGCGCGCTCCCGCGCTACCGGCGTGAGCGCTGGACCACACCCGACTCGGACTTTATCGACGTCGACTATTTGGGCGATGCTGGCCCCAATGGGGGCCCCCTGTTGGTCTTGTTCCACGGCCTGGAAGGCTCTTCAGCCAGCCACTATGCCCTGGCCTTTGCCGACTTTGCCCGAGAACACGGATTGGCCTACGCAGTACCGCACTTTCGCGGCTGCAGCGGTGAACTTAACCTGGCGCCACGGGCCTACCACTCGGGCGACCACGCAGAAATCGGTTGGGTGCTGCAGCGGTTTCGCCAAAGCCACGCAGGCCCCATCGTGGCGGTGGGTGTCTCACTGGGCGGTAACGCTTTGTTGCGTTGGGCGCAGGAGCTGGGCACAGCCGCCGCACAGGTGGTATCCGCCGTGGCTGCGGTCAGTGCGCCGATTGACCTGGCGGCCGGTGGCCATGCCATTGGCGCGGGATTCAATCGGCTGGTTTACACCCGCATGTTCCTCAACACCATGAAACCCAAGGCCCTGCGCAAGCTGGACCAGCATCCGGGGTTATTTGACCGGGACGCACTGCTGCGGGCCCGCAACTTGTATGAGTTTGACAACGTGTTCACCGCTCCCCTGCATGGGTTTCGCAATACTGACGACTACTGGCAACGGGCCTCAGCCAAACCGCATTTGCGCCAGATTCGTGTTCCGGCGCTGGTGGTGAATGCCCGAAACGACCCGTTTGTGCCGGCTGCCTGCCTGCCAACCCAAAGTGATGTCGGCAGTCATGTCACACTGTGGCAACCCGCCCACGGAGGGCATATCGGCTTTGCGCAGGGCCGCATGCCTGGTCACTTGCGCACCGTGCCCGACGCAGTGGGTGGGTGGCTGTTGCAACACACTCACCCTTCACGGGAGCATTGCCATGGATGACATCGTCAAGCAGGCCATGGCCAAGTGGCCCAACGTGCCGGATTGTTATGGCTGGCTGGGCCTCGACGCACGGGGCGATTGGTACATGCGGGACGACCGCGTGCAGGCGTTGGGCGCATTTGCCAGCGGGGTAACGGGTGCCAAGGGTTCACGTTTGGTGCACGGCAAGCTGATCGCCTTCATTCAGCGCAACTACCAGGCCGACGCACAGGGGCGCTGGTTCTTCCAGAACGGGCCGCAACGGGTTTATGTGGAGCTGGAGGTCGCACCCTGGATCTGGCGAGTTCAGGAAGATCTGTCGGTACATTCCCATACCGGTTTGTACACACCATGCACCCGGGCTTTGGTGGACGAGCGGGGCTGGTTGTTTCTGGAAACGCACTTGGGCTTAGGGCTGGTTCACACCCAGGACATGGGGCTGGCGGCCAAGGCGCTGGAGTTGGGCGTGTGGGCTCAGTCGGATGTGCTTCGGGCCGATCTGCCCACGCGTTACGGCTACATCGTCAGCCCGGCGCAAAGCAGTCAACCACTACACAAATCATAGCTACTCAGACTTATTCCACGAGGGCTAGAACCCAATTCCATACAAAGCGCTAGACAAAAAAAGCCGGCTGTGAAACCGGCTTTGGGGTTCTGCTGGAAACCAGTCTACTTGGCAGGTGCGGCCTTTACCGGTTCTGGGAACTTGGCACCACCTTTGTTTGCCATATAGACCACGGCACGGGCAATTTCAAAGTCGTCGTATTCGCCGCCGCCCTGGGGGGCCATGGCGTTTTTGCCCTTGAGAGCAGAGTTCAACAAAGAATCAAAACCGGTCTTGATGCGGGGTGCCCAAGCGGCGGTATCACCAAACTTGGGTGCACCCGCCACGCCGGTCGTGTGGCAAGCGGTGCAGACGGCACCAAACACTTGCTCGCCCGTACGCATTTCCCGGTTGGCATTGCGAATTTCCACGGTGCCCACCTTTTGGATGCGGGCGGTCACAGCCTGCTCCAGGTTGACGGCGCCAGCCTCGGGCTTGTTGCCCGAAGTGACAAAGTACACCAAACCGATGATCAAAAAAATGGGAATCACAAAGGAAAGCCCCACAGCCTGCAGCAATTGCTTGGGATTTTTAATAGGGCCGGTGTGTGCCTCTTCGTGGCTGGAGGTGTTGATGTCGCTCATGGTTTCCTCAAATAGTCGGGTGCGGGCGCGAAAGGTGCGGCGATTATAGCGACCCGCCTTGTTGAAACGGGCCGTAGACCCCCCTGGCGGGTGGGCTTCGCGCACGCCCACATGATTACAATCAAGGTACTTGCCTCCTATAGAAGGGCGCATCGGCTCAGGCCGAAGCGGCTTTGTCCCAATTGACCTTCCTTTTCGTTTCATGCTGAGTGCACATGGTCTAACCTGCGTGCGCGGTGATCGGCGCTTGTTTGCCCAACTGGATCTGTCGGTGGATGCGGGCGAGTGGTTGCATGTGCGCGGCGAAAACGGTGCCGGCAAGACCAGCTTGCTGCGGCTGTTGGCGGGGCTGTCCCAGCCGGCCGAAGGCGAGATTCGCTGGTGCGGGCAATCCATCCGGGATTCAGACTCTCCGTATCGTCAAAACCTGCTGTACTTCGGCCACCACGGCGCGCTCAAGGAAGACCTCACCGCCATGGAAAATCTGGGTTTTTCCGCCGCCATGGACGGCATTGCCTACCGGGATGGTGAGGCGCTGGCAGCCCTGTACAAATTTGGGCTCAAGGGCCGGGAAGAGCTGCCCGTGCGGGTGCTTTCCGCCGGTCAAAAACGGCGCGTCATGCTGGCGCGCTTGGCCATACGCAAAGCCAAGCTGTGGGTGCTGGACGAACCCTTTACTGCGTTGGACGTGAAGGCTGTGGACCTGCTGGCCAACTTGATCTCCGACCACGTGGCCGGCGGCGGTATGGCCGTGCTGACCAGCCACCAGACCATGCCCATCCCGGGCGGACGGGTGATTCAGCTATGAGCGCCGCGTCGGGTCGCCCAAAGCCAGCTCGCACCGCAGTGCGAAGCGCGGAGGTTTTCCAATGAACGCATTGCTTGCCATCATGCAACGTGACCTGTTGATGGTCATGCGCCGCAAGAGCGAGGTGCTCACGGCACTCTTCTTCTTTGTCATTGTCAGCAGCCTGTTTCCGCTGGGTATCGGGCCGGAGCCCGCCTTGCTGCGCAAGATTGCGCCCGGCGTTCTGTGGGTGGGTGCATTGCTGGCCACGATGTTGGGTCTGCAGCGTATGTTTGCAGCGGACTACGCGGACGGAACACTGGAGCAGATGGCTATTTCACCCACGCCGCTGGTGGTGCTGGTGCTTGGCAAGGTGGCAGCGCACTGGCTGGTCAGTGGGCTACCACTGGTGCTGATTGCGCCGGTTCTGGGCATCCAGTTTGACCTGGACGCCAGTGCATTGGGCGTGCTGGTGTTGGCCTTGCTGCTGGGCACGCCCCTGTTGTCGCTGATTGGCGCCATTGGCGCGGCGCTGACGCTGGGCGTACGCGGTGGTGGTGTATTACTAAGCCTGCTGGTACTGCCTTTGTATGTGCCAGCGCTGATTTTTGGCGCCGGTGCGGTAGAGTCACATGTTTCTGGCTTGGGCGCCGGCGGGCACCTGTCCCTGCTGGCGGCCTTACTGACGCTGGCCCTGTTTTTTGCGCCGTGGGCCGCCACGGCCGCCTTGAGGATTGCATTGGAATGAGCAACCGACTGATGAACTGGTTCAAATTTGCCAGCCCGGCGACCTTTTACCCGCTGGCGGGCAAGTTGATCCCCTTGTTTTGGGTACTAACGGTTCTGTTTGGCGCGGCGGGTCTGTGGCTGAGCTTTTTTGTGGCTCCCACCGACGCCACGCAGGGCGAAGGCTACCGCATCATCTTCATTCACGTGCCCACGTCGTGGATGTCCATGTTTATCTATCTCATCATGGCGGGTTGGGCGGCGATGGGGTTGTCACTCAATGCCCGCCTTTCGAGCATGATGGCCCAAGCGCTGGCACCCACTGGTGCGCTGATGGCGTTTTTGTCGCTGTGGACCGGGGCCTTTTGGGGCAAACCTATGTGGGGTACCTGGTGGGTGTGGGATGCACGTTTGACCTCCGAGTTGATCCTGTTCTTCCTGTACCTGGGTTTTATGTCGCTACAGGCGTCGATTGATGACCCCCGCCGCGCCGACAAGGCCGGTGCCATCGTGGCCTTGGTGGGTGTCGTGAATGTGCCTATCATTTATTTTTCGGTCAAATGGTGGAACACCCTGCACCAAGGGGCGTCTGTATCCATCAACAAGTCCCCCTCCATGGCCATGACCATGCTCTGGGGCATGTTGCTGATGGCGCTGTGCCTGTGGATGTATTCCATCGTCATGGCCCTGACCCGTGTGCGGGCCATCATCCTGGAGCGCGAATCTCACACCGAATGGGTCAAGCAATTGAGCGAGGTGAAGCCATGAACTGGAATTCCGCCAGCGAATTTTTTGCCATGGGTGGTTATGCACTTTACGTATGGGGCAGCTTTGGCGTGTGCGCATTGGCCTTTGTCGCGGAACCTTTCCTGATTGGCAGGCGTCATAAGGACATTGTCCGAACTTTGCGCCGCCAGGTGCTGGCTGAAAAATTGGAATTGGAAAACAAGTGAAACGCTGGAAAAAACGCGCGGCCATTATTGGCGGCGGATTGGCGGCGCTGGGGATTGCCGCAGCACTGGTCCTGAATGCACTCAACAGCAATATCGCCCTGTATGTCACACCCAGCGATGTGTTTGCCGGTAAGGCCCCCAAGTTGCAAGCGTTTCGCATCGGCGGACTGGTCAAAGAAGGTTCTTTGCGCCGTGACAACCTCACCGTGCACTTTGTCATGACCGACATGGTGAAGGACATTCCAGTAGCCTACACTGGCATCCTGCCTGACCTGTTCAAGGAAGGCAAGGGCGCTGTGGTTCAGGTCAAGCAGGTGACAGAGGGCGAGTACGTGGCCACTGAAGTACTTGCCAAGCACGACGAAAATTACATGCCACCCGAGGCAAAGGATGCTTTGGACAAGGCCCAAAAATCCCAAGAGGCAAATAAACCATGATTCCCGAACTCGGACATCTCGCCCTCATCCTGGCGCTGTGCGTTTCCCTGGTTCAGGGCACGTTGCCGCTGTTTGGCGCCCAGTATGCACGGCGTGAATGGATCGTACTGTCACGCCCCGCCGCGCAAGCGTCCTTCTTGCTGTTGGCGGCATCTTTTGCTGCCCTGGCCTGGAGCTTTTATGTCAACGACTTCTCGGTGCTGTACGTAGCCGAGCATTCCAACTCGCAATTGCCTACGGTCTACCGCTTTGGTGCAGTGTGGGGTGGCCATGAAGGCTCGCTGTTGCTGTGGGTTTTCATGCTTTCCGCCTGGGCTGTTGCGGTAGCCTTCTTTTCCCGTACCTTGGACGAGACCATGGTTGCGCGGGTTCTGGGTGTTTTGGGGCTCGTCATGTCGGGTCTGTTGCTCTTCATTCTGTTTACCTCCAACCCCTTCAACCGTTTGTTGCCGGCTGCGGAAAATGGGCGTGACCTGAACCCACTATTGCAGGACCCGGGTCTGGTGTTTCACCCGCCCATGCTGTACATGGGCTATGTGGGCTTCGCCGTGGCCTTCGCCTTTGCCATTGCAGCGCTGTTGTCGGGTCGCCTGGATGCCGCTTGGGCGCGTTGGTCGCGGCCCTGGACCACGGCAGCCTGGGTTTTCCTCACACTGGGAATTGCCTTGGGCTCGTGGTGGGCATATTACGAACTGGGCTGGGGCGGCTGGTGGTTCTGGGACCCGGTGGAGAACGCCTCGTTCATGCCATGGCTGCTGGGTACGGCCTTGTTGCATTCCCTGGCGGTGACCGAGAAGCGCGGCAGCTTCAAGAGCTGGACCGTGTTGCTGGCAATTGGGGCGTTCTCGCTCTCGCTGTTGGGCACCTTCCTGGTTCGCTCGGGGGTGTTGACCTCGGTGCATGCTTTTGCCACTGACCCACGGCGCGGCATCTTTATCCTGATTCTGTTGGTACTGGTGGTGGGCTCGTCACTGGCACTGTTTGCCTGGCGTGCGCCCAAAGTCGCACTGGGTGGTTCGTTTGCGTTGATCTCCCGCGAATCCCTGCTTCTAACGGGCAATGTGCTGCTGGTGGTGGCCTGTGCCTCGGTGCTGCTGGGTACTTTGTACCCGCTGCTCATTGACGCCTTGAAGCTGGGCAAAATCTCCGTCGGCCCACCGTATTTCAACGCAGTGTTCGTTCCCGTCATGACGCCGGTGTTGTTCCTGATGGCGGCGGTGCCGCTTGCGCGCTGGAAAAACACCGACATCAAGGAAATTGCACTGCGCATGTGGATTCCCGCTGCATTGGCGGTGATTGCGGGTGCGTTGGTGCCGGTTGTGATGGGTGGCTGGACGGTGCTGACGGGCCTGGGTGTATTCCTGTCGGTGTGGATTGCATCGTCAGGGGTAATTCAGATCGC
>Ga0138256_10007716_pt1 | contig 11330 bp, 14 predicted proteins | sample KNB2016incub_MG_FD_105486 | JGI IMG/M metagenome (GOLD analysis project Ga0138256, IMG submission 105486) | Active sludge microbial communities from wastewater in Klosterneuburg, Austria - KNB2014incub_MG | ecosystem: Engineered > WWTP > Activated sludge > Unclassified | place: Austria...
GCTGGAACTGGCTGTTGTATTTGCAGCCGATCCCGGGCCGCGCCTTGATCAGGCGTGGTGCTGTCGGTCGGCGGAGATGGGTGCCATGCCTCGCTATATTTTCGTGACTGGCGGCGTCGTTTCTTCGCTGGGGAAGGGCTTAACGGCTGCCTCGCTCGGCGCCATCCTTGAAGCCCGTGGCCTCAAGGTTGCAATGGTCAAGCTCGACCCCTATCTCAACGTTGATCCGGGCACCATGAGTCCGTTTCAGCACGGCGAAGTGTTCGTCACAGCCGACGGTGCCGAAACGGACCTCGATCTGGGTCATTACGAGCGCTTTGTGCGCACCACGACCGGACGCAACAGCAATTTCACCACCGGACGGATCTACGGCAGCGTGATCGCCAAGGAGCGGCGCGGCGATTACCTGGGTGCTACGGTACAGGTCATTCCGCATGTGACGGACGAGATCAAGCGCTGTATCCGGCTCGGCGCAGGCGATGCAGACATTTGCATCGTGGAGATCGGTGGCACCGTTGGCGACATCGAATCGCTGCCCTTCCTTGAGGCGATCCGCCAGTTCGGCTTCGATCTCGGTCCACAGCACTGTGTTTATGTGCATCTGACCCTGGTGCCGTACATTGCTTCCTCGTCCGAGATCAAGACCAAGCCGACCCAGCATTCGGTGAAAGAACTGCGCTCGATCGGTATTCAGCCAGATGTGCTGGTATGCCGTTCCGAGAAGGCGCTGCCCGAGGAGCAACGCCGCAAGATTGCGCTGTTCACCAATGTGCCCGAGCGCGCCGTGATTTCTGCGGTCGATGTGGATGATCTCTACAAGTTGCCGGGCGCCTTCCGTAGCCAGGGCTTCGATACCATCGTTGTCGAGCGCCTGGGTCTGAGCGTACCGGTGGCCGACCTCAGTGAATGGGATGCGGTAGTCGCTGCGCGCAAGAATCCTGAAGCCGAGGTAACGATCGCCATGGTCGGCAAGTATGTCGACCTGCGCGATGCCTATATTTCACTGACTGAAGCGCTGATGCACGCCGGAATCAGAACGCGCACGCGGGTCCGTATCCGCTACATCGAGTCACAGGATCTGGAGCGGGAAGGTCTGGGCGCGCTGGCTGGTATCGATGCGATTCTGGTGCCGGGTGGTTTTGGCGAGCGGGGTATCGAAGGCAAGATCCTGGCCGTACGTTATGCGCGGGAGAACGGCGTGCCGTATCTGGGCATCTGTCTTGGCATGCAGGTTGCGGTCATCGAATACGCGCGCAATGTGCTCAAGCTCACCGGTGCCCACAGCACCGAGTTCGACCCGCGCAATCCGCATCCGGTGATCGCGTTGATCTCCGAGTGGCAGGACCGCGACGGCAGCCTGCAGAAACGTGACAATGACTCCAATCTTGGCGGCACCATGCGGCTCGGTGCCCAGGAGTGCCGCTTGCAGGCGGGAACGCTCGCATACGATCTTTACGGCAAGGAGGCCATCCGCGAGCGTCACCGGCACCGGTTCGAGTTCAACAACACCTATCTGGAACAGCTCAGCAACGCGGGTATGGTATTTGCCGGTTTTTCCATCGATGGACTCGTCGAGGTGATTGAGCTGCCGGATCACCCCTGGTTTCTGGCTTGCCAGTTTCACCCGGAGTTCCAGTCCAACCCGCGCGACGGCCACCCGCTGTTCAGTGGCTTCGTGCAGGCAGCACGGAAGTTCCATACTCAGGCACTGCCGGCTGCAGCGCGGGCATGAAGCTGCTGGATTTCCAGGTCGGTATCGATCAGCCGCTGTTTCTGATCGCCGGACCCTGCGTGGTGGAAAGCGAAACGCTGGCTGTCGAGACAGCGGGGCAGTTGCGCGATATGGCACGCCGTTTCGGGGTGCCCTTCATCTTCAAGTCATCGTACGACAAGGCCAACCGGTCATCACTGCAGAGTTACCGCGGGCCGGGCATTGCCGAGGGCCTGCGTGTGCTGGAGAGCGTGCGCGCACAGCTCGGTGTGCCGGTGCTGACGGATATTCATGAAGACAGTCCACTCGATGAGGTTGCGGCAGTCGTCGATGTGTTGCAGACACCGGCATTCCTGTGTCGGCAGACCAATTTCATTCTTCGCGCCGCCAGTCAGGGCAAGCCGGTCAATATCAAGAAGGGCCAGTTCCTCTCGCCCTGGGAAATGACTAATGTCGTTGCCAAGGCGCGGAGCACGGGTAACCCGGGCATCATGGTCTGCGAGCGCGGCTTCAGTTTTGGCTACAACAATCTGGTCAGCGACATGCGTTCACTCGCAGTGCTGCGCGATACCGGTTGCCCGGTGGTGTTTGATGCGACCCATTCGGTGCAGTTGCCGGGTGGAAAAGGCAACGTCTCCGGTGGACAGCGCGAGTTCGTGCCGGTGCTGGCCCGGGTTGCGGTAGCAGCAGGCATTGCCGGACTGTTCATGGAAACTCATCCGGATCCGGACTATGCGCTTTCCGATGGCCCTAATGCCTGGCCGCTGCGCTTGATGGAGAGTTTGCTGGAGGTCCTGGTTGAAATCGACCAGGTGGTGAAGAAGAGACCGTTCGCTGAAGCGGGCCTGACGGAGCAGAAGACCCAATGAGCAAGATCATCGAAATTCATGGCCGGGAGATTCTTGACTCCCGCGGTAACCCCACCGTCGAGGCCGATGTGCGGCTGGAGAATGGTGCCTTTGGCCGGGCAGCTGTACCGTCCGGCGCGTCGACCGGCAGCCGCGAAGCTGTTGAATTGCGTGACAAGGATCCGGCCCGCTATCTCGGCAAGGGCGTGCTGAAGGCCGTCGCCAACGTGAATGGTGAAATCCGCAGTGCGCTGGCCGGTATGGATGCCGATGACCAGGCCGGTCTGGACCGTCGCATGATCAGCCTCGATGGCAGCGCCGGGAAATCGCGGCTCGGTGCCAACGCGATACTCGCCGTCTCGCTGGCTGCAGCGCATGCCACGGCGGCGGGGCGAAGTCTGCCGCTGTTCCGGACGCTGGGGCCTGGCAAGACCATGCCAGTGCCGATGATGAACATCATCAATGGTGGCGCACATGCTGATTACAGCGTGGACATTCAGGAGTTCATGGTGCTGCCGGTTGGCGCGCCATCCTTTCGGGAAGCCTTGCGCTATGGCACCGAGATCTTTCATGCGCTGAAGTCTGTACTCAAGGCGGCAGGGCTCAATACGGCGGTTGGTGATGAGGGTGGCTTTGCGCCTGACCTGCCGTCGAATGCTGCGGCACTCGATACGATCGCGGAGGCGGTACACAAGGCTGGCTTCAAGCTCGGCGACGATATATTTCTCGGGCTCGATGTGGCGAGTTCCGAGCTGTACAGCAAGGGTGTCTACCGGCTGGAGTCTGAAAATCGCAGTTTCGAGCCGGGTCAGTTTGCAGAGTATCTGGCGGGTCTGGTGCGCCAGTACCCGATCATTTCCGTTGAAGATGGCATGGCCGAAGACGATTGGGCGGGCTGGGCGATACTCACTGGCCTCTTGGGCAAGCAGGTGCAGCTGGTGGGTGACGATCTGTTTGTTACCAATACCGAGATTCTCAGTCGCGGTATCAGTGAAAAGATCGCCAACTCGATCCTGATCAAGCCGAACCAGATCGGTACGCTGACCGAGACGCTGGCAGCGGTCGACATGGCCATCGACGCCGGCTACAGCGCGGTGATCTCGCATCGCTCGGGCGAAACCTCCGATGCGACCATCGCCGATATCGCTGTCGCGACCCGTGCAACGCAGATCAAAACCGGGTCGCTCTGCCGTTCTGACCGCATGTCGAAGTACAATCAGTTGCTGCGGATTGAGGAACTGCTGGGACGCGAAGCGCGATATGCTGGCGTCGATGCATTTCCGGTGAAACTGAAGGTCTGATTTTCGGGGGGCTGGCACCATGGCGATACGCGTTGCGACCGGCGTTCTCGCCCTGCTGTTCTGTGTGCTGCAGTTCCGGCTCTGGGTGTCCGATGACGGCTTTGCCGAGGTCTCCCGGCTGGCGGCGCTGATCGAACAACAGACTGGCGAGAACAGCCGTCTTGATCAGCGCAATCAGCGCCTGGAGGCCGAGGTCGCCGATCTGCGCAAGAGCGAGGGAGCCGTAGAAGAACGCGCCCGCGCTGATCTGGGCCTGATCGGACCGGATGAAACCTTCTATATTTTCAGCGCGCCACGGCCGGCCGGCTGACTGCCGCTCCGGAGATCGCATCGCGTGCTGCAGGTTCAAAATCACGATGATATCGCGGAGATTCGCATGGATCGCCCGCCGGCCAATGCACTGGATCATGCTTTCGTTGAGAAGCTGCTGGCTGCACTCGATACCGTGCAGGCTGGCGGGGCCCGTGCCGTGATCCTGACTGGCCGTCCCGGCATGTTCAGCGGTGGGCTGGATGTGCCGGCCCTGATCGACTGCACGCGGCCAGAGATCGAGCGTTTCTGGCAGCAGTTTTTCCGGCTCACGTGCCGGCTTGCATCAAGCCCCGTGCCGGTCATCGCTGCGCTGTCCGGGCATGCACCGGCGGGTGGTGCGGTTCTCGCCCTGCAGTGCGACTACCGCATCGGTATAGAAGGCAATTTCAAGATCGGTCTCAACGAAGTGCAGGTCGGGCTACCGGTGCCCGGCACCATCCTGCTTGCTCTTGAGCAGGTCATCGGCCCGCGTCTGGCACGACGTATTGCGACTCGCGGCAGTCTGCTGCCGATGGCAGAAGCGCTGGTCATCGGTCTCGTCGATGAACTGGTCGAGGCGGAAAGCCTGATGCCAACTGCGCTGGTCCGTGCGCAGGAACTGCTGGCCTTGCCGCCCATTGCGATGAACACCACACGCCTGGCGGGCAAGGCCCGCTTGATCGAGGCCTACTGCAACTGCAGCGACGTGGCCACTGCAACGGACTGGTGGTTCAGTGCCGAGACACAGGCGGAGATGCACAAGCTCGTGGAGCGTCTCGCGAAGAGGTAGGCGGCACAGAACTGCAGCTCTGCGCGACGTTACCTGGAAAACGCGCGGTACCGGAGACCGAGAAATGCGGCAGCCGTGCCCAGCAGCCAGATCGTTCCGGGCAAGGGCACCGGGGGTACGCCCTCCAGACTGGAAATATAGACAGTCGAGTCGAGAATCGAATCCTCGCGGTCGCCAATGATGAATCGCAACGAGTTCCCGGCTGGACTGACCGCACCGCCAAAGACCAGCAGCGGATTGCCGCCGGGGGCGAGGATGCCATCCAGCTCGGTCCCGGCGACAGCTGCCATGGACGGATGCTGAATATTCACCGGCTGACCGTCCACGAACGCGACGTTAGTGCCATTGAGGAACATGCCGAAGCCGTCGAAGTAGCCGACCGGTACGAACTCGGGGTACTCCTCGGACCCGAAGACCACGTTAAACCGGACGCTGTCGAAACCGGGCTGCATGTCAAAGTTGATGACCAGCTCGGTAACGTCGAAATGGTCAAAGGTATCGGTGCCGACGGCGGTGATCGGGTCAAGCAAGGCTTCCTGCGCTGGCGTTGCCGGAATGCTAACCTGAAACGGCACCATGGTGAAGAAGGCGGTTGAGTTGTCATCCAGCCGGTTCGGTCCGTCACCGTAACCGGACAAGGTCACATTGGCCCCGACCTCAGGATCAAAGTAAGTGCGCTCCTCGACGGCACCAGTGCTCAACACGATACCGGGACCGATGCCGTAGGTGCCGCTCGTGTTCGTATAGGTGCCAGAGGAGGTCTCTAATGATCCTAACGCAAGGAAGCTGTCTTGCTGGTGACCTGAGAAAGAGGTGCTGGTAATGACGATGCCCGTACTTGTTCCGCCGAGCAGCGCAGTAGTCAGCGCATTAACGTCCTGTGTTCCGGTGATGGTGATGGCTGCCGCCGGTGGTGCGATCGAGCAGAGTGGCAGCAGCAGAAGCAGTGATGAGATCCATCCAGCATTGCGCATCGGATATCGCTCCTGTGGTAGCCCGGCGCACTGTCGCTAACCGCGTTTGTTTGTTTTTATTCCCCGTCCGGACGATGCACGCCAAGGCGTGACCGCTCGTACCGAACTCATCCTAGGCCTCGACCGCGTGATCTGCAATAGCGATTCCTTGTGTCGGAAATACTGACACATTTGCCACAGGACCTCTCAATTGCTCCTTTACTTTGCAGTCACCTCAATCGAATTATCGAGCAAGAATCCAACGACGGTGCCGGCGGGGAGCTCTACTTCGGTACCAGTCTTTTGCGCAACAGCTGCGCCGGCAGCGCCACCGACGATGCCGCCAATAATTTTGCCCCTGCCGTCGTTGACCTTGTTGCCAATCACTGCACCGACCAGAGCGCCACCCACAATCTTGGCCGTATCACGCGCTGTATCGCTCTTGCCCTGTTGCACGAGGCGACCGGAAATAGACGCGGTATTGCCGTCCGCCAGCGTGAGCGTATCAAAGCTCAGGCCGAGCGTTGGCGTGCCACCGATCTTCTGGCTGCCGGAAATGACTTCAGTGACCGAGCCACTCACTATGGAACCAGTCGTCACCAGTGTCTTGCCATCGACGACGATATCTGTGGTGACACGTCCGTCGATGCGGTCGCCGACCTGCGCTGTCTTCGTACTGACCGGCGCAATGAACGCGACGGATAATTGCGTACCGGCGGGGATGACGTAAGTTCTTGTCATTGGTGTCGGTGCGGGTTTATTTGCACTGGAAACAGGTGCTGCAGGTTTGGGTGTGGCCGCCGGGCGTTTTGCAGCTTTCTGGCTGGCAGTCAGTTCAGCTTCGCGTCGCGTAAGTTCAGCCTCGCGCTCCTTCAGGGATATATCAGCCTCACGTTGGGCTAACTCGGCTTCTTTGGCGGCTTGTGCAGCCGCAGCATCCGTTTGCGTATCTGCAGGAACGGCTACATCCTCTGTAACAGGTGCAGCTTGGTCAGCGACCGGAGTTGGCGGCTCCTTGGGTCCACCACAACCCGCCAGGATCAAGCCCATGCAGGTGGCAGGCAGGACGTACAGGAAGCCACGGAACTTGAGCTTTGACACCACGGAACAACTCCTTGCGAGGCAGATTTGGCCACAGGCGGATGCCTGTAAGGCATACACCATCATACCGGAGTTGCAGCTGCAACTCGCCGCAGCTAGCCCAGGGCCCGACATCAGTAACATGATTGCTGTATTGCTTTGCCAGATTTTCCCCCATCGAGGTTCCAATCAGATTTCTTCACAACGGTTTGTCCCTGCTTGGAATCGTTGGGCTGTCCGCCGGCCTGTCCTTCTCGGGACATGCCGCCAATGGCCCCACAGTAACCGGTGTTATCGCCAGTACGGCCGACGCGACCACCGCAGCCTCCAACCCGGCTGGGCTGACGCACCTGCACCGGCCTGAGTGGGTGGGTGATGTTCAGGCTTTCTTCGCGGAGACCAGCTGGAAGACCACCGTCGGGAGCACCGATGGGTCGGCGACGGATGATGGCAGCGGTTCGCTGTTCATTCCTGGCATCTACTACGCCCATCCCGTTGACGATGACCTTACGCTGGGCATTTCCCTGACGGTTCCCTCAGGCTTGGGTTCAGATCCGGGCGACGATACGAAGGGACGTTACCTGCTGGAGGAGTGGTCGCTTGGTTACGTCACCCTGGCGCCAGCGGCCGGTTACCGGATCAATAAACAGTGGTCGGTTGGTGCGGCGATCAACCTGAACTATTCCGCTTACAACTACGAGACGGCAGTATTCAATGGCCCGGACGAACCCGATGGCAAGATGAAGCTGAAGGACGGTGACTTCGGTGCGGGTTTGCAGCTTGGCTTGCTCTACGAATACAGTCCACAGACGCGTTTTGGACTTTCCTATCGCAGTTCAAGTACGGCAAAGTTTTCCGATACGCCAGCGCTGTCCGGCCTGACGCCGGAGCGGGAGCAGATCCTTGATGATGCTGGCATACGCGGCCAGGCGGTTTCGATGAAGAGCCGGTTTCTGGCATCAGTTTGAAGATGGGCGTTCCGTGACCCTGGATATCACGTGGCTGGATTTCAGCCAGTTCGGCTTGACGAGCGCGACCGTCGGTGAGTCTTCGATCGAAGTGAAGGACAGCAACTTCGACGATATCTGGGCCTCATCTGTCGGCATGAACTTGCCCGTGGACGAGCAGTGGACCATGCGCTTAGGTGCGGCCTATGTCAGTTCGGGCGTCGACTCGCAGAATCGCGGCTATGCTCTGCGCCTCGACCGCATCATCGGGGCTGGCATCGGTGCAGAGTACCAGTGGCGTAAAGACCGGATTGTTGGCTTCAATCTCACGTATTACGACCTGGGTGACGCGCCCGTCACCAACGACGTCCCGCTGGTCGGCACGGTGGCGGGAGAGTACAGCACCAACTACGCCATCGGGCTCGATCTCAGCCTGCGCTGGTTGCGCTGATGCACTTAAAAGGGGAAAGATGCCTTTCCCTTTTCATCGGGCAGCGCCGATACGATGCAAACTGAATCCAGACCCGCAGTAAAAACCGCCGAAAGCGGTGCGACTGTTGTGATTACGCACCGCGTACGCAATGGACATCAGCCTGATTACGAAGCCTGGGTAGGCGAGATAGACCCGGTCTGCCGTGCCGCGCCCGGTCACCTGGACTTGCAGATTATCCGCCCGGTGGCGGGCCTCACTTCGACCTACACTGTGGTCGATCGTTTCGACTCACGCGATAACCTTGAAAGATGGCTGAGCTCTCCAGAGAGAAGCCGGCTGATAGAAAAGGTCAGACCGATCCTCTCGACCGACGACGACTTTTTCATCCGCACGGGTCTCGACTTCTGGTTCGCACCCGAGGGTGCGCGGGCGAGGGTGCCGGTGCGCTGGAGACAGTTCCTCATCACCTGGTCGGTAATCTACCCGCTGGTACTCGGTATACCGCTGCTGGTGACGCCAGTCCTGCGCGCCACCGGTGTCCGATCAACCCTGTTTATCGACGTGCTGGCCAGCACCGGTATCATCGTTGCGCTGATGATCTACGTCGTCATGCCGCACTACACGAGCCTCGTGCACCGGTGGTTGTTCCGGTAACGATGTTCATGAGAAGAGGGGGCATGGCCTGGGCGGATTCCGGATTCGAGCAGGAAGTTGTGGCCTGATTGCCGCTAACAAGCTATCGTCAGGCGCACCAGATCCCTGATTTGCATCTGGTTCTCGACGATCGAGTAATTCAAACTAATGGACAGCTGGACCTGTGCTGTCCAGATGTGTTTATTGAGGAGTAGTAGCATGGATAAGCAGCCACCGCTTGTGCTGTCGAGTCGGGATATCAAGCGTCTGGAACGCTTGCTGGATTCTGAAGCCTATAAAAATCTACCCGGTATCGATGCCTTGCAGAATGAGATGGACCGCGCCAGCGTTGTTGCCCCGGCTGATGTTCCACCTGGCGTTGTTACCATGAACTCTACGGTGCGCTTCTGTGACGATTCGACAGATTCGTGTTACGAGTTGACGCTCGTCTATCCGGACGCGGTGCGGTCGCCTGACACCGTGTCGGTTCTGGCTCCTGTGGGCAGCGCATTGCTGGGACTGTCTGTGGGCCAGTCAATTGCCTGGCAGGTTCCAGGTAGCCGGACGCTGAGCCTTCGTATTCTGGAGGTTACCTATCAGCCAGAAGCGACTGGCGAATTACATCGCTGAGCCAGCCATGACTAAAGCCAACCCCCTGAACATCACGCATATCGACCATGTGGTTATCCGGGCCAGGGACCTTGGGCGCATGGTCGCGTTCTACCGCGATGTTCTCGGTTGCAAGCTGGAGCGTGGTCCGGGGGAGATCGGTCTGGCCCAGCTGCGTGCGGGGCGCTCCCTCATCGACCTCGTCGACGCCAGCGGACGGTTGGGTCATCAAGCGGGTGGGCTGCCTGACCTAAAGACACCAAACATGGATCATGTCTGCTTCCAGGTCCGGCCGTGGGATTTGCAGGCCATAACAGAACATCTGAGCGCAAACGGTGTGGAAGCGGGTGATGTCGCGCAGCGTTACGGCGCCGGAGGCACCGGACCATCGATCTATATCGGGGACCCGGAAGGAAACCGGGTTGAACTCAAGGGCTGCTGAAGTACGCCAAAGTAGCTGGCGGCGTGACTTCACTTCAGCAGCGGATGATCCTTCGGCAGTTGGTGTGCATACCACATGGCGATGCGGTGCCGGAGCGTTTTTTCTGCGACCTGCGCTTCGGGCAGCGGCGCGATCTTCTGGTCGTGGACCAGGAGTCGATAGACATACAGCAGCTTCTCGCTCGCTGAGTCGGTTTTTTCGAAGACGACCGCGCCCCGACCCTCCGCATACTTCATGGCGGCAGCCAGGCCCGCCTTGAAAAGTTCGTGCTCGTTTTTCAGCGGCTTCATTTGCCCATGGTACGCCTCGTCATGCGTGTTGGTCGATGCGGGGCGGGGGAGATGCCGGTCACACCACAGACATTTATGCGTCGACATCGAGGTATATACCGATATATCCTCAGCTCATGTCCTTCCTGACCAACGTGGCTGCGGCCCTGGAAACCGCCGGAGTCCGATATGCGGTAGTCGGCGGCTATGCGGTCGCACTTCACGGGGCGGTACGAGGTACGGTCGACGTGGACGTCATCCTCGCGTGGAACCTCCGCTCATTGCGGGTGGCGGAGCAGGCACTCAAGGACATCGGTCTGGTGTCGCGTCTGCCAATCACCGCCGAAGAGGTGTTCCGGTTTCGTGATGAGTACGTCCGCAACCGGAATCTGATCGCGTGGAACTTCTACAACCCGGGCGACCTCACCGAGCAGCTGGATGTCATCATTTCGACCGACCTGAAGGGCAAGAAGGTCCAGTCGATCAGGACAGTTGACGGGCCCGTGCAGGTACTGGCACGGAAAGACCTGATCGCGCTGAAGCGCGCCAGCGGCCGGCCGCAGGATCTCGCGGACATCGAGGCACTGGAGAGCCTGTCATGAGACCAGTCCAGTACTTCACGCCCGAATACCTGGAGCAGTGCCGGCACATGACGCCAGACCAGATCATTCGCTTCGTTGAGGATTTCCGGCGGCTTCATGGCGGAAGTTCGCCTGGAGCCGCTCCGGTCAAGTCGCGTCTCATCAGTATCAAAGTACCCGAGGATCTGCTGGAGGCATTCAAGACGAAATCCCGCCTGGAGAGGCGACCGTACCAGACGCAGATCAAGGCGTTGATGAAAGCCTGGCTGGTGAGTAGCTAGCGCGCCAGCAACACATAAACAGCACCCGTACCGCCATTGTTCTCGGGCGCCGTGACGTAGGCCAGCACCTCGTCCCACTGCGGCAGCCAGGTGACGACCTTGCCTTTCAGCACCGGGCCGCGCGGCCCCGAGCGCAGTCCCTTGCCGTGGATGATGCGCAC
>Ga0138256_10007717_pt1 | contig 11329 bp, 3 predicted proteins | sample KNB2016incub_MG_FD_105486 | JGI IMG/M metagenome (GOLD analysis project Ga0138256, IMG submission 105486) | Active sludge microbial communities from wastewater in Klosterneuburg, Austria - KNB2014incub_MG | ecosystem: Engineered > WWTP > Activated sludge > Unclassified | place: Austria...
GAGCTGGAGAAGCTTGGTTACGACATCGAGAGCCGAGACCCGAACGCAGGTCACCTCCGCTTCATCGAGGTCAAGGGACGAGTGGCTGGTGCGGACACGATCACGGTGACCCGCAACGAGATTCTCTTCTCGCTCAACTCGCCGGAGCGCTTCCATCTGGCGATTGTCGAATTCCTGGATGCGGAGCAGCACCGGGTCCACTATGTGCGCCGGCCATTCACGCGCGAGCCCGATTTTGGCGTCACCAGTGTCAACTATGACATGGATGACCTGATTGCCAAGGCGGGTTCACCGACATGAGTGGGCGTCGCGTCTCAACGCGTTGATGGATTCTTCCGCACAGAAAGGAGATTTCAATGGCACGCTCACCGTACGGCAGCAAGACTCGCTATGCCGAGGCGCTCAGGGGCGTACTCAGAGAGGGTGTCCCTCCGAAGCACCTTGACATGCTTCGGGTTCATGCGGGGGCGAGGAGTCGGAGCCGTTCGGTCGGCCAACTTGCCGAGGCTGTCGGCTACGCTCATTACGGCGCGGCCAATCTCCAGTACGGGATCTTCGCTCACCGCATCGGCGAAAAACTTGGGTTGACCGATCCTCCTCGGGGATTCTGGCTCCATGTCATCCTCGATTGGGCAGGCCGGCAACCTGCCGAAGGCGATACCCAGTTTGTACTGCGTGAGGAGATGGTTCATGCGATGGCCGCGTGTGGGGTTGGATTACCGACCAAGAGCTAGACGCGCAAGAACAAGACTTCTGACGCACCACGTCCGTCTACGTTGAAGCCCACAGGATCCAATGGTCAAGACCCGCAAGAAGCTCATCGAAGTCGCCCTTCCGCTCGAGGCCATCAACACCGCCTCGGCCAGGGAGAAGTCCATTCGGCACGGACATCCAAGCACACTCCACCTCTGGTGGGCGCGCCGGCCGCTCGCCGCAGCGCGCGCGGTGATCTTCTCCCAGATGGTCGACGATCCGTCTGAGTACGTGGATACTCTCCGACTCGACGCAAGGCTCGTGCGAAGGGCTGAATCCGCTTTGAAGGACAAGCAGAAATTGTGGGAAGCAGCGAAGCAGCTCCACGACAAGGTTGCTGGCACTGGGATCGATGTTCCCGAACCTGGGCCGGCCCCCACGCTCGATGAGGTGCTCGCCGACATCGAGCGGCAGCGACTCTTCGAGATTATCGGCCGGATCGTCATGAGGAAGGATCCGAGGACCGGGAAGTCGGAAGAGAGGATCGAAGGGCTCGTTGCTTGGGAGAACACCACAAACGAGACGGTCCTGAACGCGGCACGAGAAGAGATCTGGAGCTCCTGGCGACGCGCCTGCCTCGACAACATGGACCATCCGCGTGCGGCCGAGCTCTTTGACAGGCAGAAGCTCCCCGCCTTCCACGACCCGTTCGCCGGCGGCGGGGCGCTGCCGCTTGAAGCACAGCGACTCGGGCTGGAGAGCTACGCCACTGATCTCAACCCAGTGGCCGTGCTGATCAACAAGGCAATGATCGAGATCCCGCCGAAGTTCGCGGGGATGCCGCCGGTGAACCCCGAATCGCGCAAGGACAGTGCGTTCATTGCCCGGGAATGGAAGGGCGCGCAGGGGCTTGCCGAGGACGTTCGCTACTACGGCCAGTGGATGCGCGACGAGGCCGAGAAGCAAATCGGCCACCTCTATCCTAGGGTCGAGGTCACGGCCGAGATGGTGAAGGCGCGGCCCGACCTCAAAGCATACAAGGGTAAGGAGCTCACTGTCATTGCCTGGCTCTGGGCGCGAACCGTCAAGAGTCCAAACCCCGCATTCGCGCAGGTGGGTGTGCCGCTCGTCTCCACCTTCATGCTCTCCACCAAGGTAGGCAAGGAGGCGTATGTCGAGCCGGTGATCGACACCGGCGGGTATCACTTTGCCGTGAAGGTGGGGAAGCCGAAGGATGCAGAAGGGGCGAAAAATGGCACAAAGCTCTCGCGTGGCGCGAATTTCCAGTGCCTGATGTCGGGAACGCCGATTGCGAGCGATCATATCTATGGCGAGGCCAATGCTGGGCGGATGGGTGCGCGGCTGATGGCCATCGTCGCCGAGGGTGATCGCGGGCGCGTCTACCTCGCGCCGACGCCGGAGATGGAAGCGATCGCGCTGACCGCGCACCCGACGTGGAAACCTGAACTCGCGATGCCAGAGAACCCGCGGTGGTTCTCGCCGCCGCTATATGGGCTGAAGACCTACGGCGACCTCTACACCCCCCGCCAGCTCGTGGCGCTCACGACCTTCTCCGACCTAGTGCAGGAAGCGCGCGAGCGCGTCCAGCGCGACGCCCTCCAAGCCGGCCTCCCCGCCGACCCCAAGCCCCTCCGCGATGGCGGCACCGGCGCCACCGCCTACGCCGAGGCCGTGGGCGTGTATCTGGCGTTCTCGGTCGATAAGGCGGCCGACTACTGGTCGACGATCTGCACATGGCACTCAAGCAAAGAGCTCATCCGGAATACGTTCGGACGGCAAGCTATCCCGATGACTTGGGACTATGTCGAGACCAATGTCTTCTCGGACTCATCAGGCAATGTTTCGAGCGCCATTGAGTGGGCACAAAAAGCAATCTGCACGTTCCCAGCGGCGGCGCATGGGTTTGCGGCACAGGGCGATGCGCAGACACAAGACGTCTCGTCAGGTCGAGTCGTCTCCACCGACCCGCCCTACTACGACAACATCGGCTATGCCGACCTGTCGGACTTCTTCTACGTTTGGCTGCGACGGTCACTGCGGCCAAGCTTCCCCGACCTCTTTGCCACGCTCGCCGTGCCCAAAACCGAGGAACTTGTCGCCACGCCCTACCGCCACGGCGGCAAGGAAAAGGCGGAGAACTTCTTCCTCGACGGCATGACTCAGGCAATGCACCGCCTTGCAAGCCAGGCGCACTGGGCCTTCCCCGTGACCATCTACTACGCCTTCAAACAGGCCGAGAGCGATGGCGACGACGGCACTACGAATACCGGCTGGGACACCTTCCTAGCCGCCGTCATCGAAGCCGGCTTCGCTATCAGCGGCACCTGGCCGATGCGTACCGAACTCGGCAACCGCCTGATCGGGTCGGGCACCAACGCTCTCGCCTCCAGTATCGTCCTCGTCTGCCGTAGGCGCTCCGGCGAGGCCCCCACTGCCACACGACGCGAATTCGTTAACGCGCTCAAGGCTGAGCTGCCGCAGGCACTAGCCCTCCTACAGCGCGGCAACATTGCACCGGTGGACCTTGCACAGGCTGCTATCGGCCCGGGCATGGCGGTCTACACCCGCTACGCCAAGGTACTCGATGCCGAGGGCAAGTCGCTCAGCGTGCGCGAGGCTTTGGCACTCATTAACCAGACCCTCGACGAGGCGCTGGCCGAGCAGGAAGGCGACTTCGATGCTGACAGCCGGTGGGCGCTGACGTGGTTCGAACAAATTGGATTCGAGGAGGGAGAATTCGGCACAGCGGATCAACTCTCACGATCGAAGAATACAAGTGTTGCTGGGCTGGCAGAGGCAGGGATCGTCAAGCAGGGTGGGGGAAGGGTTCGCTTGCTGCGCCCAAATGAACTCCCCGCCGACTGGGATCCAGCCACCGACTCACGGCTGACGGCCTGGGAAATGGTGCATCAAGTGATCCGACTGCTGGAACACGGCGGCGAATCAGCAGCGGCAGGCCTCGTGAAGCAGTTGGGTGCCCGAGCGGAGATCGCCCGAGAGCTGGCATACCGCCTCTACACCCTCTGCGAGCGAAAGAAGCGGGCCCAGGAAGCGATGGCCTACAACGGGCTGGTGCAGTCGTGGCCAGAGTTGGTGCGGTTGGCGGGCGAAAGTCAGATCGGGTCGTCGGAGCAGGTCACTCTTGAAGGGTTGGGGGGATAATCCGTGGCAATTACCAACCCTGAGCGCGTCGGCCGCGCCCTCGACCTGCTTCGTCAGGGCCTTGTTCCGTACGTTGAACGCGAGCTGAAGGCCAAGCACGGCGACAAGTGGCAGGTTGAAGTCAAACGCATTCTTGTGGACCGAAAGCTCGGCACCGACAAGGACGATCCGCTGGGCGATATGGCAGTCTTGCTTCTTGTCATGGACAAGTTCTGGGGTGCCATTTTTGGCCAGGCTCTGTCGAAGTCGGACCGCACGCTCGCACTTGAGCTTGTGGAGGTTCGCAATCAGTGGGCGCACCAAAAGACCTTTTCAGGTGACGATACCTACCGGGCCGTTGACTCGGCGTTTCGGCTGCTCTCCGCGATCACCGCACCGGAGGCAGCTGAGCTTGAGAAGATCAAGAACGAGTTACTGCGCACGCAGTTCGAAGAGCGGTCACGATCCGAGCGGCGTAGGGCCGCTCGCGAGCTGCTTGAGTCTCCTGCCGCGGCCACGCTCAAGCCCTGGCGCGAGATCATCAAGCCACATGCCGACGTTGCGAGCGGCAAGTACCAGCAGGCCGAGTTTGCTGCCGACCTCTGGCAGGTGCATATCGGTGAGGGGACCAATGAGTACCGCGACCCCGCCGAGTTTTTCCGGCGAACGTACCTGACCGAAAGTCTCAAACAGCTGCTCACCGACGCCATTGGCCGGCTCAACGGGCAGGGTGGCAATCCGGTTGTCCAGCTCCAGACGAACTTCGGCGGTGGCAAAACCCACTCGATGCTGGCGCTCTACCACCTTGCGACCGGGGCCAATCCCGCGACGCTCTCGGGGATTGATGCCATCGCCGCAGAGGCTGGTGTCGAGAAGCTGCCAACGGCGAAGCGAGTCGTCCTGGTCGGCAACAAGATCTCGCCGGGCAATCCCTCCACCAAGCCCGATGGCACCGTCGTGCACACGCTATGGGGTGAGTTGGCATGGCAGCTGGGCGGCAAGAAGGCCTATGCCCGTGTTGCGAAGGACGACGAACGCGCTACAAACCCTGGCGATGTCCTTCGCGAACTGTTCGTGGAGTACGGGCCTACCCTGATTCTTATTGATGAGTGGGTTGCCTACGCTCGCCAGCTGCACGATGAGGGGGACCTCCCAGGAGGGTCCTTCGAGACACAGTTCACTTTTGCCCAGGCACTGACGGAGTCAGCGAAGCTGGCGGACAACTGTCTTCTGGTCGTCTCCCTTCCGGCGTCAGACACTGGCTCATCACCCGGTACGGTCGTTGACGATGTCGAGGTGGGTGGCATTCGTGGTCGGAATGCCCTGCACCGACTCGGCAATGTGATCGGCCGAGTGGAGTCTTCGTGGCGACCTGCCAGCGCAGAGGAAGGGTTCGAAATTGTGCGGCGTCGTCTGTTCGAGCCGATGCTTGAACCGCAGCAGTTCACGGATCGAGACGTCACTGCGCGCGCCTTCGCGGAACTATATCGGAACAACAAGAGCGAGTTTCCGGCGGATGCGGCTGAGGTGGACTACGAGGCTCGGATCAAGGCTGCCTTCCCAATTCATCCCGAGATTTTTGACCGCCTGTACACGGACTGGTCCACGTTGGTGAAGTTCCAGCGTACCCGGGGTGTACTTCGTTTGATGGCCGCGGTGATTCATTCGCTCTGGGAGAACAATGACCGGAGCCCGATGATTCTGCCGGCAAATATCCCGATTGATGATCCGAATATTCAGTTCGAGCTGACCAGGTACCTCCCTGACGCCTGGACGCCAATCATCGAGAAGGATGTCGATGGGCCCAACGCGCTGCCACGGCGGATTGACGCGGACAACGCCAACCTTGGTCGCTACTCCGCGACCCGGCGTGTCGCTCGCACCATCTACCTCGGCTCAGCTCCAACCGCCGGTGCCGCGCATCGCGGCATCGAGGATCGTCGCATCAAGCTTGGCTGCGTCATGCCCGGTGAGCAGGCCCCCATCTTTGGCGATGCACTGCGCCGCCTCGCCGGTGCCGCCACTTATCTCTTCCAGGACGGACCGCACTACTGGTATTCGACCCAGGCCACCGTCACGAAGATCGCAGATGATCGGGCCGAGCAACTGAGGCGGGACAGTGACAAGGTGTCGGCGGAGATCGCGCGACGTGTGCGGAGTGCCCTGGGACAGACCGGCGATTTTGTCAGGATCCACCCGCTGCCTCAGTCTGGTGCTGACGTTCCCGACGATCGAGACACACGCCTGGTGGTACTCGATGCCGAGCACCCCTATTTCCGCGATGGTGGTTCACCAGCCGAGGTGATGGCCAAGTCGATTCTTGAGCTGCGTGGCAACACGCCCCGGCTCTATCGCAACACGCTTGTCTTTTTGGCGGCAGACAAGGCCAGGGTGCAGGACCTCGAGGAGGGCGCGCGCAAGTATCTAGCATGGCGCTCCATCGTGGATGACCGGGAATCCCTCAACCTCGATCCGGCGCAGACGCGACAGGCCGAGAACCGGTTGCGTGAATCCGAGGGAGCACTGCAGGGTCGAATTCCCGAGACCTACATCTGGGTACTGGCACCAAAGCAGGCCAAAGCGAGCCCCGCCCTCGAGTGGGACATATTGAAGGTCGGTGGCTCGGAGGGCCTGGCTGCCCGTGCGAGCAAGAAGCTCAAGTCGGAGGACCAGCTCGTCAGCAATCTTGCTGGTACCATCCTCCGGATGCACCTCGACAAGATCCCGCTCTGGCGTGGAGATCATGTGTCGGTCCGTCAGCTGGTGGAGGACTTCGCTAGCTACGCCTACCTCCCCAGAGTGGCTGGACCGGATGTCGTGGTTCGCGCGATCCAGGATGGCGTCTCCACCACCACTTGGGCGACCGACGGCTTCGGCTATGCCGACAGCTACGACCCCGAGGCCAAGCGTTATCGTGGGTTGAAGGGTGGACAACAGATCCTGTCGATCGACGCCGAATCCGGAGGACTCGTTGTCCGTCCGGAGGTTGCACTCGCCCAGATCGCAGAGGATCGAGCGAGGGCAGCGGAAGCGGCAGGATCCCCGGCCGGTGACCCCACCTCGACGCCTCTGCCTGGGGGGGAAGGGCCAACCCCGGGCGCTCCGCCGTCCACACCGGCGCCCCGCCGGCCGACGCGGTATCACGGCAGTATCGAGCTGGATTCGACCAGAGTGGCCCGCGACGTTGGCGTGATCGCCACCGAAGTACTCGCCCATCTCGTCGGACTCGACGGTACCAACGTCCGAGTCACGCTAGAGATTGAAGCGAGGTCACCGGCTGGGGTCCCAGACAACGTCGTCCGCATTGTGCTAGAGAATGGCCGTAGCCTCAAATTCACCAGCCAAGGGTTCGAGGCGGAGTAAGGCGTGCAGCCACCGGGATATTTCGAGCGCGTGCGGGCTGAGGCTGCCGAGCTGTGGGGCCAGCTCGAGGCGACCCCGAAACTCAAGGGTCCGTGGGTGCAGCTCTTTCAACAGGTCACGAACTCACCAGAGCACGTGCTTTCCGAATTGCTTCAGAATGCGGATGATTCGGGAGCAACCCGAGCATCCATAGCGGTCGATGATCGTGCCCTAACGGTCAGTCACAATGGACGAGATTTTTCCGTCAGTGACTTCACTGCACTCTGCGGATTTGGGGCTTCCAACAAGGGGTCACTGCACACCATTGGATTCCGGGGCATCGGCTTCAAGTCGGCATTCTCCGTAGGCCCTCGTGTTGAGCTGCGAACGCCAACCCTCTCGGTTCGCTTTCAAGCGGAGCGCTTCACTCTCCCCATTTGGGATGACAGCCTTGGACTGGGAGAAGGCACCTCCGTGAGAGTGCCGTTGCGCAGCCCGGAGATGCGGACGCGGCTATCGCAGTACATCGCAGACTGGAAGTCTGCGCCGCTGTCACTGCTCTTCTTCAAGAATCTGCGAAGCCTCTTGCTCGATGGAACCAAGATCGGCTTCGTAGAAGTCAAGCCAGGTCCGGTAGCGGAGAGTACTTGGTTCAGTGCGCCAGGGGTCTCTGATAGGCTTCTCCTGATTCGAAGCAAGCCGGCGGCCCTCCCTTCTGCAGCTATCTCAGAAGTGCGCGAGACGCGTGGTGACCCGGAGCTTTCTCTCCCGCCTATCGCGGTTCAGGTAGTGCTGGGAAAGGGCGCCGAGGGGAGACTCCATGTGGTGCTGCCAACCAGCGTCACGACCACGCTGCCGTATGCGTGCAATGCGCCCTTCATTCAAGATCCCGCACGCACGGGCATCAAGGATCCGTTGCTGTCGCCGCCCAACCGCTGGTTGCTCAATCAGATTGGAAGGCTGGTGGGTGAGGCCCTGACCAGTTGGGCAGACAATGCCTCTCTGGCGGCAGAGGATCGTGTCGGTGCGTACGCGCTCCTTCCGAATCCGCTCTTGGCCCATCACGGCGACCAGGCAGTCGTGGGGCTGAGCGCAATGCCAGAATTTCTTCGAGGAAAGGAATTCACGCTTGGCGCAGATGGGCATCTTCATGCCGGAAGCTCCGTGCTGTTGCCTGTTGAGGGGACGCGTGACATCTGGTCGAGTTCGGAGCTGTGTACTCTCGCAGCCTCCGGCGCAACCATCCTCAGTCATCCCGCGTGTGCCGACAACTTCTGCCATCGAATTCAGGACTTCGGCGGCGGCAGGTGCTTTGGCGTAGACGAGGTAATCCGGCGGGTGCAGGAGTCGCCGGCGCCTCCGAGGCCAGCCGAACCTGGAATGCTTCGGCTCTGGGAACTCTGTAACTCACGGCTGTACCCATCATGGAATGTCCCGCGATTCAACCCCAGACAATCCTCGATCGTCCCCGCCTACGGGAGCAGCACCCTCCACACCAAGGGTCAGGTGCTGCGCCTCGGTGAAATCGGCACCCAAGTTCCGCAGGCGGACCTTGAGTTCTTGAGCGCGCTTGTACCAACTGCGGATCTTGAATTCGCAATGGAGCCTAGGACCAAGCGCACCTTGCCCAGTCTTTCCAATCTGTTGTCTGAACTTGAGCTCGATCGTCCGGTTGGTATACCCCAGCTCGTGGCGAAGGCTGGAGCAGTCCTGAGTGCGCGACGAGATGTCAAGGGAATCCTTCGTTTGGGGAGAATTGCCGGATTGGCGGATGTGAGCTTGGATCCTGCATTCCCCTTGATCACGGAGTCGGGCTCCATTCTGACAATCAGAGACGGAGCGCTGGGGTTGTCCGCCGACGAACTTGGCCATCTGTTCCCCGATGACTGGTTGGAACGGCGGCGTGTCACCCTCGACTACTTGGATGGAATGACGAACGACCACATCGCCAGGTGGGATGCATGGTCTCGAAGCAGCCTATCCGGACTTCCACGATTTCCACTTCCATCGCCACAAGTGGTTCCGTGCAGCAAGGAAGAGGCACAAGCTTGGGTCAAGAGTGTGGGAGCACAGTGGCCCACGAGGCTGCCGCTCAAGTACGGCGCATTTGAGGTTCATTCACGGAATTTCGAGCCAGAGCTCCTCGCGCATTGGCACGTCCTTGAGGCAAGCAGCGCCGGGACCGCAGCAGAGGTACTTCGAGAACTTCTCGTGCATGGGTGGCGGCGATTGGAGCCCATCGCCAGAGAATGGTTGATTCAAAGGGGCCCCTCGCGGACGCACCACCTAGCAGAGGGTCCGGCAGCCTGGATCCGTTGGCTTTCCACCCGGGCCTCGATTCCGGACGAGCGGGGGATCAGCCGGCACCCTTCGTCACTTCTCGTCTCAAGCCCCGAAACAGAGGCCCTCCGGGGTATCGAGTACTTTGTCGCTGCGCACATCGACCAACCAGTCACACGCCCGCTGCTCCTCAAGTTGGGAGTACGGGACAGCCCCTCCGATGCACTTGGCCTGATCGAACGGCTCAAGGCCCTCGCGAGCGCTGGAGACCAATCCGTCGAGGTCATCGCAATCCTTTACAAGGCGATCGATCGGCTGTGGGCAAAGATGGATGCCCAGGGCCGCGAGCCCGTGCTGCAGGCCTTCAGGGACGCTGCGATTGGCTATTCATCCGATGGCCAATGGCACAGGCTCCAGGAACTGGCTCGGCGCAATCCCCTCAAGCTGCCAGCCATCTCGTCGATTCACCCCACCCTCGCGTCACATCCATTCCTGAGTCATTGCGGGCTCTCCGACGAGCCACGTCGTGATCAGATCGTGGCGTGGCTCGTCGCCCGTGTCGATGCTGGGGTGCTTGCTGGCTCCGAACAGGACCCTGCATCCGACGCGCTGCGCCATCTCGGGGTGGCAGGGGTCGACGCCGTCTCAGCACTCCTGACCTTGAGCGGTGAGCTTCGGTCCATAGCCTCGCTGAAGTACTTGCTCGGCCATGGCGTTCCGGTGCCGACCCTGTTTGACCACGTCCGTCAAGTGACCGCACGCGGATTCGCCGACGAGGAACACACTTCAGCACTCCTAGCCACGCCTGGACTGGTGCGGCTCGAGGAGTGCGCTGTTCGACGAATGTCTGCCGGGACGGTAACGCCAGAATCGAAGAAGCCAAGGTGGGTGTCGACTCTCGCCAACCACCTCACGCCATACACGGAGGACCAGCAGTACGTCTCTGATGCAACGAGCATTCACCGTCTTCGATTGTCACGCTGGGCTCAGGTTCCAAACCTGCAGATCGAACTATTCGATGGGGAGCGCAGGATTGGGCCGCCCCAGGCGGCGCGGGCGGTGTGGGATGACGAGTTGATCTGCGTGTCTGGGCTTCGGGTTGATCACGAGCGCGAGTTGGCCGATGCGCTCGCACAGGCATTCACCGTGGAGTCCCTTCGGGCCGTTGTACGCCTAGCAGTCGGACGGGACGATGAGTATATCGAGCAACTCTTCGCGCAGCTTGGACCGGCTCGTACGGATGCAGGCAGGTCCGAGCAAGCACCGATTCCTGTCGACGCTCCGATCACCGTACCAATGGCACCATCGGACGCCGAAGACAGCGAGTCGATTGAACCACCTGTGCCTCCAAAGCGTCACTCGGTAGCTGGCAGTATTGCCGGATCGCCCGGAACTCCCAACGGCCACGGGGCAACTGGTGCCGTAGTGATCCTTGGTGGCGGGTCTGGGCTGTCGACTCCTAGGAAGCCACGGAGCGCACCAAGTGCCAGCCCGATTCGACCCGCTCGACGGCCAACGTGGGTAGAGCCTGCTCGTGATTGGCTTCGGGCCGAGGGCTTCGTTCGAACTCAACCCGGAAAGCGCGAGGAGTTCTGGGGCCATCCTGACGGCCGAGGGGCGAGGGTCAGTCGACTACCGGTCCATGTCATGGTGACTGGTGCCGGCGGTTCGGACGGGATGGCCTTCCATGTTTTGCTGCATCGGCCCGGCAGGCAGAGGGCCCTTCCGATGCTGCACGAGACGTGGGAAACATTGCTCTCTGCAGGGTCGAACGCGTATCTGCTCGTTGTAGAGGCTGAACGCCGCTTGTTGGTCCCGTTTGCACGAATTGTTCGGGACGGTGCGACATTCC
>Ga0138256_10007718_pt1 | contig 11329 bp, 12 predicted proteins | sample KNB2016incub_MG_FD_105486 | JGI IMG/M metagenome (GOLD analysis project Ga0138256, IMG submission 105486) | Active sludge microbial communities from wastewater in Klosterneuburg, Austria - KNB2014incub_MG | ecosystem: Engineered > WWTP > Activated sludge > Unclassified | place: Austria...
CTATGACCTTCGGTCCCGGCCCGCAACAAGTTGCGTGCGTTCGAGCAGTCGCGCCGCATGCGGCGCAAGCTTGACTGCTCTCACCCTCCTCTCGCCTAGCCTCGGGCCAAAATGCATCGGAAATAAAAGTCAGTTACTTACGCCGCACTACACTAGGCCGTGCTTTTCGGCCCAAGTGACCTACATTCTTGGCAAGCTGTTTCGACTCGCCCTCTTGCGTGGCCGAGCCGACGGCTGCTCAATCTTCCGGCGGCACATAGCCTTCCGGGTGCACCGAGCCGGCGCCGAAGAAGAACTTCTCGAGTTCATCCTTGAGAAAGCTGCGTGCCTTGGGATCGACTGGCGACAGCCGGTTTTCGTTGATCAACATGGTCTGGTGGGTCAGCCATTCGCCCCAGGCGCGCTTGCCCACGGAGGTGTAGACGCGCTGGCCGAGTTCGCCGGGATATGGTGGCCGGTCGAGGGCCTCTTCGCCCGCGCCGTGGCGTATGCAATCGATGGTTCTGGACATGGTGATTTCCTGCGTGGTGATCAGTGATCTTGGCATGGCTGCGCCGGCGTAAGTCTGCAGCAGTCGGCGCACGGGCTGCGGCAGGCCCAATTGCAGCGCCTCGTCGACGCTGAGCCAACGTAGATTGGCGTCGGCAACGCCGAAATGGACTGCGCGTGCAGCGCGCACCTGGATGTCCAGCGAAAAATGGGTGAACTCGTGACGTATCGACGCCAGCTCATGCGGCGACTCGGCAACTATGCCGAGTTGGGATAGCGTTGCCAGCGCTGCCTGAGTTGTCTCACCCTCTACCAGCGACCACAACCCGGCCCAGATACCCACAGCTGGCCGTCGCTGCAGCAATACTCGTTGCTGGTCATCCTGCAGCCACAATTGCGTGCAACTGCGCAGCGGCCGCAACCGTCGCGTCCGCGCTTGCGGGAATTCGTCCACCCTGCCCTGCAACTGTGCCTGGCAGTCGTCGGCGAGCGGGCAGCGCTCGCACGCCGGCCGTCGTCGCGTGCAGACGGTGGCGCCGAGGTCCATCAGTGCCTGGGTGTAGTCCGCCAGTCGCTGTTCCGGCAGCGCCGCCGTGGACAGCGCCCACAGACGATGCTGGAATTGGGTGCTGGACGGTGCGCCCGCCACCGCGCCATGGCGCGCCAGCACGCGACGCACATTGCCGTCGAGGATCGGATAGCGCGCGCCATGCGCCTGCGCCAGGATCGCGCCGGCAGTGGAGCGACCGATGCCCGGCAGGGCGCAGACCGATTCGAAATCGAGCGGCAATCCACCCTGATGATGTTCGACGCAGATCTGCGCCGCGCGGTGCAGATTGCGCGCCCGGCTGTAGTAGCCCAGCCCCGACCACAACGCCAGCACCTGGTCGAGATCGGCACGTGCCAGATCGGCCAGCGTCGGGAATGCCGACTCGAAACGCTGGAAGTATGGAATGACCGTCTGCACCTGGGTCTGCTGCAGCATCACCTCGGCCAGCCACACTCGATAGGGCGTGCGCGGATGCTGCCACGGCAGGTCGCGGCGACCGTGTTGGTCGAACCAGGCGAGCAGGCGCGCGGCGAATTCCTGGTCGAGCGGCGCCTGGGGACGGGCGCCCTCCAAGGCGCTCGCGTCAGCCACCGAGTTCCCGCGGCAGCAGGGCATCGACAAAATCCTCGGCGACGAACTCGCGCAGGTCCTCGCGCTTCTCGCCGACGCCGATGAAACGGATCGGCAATCCGAGCTCACGGCACAACGCGAACACCATGCCACCCTTGGCCGTGCCATCGAGCTTGGTGACGACAATGCCGTTCAAACCCACCGCCTGATGAAACTGCTTGGCCTGGTTGAGTGCGTTCTGGCCGGTACCGCCGTCGATGACCAGCAGGGTCTCGTGTGGGGCACTGGGGTCGATCTTGCCGAGCACGCGCTTGACCTTGGCCAGTTCCTGCATCAGATGACCCTGGGTGTGCAAGCGACCGGCGGTATCGGCGATCAGCACATCGATGTTGCGCGACCTGGCCGCCTGCAGCGCATCGAAGATCACCGAGGCCGAATCGGCGCCGCTGCCCTGGGCAACCACCGCGACCTGGTTGCGATCGCCCCAGGTTTTCAACTGTTCGACGGCGGCCGCGCGGAAGGTGTCGCCGGCGGCCAGCATGACGCTGTAGCCGGCTTGCTTGTAGCGCATCGCCAACTTGCCGATGGTGGTGGTCTTGCCGGCGCCATTGACGCCCACGGTGAGGATCACGAAAGGCCGCGGCGCGGGCGGAATATTCAACGGCCGCGCGTAGTTGGCGATCAATCCGCGCAAATCCGCGCGCAGGGCGGCAAGCAGCGCCTGAGCATCGGCGAACTCGCGCTTGCGCATCCGCGCGCCGAGTTTGGCGACCAGTTCGGTGCTCGCCATGACGCCGACGTCGGCCTGGATCAGCGCGGTTTCCAGTTCTTCGAGCAGGTCCTCGTCGAGCTTGGGATTGCGCTTGAACAGGCTGCCGACGCTGGCGGTCAGCGCCCTCGCTGTAGCCGCGAGGCGCTCGCGCAGCGTACGTGGCTTGGCGGCTTCAGGGGTCGGGGCTTCGCTGTCGAAAAGCGCTGGAACGGACTCGAACGTCGAATCGGCGACGGCGCGGCCGTCATCGCGGCCAGAGCCCGCTCCCACGGCGGTTACCGGGTACTCGTCGCTCCAGGCTGGCGCCGGGTCCGCGACCGGCACCGGCTCGTGCCAAGCAGGCGCGCCGAGAGCCGCCGCAGGAAGCTCGGCCACCGGCGCAGCGCTTTCGGGCGCTGATTCCAGGACCACTGCCGGCTCGGCGGCAACCACGTGCACCACGGCGTCGGCGAGAGCCGCCGCGAATGACTCCTCGTGTGTCAGCGCTGCGGTCGGCGCACTATTGCTTCCGGTCGCAAGGTCGACGGTCGGCGCGACTTCGGTCGGCGCATCGAAGTGCGCCACGCGCTCGCCGAGGGCCGCGGCCCAGGCCATTGCGGGGTCGACAAACTCTGTCGGAGGCGCTGCCACGGACTCGGGAGGCTGCGTAGCCGCAGGCTTGTCGACCTTGTCTCGGTGAAACCACTTGAACATGCGCGGATCGATTGCCGTCGGGACGAAAGCCGTCGATTCTAACGGTCCTGCCGCCCCGTCGTTGCCTGATGAACGTGAACACGCGTCGAAATGCTCCTACCAATGTCGCGATGGGCGAGGTTCGTATCATCGGCGGCACGCTCAAACGCTCGAAACTGGCGGTCCCCGCCCGCCCCGGTTTGCGCCCCACGCCCGACCGCGTGCGCGAAACGCTGTTCAACTGGCTGGCGCCGATGATCGAAGGCGCCCGCGTGCTCGATCTTTGCGCCGGAACTGGCGCATTGGGCATCGAGGCGCTGTCGCGCGGTGCCGTTTTTGCCTGGCTGAACGAGGCCGACGAGGGTCTGGCTGCGCAGATCGTGAGGAATGGCGAGCGCCTGCAAATCGCCGATCGCATGCGGGTGAGCCGACTGCCGGCCGAACGCCTGATCGCAACACGTCCGGATGCCTTGTTTGACGGGGCCTTCGTCGATCCACCCTACAACTCGGCCCTGTGGCCGAAGATCCTCGCCCGATTGCCATCCTGGCTGGCGCCGGGTGCATGGGTTTACCTGGAGCATCCGGCAGACATGGCGCCGCCGTTCGGCAGCGATTGGCAGGTGCGCAAGCAGTCGCGGGCCGGCCGCGTCAGCTTCTATCTCTTGGAGCACGCGCCACTGTCGGCTAGTGTGCAATCCCATAATCCCGCGGAGACCGCACCGTGAGCGCAACGCCCCGCCCTGCCCCCGCCTCGCGAATCGCGGTTTATCCCGGCACCTTCGATCCGATGACCAACGGCCATGTGGATCTGGTCGTGCGTGCAGCGCCGCTGTTCGAGCGTTTGGTAGTCGGCATTGCGCACAACCCGATCAAGGGCCCGAGCTTCGGCCTCGATGAGCGCATCGAACTGGCGCGCGAATCGCTGTCGTACATTCCCAATGTCGAAGTGCGCGGTTTCAATACCCTGTTGGCGCATTTCGTTCGCGACATCGGCGCCAGCGTGATCCTGCGCGGCCTGCGCGCGGTCTCCGACTTCGAATACGAGTTTCAATTGGCGAGCATGAATCGCCACCTGATCCCCGAAGCCGAGACCATGTTCCTGACCCCGGCAGAGCAATTCAGCTTCATTTCCTCGTCGCTGGTGCGCGAGGTTGCGCGCCTGGGTGGGGATGTCTCCAGCTTCGTGCCGCCGGCGGTGCAACGCCGGCTGGCGGCGTTGTGGCAGCGCTGAGGACGCTTTCAACCCGGGACTCAAGGCCTCCCATGCTCGCAAGATTCGCTGGGGTCCCTAGTCACGCCGGGACTGGTAGCATGCGCGATCAAGCAATGACTCACCGAAGGAGCTCCACCATGTTCCGTCGCTTGTTTGCCTCGGTTGCCCTGGCCTGCGCACTGTTCACGCTGGGCGCCTGCGAGAAGGCCGCACCGCCGCCGGATCCCGCATTGACGGTGCCGGCCAACGCGTCCGATTCGGTGGCGTGGAAGACCTACATCACGGCCGTCACCAAGAAGATGATTCCGGCCGACAAGAGCAAGCGCATCTTCGCCACTTTCGTGGAATTTGGCTCCGACGAGGCCAAGGCTGCGCGCACGGTCGAGAACATCCGCAATTTCGTCGCCCGCGGCATCGCCGACGGCACGCTGATCCTGTTCGCGTCGCCGGACTCGCCGTTGATGGCGGACATCGTCGAAAAGGCCTTTGTCGATCCGAAGCCGGATCTGCTCAAGGGCATCAGCGTGATCTTCATTGGCCAGAAAGCCGAAGAAGAGCGTGTGCGCACGGCAGTCACCGCGTGGGGCGCCACTTTCGTGTTCCACGAAGCCAAGTAATCAGAGCGCGCGGGCGTGCTTGCTGAGCGCGCCCGCGTTTGCCCGATATGGCGCTGCTGATCACCGATCAATGTGTCAACTGTGACGTCTGCGAGCCGGTGTGCCCGAATCGGGCGATCTATCAGGGCGCGCGTGTCTACGAGATCGATCCGGGCCGTTGCACCGAATGTGTCGGCCATTTCGATGAACCGCAGTGCATCGTCGTCTGCCCGGTCGAGTGCATTTTCGTCGATCCGGACTGCATCGAAACCGTTGAGCAACTACAGGCCAAGACCGCGCGTCTGAAGGCCGAGGAAACCGCATGAGCATTCACGCGCGACTGCATTCGCAGGCGCTGGGCGCACTCGCCTTGCTGCTTGGCGGACTTTGGACTGCCGCGCTGTGGGCCGATGTACCCAAGGCAGCGGGAATAGCCAGCCAGAACAAGCAGGCCACGGCGGCCGGATTCGCAGTCCTCGAACAGGGCGGCAATGCCTTCGACGCGGCGGTCGCCGTATCGGCGGCGCTGGGCGTGGTCGAGCCGGAGAGCTCCGGCCTGGGTGGCGGCGGCTTTTTCCTGCTGCATCGTGCCAGCGACGGCAAAACGGTCTTCATCGACGCGCGCGAGGCGGCGCCGCTGGCGGCGACCCGCGACATGTACCTCGACGCGGCGGGCAATCCCGATCGGTCGAGGAGTGTCAACGGCGGCCTCGCCGCAGGCATTCCGGGATTGCCGGCGGGCATGGTGCTGGTCGCCGAACGCTACGGCAAGCTGCCGCTCAAACAGTCGCTCGCCCCGGCCATTCGACTGGCGCGCGAAGGCTTTGTCTGGAGCGCGAAGAACTCCGCAATGATCGGTTTTCGCGCCGAACAACTGAGCAAATCGCCGGCTGCGGCGAAGCTTTTCCTCAGGAGCGGCAAGCCGCCGGCCGTGGGTGACACGCTGCGCAACCCGGATATCGCGCGAGTGCTGGAACGACTGGCCGAGCAGGGCCATCAGGGCTTTTACGCCGGCGTCACGGCGAAAACCCTGGTCAAGGGCGTCCGCGCAGCCGGCGGCATCTGGACCGAAGCGGACCTCAGTCGGTACCAGGCGGTCGAACGCGAACCGCTGCACTTCGAATACCGCGGCCAGCAGGTCCTGACCTCACCGCCGCCTTCCTCGGGTGGTGTCGCGCTGGTCGAACTGTTCCAGATCCTGAGTGGCTATCCGCTCGCCGATTTCGACCGCGTGGCCCGCAAGCACGTGGAAATCGAGGCCATGCGGCGGGTCTATCGGGACCGTGCGATCTATCTGGGTGACCCGGATTTCGTGCAGATGCCGCTGGACATGCTGCTCAGTCCTTACTACGCCGCCGGGCTGCGCGCATCGATCCACACCGGCAAGGCCACGCCCAGCAAGGCCCTGCCCGGCATCAGCGCCACCCAGGAAGGCAACGACACCTCGCATTTCTCGATCATCGATACCGACGGCAATGTCGCCGCGGTCACCCAGAGCGTCAACCTGCCGTTTGGCGCCGCCATCGTGGCGCCCGGCACCGGCTTTGTCCTGAACAATGAAATGGACGATTTCTCGGTCAAGCCCGGCGTGCCCAATGCCTTCGGTCTGATTGGCGAGGACGCCAACGCCATCGAACCCGGCAAGCGCCCGCTGTCATCGATGACACCGACGATCCTGCTCGGCGACGAGCGCGTCGCGGCGATCGGTTCGCCCGGCGGCAGCCGCATCATCACCATGGTGTTCCAGGGGCTGTCGATGATCCTGGATGGCAGCAGCGCGGCCGATGCCGTCGCCGCGCCCCGCATCCACCACCAGTACCAGCCCGACAGCGTGTCCAGTGAACCGGGCGCGCTGAGCGCCGAGGAAATTGCTGCGCTGACCGCCCGTGGTTTCACCTTGACGCCGTCGGAACGCCCGTGGGGCAATCTGCAGATCGTCGTGTGGGACAAGCGCGACGGCAGCGTGCAGGCAGCCTCGGATCCACGCTGGAAGGAAGTCAGTGGCGGCGAGAGCCGCGATCGCGGGATGATCTACCGATGAAAGCCTGGTCGATTGACGGCAATACGCAGCGCCTCGATGGCGGCGCCATGTTCGGCAATGTGCCGCGCCCGATGTGGGAGCGCTGGGTGACACCGGATGCGGAAAATCGCATCCCGCTGGCCTGCCGTGCCCTGCTGGTGGAACTCGACGACGGCCGCCGCGTGCTGTTCGAGACTGGCATCGGCGCCTTCTTCGATCCCAAGCTGCGCCAGCGCTTTGGCGTGCTCGAAGACCGCCATGTGCTGCTCGATTCGCTGGCTGCACTGGGCTTGAGCGATGCCGACATCGATATCGTGGTGCTCAGCCACCTGCATTTCGACCATGCCGGTGGCCTGCTGGCGGCGTGGCAGGAAGCCCAGGCGCCGCGCCTGTTGTTTCCGCAGGCGCGCTTCATTGTTGGCCGCGATCACTGGGAGCGCGCGCAGGCGCCGCATCCGCGCGATCGCGCCTCGTTCATCCCCGAGCTCAACGCCTTGCTGCAGGCCAGCGGCCGGCTGGAACTGGTCGATCTTGGGCCGGCGAACGCCATCGGCAATCCCGGCGCGGTTCCGGCGCATTGCGCGACACTCGGCACCGCGGTCGGGTTTGACGAGTCCCACGGCCATACACCTGGCTTGATGCTGAGCGAGATCGGCGGTGACGACGGCATGGTGTTCTGCGCCGATCTGATTCCCGGCAGGGCCTGGGTGCATCTGCCGGTGACCATGGGCTACGACCGCTATCCGGAACTGTTGATCGACGAAAAGCGCCACTTCCTCGCCGACAAGCTGCGCCGCGGCGTGCGCCTGTTCTTCACCCACGATTCGACCGTTGCGCACGCTGCCGTGCAGCGCGATGACAACGGTCGCTATTCCACTCGCGACGAGCAGTCCGCGCTGACTGCCGCGCCGCTTCCCCAACCCTTCACGGTGTAGTTGCCATGAAACTGCTTCGAATCAATCTGATCGCATTGTCCTTGCTCGCCGCTTCACCGATTCTTGCTGCCACCGCGCCGGAACCGATCGCCATCGTCGACGGTCATCCGGTGTACGGCGCGCAGATGCCGGCTGGCGACGCCACCGCCATTGGTACGGTGCTGGCGAACGCCGATCAATACGCTGGCAAGCCGCAGAAGTTCAGCGGGCGGGTCACCAAGGTCTGCCAGAAGAAGGGCTGCTGGATGGTGATGGCCGACGGCGAGAAAAGCGCCCGCGTGATGTTCGGCGAGGACGACTTCTTCATTCCCACCGACACCAGCGGCGAAGCCGTGGTCTTTGGCACGCTGACCGCCAAGACCATGAGCGAGAGCATGGCCAAGCATCTAGCCAAGGACTCCGGACAGGATCCCGACAAGGTGGTCGGTGAAGTCCAGGAAGTGCAGATCACGGCGACCTCGGTGATGCTGCAGCCGGCGAGCTGATCTGGACTGCGGCGGCGCGCTTATTCGCGCATCGAACCTGTGGGAGCGGGTTTATCCCGCGAAAGCTCTCGCGGAGTAAATCCGCTCCCACATGAAAATCAATGCCTTACGGCATGTTCGGCGAGAGCGAGCTGGCGCGCGATGCCTCCACCATCTCAGGTCGAGCACGCGGCTCATTTGGTCCGGCCGTTTCCGGAAACATCCAGAGCGGTGGCGACCCAGCGCACTCCAGATTCACGGCCGCAAACCGTTTGCTCGTGGCAATCGCGGCCAGCGACACGCGAATACCGCAATCGCAGCCCCGATCGCCGCTAGCGCCGAGTCCTTCTGCGAGTCCCAGATATCGCCCTGGGTGCCGAGGTATGCCTGCCCGAGGTCGCCACCAAAAGCCAGAGCCGCAGCCATCTCGATCAATTCGTAAACGGTGGCGTGCGAGACCATGAACAGCCACGGCAGCAGCCAGCGCCAGACGCCACTTTGCGGGGCTCGCACGTCGAGCAAAGCGATCGCTGTGGGCGTAATCAGCAAGCCATAGAGAAAATGCACCAGACGATCGAACTGGTTACGTTCGACGCCCAGGACCGCATCGATACCGTGGCCCGTCCATGACTGCGCCCATTGCTCGTAGGGCACTTCGGAATAGGTGTAGTGCGCCCCGAGTGCATGCAGGCAGAAGAACATGAACAGTCCGATGCATGCGGCATCGGACAATTGCACCCTGCGATGCAGCAGCACCAGCAATGGCGCAGCGATGAACACCAGGACATTCTCAAGCCACCAGTCGTCGCGATAGCGCGGAGCGATGGCAAGCGCCGCCCACCACAACGCGTAGACCGACAGCAGAGCCCGCGGCAGGCGGTTGGACTGCTGAGGCATCGCCTCAACCCGCGCGCGACAGCAGCATGAAAGGCACGGCGATGGTCAGTACGATCAACAGGATGACCGCGGCGAGTTGCAGCGACATGCGCAGCGGATCGGCTTTCAGCGCGCTCCAGAAGGTCGGTGCCGTACCGTCGCGACGCGCGGCCTCCAACTCGGCACGAACCCGTGCAAGCCGCTGCTTCTGGTAGGCATCCAGAAACTGCTTGACCTCGACCACGCGCTCCAGATCGCGCAGCCAGATGCCGCCGGCCGAGATCCCCCAGAAACCGGGCGCCGTCTCGTACCAGTCGACCTGGTGCTGGTCGAGCAGTTCGCGGATGTCGGCGGCCTCGTCATCGGTCGCCATTCGCAAATTGAGCAGTAGTTTTGCCATGGGCTCATTCTGGCAGCAAGAACGGCGTGGTGCTCGCTGCAGCCAGCCTGGAGAGTCGTGGCCGTGTCAGGTAGGCCGCTGCGCGGCCAGCCGGGCCTACGAGCGCCTCGTCAGGACGTTTCGTCGCTGGCCGGCACGCCCTGAAGGCGCTCGAACTGGACGATGTTGCGACGGTCGCGCTTGCTCGGCCGGCCGTCGGGTGGCTGGTAGGCCATGCGCGACAGGCGCTGAGCTTCGCGTTCGCGCTCGCGATTGATGACGCTGGATTCGGTTTCGCTGTAGAGCAGCGTCGCGGTTGCCGCCGGCCCGCGCTTGGCCGAAAGCGCCGCCACCACGACTTCGAGCCGTTCGATGCCACGGCTGATCATCAGTGTGTCGCCGACATGCAGCGCCTTGGCCGCCTTGCAGCGGGCACCGTTGACCTCGATCTTGCCGCCGTCGATGGCCTGCTTGGCGAGCGAGCGCGTCTTGAAGAAGCGCGCCGCCCACAACCATTGGTCGGCGCGTACGCTGGGCTGCGGGGGTGTCGGGGCGGTCACGGGTCTGCGGTTTGTGAGTGCATTGTGGGACAAGGACGTAGGTCACGTTGGCCGCGTAGCGGCCTACGTGACACCGCTGCGAGTCACGTAGTCTGCTGCGCAGACAACGTGAAATACTTTCAAAGACTTACGGTCTGTTCGGCAAGAGTCCCGGTCGCCCCTGTCGGTGCGCTTATTCGCGCATCGAACCTGTGGGAGCAGGTTTATCCCGCGAAAGCACTCGCGGAGTAAATCCGCTCCCACATTAAGGTCAACGACGTACACGTCGCTCTTACGCGCCGAACAACAAGCCATTCAAGCGCCGCACGAATCCGCTCGGATCTTCCAGTTGCCCACCCTCGCTGAGCACCGCCTGTTCGAATACCAGCGTCGCCCACTGACCAAAACGGGCTTCGTCGGTTTCGCCGGCCAGACGCGCGGTCAAGGCGTGGGTCGGGTTCAGCTCCAGTGTCGGCGCGCCGCCACCCGCGGCCTGACCGGCCTGCTTGAGCAAGCGCTGCGTGTGCAGCGACAACTCGTGCTGATCGACCACCAGCACCGCGGCCGAATCGCGCAGGCGCGCGCTGCCGCGCACGGCCTTCACGCGGTCGCCGAGCACCGCCTTGAGGCGATCGGCCAGGCCTTCGGGCAACTCGGCCGATGGCGGAGCGCTCACCCCTTCGCCATCCGGGATGTTGGACAGATCGATGTCGCCCTTGGCGACCGAAACGAAGGGCTTGCCGTCGAACTCGTGCAGGTAGGACAAAGCCCATTCGTCGATGCGGTCCGACGCCAGCAGCACCTCGACATCCTTGGCGCGGAAGGCCTCCAGATGCGGCGAATTGCGCGCCGCCAGATGGCTTTCGGCGGTGATGTAGTAAATCGCGGTCTGATTCGGCCGCAGGCGACCGAGGTAATCGGCCAGCGACACGCTTTGCTCGGCGCCTTCGCTCTTGGTGGAGGCAAAGCGCAGCAGTTTGGAAATGCGCTCGCGATGGGCATAGTCCTCGGTCAGGCCTTCCTTGAACACCTGGCCGAATTCGCGCCAGAAATTGGCGAACTTCTCCGGCTGGTCCTGGGCCAGCTTGTCGAGCATGTCGAGGACGCGCTTGATGATCGCCGAGCGGATCTGCTGGGTCAGCTTGTTGTCCTGCAAGAGCTCGCGCGAGACGTTCAGCGGCAGATCGTCGGAATCGATGACGCCACGGACGAAACGCAGGTGAGCCGGCAGCAGTTGCTCGGCGGCGTCCATGA
>Ga0138256_10007719_pt1 | contig 11329 bp, 9 predicted proteins | sample KNB2016incub_MG_FD_105486 | JGI IMG/M metagenome (GOLD analysis project Ga0138256, IMG submission 105486) | Active sludge microbial communities from wastewater in Klosterneuburg, Austria - KNB2014incub_MG | ecosystem: Engineered > WWTP > Activated sludge > Unclassified | place: Austria...
CATCCTGCTCGTCGAACAGTCCCTTGGCCTTGCGTAGCTTCATGCGGTCAAAGAGATCCATTGCTCTCCGCATCGTCAAGATCACTACCCGTTAACCTATCAACAGGTTATTAGAGGTGCCCTCCTGACTCAGTTGACTCCTGACTCATTCGACTCCCGACTCAGTGGACTCCTGACTCATTGAACTCCCGACTCCGTGAACTCAACCGCCTCCCGACTCAGCCTCGCCTACCACCAACCTCCTCAAATCCTCCCGCGTCATCCGTCCGTTCACCCATTTCGGGTCGAAGGTCGCACCCAGCCGCACATAGAAGCGCATGGCCTCCGTGTTCCAGTCGAGCACCTGCCAGAGCATATGGTGGTGCCCCTGCTGCAGCGCGTAGGACGCACAGGCCTTGAACAGCCTCTCCCCGATTCGGCGCCCTCGGGCCGCCTCGGTCACCACGATGTCCTCCAGGTAGAGGCAACGCCCCCGCCAGGTGGAATACCGCTCATAGCACACCGCCATGCCCAGGAGTCCCGATGGGCCTCCCGACTCAGTGGACTCCCGACTCCCCACCACCTCCGCCACCCAGCCCACCCACACCGGATCCGCGCCGAAGCCGGCTTCGCGCATCTGCTCCAGCGTCACCGTCACCTGCTCCGGGGCCCGCTCGAACAGCGCAAGCTCCTTCACCAGCTCGAACATGCGCGGCACATCCCGCTCCTCGGCCTGACGCACCGTGACCTGCATGCGTGCAAAGAAAGCGGTGCCGCATCTTTGCCCCATGTCCGAGATCAAGACCCTTTCCGAGTTCATCGTGGAACGCCAGGCCGAGTTCCCGGGCGCATCGGGCGACCTCAGTTCCCTGCTCACCGCCTTCCGCCTCGCCGGCAAGATCGTGAACCGCGAAGTGAACAAGGCCGGCCTGATGGCCGAGATCCTCGGCGCCGCAGGCAACGAGAACGTGCAGGGCGAGGCCCAGCAGAAGCTCGATGTCTACGCCAACAACCTCTTCATCCGCATGATGAGGACCCAAGGGGCGGTGTGTGCGGTGGCCAGCGAGGAGAACGACGACATCGTGCACTTCGACAACGGCGGCAAGTACGTGGTGACCATGGACCCGCTCGATGGCAGCAGCAACATCGACGTGAACGTGAGCATCGGCACCATCTTCAGCATCTACACGCGCATCAGCACCGGCCCCAAGGCCACCCTGGAGGACTTCCTGCAGCCCGGGACGGCGCAGGTGGCGGCGGGCTACATCGTGTACGGCAGCAGCACCATGCTCGTGTACAGCACCGGCCACGGCGTCAACGGCTTCACGCTCGACCCCAGCATCGGCACCTTCTGCCTGAGCCATCCGGACATGAAGACCCCGGCGGACGGCACCATCTACTCCATCAACGAGGGCAACTGGACCGAGTTCAGCGACGGCGTGCGGAACTACATCGACGCCTGCAAGCGGAAGAAGATGAGCGCCCGCTACATCGGCAGCCTGGTGGCGGACTTCCACCGCAATCTGCTGAAGGGTGGCATCTACCTGTACCCCGGCACGACCAAGGCCCCGAAAGGCAAGCTGCGCCTGCTGTACGAGGCCAACCCGCTCGCCTTCCTGGTGGAACAGGCCGGCGGCATGGCCACCGATGGCACCACCCGCATCCTCGACCTGAAGCCCACCGAGCTGCACCAGCGCTGCCCGCTCTACATCGGCAGCAGGAACATGGTGGAGGCGGCGATGAAAGCGTGAGCCGGCCCTGCCCGCGCCCGGTCACACCCACTGCTCCAGGCCGCCCAGCTGGGACCGCATCGCCTGCCGCGCCCGGAACAGGTACACCTTCACCCGGTCCACGTCAAGCCCCGTGAGGGTGGCGATGTCCGCGTAGCTGTGCCCATCGCGGTCGCGCAGGAGCACCAGCGCCCGCTGACGCTCGCTCAACCGGGCCAACGCCGCATCCAGGGCGCCCCGCAGGCCGGCCTTGGGCTGCTGCACGGTGAGCACCGCCTCGTGCCGGTCCTCGTAGCGGTCGAGGTACTTCCGGCGACGCGTCCGGTCCACGATGAGGCGGTGCGCCGTGCTGAACAGGTAGCTCCGGGCCCCGGTCACCGTCACCGCGTCCAGCCGCGTCCACAGCCGCAGGAAGCTCTCCTGCACGATGTCCTTCGCCTCGTCGCGGTCGCGCAGGTGCTTCGCCACGAACCGGAGGAGGGCGTCCGAATGGGCCTTCACGGCATGGGTGTAGGCCGCGGGGTCCATGCGCCGCGCGGCCGGATCGGCCGTCGGGGTGGACCGCACGATGCGCAGGTCGCTGGACGGAACGGCCTCGGGGAGCCTGGACCGCCGGGTGGCGTGGGTCACCAGCAGGTGCGTGGCGACGGTGTCGAGCATGGCCACGTGGCGCGGCTCCAGGCAGGGGCTGAGGGGCAGGGTAGCGAGCATGTCCGTTGGTTTCCGGGCCAAAGGGAGGACGGGCGGCCCCTCCGCCCCGCACCGGATGACATGAACCGGAAGAAGCGCGACATGGTCCGGCCCCCCCGGCCCGCCTTGCACAGGTGACCTGACCCGTAGCTTTGCCCGGTCCCCGAACCCGATGCCCGGAAATGCCGGCACCGGGTTTCGGGCTTTTCAGCGTCCATGTCCATCACCTCCCTCCCCGTCCGCAGCCTTGCGGACCTCCTCACCCTCTACCGCTCCGATGCCCGCGTGGCCCGCGTGGCCGATGGCCTGCGCGAGAAGTCCGCCCGCGTGCGGATCGCCGGCACCATCGGTTCGGCGCAAGCCTTCATCGCAAACGCCGTGATCGAGCAACACGGTGGTGTGCACGTGTTCGTGCTCACCGACCGCGAAGAGGCCGCGTATTTCCTGAACGACCTGGAGGCGTTTCGGAGCAACGCGCGTAGCGTCGACCCACCGGGTCGACCGACAGGTGACCGCAAGCATGACGACCTGTTCTTCTATCCCGCACCCTCGCGGTCAGCCTACGACCCCGAAGGGCACCATGACGGAGAGCGTGTGACCCGCACGGAAGTCCTTGAGGCGCTCATGAAGCAGCCCGAAGGACTGGTCATCATCACCTACCCCGAAGCGCTGGTCCCGCTGGTGATCGGCAAGGAAGAGATGGCGAAGAACACGCTCACCGTCAAGCGCAAGGAAGAGCTGCCCATCGACACGCTGCAGGAATGGCTGGAAGAGACCGGCTTCACCCGCGTGGAGTTCGTCTACGAGCCGGGGCAGTACAGCATCCGCGGTGGCATCGTGGATGTGTTCAGCTACGGCAGTGATAAGCCGTACCGCATCGAGCTCTTCGGCGACTGCGTGGAGAGCGTGCGTCGCTTCGACCCGCAGGACCAATTGACCGTGGAGTTCCTCGCCGAAGCGGTGATCGTGCCCGACCTTCAGGATGAGGATGCAGCGAGGCAGCAGACCTTCTTCGCGCAACTGCCAGAGGATACCGTCATCTGGCTCCGCGACCTGCAGGCCATCGGCGATGCGGCTACCAAGCAGTTGAAATTGTTGAACGACGTGTACGAGCGTCTTCCCGAGAAGGACAAGCATCCCACGCCTGGCGAATTGCTTGCGACCGACACGGAGTTGATCAAGAGCACACTCGGTTTCCGCAAGGTCTTCATCCGCAGCGCGGATCAGGAATCAGCGAATCAGCAATTATCTGTGATCGTTGACTTCCAACAGAGACCACAACCAACCTTCGCCAAGGAGTTCAAGGTGCTCAGCGGAGACCTGCACAACAAGCAGAACGCGGGCTACACCAACCTGATCGCGTGCAACAGTGCCAAGCAGAGCGAGCGCCTCTACACCATCTTCAACGACATGGAGCATGAGGTGGCCTTCACGCCGCTGGTGCTCGACCTGCATGAGGGCTTCGTGGACCCCGAGCTGAAGCTGGCGCTGTACACCGACCACCAGATCTTCGAGCGCTACCACCGCTACCGGCTGAAGGAGGGCTTCCGCAAAAACTCACAGGCACTCACGCTGAAGGAGCTCACGCAGCTGAAGCCCGGCGACCTGGTGGTGCACATCGACCACGGCATCGGGGTGTTCAGCGGACTGGAGACCATCGATGCTGGCGGCAGCTTGCAGGAGGCGATCCGCCTGAAGTACCGCGACAACGACATCCTGTACGTGGGCATCCACAGCCTGCACCGCGTGAGCAAGTACAGCGGCGGGGAGGGCGACAAGGCCCCTCAGGTGAGCAAGCTCGGCACGCCCGCCTGGAAGAACCTGAAGGAGAAGACCAAGGCCAAGGTGAAGGCCCTCGCCTTCGACCTGATCAATCTCTACGCCCAACGCAAGAGCAAGCCGGGCTTCGCCTACCAGCCGGACAACTACCTACAGCACGAACTGGAGGCCAGCTTCATCTACGAGGACACGCCCGACCAGCTGAAGGCCACGCAGGACGTGAAGCGCGACATGGAGAAAGGCACGCCGATGGATCGATTGGTGTGCGGCGATGTGGGCTTCGGCAAGACCGAGGTGGCGATCCGCGCGGCCTTCAAGGCGGCGTGCGACGGCAAGCAGGTGGCGGTGCTCGTGCCCACCACCATCCTGGCGCTGCAGCACTGGAAGAGTTTTTCCAACCGCATGAAGGGCCTGCCCGTGCGCGTGGACTACATCAACCGCTTCCGCAGCAGCGCGCAGCAAACGCAGATCCTCAAGGACCTGAAGGAAGGGAAGATCGACATCCTTATCGGCACGCACCGGCTGGTGAGCAAGGACGTGGTGTGGAAGGACCTCGGCCTGATGATCATCGACGAGGAGCAGAAATTCGGCGTGAACGTGAAGGACAAGTTGAAGACGCTGCGCGCCACGGTGGACACGCTCACGCTCACCGCCACACCGATCCCACGCACGCTGCAGTTCAGCCTCATGGGCGCGCGCGATCTCAGCATCATCAGCACGCCGCCCCCGAACCGCTATCCGGTGGCCACCATGCTGCAGCCCTACGACGAGGTGACGATCCGCGGCGCGATCGAATACGAGCTCAGTCGTGGCGGCCAGGTCTACTTCCTGCACGACAAGGTGAAGAACATCGAGCACATCGCCGACATGATCCGCAAGCTGGTGCCGGGTGCGCGCGTGGGTGTGGGCCACGGTCAGCTCGAAGGCCACCAGCTCGAGGAGGTGATGCTCGACTTCATCGAGGGCAACACCGACGTGCTCGTCTGTACCACCATCGTGGAGAACGGCCTCGACATCCCGAACGCGAACACGATCATCGTGAACGAGGCGCAGAACTTCGGCCTCAGCGATCTGCACCAGTTGCGCGGACGCGTGGGCCGCAGCAACAAGAAAGCCTACTGCTACCTGCTCGCACCCAGCCCGCACCTGCTGCCCGACCTGTCGCGGAAGCGCCTGCAGGCCATCGAGCAATTCAGCGACCTGGGCAGCGGCATCCACATCGCCATGAAGGACCTCGACATCCGCGGCGCGGGCGACCTGCTCGGCGCGGAACAGAGCGGCTTCATCAACGACATCGGCTTCGAGACCTACCACAAGATCCTGGAGGAGGCCGTGCGCGAGCTGAAGGACCAGCACTTCAAGGACCTCTTCGAGGATGCACAAGAAGGCAGCCACGCCCTCGCCCGCGGATCACGCCGCGATCAGAGCGACGACTGCATCATCGAGACCGACCTCACCATGCTGATCCCCAACAGCTATGTGAGCGAGACCGCCGAACGCCTCGCGCTCTACCGCCGCCTGGACGACATCAAGGACGAAGCGGAACTGCAGAAGTTCACCACAGAGGTCACCGACCGCTTCGGCCCCATCCCACCACTTGTGAATGAACTGCTCGAAGGCATCCGTCTGCGCTGGCTGGGCCAACGCATGGGCCTGGAGAAGATGGTGCTGAAGAAAGGCACGCTCATCGGCACCTTCATCGCGGATCAGAAACACCCGTTCTTCGAGGGGGATGGCTTCAATGCGGTGCTGCGCGCGGTCCAAGCACAGCCGCGCCGGTTCAAGGTGTACGAGAAGGCGGGGACCTTGCGGATCAGTGTGCAGGACGTGAAGAACGTGCATGCGGCGAAGGAGGCGATGGAGTCCGTTGTTGGGGTGAAGGAGGTGGTGTAGGAGGTTTGGGCGTGTCCCGGCTCAAAAGCAGCCGGGTCGCGCTTTCCGCTGTACTCCTTGCTCGTTCCTCGCTGCGGGGTGCCGCTTCAATCACTCACGCGGACGATCGGCCTAAGGTCTCCTTATGTAGCGCAACTCTCCTTTGGAGAGATAGTAACGGTCGCCATCTGTGGTCATCGACCGAAGCACGAGCGTGTCACCAAAGAACCTCCAATCGAATGGGAATGTGTTCTCAGGCCATTTCCTTGTCGTATCAGTAAAGACCAAGCCATCCGCATCATTCTCAAATGGATGCAAGGTGCCGAAGTAGTCATGGAACCAGAATTCATTCCATACCGGATGGCCTGTCACGCGCCCATTGCCGTCAATGCCGAATCCATGTTGACCAATGTCCAATGGCTCAAAGCGACCGGCGAACAGAAGCTCAACAAGGTGTTTGTGATAGTTCTCCTCGAACGCGAAGGCGCTATCCCTGAGCTGTGAGTCAATACCCGTGAGCAAGTGATGCTCATCCGGCCTTAGGCGCCGGTATTCCATAGACATCTCCTTGAAATTGGAATCATCCCCGAAGAAGACCCGCAGCCTATCCTGCATGGCGTCATACACGAAGGTCTGTTGGCCATACTTGTCAAGTACCAGCAAAGTGTCACTCCCCCATCGTGTGTATCGCTCCGTTCGCGGCAGCAGGATACCGTTGCACCTAACGACGGTGCTGTCAACTCGTAGCAGCAGCGCTGTCCAGACAGGAACGGGGCGCCTGTAACGCCCGACCCGCCGATGCACAATAATGCTGTCATGGAACTCCGACAACAGCCATGCTCCGGCTGGGTCACGGGCAGTAGTCTCCCTCGACACGACCTCATCATCGTCAGATGGCCCGGATACTACGGTCAGTTCACGGTCCGTACCCGGCATGCATGCACCAAGGCTTAGTGCGAGTCCAATGAAGCGTAACCGGATCATTGCGCAGCTTAAAGGAGAGAATGCACCACGGCAGCAAAGTAACCAAGTCAGATCCTTGCTATTCACCCCGAGCAGCGGGCATGAATGCTTCAAGGTGTACGAGAAGGCTGGGACGCTGCGGATCAGCGTGCAGGATGTGAAGAACATCCACGCGGCGAAGGAGGCGATGGAGGGGGTGGTAGGGGTTCCGGCCTGATCCAAGGCAGCGCTTGGCCCTGGAAGCGCGTCCAGTTGGTCTATATTCACCATGTCATGACCGTCAGAGCGATCCTCGCGTTCAGCTCCGCTCTATTCGCGACCTCGATCCATGCGCAAACGACGTTCGCACCGATCGGTGCGAAGTGGTCCTACAAGCAGGCTCATTGGGGCGGTCCCGATACCGCCCTGATGGTGATCGAGGCGATAGGCGACACGCTCATTGCTGGACGCACATACAGGAGGCTCCAGATCAATGAGGGTATGTATCTGGGCTGTCATCAACTTGCCCGGTTCCTGTCGGAGTCGCAGGATTCACTGTTCTACTTCGCTTCGACCACGGGCCAGCACCATCTGGTCTTTCGATGGAACGCGGTCACTGGGGATTCGTGGTCCACACCGGTGCACCAGTTCGGCCAGCACGATACCCTGGACTGGACCGTGCTGGATACGAGCCTGATCTGGGTGGATGGACTTTCGCTGCGCAGCCTGGAAGTGAGCGTGGAGTCCAGACAGTGGTCCAGCTTCGGTTTCGGAGGTACGGTCACGGAGCGGCTCGGAAGTCTGATCGCGCCGTTCGCCTGGCTCTATGGCGTCTGCGACGGCGAGGTCTTCGCGGGTCTTCGGTGTTATGAGGATGCGGATATCCACTGGCAGAACCCACTGGTCGCGCAATGCACCCTGGGGGTCGGGATCGGAGAGCGTGAAGAGGCCGGATCGTGGATCAGACCTTCCCTGGCCTCCCGCGGTGAGCCGGTCTTCATCACTGGGGTTGAAGGCTCCATGACCGTCTTCGACGCGACCGGACGGCAATTGAGCGCGCAGAACGTCCATGGCGAACAGGTCATTAGGTTCGATCGACCCGGCACGTATTATCTGAGGGCTTCAACGGCAATCGGTGAGATGCTCGTGGGGCGGATCCTTGTGCACTGAACCGAGGAGTACCAGGTCCGGGGATCACCGCCGATGCGAGGCAAGACCCCTCCCTCAGCGGAACATGCACCAGCCCACTGCGCTCAGCCTTCGTGCAGCCACGAATGATCCAGGTGTACGAAAAGGCCGGCACCTTGCGCATCAGCGCGCAGGACCTGAAGGACCCCGCCAAAAGCGCGGGCAGGCCGTGCATGCGGCGAAGGCGGCGATGGAGGGGGTGGTTGGGGTGAAGGAGGAGGTGTAGGGGGCGTGCCCCTTTCAACGCTCAAGCCCACGCACAGGTCGGGTCCTCCGCTTTAGCCGGACTTGTTTTGGGCCAGCATCCACGGCGCTGCGGTGGCTTCCTCCGGTCGCCTCCTAGCTGCTCGTGGCTGCAAGGCCCTTCCGGCGCCGGGCTGCCACTGCGGCCCCTCACGCGAAAGACAGGGCTAACTCTTCACATACGCTCTATGTAACAGACAAGCGACCAAAGGACTTAAGTCCATCCTAAAACCATGACTATCAATATCTTATGTATGTAACAGCCATGTAACTATTCATAGAGCATGGCTGTTGATAAGCTGCTCCGACCGATAGACTTATGTAACTAATTTTGGTCACACAACACCATCTTGCGGTATACATGTCTGTCGATCAGACACTTTCACATGTAACTCCCGATCCGAAATGGCGGCACCCGCTTGGCATCACCGCGCTTTAGCAGCACTGGAGCGAAGCCTCACCCCCGTACCCAGTGAGCGGAACGAACTGGACTGGAAATCAGAGCTTTCCGAGAATACAGAGAAGCTGGCACAACACCTCTCCGCATTCAGCAACTTGGACGGAGGCGGTTACCTCGCATTCGGCATAGCCAATGACGGCTCCCCTTCCCCCCTGAACCGGGAGGCAATGGACCAAGTCGTTCAGCGGCTCGGACAGATCGCACGGACCGGAGTGGAACCACCGGTGGAGTTGGACCATACCATCCTCGAGCATCGCGGGAACCCTGTCCTGCTGATCCACATCCCCGAGCACCCTTCACGTCCGGTACATCTCAGGGGCAAAGACATCTACCACAGTTACATCCGTTCGGCAGGCAGCTCCGAGAAGATGAGCCGACAGGAGATCGCCAGAGCGATAGCGTCATCCGGAGGTGATCCATTCGAAGAACGTCTGGCCCTGCATGACCTGGATGCGGAACAAGTCCTTGATCTGCTCGACCACGATAGTTTCTTCCGCCTGGAGGGAAGAAGGCCACCGGTAGCCAAGAAGGCCATCATTGATGCCTTGTCGGAAGACAAGATCATCCGTTCCGGTAGTCGGGGTTGGAACATCACCAATCTGGGTGCGCTGCTGTTCGCAAGAGACATCGCCCGTTTTGATACCCTCAAACGAAAGATGGTCCGGTTGATCATCTACAGTGGCACCAAGCGCTCCCGGTCAGAGAGCAAGGAGATCATAGGCTCACGTGGATACGCAAGCGGATTTGCCGGACTTGTCAAGTATATCCACGACCTGCTACCGCCGAACGAGGTCATCAGGAGCGCTCTGCGTGAAGCCCCAAAGCTCTATCCGGAGGTCGCCATCCGTGAGTTCGTGGCCAATGCGCTCATCCATCAGGACTTGGAGATGAGCGGCAGCAGCGTGATGATCGAGATGTTCAAGGACCGCATCGAAATATCCAACCCAGGCCGCCCACTGGTAGACCCTGAACGCTTCATCGATTCTTCGCCCCGATCACGTAATGAGTCCATGGCGGCCCTCATGCGCCGCATGCACATCTGTGAAGAGAGGGGTAGTGGTGTCGATCTGGCTATCGAAGCAATAGAGGAACACCAACTGCCTGCACCTAAGTTCCAGCGCGAGAACGACCACATGCGTGTGACGCTTTTCGCGCCGTCGCCAACCGGGAGAATGCGGAAGGAAGATCGGATCCGCGCCATCTATCAGCATGCATGTCTTTTGTATGTGAACCATCAGGAGATGACCAACGCGACGTTGCGTAAACGATTCAACATCGCCGAGAACAATCATCCCATGGCATCCCGCTATATCAGCGAAGCACTTGAAGCCGGGGTGATCGTACCCAGTGATCCTGACAGTGTCTCGAAGCGGAATGCATCATACATACCAAGCTGGGCGGTTTGAATCGACGCATCATCTTCAAGTGGCAGGGCGGTAATGCCTTCGAGGTTGAGATCATCGACTACCATTGAAAAGCCCCATGAAGAAGCTCCCGAACATCCACCCTGGCGATGTACTCCAAGAGGAGTTCCTGGTACCCATGGGCATAAGCGCCTACCGGCTCGCGAAGGACATCGGCATCCCGCAAACACGTGTATCGCAGATCATCAAGGGCGAGCGCCGCGTCACAGCGGATACCGCCCTGCGCCTCGCCAAGTACTTCGGCAACTCGGCCAAGTTCTGGCTGGGGTTGCAAGATGATTTCGATCTGGAGGAGGAAATGACCGCGAAACGCAAGGAACTGAACGAGATCCCACAGGCACAAGGCAAGGCGGCTTGATCGGTCGGTGCCCCGTAAGTTGAAGGTCCAGGAGCTGGCGGGGACGCTGCGGATCAGCGTGCGGGATGTGAAGAACATCCATGCGGCGAAGGAGGCGATGGAGAGCGTGGTTGGAAAAGGTGTCCCCGCTTGATGCCAGCCATAGGATGAATGCCCCCCCGAGATCCATGAACGGCATGACATGAAGCTTAGCGGATGGGATCTTTGCCCGCATGAAAGCCGCCCTCGCCACCGCCTACGGAGGTCCCGACGTGATCCGGATCGCCGAAGTGCCCACCCCTTCGCCGAAGAAGAACGAAGTGCTCATCCGTGTCCATGCCTCCGCGGTGAACGCGGCCGACTGGCGGCTTCGTCGCGCCAACCCCTGGTTCGTGCGGCTGGTCTTTGGGTTGTTCAAGCCACGTAGGTCGATCCTGGGCGTGGTCTTCGCTGGGGAAGTGGTAGGGACCGGCGCGGATGTGACCAAGTACAAGAAGGGCGACCGCCTCTTCGGCTGGACCAGCATCATGGGGCTGGGCGGCCATGCCCAGTTCATCGCGCTGCCGGAGAACGGTGCCTTCGCCCCGATGCCTTCGGAAATGAGCTTCACCGACGCGGCGGCGATCCCCTTCGGCTTCGGAACGGCGCGGCACTTCCTGAGCAAGGCGAACGTATCCAAGGGGCA
>Ga0138256_10007720_pt1 | contig 11328 bp, 11 predicted proteins | sample KNB2016incub_MG_FD_105486 | JGI IMG/M metagenome (GOLD analysis project Ga0138256, IMG submission 105486) | Active sludge microbial communities from wastewater in Klosterneuburg, Austria - KNB2014incub_MG | ecosystem: Engineered > WWTP > Activated sludge > Unclassified | place: Austria...
CCAGAACGCATGCACGTAGTAGGTCGCCCCGGAGGCGAGGAGACCGAGCAGCATCAGGGCCCGGAGCAGGAACAGGGGAGAGACCCCCACCGCCTGCATGGCGATCAGTTCGCTCTCGCTCGCGAGCCGCCCCAGCCCGAGAAGCACGGCCAGGAGGAAGGCCATGGGGATGGTGAGGGCGAGGAAGCTCGGGAGGATGTTGAAGATGAGCTTGCCGATCACCGTCCAGGTGGCGCTCTTGCCGACCAGGAGGTCGGAAATATCGGCCAGATGCGGAATGAGCAGGACGAAAGTGAAGAGGATCAGCCCGATCAGGAACGGGGAAGCGACCTCTCGCAGCACGTACCGATCGAGGATGGTCGGTCGCAGGATCAGCTTCGGCTTCATCGAAGCTGAAATCGTAGCAGGCGACTCCGACTCGGGCCCTATTAGAATCGGGGTCCATTGAGCCTCCAGGTAGTTCGCCGGATTCACTTCAGCGCCGGGCACCGCCTCGTCGGCCACGAGGGCGCTTGCGCGTATCTGCATGGGCACAACTACGTGGTGTTCATCCATGCCTCCGGCGACCTGGACTCGGTCGGCCGGGTGATCGACTTCGCGGTCCTCAAGGAGCGGGTCGGCGGATGGATCCACGAACACTGGGACCACGGCTTCATCGTGGCCACCCATGACGAGGATGCCCGCCGCGCGATCGCCGCGTTCACGAGCGGCGGCCTCAAGCAGAAGACCTTCGTCCTGGACCGGAATCCCACCGCCGAGAACATGGCCCATTTCCTGGCCACCGACGTGTCTCCGCGGGTCCTTCAAGGCACCGGGGTGAAGGTGGTGAAGATCGTCGTCCAGGAGACCGAAAACTGCTTCGCCGAATGCGTAGTCGAGTGAGCGGCCCGGTGAGGAAGACGCGGGCGCAGAAGGCCTACACGGTCAACGAGATCTTCTTCTCCCTGCAGGGCGAAGGAGCGAGGGCGGGCACCCCGAACATCTTCGTCCGCTTCTCCGGCTGCAACCTGCGCTGCGACGTGGAAGCGGGGAAGCTCTCGCCCGGCGGTTTCGCGTGCGACACCGAGTTCGAATCGGGCCATCGCATGACCGCGCCGCAGATCGTGGTCTCCGCGTTGAAACTGGCGCCGAAGGCCGGCGTCGGCGTGATCTTCACCGGCGGCGAGCCCGCGCTCCAACTGGACAAGGCGCTGGTCGACTCCCTGCGCAAGGCCGGGTTCGGGCCGCTCTGCATCGAGACCAACGGCACGATCGAGGTCGCGCCCCTGGGCCTGGATTGGATCTCCCTCAGCCCAAAGGTCGCGGAACACGCGTTGCGGGTGCCCGAGTGCTCCGAGATCCGCTACGTGCGCGGCTACGGGCAGGGCATTCCCCGGCCGCGCGCAAAGGCGGAGCGGAAGTTCATATCGCCCGCGTTTTCCGGGGAGTCGCTCGACCCCGACACCCTCCGCTGGTGCGTCGATCTGGTCAAGGCGAACCCCGAGTGGGCGCTCTCCGTGCAACAGCACAAGACCTGGGGAATTCGCTGATGCCCGACCGGCCCGCGAGCCGGAGCTGATGTCTGGCGGCGCGCGGCCGCGGCTACAATCAGGCCATGTCAGAGATTCATACGTTTCTCAAGGAAGCACGGCTGTTTCCGCCGCCGCCCGCGTTCTCCGATAAGGCGCACGTCAAGCACCTCGAAGAGTATCGGGAGATGTACGCGAGGAGCATCAACGACCCCGAAGGCTTCTGGGCCGAGCAGGCCGAGACTCTGACCTGGCAGGAGAAATGGCACACCGTCCTCGACTGGAAAGCGCCATTCGCCCAGTGGTTCGTCGGCGGCAAGATCAATCTCTCCGAGAACTGCCTCGATCGCCATGCCTCCACCTGGCGCAAGAACAAGGCCGCGATCATCTGGGAAGGCGAGCCCGGAGAGACCCGCGTGGTCACCTACGGCGAGCTGCTCCGCGAGGTCTGCAAGTTCTCGAACGTCCTCAAGTCGCTCGGCGTGGTCAAGGGCGATGTGGTCGGCATCTATCTGCCCATGATTCCGGAGGCCGCGGTGGCCATGCTCGCGTGCGCCCGCATCGGCGCCATCCACAGCGTGGTCTTCGGCGGTTTTTCCGCGGAGGCAGTGAGCGACCGCATGAACGACGCCGAGGCCAAGGTGATCGTCACCGCGGACGGCGCGTGCCGGCGGGGAAGCATCGTCCATCTCAAGGCCAACGTCGATGCCGCCTGCCATTCGATTCCGAGCGTCGAAAAGGTCGTGGTCGTGCGCCGCACCGGTGAGACCATAGAGATGAGGGGCGGCCGCGACATCTGGTATCACGAGGCGATGGCCCTGGCCTCGGCGACCTGCCCTCCCGAGCCCCTGGATTCGGAGCATCCTCTCTTCATCCTCTATACGTCGGGGACCACGGGCAAACCGAAGGGCGTCCAGCACTCGACCGCGGGCTATCTTCTCCAGGCCGCGATGACCTCGAAGTACGTGTTCGACCTCAAGGAGGAAGACACCTACTTCTGCACGGCCGACATCGGCTGGGTCACCGGCCACAGCTACGTGGTCTACGGCCTGCTCGCGAACGGCGCCACGTCGTTGATGTACGAGGGCGCGCCGAACTTCCCGAAGCCCGACCGGCTATGGGACATCATCGAACGTCACCGCGTGAGCATCTTCTATACCGCGCCGACCGCCATCCGGTCTTTTGTCCGCCAGGGCGACGACTGGCCGAACGCGCACGACATGAGTTCGCTGCGGCTCCTCGGCACGGTCGGCGAACCCATCAACCCCGAAGCCTGGATGTGGTACCACAAGGTGATTGGCGGCGAGCGCTGTCCGATCGTCGATACCTGGTGGCAGACCGAGACCGGCGCGATCATGATCACGCCGCTCCCGGGGGCCACGCCGACCAAGCCGGGATCCGGGACGCTCCCGTTCTTCGGCATCCTGCCGGAGGTCGTCGACAAGGAGGGAAACAAGGTGCCGCCCGGCCAGGGCGGCTTCCTGGTCATCCGGAAGCCATGGCCGTCCATGCTCCGGACCGTCTTCCGCGACCCGGACCGGTACGTCGAGCAGTACTGGAAGCGCTTCCCGGGGTCGTACTTCACCGGAGACGGCGCCCGCGAGGACGAAGACGGCTACTTCTGGATCATGGGCCGGGTCGACGACGTGGTGAACGTGGCCGGGCATCGCCTGGGGACCATGGAGGTCGAAAGCGCCCTGGTGTCTCATCACCGGGTCGCCGAGGCTGCCGTGGTGGCCCGACCGGACGAACTCAAGGGCCAGGCGCTCTGCGCGTTCGTCACTTTGAAGGCGGGTGCTGCGGGCGCGGACCAGTTCGCCATCGAGGCCATGAAGGAGGAGTTGAAGGCTCACGTCGCCCGGGAAATCGGACCGATCGCGAAACCCGACGACATCCGGTTCACCGACGCGCTTCCGAAGACCCGGAGCGGGAAGATCATGCGGCGCCTGCTCCGAGACATCGCAGCCGGGTCCCAGACCATGGGTGACACGACGACCCTCGAGGACTTCTCGGTACTGGCCAAGCTGCGCGAGGACGAGGAATAGCCGAACCAAAGCAGGGCGCCAAACCGAAGCCCCGCAGGCTTTCCCCTCTAAGCAACGATCTTCAAGCGCCTTACCAACCTCTTTGAGCGACTATCTTATCGGGCACATCGACAGGAATAGTGATTCCGATGTGTCCGATAAGATATGTTATGTAAACTATTATGGGTATCGGGGGTAGGGTGGGGGCGTCGGAGCGGCTGGCGGTCAGGGCTCTCTCGTTCCACAGCCGGTACGGGTGCCAAAACAGCGGCGTCTGCTGTTCCTCTGGCTGGGAACTCGCAGTCGAGGAGAACGTTGAGGTTCGCCTGACCTCCTTGCTCGCGCTCCGTCCCCGAGACCTACCAAACGGGCCCGACGGTTTCCGTCCCATGGAGGATCCTCCAGCCGGCTGCAGGTCCGCCCTGAGGGCGGTCGGCTCCACCGGCGTCTGCTGGTTCAGGGACGAGCCCGGACGGACCTGCGCCATCCACCGTGACCACGGAGCGGCCGTCTTGCCCTCGGCCTGCCGCCAGTTTCCGAGAGTCTGCGTCCTCGAACCCGACGGCGTCTCGGTAAGCCTGTCGCACTACTGCCCGACCGCCGCCGGTTTGCTCTTCGGTGAGGTGGCGGATTTCGGACTGGTCGCGGCGCCCCCGGCGTTCCCAGCCGACTGGCCGTTCGAAGGACTCGACGCCCGGGGCGCCCATCCCCCACTCCTTCGCCCGGGAGTCCTGCTGGGCTTCGACGGACTTCGAGCCTTCGAGGAGTCGGCGGTCGCTGTCCTCTCCCGGGAGTCCCTGTGGCCAGCCCTGTCCACCATCGAGTCGGCGGTCGAGCGGATTCGGGCCTGGGGGGTGGCCGCCGGACCGCTTCCCGAACTCGTGTCCCAGTCATTCGCCGTCAGTGGAAGGGACCCGGGCGCCGAGCCCCGGGTCAGCGACCCTCGTCCAGTTCTCCTCGGGGCCCTGACCGAAGGGACACGACCGGCCGAAGTCCTGCCCGCCTTTCAACCGGGCGTTCCAGCTGTTTCGGGTCTGGCCGAGGTCGCCCTGCGGAAGTACCTGGCGGCCAGACTGATCGCGGCCTGGATCATGTTCCAGGGCGATGATCTGCGCAGCGTGGCCAGATATCTCCGTCTCTGCCTCGACACCGTGTTCCTCTTCGAGTCCGCGCGCGCGGCCGGCGAATCCGAGGCCGCGCGGTGGAAAGAGTCCATCCGAAACGCGGATCTGTGGATCGTCCACTACTGCGACCCGGACCTCCTCGCTCGGAACCTGAGGTAGGGTTCCACGAAATGCCCCCGGCCTCGACCGTCCTCGGCGCCCTTCCGGTCGACCGGTTCCTCGCAAACCACTGGCAGAAAGAGCCACTGGTCGTCCGGGGCGCCTTCCCGAACTTCAAGGACCCGCTCAGCCCGGACGAGCTTGCGGGCCTTGCCTGCGAGCCGGACGTCGAATCGCGCCTCGTGAGGGAGCGCGGAGGCCGGAAGCGGTGGCAGGTCACCCGCGGACCCCAGGATCCGAGGGTCCTGCGAAAGCTCGGACGCTCGCACTGGACGCTGCTCGTGGAATCCATGGACCGCCATTCGCGCGAGGTCGCCGCGCTGGCTGCGGCCTTCTCGTTCATTCCGAGATGGCGAATGGACGATGTGATGGTGAGCCTCGCGCCTCTTCACGGAACGGTCGACGCCCACATCGACAGCTACGATGTCTTCCTGATCCAGGGCCAGGGCCGGCGACGATGGGAGGTCGACCGGCGGTCCACCCCCGACTACAAGCCCGGCCTCGATCTCCGCATCCTGAAACGGTTCCGAGCCGAGGACTCCTGGGTGCTCGAGCCTGGCGACATGCTCTACGTCCCGCCGGGAGTTGGACATCGAGGCGTCACCGTGCTCGGCGGCGCGGAAGTGGCCCTCACCTATTCGGTTGGGTTCCGCGCGCCTTCGTCCGCCGATCTGCTGTCCACCCTGTTGTCGCGAGCGCTCGCGAGCGAGACGCCGCGCCTCTTCTCCGACGCGGGCAGGAAGGCGAGCAGGGACGCGGGAGAGATCTCCAGCGTGGACCGCTCGGCCCTTCGGGAATTCCTCATCTCGGATCTCGAATCGTCGAACCCGGATGCCTGGGCGTTGGCCATGGGCGAGGCCGTGACCTCCGGAGGAAGCACCGGGGTCCCGGCCGCGAAGACCACGCGGCGATCCGCGGGAAGGAGACTCGCGGGCGGCGCGACGGTTTCCGTGATCCCGGGCGCGCGAATGGCATGGACCAGGCTGTCGCGTGGCCGGGCCGCGCTCTTCGTCAATGGCGAGAGCCGCGTCCTCCCCCGCCCTCAGGCTTTCGCCGCAGCGTTCCTTTGCGGGACTCCTTCCCGCGCGGCGGCGCGGCGGGTCGCGGCCCAGGAGCCGCTCCTGTCGCTTTTCGCGGACCTGTTTCGAGCGGGTGTGATCGACTGGAACGACTGAGGGTTCCAAAAACCTCGGGCCGCGGGCTCGAGACCACCAGTCGCCTGCCGGTGACAGGATGGGCCATCTCGATGCGCTCCGCGTGGAGCATCAGCCGATCCGCGGGCGGCCCGCCGTATCGCGCGTCGCCGAGAATGGGAGCCCCGAGCGAAGCCAGGTGAACGCGGATCTGATGCTTGCGGCCGGTCACGGGCTTCGCCTCCAGCAGAAGGCGATCGGTCCGGCGATCCAGGACGCGCAGGCGGGTCTCCGACGGGATGCCGCCGCGATCGACGCGAACCAGACCGCGGTCCGACACGAGGATGGGGGTATCGATGGTCATCTCCGAAGGCCAGTCGACGGGGGGCCGGACGACCAGCGCGACGTAGGTCTTGTCGACCTCCCTTTCCGCGAAGGCTCGCGCCAGCGCGGCGTTGGCTTCCGGGACCTTGGCGAACAGCACGACCCCGGAGGTGCCCGCGTCCAGGCGATGATGCACGAACGCCGGACCCCCGGTGTGCTGCTCCACGAGACCAACCAGACTGGGCCGGTCCGCATCCATGTTCCCGTGGGTCGGAAGGCCCGCCGGTTTGTCGACCGCGATGACCGCGTCGTCCTCGTAGAGCACCCGGAGCGCAGGCGCCGGTTCGATCGCGGGCAGCCAGTCGAAATGCCGCACGAACACGGACGGGCCGCGCCTCGGTATGACGCCCGGGTCGCGCGCGATGCGGCCGCCCACGGACACCACACCCCCGACGATCGCCTTGCGCGCCAGTGCGCGCGGCACCTTTCGCCCCAGGGCCCGCGAGAGTTCGGTTGCCAGCCAGCGATCGAGCGGGACCATCGCGTCCTCGCGGACCACGATGGAGAGAGGTTTCATTCCGCCGGTCGCGACGCCCGATCCCGTTCACGCAGGCGCGTGCCGATCCAGAGAGTCCGATGGAATGCCGTCCCGAACGTTCCGGCGGCGATCACCGCCAGCACCCCCATGACCACCGTGCCCGGGGTCAGGTTGAAGGTAAGAGTGATCGGGCCGTCGAAGAAGACCGCGAGCACCAGCAGGGCGATCCGCTCCGCTCGTTGCATCAGGCCTTCCTTGCACAAGACTCCCTGCGACTCGCCGCGGGCCCGGGCATAGCTCACCAGGAGCGAACCGGTGATCGCGGCGGCCGCGAGCAGGGGTCCCCAATGGCGGTCTCGCAGGAAGAAGACCAGGCCCAGGAAGGCGAACACTTCCACGAATCGATCCAGGGTCGAGTCGATGAAGGCGCCGTAGGACGAGGCGAGCTTCATCGAGCGGGCCATGCGTCCGTCCATGACGTCGCAGATGCCGCCGAGCAGGACCACCACGCCACCCCATCCCAGGCGGCCGAAGGCGAAGAGCACTCCGGCCACCGCTCCCAGGCACAGACCCAGCCAGTTGAAGAAGTCGGGGGTGAGCCGGAGGGCCACGCTCGCGCGCTCGATCGGCCCGATGGCCCACATGAACCAATGGACGAGGAAGTTCCCAAGCCCCATGAGGAACTGGGTGCCCTTGGCGGTCGCGTCCTTATCCTGCCTGCGACCGACCGCGGCATAGACGAACATCGACACGATGGCGATGGCGAGGACGATGAGCGCGTTGCGAAGACTTGGATGCATGGGGTTCGGAGCGAAGTTACACCGGTCGTCCCTTGCCGCGCTGCCGGGCCAGGAACTTGAAGATCTTCGGCCAGAGGAGGATGAGCGGGAAGCGACGCTCCAGCGGGGTCAAAACGATGGTTTCGCCCGAGTGCCGCTCCGCTTTCCTGATGATGTAGTCGAGCCAGCCGTCGAACGTGACCGCGTGCTTCGGCCAACGCGCGGTGGCTCGCACCCGCGACCACTCGAGGTACAAGCGCCGCCGCAGGATCTGGCCGCGCGGAGGCGGTCCGGGCAGCGAGAAGGCCCCGTCCTCGGTGGCCCGAAGCCGGCCCGAAGCCACCAGGTCTTTGAGCACACCCTCGAACGCCGGCACCAGCCGGCCCGCCTGAGCGTCGAAAAGCGCATCCGCCCGCCCGCCGGTCTCGGGGCGAACCTCGAAGCGGAACGATGTCCGGAACAACTGCCGGACATACTCCGAAGCGCTGAATCGAGCGGGCAGGTCCGGCGCCACCCAGTCGAGAGTCACGCGACGCGCGGAGTCGATCGCGTCTTCCACCTGGCGAGCGGCCTCAGGACTCCCGACCCAGACCACATGCACATCCTGAAACAGCCGACCCGCGACGAACTGATCCCGGCGAGCAGCCGAGGTGGCCCGCTGAAAGGCGGCGAGGGAAAGAACCGACGCCTTGACCAGTCCCGCGCCGTGGACCAGCCGGATCTGGGTGGGAGGCAGGAGCCCGTCGAGAAGACCCAGCAGAACGGGACTCCGGTGAAGGTACCCCGCCCTGCTCATCGCCCGGTAGAAGGCTCCCGGCCGTTCGCAGACCAGCATCAGGTCGTACGCACTCGCGGCGGTGGTGGCCACTCCCGAGCTTCGCGACCCGAAGAAGATGGCGGCATCGAGCGAACCCGCGGCCGCCGCGGCTATGGCGTCCAGCAGATCGAGCCCCTCCCTGTCCAGGACGAGTTCGGCGTGCTCCCGCGGGCTCAGTTCGCGGCCTCCGCTCGCATCTTCGCGAGCTCCTGGATCAGGATGTTCCGTCGTTCCTCGACGAAGGCGGGCAGGTCGTCCGGGTTCTCCGGAGACATCACCGGCCCGAGGGCCTTCATCCGGCATCGCACGGTTCCGAGGGCGAAGAGGGTGTCCCCCAGCGTCCTCAGTCTCCAGAGACCGTCGTTCACGATGGTCCAGACCGGCAGCGGCTTCTCCTGCAGGATCGCGATCAGGCCCGCGGGTCGGAAGGGAAGAATCTCGCCGTCTCGGGATCGATGGCCCTCGGGATAGACCAGCACCGCGTGCTCGATGCCCTCCCGCGCGGCTCTCCGCAGGGCCAGGACCGCTCCCGCCCGCTCGCGCTTGGGGTCCACCGGAATGCAGTCGATGAACCGGATCGCCTGCGACACCGTGGGAATGCCGTTCGCGTACTTGGCTCTCACCACGAATCGCGGAAGCCGCTGCTTTAGGATGTTTATGAGCGGCGGGATGTCCAGGAGCGATTGGTGGTTCATGATCACCACGCTCGGCTGGTTGCAGTCGATTTCGCCTTCGTACTCGAAGCGCGCCCCGCCCGCGCGCATGAAGAAGGTCAGGGAGCGCGCCAGCCAGCTCACCCAGTCGGCGCCGATCCTCTTCGCCTGGGAAGGCCTCAGAGTGATCCAGGGAACGATGACGAGGTACAGGGTGATCGGCGCGACAAGGCCCAGCAGGAGTATGCACAGCGACATGGCCACCAGGCTCCGAACCGCGCGGAGGAAGCGCATCAGGGCACCAGCACGCGGAGGGCCTGCGGCAGGGTCTCGATGGCGAGGGACGCGCCTCTGGCCTGCCGCCACTCTCCATCCGTCTCGAACGAGGGGGGTGCCGCGAACTCGAACACCGCCTTTCGAGCTCGGACGGTGGCGATTCCGGGAAGACCGTTGTGGCGGCCCTGGATCAGGGCGCTCATCGCCTTCAGGCGAGCGAAGAAGCCGAGATCGCCAAAGGTCACGATGTCGACCTCGCCGTCGTCGAGCGACGCGTCCGGCGCGACCGCGAAGCCTCCGCCGAACTTCCTGGCGTTGGCCACGATCACCATCATGTGGGTGCCGGAGGGGCCGGGACGACCGTCGAGCACGCTCTTGAGGGCGAAGCCCGGATAGGCCTTCATCTCGAGCAGGGCGCAGTAGAGATAGAGCAGCTCTCCCCGAAGCCAGCGGACCCGGAAGGACCGCTCGAGGACGGCCATGTCGAACCCGAAGCCCGCCACGTTGAGGAAGTGCCGGTCTTCGACCTTGCCCACGTCGATCGCGCGGGTCTCACCCGCGGCGATGATGTCCGCGCAACGGACCAGGTCGTTCTGGGGGATGTCGAGACTGCGGGCCAGATCGCAGCCCGTCCCCCCTGGGACGAGGCCAAGGGAAACCGGCTTGCCCGACTGCATGATCGCGTGGCCGATATTGGACGTCGTTCCATCGCCTCCAACCGCGACGATGCGATCGAAGCCATCCGCGATGGCGGAGGCGGCGAGCCGTTCCTCGTCCCCCGCCCGCGTGGTCAGGCCGAACTCAGCCCCCTGCGCGCGAAAGACCGCGCGGATCTGCGGCTCGATCTTCCGGCCCCGGCCCTTGCCGGAGTGCGGATTCAGAATGACGAAGGTTCGGGACATGGGGACCGGTGCAGCCTTTCGATGTCCCGCGTCGCCGTGGGCCGATGGAAGGAGCTAGAGCGTCTTCAGCGGATCGAAGGTCTGTCGCCCGTTCCGCATCCACAACTCCCGGAACGGAGTGGGATAGACGTCTTCAATGCTGAGCGCCTTGTTGAACTCGTGATCGTGCAGGACGATCGAGCCCTTCTCGTCCTCGTGCTCGCTCTGTTCGCCTTCCATCACGATGCTCGCGAGATACTTCCCGGAATCGTCGGCCATGAAGGACTGATAGAGGTGATTCACCGGCGCGAAGGCGTGGGCGGCCACGGTCAGGTCGGCGATCGGCGCTCCGGCCAGGTCCTTGACCCGCGCCACTCCGACGTTCGGAGTCGAACGGTCGAACTCGATCTTGATGTCTTCCATGAAGTGCGGCAGGTGCCAGCGCTCGATGGCGTGGTCACGCGCGGCCTTGGTGGTGGTCGCCACCAGGTACGGATACATCGCGGACTTGGGCAGGCGCTCGCCCGGCTTGACCAGAGGCGAGATGATGACGGCCATCACGACCTCGCCGTACTCGCCCACCGAGCTTTCGTTGAAGTCGAACGCGGTCATCGCGAAGATGCTGGTGCCGTGGTGAACCTCCACCGGCTCCAGGTGGTCGGGCAGGATCTCCCGCGCGTTCTCGGTTGGAAACTCGAAGAACGCGCTCATCGCATCCCGATACCCGTAGATGGTTACTGGCATACACCCTCTTCGCGCAGGACGGACGCGATCACTCGGACGGCGGTTTCAAGATCCGCCTCGGTGTGCGCGGCCGAGACGGAGATGCGGAGGCGCGACTTGTGCTTCGGCACCGCCGGGTAGGTGACGGGCTGGAGGAACAGGCCGCGGTCCTGGATCTTTTCCGCCACCGCGAAGACGCGGGCGTCGTTGTTGACCATGACCGGCATGACCTGGGAGTTGGACTTGCCGATGTCGATCCCCTCCTCGGCGAACCGCCGTCGGAGGAAGGCGACGTTCGACCACAGCTTCTGCCGCAGCTCCGGCTCCTTCTGCACGATCTTGATCCCGGCGAGGAGGCCCACGACCAGGACAGGCGAGAGGTTGCAGGA
>Ga0138256_10007722_pt1 | contig 11327 bp, 11 predicted proteins | sample KNB2016incub_MG_FD_105486 | JGI IMG/M metagenome (GOLD analysis project Ga0138256, IMG submission 105486) | Active sludge microbial communities from wastewater in Klosterneuburg, Austria - KNB2014incub_MG | ecosystem: Engineered > WWTP > Activated sludge > Unclassified | place: Austria...
GCTGAGCATGTCCCGAGCTGTGTGCTCGCCGCGGTGTAACGTGCGTTGGAGCAGACGAGGGCTTTTCGGGAGCGGCCTCCGGCCGCATTCTATATGACGCCCTCGCTGCTCAACTTCAGCGTTGGGCAGCCGAAGAGATTGTCGCGATGGGCGATGCACATCCAACATGATCAAGCAGGAACTCTTTCACCACGTCGTCAGCGATCTGCGCGTATCCATCGGAGTCGCGCACGAGTACGCCACTCTCAGGGCGGCGGGTCTTCTTCGGCTGCTCCTTTTGTACGACATGCCGTTGGTGACGCAAGTCAATCGCGAGTTTCGCATTCCTATACTCTTCCGCATCGGGATGCATCGTGACTCGCCAGGGGCGATGGTCGGGCGTGGCACGTCGGGCGCTTGGTCGGTGGTCGATGCGTTCGAACCTGACGCGGCTTATCCAGGAGTAGTCCCGGAAGAGGTCAAGCTAGACAAGTTCCTAAAGCTCGTGGTTATGGTGACACATGGACATGATCAGAATGTTCATGACCTGATTCGTCACATTGCGTACGTCAACGGCGTTATCCACGCAGGTTCACCGACGGATGACCGCGACAAGGCGCTCGCGAGCACTCGTAGTTTCATGCGGGAGGGAGCGAAACCGGGGGGAGGCCGAACGCTCGCAGCCATCGGAAGAGTTGTGCTGCGCGCCATTGAGCCGCTTCATGCCGCGGTTCTTTCGAAGTACGCGCGTCCGCACGGGGAGCACCGTCGACGCTCGGTACCACCATCCACTTAGTGGACGAATGGCGCGAACCGTGCCCAGCGGCCTGCGATGTCGGGATGGGCGCTCGCCGCCGAACATGCGCTGCAGCAGACCGCCGAGCTATTGTGTGCTCGCTCCGCTCGCACTATTTCCCTCGGCCGCAGCTTCTGTGAAGCGGCGTCCGGAGTCAAGCCTCAGATCGACGTGATCTGACGCGAAGTATAGTCGTGGCGGCCGTGACGAGGCGAGATGCTGCTCAGGCTTCTGTCCGCGCTCCGTGGTCGCGAGCGAACTCGCGGGCGCAGGTTGGGGTGCGATGGGAAGACGGGAGGTACCGCACTGAGCTTCGGTCTCACCAGCGGCCATCAGCTGCATCGTACTCTCCCGCTCCCGGTCAGTCATCTCCCTTCGTCACTCGGCGTCTGCAGACACGTGACGCGCGTTAGGCTGCCTCCGCCAACGGCACCGCATGGAACGGGGCGTCGTCGCGCCACATCGCATACAGGATCCCGGCCACGCGACGGGCCAGCGCAACCGCGGCGATGCGTTTGCCCCGCCGGGCCGCGATACGCAGCCCCCACGCGCGCAGTCCCTGTAGGTCGGCGTTGGGCGCGCGGAGAATGCGCCACCCCGTTTCCACCAGCAACCAGCGGAGCCGCACGTCGCCCCGTTTCGTGATGCGGCCCCGCACCCGCCGATCGCCGGAGCTGTGCTCGCTCGGCACCAGGCCTAGGTACCCCTGCACCTGATGCGCGTTCGAGATCCGGGCGACGTCGTCCAGCGCGGCGACGAATGCCAAGGCCGTGATGGGACCGATCGAGGGCATCGTGCGAAGGCGTGTCACTACCGGGTCGGTGGCCGCGATCGCGGTGAGCGTGGCATCGACTGCGGCCAGCTGTTCTCCCAAGGGTGCCCACACGGCGACCAGCGGCGCCAGTTCCTCGCGTACGTGCGGGGGCAGCGGGAGCGCCGCCAGCTTGGTGAGGGTGTGAATGGCCTCGCCGCTGGCCATGCTGAGCCCCTCCCGCCGCACGAAGGCCTTGATCACGGCGATGTAACGCGTCCGCGTGCGTACCCGGGCGTCCCGGACCGTCAGCTGCGCCCGGAGGTGCCGCCGCGCGTCCGACGCGCGGTGGATCTCCCGATACGCGCCGAGACGGAGCGCCTCGCACAACGCCCGGGCGTCGCGCTTGTCCGTCTTCACGCGCTTGGACCGTGACGCATACATCGGGGCGAAGCCCGGATCGGCCACGACCACCTCGTGTCCCAGCGTTTCCAGGTGCCGCACGACCCACTCGCTCTCGGTCGACGCCTCCACCAGGATCCGCGCCCGCGGACGGTCCCCGAGGGTGCGGGTGAACTGGTCGCGGGACGTCACGATGCGACATTCGATCAGTACGCCGTCCGACGTGATGGTGCGGAGCTGGCTCTCGCGCTTGTGGAGATCAATCGCTATCGTATCCATGCGACTCGCACCCCGGCTGAGTCGCTGTTGCCTGCGGCTCGACCGCGTATTCCCCTGTGGGGCTCTACACTGCCACCACGTGGCCGGGGTGGCCAGCCGCTTCATACCAACGGAACTCGAGCGTTGGGCAGCCGTTCCGATGATTCCGATCCTATTATCGCTGCCTGTCGGTGGCAACATCCGAGCGGCTTGAGTGGGCAATTGATGCGGTGAGACGACACGAACTGTTTATGGCGTGTCCGCTCTCGTATGAGGATGGGCGAGGGCTAGCGAAGCCGCGTACGACTTCGCACCGTGCTCGTCCATGACACGATCGGGCAGGCGCCGCGTCGCCGCTTGAGGGCGAGATCACCGGCGCCATCGTTCGCGGCGTTTCCTACACCGCCACCGCGCCGCGCCTGCTTCGGAGCGCGGCGGCATTGGCGCCCAACGTCCCCGGCTCTGGCGACAACGACCGACATCCGTGAACCTTGCCCGCGCCGCGTTCCGTATACTCCGATGGGCAGGCGTCCCGCCGGAAGCACCGCTGCGGTCATCCAGGCAACAGCGCGCGGGGCGATCGGATGCGCCTCGTCCGGACAGCGCGGCCGGACTTGCGTCGATCTACGCAGCCGCAGCAGGCGAGGTCAAGGAGATGACTCCGTGAACCGCGATCGACGCACCGGCGCCCTGTCAGTCTCCCGACGACTTTTGCGCAGGACATCCCGAATGCGGGCTGCGACGAGTCCGCGAGGACGGCAATGACCATACAGCACATCGGCGGGTGCATCGGCTGCCGCGAGTGTGTCCTGTCCTGTCCGTGCGACGTGATTCGCATGGACGAGGCGGTGAACAAGGCAGTGATCGCCTATCCCGCCGACTGCCAGATCTGCCACCTGTGTCGGATGTACTGCCCGGTCGACGCCATTACCCTCTCACCGGAAAAGACGATTCCGGTCGTCGTATCGTGGGGGTAACCGTGAAACCGGATCTCAAGAAGCTCATCGCCATCGCGGCGCTCGTCGTCTTCGTGGCCCTGCCGATCCTGTTCTACGCACTGGGAGATTTTCCGCGACGCTCCGTCCTGAAGGAGGCGATCTCGCTTCTCACGCTCGTGGCGCTTTCGCTGATGTTGGGGCAGTTCTTCCTGGCGCGCTCCAACATGGGCGTCATCGAACTCTACAACCTGCGGCGCATCCGGACGGTCCATGCAGTCATTGCGTACTTCGCCGTGTCGTGGCTCCTCCTGCATCCGTTCCTCGTCGTGGTCCCTCGATTCTTCGAGGCGGGCATCGAACCGTGGGATGCCATGACGATGATGCTGACGACATACTCCAGCACGGGAATCGCCCTGGGCCTGGCTGCCTGGGTCCTGCTGCTTGTCTTGACGGTGACCGCGATCTTTCGCATTCGGCTGATCAAGGCCCTGCACACCAAGTACCCGCGCTGGCGACATTTCCACGGGATGTTGAGCATCGCATTGACCACATTCGCGCTCCTGCACGCGATCTCGCTCGGGCGCCACACTGACACGCCGATGGCCACCATGCTGATCGTCGTGTCGGTGGTTGGGGTGGCGATGCTGCTCCGGATGTATTTCCCGCAGCGAGCTGGGGCACCCGAGCCGCCCTCGGCACCGAACGTGCGGGAGCAGGCTCGATGAGCAAGTCAGACGAATTGACGCGCCGCGAGTTCCTGGCCTACGGCGGCGGCGCTGCCGGGATGCTGGCGCTGGCCGCGGTCTACTCACGAAACGTGACGAGGATCGACACCGACGCGATCTCGAGCAGCACGCACCAGTGCGACGTCCTGGTGATCGGCGGTGGAATGGCCGGACTCTTCGCCGCGGTCAAGGCTCACGATGCCGGCGCCAGCGTGATGATGGTCTCCAAGGGACGGCTTGGCTCCTCCGGGCTCACGCCGTTCGCGAAGGGCTTCTTCGTCTTCGATCCAGCAACGGAGACGATGACGCTCGATGAGTACACTGACACCGTTTCGCGCTCGGCCCTTGGCACCAACAACCCGGTCTACACCAGGCAAACAGCGGAGCACTCGCTGGCCCGCGCCGCGGAGCTGAGGGAATGGGGGTTCTTCGACAGCAATCTCTACAACAAGGCGTTCAGGAGACCCGTCGATGCGCGCAGCATTCCCGTCATCGAGCGGGTCGTGATCACGCATCTGTTCAAGGAGGGCCGTCGGGTCGCTGGCGCAGCGGGCTTTCGACTGGACGCCGAGGCAACGGTCACCTTCCGTGCAAAGAGCGTGATCCTGTGTACTGGCGCCGGCGCCTTCAAGCCTAACGGGTTTCCGGTGTGCGACCTCACGCACGATGGAACCATCATGGCCTACAACATCGGGGCCAAGGTGACGGGCAAGGAGTGGAATGACGGGCACATTGGTCGGGCGAAGAACCCTGCTGCCACCTACGATGGCTGGGGCGACATGTTCGACCAGCGGCCATCGACCGAGGGTGTCGGCGTACGCCACGACCTGGGCGTCGAGGTGAACTACCTCGCGTACATGCAGGGTTCTCCGATCGAAATGGGTCCGGCATCGAGCATCGACGGCGGGCCATTCAGACCGGCGGAGTTCGCCGATGTACAGCGCCCTTCGGAGGCTCCGGCGGGACGCGAGCGTCCGCAGAGTGGCGGTGGTCCGGGCGCGGGTGGAGGGCCACCCGCACGGAAAGGCGACGCGAAAGGTGGCGGCGGTCCGGGCCTCGGCGGAGGGGCGCCCGGCATGGGAGGCGACGCAATGGGAGGCGCCTCCGCCGGGATGGCGATCCACAAATCCGAAGGCCTGGTACCGATCAACGACCAGTGCGAATCCAACGTGCCTGGGTTGTTTGCGGCGGGCGATGCGTTGGGATCGTACATGTGCGGAGCGATCTACACGCAGGTCGGTTCGTCGCTCGCGGGTTCGGCGGTTCAGGGCGCCGTTGCCGGCGAGGCGGCTGCAAGGTACTCGCAGGGCGTCGAGCTTCAGGCAGTTCCCGAGGATGTGCTGACGTCGATAGAGGGGGAGATCCTGGCTCCGCTGAGAAGGGAGGCCGGATATGGACCGGCGTGGGTGACGCAGACGCTGCAAGGCATCATGATCCCCAACTTCGTGCTCTACATCAAGAAGGAGAGCATGTTGAGGGCGGCGCTCGCGTACATCGAAGAACTGCGCGACCACCACATGCCGATGCTTCGCGCTGCCGATATGCATGAGCTGCGCTTGGCGCATGAGACCGCCAACATGATCGTCAGCGCCGAGATGAAGCTCAAGGCGTCGATCATGCGCACGGAAAGCCGGTGCAGCCACTATCGATTGGACTACCCGCAGATGGATGACGAGAACTGGCGAGCCTGGATCAACATCGACAAGGACGAGCAAGGGCAGATGCGCCTGGAGAAGCAGGCCTTCGACGCATGGCCTGCCGCGTGAAGTTCTACGGTTGTCCAGACACGTAGTCGCCGAGACCCGAGTACTTCTGCATCCACGCACATGGCTGCAAGTGCCGCATGTTGCGGCGATGGCCGGCCTGAACCGTTCAAGGGGTCGCTGCGACGCCAGTGGCCGCGACAGCCCACCGGGATGCATCGAAACTCCTTCATCGCGACATCGACCGGCAGTCAAGCTTCGATTGCCGGCGCGTGCATACATTCGCACACCCCTGCTGCAGTGGCTTTCGTTGTCATGGTCCGGTCCGACGCGTATCATCCAGGAACCATAGGAACCAACAGAGGGAGTCCGTATGCCTGACGAACCGAAAGGATGCGCCCGCGTCACCGGGGCCATCCTGGGCGCACCGCCGCCCCAAACCGCCGAACGCAACTCGTTCAGCCACAGCCCCATGGAGGAGCCGATGACCGCGCGCGTCGGACGACCAGCCCCAGACTTCAACGCTCCCGCCTACTTCAGAGGGACGTTCAAGAACGTTCAACTCTCCGATCACGTCGGCAAGTGGATCCTCCTGTGCTTCTACCCGGGGGACTTCACCTTCGTTTGAGCGACCGAATTGTCGGCGGTCGCCGACATGTACAAGGAACTCCAGCAACTCGGCGTCGAAGTCCTCTCGGTCAGTGTCGACAGTCACTTCGTCCACAAGATGTGGAATGACCACGAACTGGTCCGGATGGTCGACGGCGGCATCCCCTTCCACATGCTGTCCGACCAGGCCGGAAACATTGGTCGCGCCTACGGCGTGTGGGACGAAAGTCAGGGCATCGAACTACGAGGCCGCTTCATCATCGATCCCGATGGCGTGATCCAGGCGATGGAAGTCCTGACTCCGCCCGTCGGTCGTCGCATCGCCGAGACCATCCGTCAACTTCAGGCCTTCCAGGTTGTCCGCGACAGCAAGGGCGCCGAGGCTACCCCCGCCGGCTGGATGCCCGGCGATCCGGTGCTCAGGCCCGGCCCCGACCTCGTCGGTAACGTCTGGAAGGTCTGGAAGCCCAAGAAGTAGCGTCGAGTCCTCGGCCTCACCACGGCCGAACAGCGACACCAGCTCAGGACGCGAGGTGCGGGACCGATTGGATCCCGCACCTCGCGGTGTCGGAGCCACAGAATTCCTCGCCTCCATCGGCCCGCCCGCGCTGGAAGCGCGGCGGGGCTGCCGCGGAATCGGGGTTTCATCCCCTCACACCGGGAGTAGCGCTCTACCGCAACGGGTCAACCGCATGGCATTCTCGGGAAAGCGCGGGTGGTCAGGTCATTGGCCAACCCGACGGGCCTGATAGATGGGGCATTCGCCGCAATCGCGGCCAACGTTCTGCGGCGCCTGGCGCCAGGACAAACCAGCGCGTGCTGGTGCCGTGGAGGCCCTCACGCAATTGCGTCAGGGCCAGTCGGACGGTGCGCAAGTAGTTCTCACGAGCAAGTGACGGCGGACCGTGAGTCGCGGTCGTCAGTGCGCTGAACACCTGTCGCGCACGATAGGGGCCCCCCTGGCCGCCCGATTCCCTCTTGGTCCCGACAACAAGGAGACAAGCAATGACACTCAACGGAAAGGTGGCGCTGGTAACCGGATCGGGCCAAGGCATTGGTCGCGGCATCGCACTCCGCCTTGCGAGGGAGGGTGCCGATGTCGCGATCGTCGATATCCACGTCGAGAAGATGGCATCCGTAGCCGCCGAAATCACGGCGCTCGGCCGCAACGCGACGACGTTCAAGGCCGATGTCAGCAATCGCGATGCGGTGTATGCCGCCATCGATCATGCCGAGAAGGCGCTTGGCGGGTTCCATGTCATGGTCAACAATGCCGGCATCGCGCAGGTCAATCCCATTGCCGAGGTGACGCCTGAGGAGGTCACGACGATTCTCAGGATCAATATCGAGGGAGTGTTATGGGGTATTCAGGCGGCGGCAGCCAAGTTCAAGGCGCTCGGCCACAAGGGCAAGATCATCAATGCCTCGTCCGTGGCCGGGCATGACGGCTTTGCCATGCTTGGCGTCTATTCGGCCACCAAGTTCGCGATACGAGGGCTGACGCAGGCCGCGGCCAAGGAATATGCCAGCGATGGCATCACCGTGAACGCGTACTGCCCTGGCATTGTCGGCACCGACATGTGGGTGACAATCGATGAGCGCTTTTCCAAGCTGACCGGCGCACCAGTCGGCGCGACCTACAAGAAGTATGTCGAGGGAATCGCACTGGGACGGGCGGAGACGGCTGACGATGTTGCTGCGCTGGTTGCCTACCTCGCCGGTCCCGATTCGGATTACGTCACCGGACAGGCCATCATCATTGACGGTGGACTCGTCTATCGCTGACCCTGCGAACGACGCCGTGGCGCGTCCCGACTGGTTCGGGAAACGAACGGGCCCGTGTCGTCCTGGGGTGTTCCCTGCTCGCCGGCGCTCGCCGTGGCGCTACTTGCAGATGACGGAGAGTGCAGCCCTGAGAGATGCATCGTCGCCGACTCGCTCGACAATCAGGTACGGAAGATGGCAGGCAACCAGCAGCCCGAATGCAGGGTGCCTGGCGGCGTTTCTCGCGACGCCGGCTCGGGAATACTCCGACAGACACACGGGCGATATCGTCGTACAATGTCCATATCGGCGGCGAATGACGCCGGCCCGGCGTGTTCTGCGCCACGTCGCGCGACGGATTCCGCCGCTACATCGAGGGTCATTCCATGCATACGACACTACGCTTCGCCATCGCGCTCGCGGGGATTGCGATCACGGGCGCCTGCTCGCGCGAGGCGGCCAACCGCCCCGCCGATTCCTCGGCGCCAGACACGATTTCGTCGGCCGCAGTAGCGCCCGCTGAACTGGCCGTGTTCGCCACGCTTCCCGCCGAGATGGTGGCCGACGAGCATCCGGTGACCGACAGCAAGGTCGCGCTCGGACGTCGGCTCTACTACGAAACGGTGCTCTCCCAGGGGCACGACCTTTCATGCAACACCTGTCACCCCCTGAACGGATGGGGGGCGGATGGGCGCCCGGTCTCTTTCGGCCATGAAGGGAAGGCCGGAAACCGCAACGCGCCCACCGTCTACAATGCAGCGGGCCACCTCGCGCAATTCTGGGACGGGCGGGCCGCGGATGTCGAGACGCAGGCCAAGGGACCGATCCTCAATCCGATCGAGATGGGGATGCTCGATTCGGCCGCCGTGCTCGAGCACCTGAGGAATTCGGCGGAGTATGTCGCCGCATTTCTCAAGGCCTTTCCGGAGGAGCGGCAGCCCGTGACGTATGACAACGTCGGGCATGCGATCGGATCCTTCGAGCGACGGCTGGTCACGCCATCTCGCTGGGATGCGTTCCTCCAGGGTGATTCGGCGGCGCTGACCGCGGACGAGCAGCGCGGACTGCGCACCTTCCTGTCGGCGGGGTGCCAGTCGTGCCACAACGGTCCGTACCTGGGCGGGAACTCCTTCCAGAAGGTCGGCGCGGTCAACGCCTGGCCGTCGCAGGCCGACAGCGGGCGCTTCGCGGTCACCAAGGATCCCAAGGATCTCTTCGTGTTCAAGGTGCCGTCGCTGCGTAACATCGAGAAGACCGCCCCTTACTTCCACGATGGCTCGGTGACATCACTCGACGAAGCGGTGCGCCTGATGGCGTATCATCAGCTGGGGAAGACGTTGGGTCCGTCGCAGCTCGGGGCGATCGTGACGTGGCTGCGGTCGCTCACGGGTGACATTCCGACCGACTACATCGCGCTGCCACAGCAACCGAAGTAGCCACCGGAGGCAACTCCACCGGATGGGCGGGAGAGGGCGTCCGCACGCGGGACGTCGCCCGACTACTATGGGACGTAGCGCCAACCGCGCCTTCCCCCTTCCACCGGACATGAAACAGCTGGCTGCGCGAACCAGCGTGGTGCACCAGCGCTCCGGCCGGGTCGACTGGCTCAGTGCGTCGATCAAGCTGGCCGCGACCGTCCTGACCCTCGGGATAGGAATTTCAATCGGGGTGGGTCGACTATAAGTCGAGCATAGGGCGCGATCGCCGATCTCGCCAGCGCCGCGTGACGGGTGGCGCCGTGCCCTCCCTCTCGCTCGGGCGCCGTGCGCGTCGTGCGAGCGGCCGTCCGCGTGGGGGGCGATGCCGACGGAGACCCATCTGTCGCGCCGGTGGGACGGCCGCCCACGCCACAGCTTCCCGCGTGGTGGCGGGGCGACGAGCCCGTGCTCAGGAGGTGGGCGGGGCGGCGGCGCGCGGCACGCGGCACGCGTGGCGGGCCCCGGCTTGTCGGGGCCCGCTTCGATGAGGGGCTCCGCGGCCCGCCGTACGCCGCGCGCGCGGCGCGGGTCCGGAGATGCGCGAGGATCCGGTCGATCACCGAGGTCTGGGTGATGAACGCGACGACCCGCATGGGGCCATGGCAGGTCGGGCACGCGAGCGGGTCGACCTCGAAAATCTGCTGGAGCAGGGTAGCCCCCCGGCGGCTGGCCTCGGTCGGCGCGAGTCGTGGCGCGGAGACGATGGCGGGCGGCGCAGAGGGGGCGGGACGAAGAGCCGGAGCACGGCGCGGCGGAACGCCTCGGTCAACCGGGCGGTGTCATGCACTGGCCACGAGACAAACGTCCCATCCGGCCGGAAGCCGCCGTCGGTGACGAGGAGGTGCAGGTGCGGATGCCAGTTGGCCCGCGAGCCGTGCGTCTGCAAGCAGGCCACGATGCCGACCGCAAGGTCGGGCTCACAAGTCAGCGTGCGAATGGCGGCGGTGACGGTGCGGGCGGCGACGCGGGCGATCTCGCCGAGCAGGCGGCGCCGGTACAGACAGTAGGCGCGGAGCCGCGTCGGGATAGTGAGCACCACCTGCCGGTGCGGCACGGGCGCGAGGAGCGTGGTGTCCAGCCACTGCGTCCAGATCGCGAGGCGCTTGGCGCGGCAACTGGGACAGACGTAGCGACACTTGCAGGAGAATGCGAGCAAATACTCGTGCGTGCAGGCATCGCAGCGGATGCGGGCGAAGTCGTGCTCGAGCACGCCACAGGCGAGGAACCTGTCCGCCACCTGCGCGACGACGGGCCGCCACGGGCCGTACTCGCGCGCGAAGCGATCGTCGTAGATCGTCTCCAGCCGATGCAGGCAATCCGACACACCAATCGAAAGAGCGGCGACGCCCGCGGGCGTCGGGGCTGGTAGACGCCGCGCGCCGCCGGCGCCGCGTCGGGCATGCGCGCTCCGGGACCGGGGAGCGTCGAGCATACGCCCGACTCGGGTGCGGACCATCACCGTGCCGTTGCGCGATGGGCCATTCCGACGCAACACCCGGCCTCGCGGGCCTAACGATGCTTGCTGTTGACGAGCGCGACCGACAATCAGCGCCAGTCGACAGATCGAGCGGTCCGCTCGCAACAGAAGCCAGCGTTGACATGACTGGGCTGTTGTCACGGGTTGCAGCATCGTCCTGCGTGATACATGGTGGTGGTCCGACGTGGGCGGGAGGCAGCATCGACGATGTATCCTGCTGATATGCGCCGGTTACCGACCGAGATCGGCAGTGCGGCACGAATTGGATTCGTCGGGAGCTGGCTCATTCTATGCTCGGGGATCCTGGTGCTGCATCTGACCCAGGCCCCATAACGCCGTCGAGCATGCTCGCACATCGAGCCTCGCCGCCGCACGCCGGACCACGACGCGTCCGCTCACGCGGCTTGGGCTTCCACCGCGGGGGCCGTGGGGACGTCCCGCAGCACC
>Ga0138256_10007725_pt1 | contig 11324 bp, 7 predicted proteins | sample KNB2016incub_MG_FD_105486 | JGI IMG/M metagenome (GOLD analysis project Ga0138256, IMG submission 105486) | Active sludge microbial communities from wastewater in Klosterneuburg, Austria - KNB2014incub_MG | ecosystem: Engineered > WWTP > Activated sludge > Unclassified | place: Austria...
AGCTGGTGCTGCTGATCGTCATGCTGATCACTGCCTGGTTTGCCTGGCACATTCCGGCTGTGCGCATGCTGTCGGACTTTGCCGACCTGCTGCCGCAGCAACACCCCTACATCAAGCTCCACAACAGCATCCGCGATACCTTCGGTGGTGCCAATATCATCACCATGGCGGTGGAAGTGGAGGAGGGCACGGTCTTCACCAACGAGACCCTGTCGCGTATCCAGCGCATCACCGATGGCATGGATCAGCTCACCAGCATCAATCACAATCTGGTGACCAGCCTTACCCACCGCAACACGCGCAAGATTGCGCTCACGCCGGACGGCAACATCCGTTCAACGGCTTACTACGATCCACAATATGGCGATTACTCGGCAGATGAGCTGGCCGGGATGCAGCGTGATGTAGTGGCGAGCCCACGTGTCTTCGGCCTGCTCGTTTCGCCGGACCTGAAGGCGGCGATCATCAAGGGCACGCTCAACGAAGGTGCGCTCGACTACGGCACGATCTTCGAGGAGTTGCGAGTCATCCGCGCCAATGAAGCGGCACCTGGCGTGCACATTTACGCGACCGGCAATCCGGTGCTGATTGGCTGGGTGGATTCCTACAGCGCGCAGATCCTGCAGATCTTTCTCTACACCGTGGTTATCGTGCTGGCGATCCTGATCGTCTATACGCGGCGGCTGTACGGCATCCTGCTGCCGCTGTTTGGTATGGCGCTCACCAGCATCTGGGGCGTTGGCTTCATGGGTGTGATCGGCTACAACCTCGACCCGCTGATGCTCGTCGTGCCGTTCCTGATCTCGGCGCGCGCCCTGTCACATGGCATACAGAAAATAGAGCGCTACTTTCTCGAGCTGGAGCGCACCGACGACAAGCTGCTCGCTGCCCGCAATACCTTCAACGCGCTGTTCCGTCCGGGTGCGCTGGCTATCGTGGCCGATGCGGCAGCCCTGTTCCTCATTGGCCTCGGCTCTGTGCCCATCAACGACAAGATGGCCATCTATGCTTCGTTCTGGGCGGTGAGCATGCTGGTGACCGTACTGGTCACACTGCCGATGCTGCTGGCGGTCCTGCCCAAGCCGAAGAACATCAAGACCAAACGCACCATCATCCGTGACGTATTCCCGAAGCTTGCAGTGGTCGTCGGTACGCGTGGGCGCGCCAAAGCCGTGCTGTGGGTGACCCTGTGTGTCGTGTTGGTCGCAACTGCGCTGAGCTTCAGGGTGCAGATCGGTGAACCGGAGCCTGGTTCACCGCTGCTGTATCGCGATCACGATTTCAACGTGTCTTCGAAAGCGATCAATGACCGGTTCCCCGGCTCGGAGGAGCTGTACATCATCGCGCGCACCGATGAAAAGGGTGGTCTCAAGCAGCCGGAAGTGATCAAGGCCCTGGCTGACTTCCAGGACTACATGCTGCTCGACCCGACCATGGGCGGCGCGAAGGGGCTCAACAACCTGGTCATCCAGGTCAACCAGATGACGCGTAACGATGATCCGCGCTGGGCCGTGGTGCCAAACCGCGCGAGTGATGTTGGCGGCCTGATGTTCATGTACATGATGTCGTCACCGGTTCCGGGTGCACTGCTCGAGTATCTGGATCCCGACGAGCAGCTTGCGAACATGGTCTTCTATTACAAGGACCATACCGGTGAGACCATTCGTCGCGCAATCCACATGGTCAAGCAATGGCGGGACAGTGTCGGCAACAAGATTCCGGGCTTGCATATCGACCTGGCCGGCGGTCCGATCGGCGTGACGGCAGCGATCAACGAGGAAGCTTTCAGTACCAACGTGATCGTCGTGCCGGCGGTGCTGGTGCTGATCCTGATGTTTACCTTCTGGTTCTACGGCTCCTTTCATTCCGGTGTGATGATGCTGGCCTCGATGGGCTTTGCGACCACGCTGACCTATGCGTGCATGGGTCTGCTCGACATGGGCCTGAACGTGAACACGGTGCCGATGATCGCGGTGGGTATCGGTCTCGGCGTGGACTATGCGATCTATATGATGGACCGCATCAAGGAAGAGATGCATGGCACGACCGACCTGCAGGAGGCCGTGAAGCGTGCTGTCGGCACCACTGGTGTTGCGATCGCCTTTACAGCGACGACGCTGATCGGCGGCATCATCATGTGGGTGTTTATCTCCGACCTGCGCTTCCAGGCAGACTCGGCACGTTTGCTGATCATCATGCTGGTGCTGAATGCCTGTTCCGCGATGTTCCTGGTGCCAGCCTGGGTCGAGATCTTCAAGCCCAAGTTCATCATGCAGGCCGCGCAGGAACGCCCGTAGGAGCGCCTTCAGGCGCGATTTTTCCATGGCGCGATGGCCAAATAATCGCGCCCCGTGGGAGCGCCTTCAGGCGCGATGGTTCCATGGCGCGATGCCAAACAATCGCGCCTGAAGGCGCTCCCACAGCGTTACAGCAGGTATTCGACGTCCAGAAAGGCCGTGTAATCTTCGTCGTCGGGCTGATCCCTGAAGCCTGACTGGCTGGCTGTACCACCCAGGCCGATTTTCCAGCGCCCAAAGATGCGCTGGTATTTACCCGACAGCATCCACAGATCCTCGGCAATTTCAGTGACGGAATTGCCGTTCGGTTCGCCGGGGTAGGCGTCGCTGTTGTCCTTGTTCAGATCGCCGTAACGCAATGACCACTGCCAGCTCACATCGTTCAGCGTCTGTGAAACCATGCCAAAGACGACCGTCGTTGTGTCGTTGTCGTAGAGGTTGCCGATCGCGCGGCCCTCGTAGCGCATACCGGTATTGTAGATGTGGTGCTCGTAGTAACAGTTGCCGATACCGATTGAACGGTTGCTCCCGCAGTAGGCCAGGCTGTCGGTGTATTCGATATACATCAGCACCGGAGTACCCAGCAGGGTGACGGTCGTATCGATGCCGCCGGAGGGCCGCGCCTTGGTCCAGAATTTGGTGCTGCTTTCGCTACCGTCTTCGGCGAAGGACTGGTAATAGATGCCGAAGTTGTGGCCGGCGACCGGCAGGGACAGGCGCAGGTCATAGCCGGCCTGCTGATTGCCGGGCTCGTCGCTGCCCTCGGCGCCGCAGTCCAGGCCTGAATTGCCGCAATTATCGCGGCCCACCAGTACATCCCAGAAAGTATCCAGGCCATGCGGCCGACCGTCGCCTGCCCATTGCGCGAGGCGGGTGACGCCGATTTCCAGGCGCGGGTGTGGCTTGAAATTGAGCCGGAAACCCCACAGCAGTGCATTTTCTATCGTGCGGTTGGTGCCCATGTCTGCCATGAAGGTCGTGACTGTCCAGGGGATCTGGTAGTCAGCCGTAAAGGGCAGCCTGAAGGGATGGGAGTCGCGCCGCGTCAGTGCCAGTGCCGGCATGGGTCGCGCATTGCTGGTCAGGGCCAGGTTGGTATCCCAGCCGGGCGCCCACCAGTGGTCCTGTGCCCCGACCGTCAAGACCCAGTTGCCCAGGGTTCCGGCCAGGTAGCTTTCGTCCAGGCGATAATCTTCGTCATCATCTGGATCGGCAACCCATGTTGGCTTCAGCTTGAGTGCCCACCGGTCGCCCATCGTGCTGTAACTTAAGCTCACCGTGTTCTTGTCGCGGTATTCGTCGCCAAAGCCCGCAAAGCGGTTGTCGTCATTCGCAACGGTGACGCTTGCCGAGCTGATGGACTGTTTTGAGAAATTGAGATGTCGCATGACGTCCTGCCACGCGTTGAGCCCCGCCGCGTCAAGCTGGCTCGCATCTATTGCGCGCAGGTCGGGTTCAATGGCTGCCCACATCAGCGGCCAGGTGCTGACGGGCGACTTGATCAGCCCCCGGTCGGCGAGATACTGGATTTCTGTCCGCAGCGCGAGGCTGGAGGTGTCGATCCAGGGCTCGGCGCTGGCGGTCGCGGTGATGGCGAGCAGGAGGAGTAAGCAGCGCTTGGTACCGGAGCCGCCCATTCATGCAACCTTGAGCAGGAAAAAATTACCAGAGGAAGTCATGCGCCGCAGAGGGGGCTGCGATTCGCGAAAGAACCTCACCATATGATGGCTTTAATGGTTGCGCGGCCCGGTGGATAATGCAAGCCTGATTGCATGGCGCCTCAAGCTGATGGCGGACACCCGGGAACCTCATGTTTAACGACAAAGCGATTCTGATCACCGGTGGTACCGGCTCATTCGGGAAGAAATATACCCGGACCATCCTCGATCGTTACAGGCCCAGACGCCTCGTTATCTTCTCCCGCGATGAACTCAAGCAGTTCGAGATGCAGCGGGTGTTCAACGATCCCTGCATGCGCTACTTCATCGGCGATGTGCGGGATGCTGACCGCCTCAACCAGGCCATGCGCGACGTCGATTTCGTGATTCATGCTGCGGCTCTCAAGCAGGTGCCGGCAGCGGAATACAATCCGATGGAATGCATAAAGACCAACATATACGGTGCCGAGAACGTTATCCGGGCTGCGATCCAGAACAATGTAGCGAAGGTCATCGCGCTGTCTACCGACAAGGCTGCCAACCCAATCAACCTCTATGGCGCAACCAAGCTGGCTTCTGATAAGCTGTTTGTCGCTGCCAACAACATGGTTGGCAAGGCGCGCACCCGTTTTTCCGTGGTCCGTTATGGCAACGTTGTCGGTTCACGCGGTTCGGTGGTGCCGTTTTTCAAGCAGTTGATGGCAGAAGGCGCAGATCACCTGCCGATTACCCATGCGGAAATGACGCGCTTCTGGATCACCCTGCGGCAGGGCGTTGATTTTGTACTGCGCGATTTCGAACGCATGCAGGGCGGAGAGATCTTTGTGCCCAGGATTCCATCGGTGCGCATTATGGATATCGCCGAGGCCTATGCGCCGAAGCTGCCGACGAAGATTGTGGGCATCCGTCCGGGCGAGAAGCTGCACGAGATCATGTGTCCGGCAGATGATTCACACCTGACCCTCGAATTCCAGGATCACTACGTGCTGCGCCCCACCATCCAGTTCCATCACGACAACTGTGACTACACGGTCAACGGCCTCGGCGAGACCGGCATGCCCGTCGCACAGGGATTTCAGTACCACTCGGGTGATAACCCGCATTTTCTCTCAGTCCCGGAGATCCGCGAGTTCGACCGGCAGGCGGAGCTGTGATTCCTTACGGCCGGCAGGAAATATCGGCGGCCGATATCGATGCGGTCGTCGAGGTGCTCAAGTCTGATTTCCTGACCCAGGGTCCGCAGGTGCCGGCCTTTGAGCAGGGGCTCTGTGCGGTGACCGGTGCGCAGTATTCAGTCGTGGTGAGTTCCGCGACAGCAGCGCTGCATCTCGCCTGCCGGGCGCTCGATGTGAAACCGGGTGACCTGGTCTGGACCAGCGATATCACTTTTGTCGCCTCGGCCAACTGCGCCCTGTACTGCGGGGCGAAGGTGGACTTCATCGACATCGATCCGCGTACTTGCAACCTGAGCCCGGTGGCGCTCGAAGCCCGGCTGAAATCGGTGCGTGCCGCAGGAGGCCTCCTGCCGAAAGTCGTGATCCCCGTTCACCTGTGCGGGCAGTCTTGCGATATGGCGGCGATCAGCGCCTTGTCACGCGAGTACGGGTTTTCGATCATCGAAGACGCTTCGCATGCGGTCGGCGCACGCTATGAGAATCAGCCGGTAGGCGATTGCCGCTATAGCGACATCACCGTGTTCAGTTTCCACCCGGTCAAGATCATCACCACCGGCGAGGGGGGCGCAGCCATGACGAACAAGGCTGCGCTGGCCGGCAGGATGGCCTTGTTGCGCAGTCACGGCATTACCCGTGAGGAGTCGCAGATGAGTCATGCGGCAGATGGTCCGTGGTACTACCAGCAGATCGACCTCGGCTTCAACTACCGCATGACTGATCTGCAGGCAGCGCTGGGCCTCAGCCAACTGGCGCACCTGGAGTCATGGGTGAATGCGCGCAATCGTCTGGCAGAACGCTACGACCGGATCCTGGTAAATCTGCCGGTGACGGTGCCGTGGCAGCATCCCGATGCGTATTCGTCGCATCACCTGTATGTGATCCGTCTGGCGGCAGACCAGGGTGTTGTTGGTCACCGGAAGGTATTCAACGCGCTGCGTGCCGGCGGCATTGGCGTCAACCTGCACTACATTCCCCTGCATACGCAGCCGTACTTCGTCGAGACGCAGCAGTTGACCGGCGGATGGCCCGAAGCCGACCGCTACTACGAGCAGGCGATCAGCCTGCCGATGTTCCATCACCTGACCGACGCGCAACAGGAGCGGGTGGTCGAGGTGTTGGGAGCGGCGCTCGAATGAAGCTTGCCGTGATACCGGCGCGCGGCGGCAGCAAGCGGATACCGCGCAAGAATATCCGCCAGTTCTTCGGCAAGCCGATGATCGCCTGGTCAATAGAAGCGGCCACGCGCAGCGGATTGTTTGACCGCGTCATCGTTTCGACTGATGACGATGAGATTGCCGGCGTCGCCCGTCACCACGGTGCCGAGGTGCCGTTCATCCGTCCGGCAGCCATTGCCGACGACATGGCGACCACGGCGCAGGTGATGCGTCACGCGGTCGAGGCGCTGCAGACGGGTGGGCAGGCTTTCAGCGCGGTGTGCTGTATCTATCCGACGGCACCGTTCATGCGTGTGGAGGATCTCTCTGCGGGCCTGGAAAAACTGATGACGGCAGGCGGGCTCGACTATGTTTTCAGTGCGACTGACTTCGCTTTCCCGATACAGCGTGCCTTTCGTCTCACTGCTGGCGGCGCCGTTGAAATGCTGCAGCCCGGGCACCTCAAGACGCGCTCACAGGACCTGGAGGCCTGCTATCACGATGCCGGACAGTTCTACTGGGGTACGGCTGACGCCTGGCTCGCCGAGCGACCGGTCTTTGCGAGCGGGTCTGCAGCGATCCTTTTGCCGCGCAGGCGTGTACACGATATCGATACGCCTGAAGACTGGGCGGTCGCGGAGCTGGCATTCAAGGTGCTGGCTGCGCAATCCTGATGCGTGTCGCGTTTCGCGCGGATGCCTCGGTCGATATCGGTGCTGGCCATGTGATGCGTTGTCTGGCGCTTGCAGATGCCTTAGCCGCACGCGGCGCTGAGTGTCAGTTTCTGTGCCGCGAACTGCCTGGTCACCTGTTCGAGAGGATCGAAGCGCGCAAATTCGCCGTAATCCATCTACCGATTAGCGGGGCTGCTGATGCGGCGTTGTCCGGACCGGTCGATGATGCGGCTGAATTTCTCGCTGCCCTGCCAGGTCCGGTCGATGTCGTGGTCGTCGATCACTATGCGCTGGGTGCAGAGTGGGAAAAGATCGCCAGCGGGCACTGCCGCCAGCTCATCACTATCGATGATCTGTGCCGCCAGCATGCTGCTGACCTCGTCATCGATCAGACGCTGGGCAGGCCAGCTTCCGCGTACAGCCATGGTCAGGTTGGCGAGGTACTTGCGGGCAGCGAATATGCACTCCTGCAGCCGGCCTATTACCGACTTCGCGAACAGCTGGATCGCAGCGTCGTGCCGCAGGAACATCGCCTGCTGGTCAGCATGGGCGGCTATGACGCGATGAATGTCAGCGCTTCGGTGCTGGAGGTGCTGGCAAGTTCTGCCTGCGACTGGATCAGGCATATCGATCTGGTCTTGCCGGCTGCAGGGCCGAATTTCGCCTCGATGCGCCAGCGTATCAGCCAGCTGGGCGGACGCTTTGTGCTGTACGATTTTGTCGAAGACATGGCTGGTCTCATGAGTCGCTGCACGCTGGCCGTCGGTGCGCCAGGCTCGACCACCTGGGAGCGCGCAGTCCTCGGTTTGCCGTCTGTGCTGGTGCCATTCGCGGCCAACCAGGCGGATGTCGCGGTGGCCATGCAAAATGCGCATGCAGCCATCGTGATCGGACAGGACGCGCTGGATGTTGAGCTACCGGCCGCACTGGCGCGCCTGCATAGTGACTGGCTGAGCTACGTGCAGGCCAATCTTGCGGTGAGCGCCGGGCTGGGCTGCCGCCGGGTTGTGCAGCGAATCCTGCCTGCTCTGAGCCGGGACGGCTGCAGCGTATGGCTCGCTGTGGCTGGCGAGGCCGATATCAGCCAGGTATTTGAGTGGCAGCAGATGCCGGAGATCCGGCGCTATGCGCGCAATCCGCAGGTACCGGACCGGGATGGGCACTACAGCTGGATGCGTGCCAGGCTGCGTGATCCCTTCTGCTATTTCTACATGGTCCAGAAGGCGGATGTACCGGCTGGCGTTGTGCGGCTAGACCGGTTGCGTCCGGGCGAATACGAGGTATCAATCTATCTGGCGCCCGGCTTGCACGGCCAGGGACTGGGGCTGCTTGCGCTGAACCTGCTCGGAGAGTTGCATCAAGAGCTTACAATTCATGCGACGGTGCTGCCGGGCAACGCGGCATCGCTAAGCCTGTTCGCCGCAGCTGATTATCAGCGTGTATCTGCCACGGAATTCGTACTGCCACGACGAAAATGAGAAGAACCGTACAAATCGACGGACGCGAAATCGGCGAGGGGTGCCCGCCCTATGTGATCGCCGAGCTGTCAGCAAATCATAACGGTGACATCGACCGTGCCCTGCGGATCATTCAGGCAGCAAAAGATGCCGGCGCCGATGCGATCAAGCTGCAGACCTACCGCGCCGACACGATCACTATCGATCACGACAGCGAAGACTTTCAGGTACACGGTGGTCTCTGGGATGGCCGTACCCTGTTCGAGCTGTATCAGTGGGCGCAGATGCCCTGGGAGTGGCATGCGCCGCTGTTTGCCAGGGCCCGTGAACTCGGTATCACTATCTTCAGTTCGCCCTTCGATGCCACGGCTGTGGAGCTGCTGGAAAAACTCGGTGCGCCGGCCTACAAGATTGCCTCGTTTGAGGTCATCGACCTGCCCCTCATCCGCCGTGTGGCAAGTACCGGCAAGCCCCTGATCATGTCGACCGGTATGGCCGGCTTGCCGGAGATCGGTGCGGCGATAGATGCCGCACGTGAAGCGGGTTGCGTGAACCCCATCGTGCTCCGTTGTGTCAGCGGCTATCCGGCGCCGGCAGCAGAGTACAACCTGAAAACGATGGTCGATATGGCGCAGCGCTTTGGTGTGCTGACGGGCCTGTCAGATCACACGATCAGCAATGTCACGGCTTTGGCATCGGTTGCGCTCGGCGGCTGCGTGATTGAAAAGCATGTGACGCTGGATCGGGCTGGCGGCGGTCCCGACGACAGCTTCTCACTGGAACCGGCCGAGCTGGCGGGCCTGGTGGCCGATACGCGCACCGCATGGGCGGCACTGGGCAAGGTCAGTTATGACCGCCAGTCCTCGGAGCAGGGTAACGCGAAGTTTCGCCGCTCGCTCTATGTGGTCAAGGATCTCCGCAAGGGTGAGTTGATCACATCGGAGCATGTGCGCAGTATCCGTCCTGGCTTTGGCCTGCCGCCGGACTGCATCGGTGCCATCATCGGCCGCCATGCACAGATCGATGCGCTGCGCGGTTCGCCGGTGACCTGGCAGCTGGTCGGGGATGTGCCAGAGCGCCGGTGACGGGTCCGGTCAGGCCGGCAGTTTTTGCCGGAGTACCGCGTCAAGCGTTTCCGGGTCGGCAACCCAGCGCTGGACCGTTTGAAAGTACAGGGCGTCACTCGCGCTGTCCTCGCAGAGCTTTATTCTGCGGCAGTAACGTTCAAAGCCCAGACCGGCTGTAGACAAAACCGACAACACGACCGGTGCTTGAGTGGCACCGAGCAGCAAGGCTTCCAGCGGGATTTTTGCCGGCGCCCGCCGGACCCTGTCGCCGAGGAAGGTGTAGTCACTGGCATCCTCCGCCGGGTGAATCTTGAGCACCACAGGCCTGCCGTGGGCCTGCAGATAGTCGACGATCTGGCCATACACGCGCTGCTTGTCTGCGGTGCTGACGCCCGGTATCCCGAATGGCTGGCTGGCGAGAATCACCTGCTGTGCGTCGCTGGTCGATATTGCATGGTTGCCGAACAGCTGGTTGATCGTTGCAAGCCCGGCGGGGCTGGTGAGAAAGTCGATTTGCCGGCCCTTGTGGCGTACCGGTGCGGGTAGTCGCCCGGGGTGCAGCACCCAGACCGATTCGCAGCAGACTTCTTCACCAAAAACGCGGTGTCGGGCCGGAAGGCCGCGAATCAGACGGACGGGCCATTTCCACCACGGGCAGCGCTGCAGCAGATAGTTACCTTCGCCGTCCTCAAGAACAGAAAAGCGCCTCACCAGTAACCGCAGCAGGCGGGCCATCCTGTTGCGTTCATTGAACAGCCAGAGATGCGGCGTTCTGGTGTCAGCCAGCGCGCGTGCCAGTTCCGGGGACGCTGCAGCAAGGATCGAGTACAGCGGTCTGAGGATGATCGCTGGAGCGCTGAGGCCGCGCATGGCCAGAAAGTAGCACAGCCTGCCGCGCAGACTTCCGGCCAGCTGCTGACGAAACCGGCCACGGGACAGCTCGAAGACGCTTATGTTTGCGGGCAGCTTGGCCAGATGCCAGTCGGCGAGCGAAGCCTGCTGATAGTCGGCGAAAAACAGGATGTAATGCGATTCGTCCGTGCACTCGGCGGCGCGCAGCAGGGCAAACAACAGATGCCTGACCGTCGAGCAGACATATATGTTCGGTTCAGTCCGCATGATTCAGCCGCTCCCGGGTTCTGACATATGATTGGTTAACAGGAGCCAACGATGCAATTTTGCCGCAAGTGCATTATGCCGATTACCCGTCCGGAGCAGGTCTTCGATGCTGAGGGGGTCTGCGATGCGTGCAATTCAGTCGCCAGAAAGCGCGACATCGACTGGAGTCAGCGGGCGGCTGAATTCGATGCCATCCTCGCACGGTATCGCGGTGATGGTGCGCGCTGGGACTGCATCATTCCCGTCAGCGGCGGCAAGGACAGCTGCTACCAGGCACTGACCATGCGCGACAAGTACGGTATGAAGCCGCTTTGCGTGAATCACATCCCCTGCGAAATGACCGAGGTCGGGCAGAAGAACCTGAGCTTCCTGCGTGACCAGGGCTTTGACCTGATCCAGGTGGGGGGTAACCGCAAGGCTTACCGGCAGCTGGTAGACATCGGTTTCAGAAAGCTGGGTGATTGCTGCTGGCCTGAGCATATCGGCATCTTCACCATACCGGTGCGGATTGCCGTTGAGTTCCGCATTCCACTGCTGATCTGGGGCGAGAACTCACAGTTTGAATATGGCGGCCCGGCTTCCCGCAAGGGCAACAATTTTCTCGATCGCAACTGGCTTGAGCAGTTCCAGATGCTTGGCCACCGGCTCTCCGATGCCGTGCACGATGGTGTGGACATGCGCGACATCTACTTTCTCGAATACCCGCCGGACCAGCAGATTCAC
>Ga0138256_10007726_pt1 | contig 11323 bp, 7 predicted proteins | sample KNB2016incub_MG_FD_105486 | JGI IMG/M metagenome (GOLD analysis project Ga0138256, IMG submission 105486) | Active sludge microbial communities from wastewater in Klosterneuburg, Austria - KNB2014incub_MG | ecosystem: Engineered > WWTP > Activated sludge > Unclassified | place: Austria...
ACAGCGGTTCCTGTTACAAAACAGGATTCCATCAATAATTACAATACATATAAAAATCATTACTGGGACGGAATAACTTTTATGGACGACCGTATAATTCGTACTCCGTTCTTTATAAAAAAACTGGAACGCTATTACCGGGAGGTTATATCTCCTTCTGCAGACAGTATTATAAAAGATGTGGATTATAAATTATTATTGGCCAGGTCGGCCCCGGAAATGTACAAGTTCCTGCTTAACTGGCTTACCGATGAATACATCAGCCCGAAGTATATGGGGCAGGATGCCGTATTCGTTCACCTTTTTGAAAAATACCATAGCAAGGGGTTGAGTAAGTGGCTGAATGAAAAACAGATGGAATCCATCAGCCGCAGGGCCTATATGCTCATGGCTAATTTGATTGGCGATAAAGCAGCAGATCTTGAAATGCTTAACACCGATGATAAGCCTTCTTCGTTATATAATTTGAGTGCTGATTATACGGTGGTATGTTTCTGGGATCCGAATTGTGGCCATTGTAAAGAGGAGCTTCCCAGGCTGGATTCTATTTACCGGGCAAGCTGGAAAAATCATAACGTAAAAATATTTGCCGTGCTTACGCCGGAAGGAAAGACAGATGTAAAACCCGAATGGTTAAGTTTTATTAAAGACCATAACCTTTCTGACTGGACACATGTTTACAAGACAAAAGAAATGGATGCTGCAGACGTGGCTGCCCAGCGGCCGAGTTTTCGCCAGTTATATGATATTACCATGACCCCCACTTTATACCTGCTTGATAAGGATAAGCATATTGTTGGTAAAAAACTTACCCTGTTACAATTAAACGACCTGATGCAGGTAAAATGGAACAAAACCCCTTCGAACTAAAACATATCAACTGATGAGAAAATTTTATCTGCTTTTTGTTTTTGCCTGCTACACTCCTGTTGTTTTTTCACAAGCTTTGTTTACCTACGGTAAGTCTTCGGTAGGTAAAGACGAGTTCATCAGGGCGTATAACAAAAACAAAACCCCGGTTACAGATAAGGAAAAAGCGCTACGGGAATATCTTGACCTGTACATAAGATTCAAACTAAAAGTAAATGCAGCGCACGATATAGGCCTTGATACCTTACCCCAGCTTCAGTTTGATGCTCAAAGCTTTCGCAGCCAGATAGAAGAAAGTTATTTACATAATGAAAAGGAGGTTAATAGCTTGCTTGCCGAAGCATTTACCCGAAGCCAGAAAGACCTGCATGTGTTACATTTTTTTATTGCAACCGACCCCGGAATGAGCCCGGAGGACACTGTTAAGGCTAATAAATCAATACATGAATTATATACATCGCTGGCTGCAGGTAAAACAGATTACGCTAAATTAATAGACGCCGGGCCAATCAAGGTCAAACAATCAGACATAGGCTTTATTACTGTGTTTACATTACCCTATGAATATGAAAACATCATTTACGATCTAAGTGTTGGCCAGGCAAGTAACCCTTTTCGGTCTAAAAAGGGGTGGCATGTGTTTAAAGTTATGGAAGAAAGGAAGGCTGTTGGAAAATGGAAAATTGCCCAGATATTACTTGCTGCACCACCCGGCCAGCCTGTTGCCGAAAAAATGGTGTTGGAAAAAAGAGCGGATTCTATTTACCAGTTATTGCAAAAAGGTGATGACTTCGCTGTTTTAGCAAGGCGGTTCAGCGATGATAAAATAACCTATGGCACTGGTGGCGAATTGCCTGAATTTGCTTCGGGTAAATTTGAGGCGTCCTTTGAAAAAGAAGTTTTTAAACTAACCCGTGATGGTGAAATAAGTAGGCCTATTTTAACCCCGTACGGCTATCATATAGTAAAGAGGTTGTCGCAAACGCCTGTGTCAACAGATAAAAATGATAACGCCTTCCTCTTCGAGTTAAAACAAAAAATACAACAGGATTCAAGAATAAGCAGCGCCAAAGAATTGTTTGTAAAAGAGGTTCTAAAACAGGTGAATTTTAAAAAGACCGGGGCTGTTTCAGACACAGATCTCTTCCGCTATGCCGACAGTGCTGTAGCAAACCTCTCGTCAGAAACCGGTAATACATCGGTTTATCCAATAAGCAATAAAGTCATTTACAGTTTTACCAAAGCAAAACTTACCGGCAAAGACTGGTTGGATTTTATAAGAGCGTACAAAGGCGGGGAGTTTTATCAGGGCGAGTCTAATGTGGCTTTGTTGGAAAAGTTTGTGTCCAACTCAAGTGTGGATTATTATAAATCACACCTGGAAGATTATAATGATGATTTCCGTTACCAGATGGAAGAATTTAAAGATGGGAATGTGCTTTTTGAAATAATGGAAAAAAATATCTGGGGAAAAGCAACCAACGACAGCGCCGGCTTATTAAAACAGTATAACGAAAATAAAAGTAAATACCTGTGGGCAGCCAGCGCCAATGTTATTCTGTTCAACTGCTCAAACAAAACTGTAGCAGAGACTGCAAGAAAGGCTTTGCTGGCCGGCAAAGACTGGAAACAGGTTTCGGAAGAGGCAAATAATACTTTACAGGCTGATTCGGGAAGGTTTGATCTTTCGCAAATTCCCATAGCTATTAACTCAAAATCACCAGCCGGATTTATTACCGAAATTATTGTAAACCCTGCCGATGGTACAGCTGGTTTTGCAAAAATCATTAATCAATATGAAGCAGGTCTTCAACGCAATTTTGAAGAAGCAAAGGGCCTTGTGATAAATGATTATCAATCAATTCTTGAAGAAAAATGGATCAATGAGTTAAAAAAGAAATACCCGGTTAAGATTAATGATTCTGTCTTTCGGTCTTTACTGAAATAGTGACAATAGTATTGCCAAACCCTTTGTTCTTTCAATGGGTTCTTCTCTATAAAAGTTGTTTTACCACATTACCCACTATATGTGGCCTGCCAAGAGTATAATAATGAAGTATGGGTACACCAAATTTTTTCAACTCCTGTGATTGATAGAGCAGCCATTCTGCTCCAACCTGCTCCACCGCTTCTTCTGTTTTACAATTTATAATCTCCTTGCTCAGTTCCTTTGGTATATCAATATGAAAAACCTTGGGAAGTAAGGTCAGCTGGTTAATACTATAGATAGGTTTTAGTCCCGGTATAATAGGCACAGTGATCCCATGTTCACGGCAGGCCTTCACGAAAGCATAGAATTTTTCATTGTCAAAAAACATCTGTGTTACAATATACTCTGCGCCCATATCCACTTTCTGTTTCAGGTAGTGCAGATCACTTTCCATATTGGGCGCTTCAAAATGTTTTTCGGGATAGCCTGCCACGCCAATACAAAATTTTGTTTTGCTGGTGTTCTTAAGGTCCTCCTCAAGGTAAATACCGGAATTGAGATCAACCACCTGCTTTAAAAGTTCAGTTGCATATTTATGTCCCCCCGGCTCGGGCAAAAAGGCGTTTTCGTTTTTAGCGGCATCGCCCCGTAATACCAGTACATTGTCAATTCCAAGATAATGCAGGTTTATCAGTGCATCTTCAGTTTCATTAATTCCAAAACCTCCGCATATCAAATGTGGTACAGTATCCACACTGTATTTATTCATGATGGCTGCGCAAATACTTTCGGTTCCCGGCCTCTTACGGACTATCACTTTTTGAAAGCTCCCGTCTGCATTTTTTTTAAATACATGTTCACTGCGGTGATAAGTTACATTAATAAATGCAGGCCTGTACTCCATCAGAGGGTCAAGGTGCTGATACAGGGACTGTATCCCTTTTCCCTTCAGCGGGGGTAAAATTTCAAATGAGATAAGGGTGTTTTTTGCCTGGATTATGTGGTCTGTTACTTTCATTGTGTAAAATATCTGCAAACATAACTAAGTATACAGTAAACACAAACTGCTGTTAAATATAAAAGTTAAAATACTGTATTACCGGTTTACACTATTTTTGTACCAAACACAGGTTTTTGAATTTAACCATACATACCAAAGATCTTGTAAAGGTTTACGGCAGCCGTACTGTTGTAAACAAAGTTTCATTTAATGTGAAGCAGGGGGAGATCGTTGGCTTATTAGGCCCTAACGGTGCAGGTAAAACAACTTCATTTTACCAGGTAGTGGGTTTGGTAAAACCTGACGAGGGCGAGGTGTTTTTAAATGACATTAATATTACCAGGCTGCCTATGTATAAACGGGCACAAATGGGAATTGGTTACCTGCCACAGGAAGCCAGCGTATTTCGTAAGCTTAGTGTAGAGGATAATATTTTAGCTGTGCTTGAAATGACAAAACTCAAAAGGCAACAACAAAAAGAAAAACTTGAAACATTGCTGGATGAATTCAACCTGCAACGGGTACGCAAAAATAATGGCGACACGTTGAGTGGCGGTGAAAGACGAAGAACAGAAATTGCCCGTGCCCTGGCTGTTGACCCAAAGTTTATTTTACTGGACGAACCCTTTGCCGGTGTTGACCCGATTGCGGTTGAAGATATACAGGCCATAGTTGCCAAATTAAAGTTCAGGAATATCGGCATTCTTATTACCGATCATAATGTAAACGAAACGCTTTCTATATGCGACAGGGCCTACCTGTTGATCGATGGCAAAATATTTACCCATGGCACCGCCGAAGAACTGGCAGGCGATGAACAGGTTCGCCGTTTGTACCTGGGTAAGAATTTTGAACTGAAACGCAAGGATTATTTACATGATGAAGCTGCCCGATAATTTATTTATCTTGGCAGTGAAATGAAGTTCCTCTCTCCCGCCATATCTAAATTAGCCCGTATGCGTTTGTGGCGCATAGAGAACTGGAGCAGCCATCCAGAAGCAGCTCAGCGTGAGGTTTTGCAGGAACTGGTTACTGCAGCCCAATACACTGAGTTTGGTAGAAAATATAATTTTTCGAAGCTATTTACCCTTAAGGAATTTAAAAAGAATGTACCTATACATGAGTATGATGATATAAAGCCTTATATCATCCGTATGATGGAAGGCGAAGAGAACGTGTTGTGGAATACCCCGGTAAAATGGTTTGCAAAATCTTCAGGCACTACCTCGGATAAAAGCAAATTTATTCCCATCAGTGAAGAAAGTTTACACGACAATCACTTTAAAGCGAGCAAGGATGTTTTAAGTAATTATTATAAAAATTTTCCTTCCAGCGATTTGTTGACCGGAAAAGGTTTGGTGGTAGGCGGTTCGCACCAGATCAGTAAAGTAAATGAGGAAATTCAATATGGCGACCTAAGCGCTGTACTCATGCAAAACTCTCCCTTTTGGGGACAATGGATACGTACTCCCGAACTAAGTGTAGCCTTGCTGGATGAATGGGAAGACAAGATTGAAAAGCTGGCACAGGTTACCGCCGGTGAAAATGTTACGTCCCTGGCAGGTGTACCTACCTGGACACTTCTTTTACTGAAGCGGATTTTAGAAATAAAGGGCAAAACAACTATAAAAGAGATTTGGCCCAACCTGGAGCTTTATATCAATGGCGGCGTTTCCTTTGTACCATATAAAGAACAGTTTGATAAGATCATCGGAAGTAAAATAAATTACCTGGAAATTTATAATGCCAGTGAGGGCTTTGTTGCGGCCCAGGTAAGTCCCGATGACGATGGCATGCTGCTGTTTACCGAGCATGGGATTTTTTACGAGTTTATGCCCGTAGAAGAATATGGAAAAAAGAAGCCACTAACTGTTGGATTAAAGGATGTTGTTATCGGAAAAAACTATGCACTGGTGATAAGTACAACGGGTGGGTTGTGGAGGTACTTAATTGGCGATACCATTCAGTTTACCAACCTTAACCCATATAATATTAAGATTTCCGGCCGGCTAAAGCATTACATGAATGCATTTGGAGAAGAAGTGATTGTTGATAACAGTGATAAAGCAATAGCCAGTGCCGCAGAAAAAACCAATGCTGTGGTAAATGATTATACGGCAGCCCCTGTTTATTTCAGCGATAACAATAACGGCGCACATGAATGGCTAATAGAATTTGAAAAAGGGCCTGATGATTTTGGTAACTTTATTACAGAGTTGGATAACAGTTTAAAAAATATTAACAGCGACTATGAGGCCAAGCGTCATAAAAATTTAGCGTTGCGGTTGCCCATAGTGCATAAGCTGCCTAAAGGAACTTTTACTGAATGGTTGCGCAGCAAAGGAAAGCTTGGCGGCCAGCATAAAGTACCCAGACTGAGTAATGAAAGAATTGTGCTGGAAGAGATTTTGAAAATAAAAAATATCTGAATTATTCAGACTTTTGATTTTATCTTGAGTAAAAGAATTATTAAATCATGAAATTATTACAAGGAAAAACTGCTATTGTAACCGGTGCAGCCCGTGGTATAGGAGAAGGAATTGCAATAAAATTTGCAGAACAGGGATGCAATGTAGCGTTTACTTATGTAAGCGACAGCAGTGCAGAAAAAGCAAAAGCGCTGGAAGAAAAACTGGCCGGCATGGGTGTTAAGGCAAAAGCCTACCAAAGCAATGCAGGAGATTTTGCCGCCTGCGAAGTTTTTGTAAATGATGTGGTAAAGGAATTTGGAGCAATTGATATTTGTGTAAACAATGCCGGTATCTCAAAAGATAATCTGCTGCTGCGTATGACACCCGAACAGTGGGATGATGTGATGCAGATAAATTTGAAAAGTGTTTTCAATATGACGAAGCATGTGATAAAGCCCATGATGAAAGCAAGAAGTGGCAGTATTATAAATATGAGCAGCGTCATTGGCGAGATGGGTAATGCCGGCCAGAGCAGCTATGCAGCAAGCAAGGCGGGCATTATTGGTTTTACTAAAAGCATCGCCAGGGAACTGGGGAGCCGTAATATCCGTTGCAATGCCATTGCCCCCGGTTTTGTAGAAACAGATATGACAAGCTATTTGAAGGAAGGCGAAGGCGCCGAAAAATATAAAGCAGATATTCCTTTGGGCAGGTTTGCCACCACGGAAGATATAGCTAATGTCTGCCTGTTCCTGGCAAGCGATATGGGAAGTTATATTACCGGGCAGGTCATCAGTGTCTGTGGCGGGTTGAATATTTAATCTATGTAATTGCTGGATGAAGCCGGTTGAAACAACCGGCCTTTTCTTTTTTTACGATTGCCTCTTTAAGGTATTGCACCCGGCTCTTATTCTTTGTACCTTTCTGAACACTTTTAATGACCCCTTCATGAAAGTATTTATAAGTCATTCCTGGAAAAATAAAACGGATGCACAAAAGATTGCTGATGAGTTACAAACAGCCGGAGCAGATCTTTGGCTGGATGCCAATAACCTGTTGCCCGGGCAGCTTATTCAGGAAACTATTGATGAGGTGCTAAATAAAGTGGATATAATTATTCTGGTATGGACAAAAGATGCCAGCGAATCCGGTGGCGTTGCCGCAGAGGTTTTTACCTGTTCAAGATTGAATAAGACCATCATCCCTTGTATCCTCGATGAAACGCCGTTAACTGTACACCCTTATTTAGCCAGGATCAAAGGAATTAGTTTTAAAGATTTTAATGACGGGATTGGCAGGCTTAAAATGGTTTTACTCAACTATATGACCCGTGATTTTGACATGCAGGATAATGACAGCATTAAACTGATGAATGAGTTTCTGGGAACATTGGAAACAGCCAGCCATCTTGTACATAAGGAAAACATAAAACAAACCGGTAGTGAAGAAGAAAAAGATTTTTGGGTTGATAAGGTTAAAGTCACACATGATGCTTCGTATGAAAAATTAAAAGAAGAGGAAGGGCTTGGAAAAGAAGTAACTGTTTTTCTGAATGAAAAGATGGAGCAGATGCAGGCAAACCTGAATAACAAAAAGGCGTTGGGAAATGTACTGCAGGAAATGAAGGATTTTAAACATGCAGCCCGGCCCGATATGCAAAAATTTATAACACAGGTTGAAGCCATTTATAACAGCTTTGAAGATCCTGCAACGGATGATACTATTGCTAAGTACAGAAAAGAAATGGAGGAAAAACTGCAATCGTCTCAGCAGCAATTAAAAAACAGTTTTGGAATACTTGCCGATTTTTTATTTGCAGCAGCATTTGAAAATATGCAATATTTTTATCTCAGCTCAGCAGACCATTTAGGAAAATTACTGGAATTGAGCCATCAACCCGGTATTCATCCGTTGATAAAAGATTGTGCCGGCGAGCTTTTACAATATATTAAAACTCCAGGTGGTGTAATTGATAATGATCAATATGGAATTCTGGGTTATGCAGATGACGCTTATTTTATCCAGTCTCTGCTGGCAAACATGCAGCAGGGGGGAGTAATTGATACAGACAGTTGGAACATTGACTGGGATAAAATATCAGCAGGTAGCGAAGTAGTGTTCAATATAATTGGAAATGGAATTAAGGAGCAGCTTGATAATAATATTACGGCTTACTGTCAGCAGCTTATTGAAAAATACAACCCACAAGCCGCAGAACAACAATCCATAGAACAACAGGAAGAAAGGCTACAAAAAATGAAAGGCGATGTCTGGAAAGCTAAACTAATGAGCCTGGAAACTTCTATGATCCATAATCCGGTATGGTAAGCATTTACATAGCCTTACATTTTATAAACAATAATATCTATGATGACCTGAATGCCACGGGATGATTTAATTTTTTATGAGGCCCCATGAAAATGCGTAGCAAAATCCTGAAAGCTGACAGTTCAATAAATATCAGGCATAACGCCATCAAACTAATTAACAGGGGTTGATTGCTGTGAACGTAGGTAAACAACACATCAATACCTATAAATGCAGCCGTCACCGGAAAGCCGATCATACTAATGGCGGCAAATAAAAACAACAGGCCGGTAGTTTCCTGTTCGTACACATAGCCATGAAACCGGTTGAGCGAAATATTGTTGTCGATGGCTTTAATTTTTTGCAGGCAAAAATAACCCAGTACAAACGCCACCAAAACTCCGCTTGCATAAAACACAATTTCTATCGGGTTGATATGCGGAGCATTAAACAATACTGCAGCTATAATAAACAAGTGCCCCGCTAACAGGTATATCCATGCCCGTAAAGCAGACCCCCGGTAAGAAAAAGCAAAAAGAATAACTGCCAGTGCAATACTCATTAAAATAACGGGCAAAGTTTCTCCCGAAGATGGAATAATAATTTGTTTGGTATAACCCAGTATCAGCATTGCAAGCCCGGCAAGGATAAGTATGCCGATGATGATCTTAGACTGTAAGAACTGTATCTGTTTCCCCAGCCATTTAAAAGGACTCCATAAATAAGTAAACATCATGCTGTCTAAATTCCATTCCTTAATACCCAGCATGTATAGCGATGCTTTTATTTTTGATACCGGTTTTTGTTTAGGAGCGATGTAATGAAAATATTGATGATGCACCAGGTAATTCAATACCGAAGGAGAGACCAACAGCTGGTACGTTCTTAAAAATGCATTGCCGGCAAAATGTATCAATACTAACCAGTGCCAGCCTATAGCCACTTCAATAAACATCAATCCTATTTGTGCAGCAGAAGAATAAGCAATTTGTGTTTTAACCGTTGGCTGCACCCTTGCAATTAAAGTAGCAACAATAGCTGTTAATGCACCAATGATGATGATGGTAACCTTTGCCCACAACATATCTTCCCAGAACGGGTGCGTACGCAGTAATAAAAAAACACCGATATGTACACTCAGCGATCCGTAAAAAATAGCAGAAGATGAAGTAGGTCCCTCCATCGCTCTTGGCAGCCAGGCTGTAAAAGGAAGCTGTGCCGATTTGATGGCAGCAGGCAATATCATCATGCAAACAATAAAAATAGCCATGCCTGTATTGGCAGCCTGGAAAGCCAGGGTTTTTGCTTCCCCTAATTCAGAAAAACTGATGTTCTGGTGCGTAAGGTGGTGCATCATCCACATGCAGAGCATGAGTGATACATCGCTGATGCGGTAATAGGAAATGGCTTTGAATGCATTTTTTACAGGCAGGTAGCGGTTACGGTAAAAAGCAATGAGTAAAAAAGAACATACTCCTTTTATTTCCCATCCTATGAAAAGGGTTTCAAAATTGCCTGATAAAATAATAAAATTATAGCCCGTTGCAAATAACAGTATGGTATTGAAAAACCGTTTGTAACCCTCGTCGCGGTGCATATAGTATTTACTGAAAGTGGCCACCAGGAAAAATAACAGAGCCCCCACAATGCTGAACACGGCTGTTATTTCATCATAATACAATTGAATGGCAAATACAAAATGCTCAGATTCGTAAACAGTTGCCAGGTGATAGCTAACCGGTTCAAGGCCGTTCCATATCCACCATACAAAAAATGAAATGGACAAAAGTATATAAAGCACTTTCGTAACCCGTACTATAATACCGATGGCTTTTTCACTTTTGTTCTGCCAAAACAGCGTTACAAGAAAAGCCAAAAGCGGTATGGCAATGAATATAATAAGTAGTTGGTTCATTAATATATTTTTTGGTGCAGTTTACAAACAGGTTTGATTTAATCAAGCAGGTATACCGGTAAATTTTCTTCCGTTGCATGTACAATATGATTGGTCTCCATTTCCCTGGCCCCTTCAATAAATTTTTCCATGTTATGAATGGTTTTTATCTCTCCTGCCTCTGTTATGGGTTCATACTTTGCAAATGCACCTTCCTTAAAATAATAGAATTGTTTTTCCTGGGGATGTAAGGCCACAATATGCACCCATTCATTTTTATACCATTCAAAAACTTCGGGTGAAGACTGGATGGCTTTTAAAACAATTTCAGGATTATGTTCTACTATCACCAGCAAACGAACAGGGTCGTGCACTTCAATCATTTGCCAGGGCAGGCCAGACCTCAGGTCGCCATCGCTGCTGTTGGCCACCCCAAACAGGCCCATCACATTATGCGGAAGTTTGGTGCCGGCCCCTACCTTAATATTATCTACCCTTGAAAAATAATATTCGAGGTTAATACCGCCGCAAACCAAACCAATGGGCCGCATTACTGCTGATAAAATTGCTCCATCTGCATCTGTAGTATGATCGTAACTGTTCAAAAAAGCACGGCGGTCTAAAAACAAACCTTTGGTAACCTGCCTGCGGCCAATGATCGCTAATGTGTTGGTGCCATGTCCCAGTTCGGGCCTTGGCTCAAACAATGAAACCGAACGGCTATGGATGGCCTTACGAACCTGTTCCAGCTCCTGTTTGGTATTGATGGATGCAAATCTTCTGCTTCTTTCTTTTGCATTCAGGTTTAAAGCCGTTTCAAAATTTTGTATGTTGATGATATGTGCGTTTAAATTTTCCGCCGTAAGCACTTCTTCATCATAAAAAGCCATTACATCAGCAGCAGTATCATG
>Ga0138256_10007728_pt1 | contig 11322 bp, 6 predicted proteins | sample KNB2016incub_MG_FD_105486 | JGI IMG/M metagenome (GOLD analysis project Ga0138256, IMG submission 105486) | Active sludge microbial communities from wastewater in Klosterneuburg, Austria - KNB2014incub_MG | ecosystem: Engineered > WWTP > Activated sludge > Unclassified | place: Austria...
ACGACTCTCAGGCCGAGCCATCACCAGCATCCTTGCTTATACAATAGTCAAACCACTCAACCACCAGTATAAACTATTCCGCACAGAATTGTTATACCACTTTATTTGTGTTCGGGTGCTTATAGGAGAACACTTTCACAACTGTTTGAGGCGAGCGCTGAGCGACTCCCCAAATTTCTGCAGTTTGTTCAAGAACTTGCGCTCATCAGGACGCTCACGTTGGAACAGATTTCAGAAGTTGTTGTCGCATCAGTTGACGAGGTCAGAGAGCAGCTTGGAGAGAAAGAGGGAAATGTTTCTTTCAACATCAGTCAGACATTCCCAATATCTCGGCCAGAATGGTCACTTGGTTACTTGTTGCTTGCTGGCCAAAGGTCGCAAGTCGAGATTACGATCGCGAATACAAAACTTGCTCCAATCGTTGTCACAGGTGATGCATTTCCAGATGAGTTTGCAAATACCGAACCAGTCTCAATCTCGATTGGGCCGGGAACTCCGACATTCCCACCAAGATCGTCCCTTCGAGCTAAGATGGTCCTCGATATCCGGAGCAAGACGTTATCAGTGAACGGAAGGCGAATGTCCGCAGACGACACTGGATCACCACTCATCTGGCTCATGAATGCTCCGAAGACCGTTGGGCCGAACGTGGCCAAAACTCAAATTACGTTGTCACGGATCACGTCTGAATTGAGCGTTGGTGACGTTGTGACATTTTCAAAGGCTGCGCAACTGTTTTCTGAAGGGAATCTCCGGACCATTATCAGTCTCGAAGGACGAGAAGTCAGCGACATCAGCAATATGAATATTGGCAGCATTGCTGAGGGGCTTGACACTTTGCTTGCAGAACGAATAGCGTTGGTTGATCCTGCGATTTCATATCCTGTCTACTTGCACAGGGAATTTAGAGAGCAGCTCATCGACTGTTCAATCGATGAGGTTCATTCCACGTTCTCGCAAATCATGAAACAACTCGGCGAGAGGAAAATGCTCGTAACGACCATATTCCTCAGATATAGAACTACAAGCGGGGATGACTATTACGAAGAAGATCTTGGAATCCAGCATCCAAGGTTCGGATTCGGACCCCCAGTACTTGAAGGTGAAAACATCTTACAGGATGACATACGGCGGCAGTGGGAAGAGGGCGTGCAGTTTGTCGCTGAAGCGACGTACCGTGAAAGCGTTGAAACGCTGGCCCAACAGCTCCGTGATTGGGTGGCAAACATCAATCAACCGTTCCCATTCGGATTCTCTCAAACCGATTTAATGTTTCACTATGCGAAGACGAGACTCTCGATCACGTTCGACAGAGTGATCGATCGAGGGTGGTATTCAGAAAGGCGCATGGTTGTTCGCCTTCGGCCTCTGGCAAGGCATGAACAATACGTGATCGAAAAAGAGTATTGGTCTCGTTGCGGAGATGTCGCGCGGGTCGAAATGCTGCAGGATATGATCCAAAAAGCAATGCCCAAATAGGGTGCCTAAAACAGAGAGTTTCGCAACGATGAACCGTGCCTTTGTTTTTGAAACTGCCCTCAACCGGCGTCAAGCCGACGGCGAGACGCGCTTCGTTTTTTTTCCAGGTCAATTGCCCCAGGCGTGTTTTGCGAAGGCTTCCAGTTGGGCGAAGTTGCCTTGCCAGGTTGTGTACATCGCGCCGGTTACGGAAGACTTTGTGTCTCGACCTGCGGCCAGCCACGTTTTGATGGCGGAGGCGTCGCTGTCGTAGAAACCAGCCAGTACCTGTGAGTGGCCCTGGTTCGTGAAGAAGGGCAGACTTTGGGTGGGCTTGCCGCTGTTCCAGTTGACGATCAGGACATCCTTCGGCAATCCTTCCCATGAGCCGGTGAGGTCGCCGTTGACGAGGTAAAAGTCTCCGCTGATCGCGTTGTGATACGGGTCAAACATGTCTGACCAGACGCAAAGCTTCGACTGCGGGTTGACCTTGCGAATTGTGGCGACGCATTGTTGCACGTTCTCCGCAAGCAACATCCCGGCTGAGCGCCCGTCACGTCGGCAGGAGTCACACCAATTGGCGACTCGAATCTCGTCGTGGGACATGAAGTAAGTTTTCGGAGCGAATAGTTTTTCGACGCGCCGCACCTGGTCCTCCAGAACTTTGAACACTTCGGGATCGGCCAGACAACAGCAGACCTGACCGTCGTAGACCGTCACAGTGTGGAAGAACGAGACCTTGAGTTCGCTGCCCTCCTCGATGCGCGACTTTGGCAGGAGTTTCAGCGATGGCGGATCGTGATACACGTCGAAGTTGCCGTCCCAGGGAACTCGCCCCAGCTTCGGATCGGTAAGTTCCGCAAAGTCGCGGCCCTCTTCGAAGACAGTTCCATCGACGGCCGAGACCACCGTGAGCGGACAACCGGCGCGGCGAACCAGATTCACGAACGCGGTCTCTTCCAACTGCAGGTCGTCCATCCACAACTTGCCGCCACGCAGGCCCCATGTGCCGCAATAGATTCGGACTTCGCTGTTGTCGAGCGTATTGAAAACGACGTGATGCTCGGTCCAGTCCTGATCGCGCTTGACTCCCAGATTTGAATGCGAGATCACTCGGCCGTCGGCTCCCATGGCGAACAACCGCACTTCACCGGCAGACTCGTACTCCTTCGCCTTGATCCAGACTGATGCGTGAAACTGACGCCAGCGCTCGACTTTCACCAGCCGCGAAACACGTGCATTCAGATAGTCGTTGCCCGCGTCGCGTCGCTCCCACCGCAACGAGCTGGCACCGGCGTGCTTGTCGTCTCTGTCCACGAAGCTGAACTTGCCCGCTCCATCCTGCAGCTGCCAGCCAATGGCGTTGTCCCCCTTGCTGTCTTCAAATCCGCCGCCGGGCAGCAACGCTTGCGCCGATCGTGACTTCGAGTCTGCACTGTTGAGAACTGCCACGCCATTGCGGACCGTGAAGAGAGCGTCTCGGACCGGCATGCCCTCGGCGAGATTCGGATTGTGCGCCAGCAATCCGTCGCTGTATCCCATGGGAGCAACCGTCGGGATGAGTTCAATCTTCAGTTCATCGCAGAGCTGTTTCACTTGCGCCGCGTGTTTGAAGTAGTGCTCCGGAACGCGATCAAGAATATTCAGCTTGTAGTCTGCCAGCACCAAACCATTGTAACCCGCCTTTGCCGCTCGTCGGAGCAGAGCTTCCGTCGTGGGAACGTTCTCCGCAACCTGCAGATTTGTTTGCAGGTAGAGCCAGCGATGTTCGAGCTTTTCGTCGGCTGGCAACGACCGAAGAACAAGGCTCATGACGAGCCCGCAAAAACAACCTGCGACGAATTTCATGCGATAATTCCCCTGCCGTATTCTGGATTCCCCTCGACCAAGGTCTTGTCTGTGGCAGTATCCGTAATCATAAACCGACATTCAATTCAGTTCGAAGGGGGCAGCATGGCGGGAGGTGATATGGGGACTGATTCAGAAATTGACTGCGCCTTCGACTCCCTCTGCGAGGATCCACTGACGTTGACTTCCGGTAGCATCGCGCGTTGACTCAGCTGTTGGGTCGTGATACCTCCTACTCGAAACAGGATCTTATTTCGGGAAAATTCCTTAGTGTCGAAACAAACGTTGGAGTAAGCACCCATGCACAATTTAAATGGCATAATCGCAGGATTCATAGTCAGGGGAGTGACGTCCCCGGTCGCCGCAAACCCGGCGAGCGGAGCGTCGTCAGCCCTCCGAGTCAAATGCGTGCGACTCGGTGGGCTGACACCCACCGCTCGCCAAGTTATGCCCCAAGACTTACGCATGGGTGCTGACTCTGGCCGGGGAAGCTGGCGCGACTGATCGGTGGAATTCAATGGGGCTTGGTACACCAATTGCCACATCACGTTCTGGGACTTGGCTACCAGCATCTGGATTCAGCTGCATGAATTCAGGGCGGGGCGGATGCGAGTCAGGTGATTCTTAACATCCTAAACATTTGCGTCGATGCTGCGGTTGGCTGGAAATTCGAGTATGCTGTGCGTAATATCACGGTTGTTGTGACCGATTCCGGACCTGCTCGCATGAGTTCGAGAGGGGTTCCACAGTTACGCATCGACCGGTCAGACGGGAGAATATGATGAGACGTTGGCTTTTAATGTTGATGAGTGTCACGTTTGCTGTGAGTGGTGGTGCAAGCCAGGCTCAATGGTACGGCGGATCTCGATACGGCTGGGGCGGTGGTGTGGGAACTGCCTATTCTGCTGATGTTCGCGCGCGGGCGTCGATGACGATGGCTCAGGGGGCCGCCTCAGAGTACTACGCAAAAGCCCGCCTGACAAATGAAGCGGCTCGAAGTCAGTTCATCGACAACCAGGCAAAATACATCGCCATGCGTCGCGCGTTAACTGCTTCGAATGAGGCGAGAGAACAACAGCGAATAGCGGACGCTAAAGCACGAGCGGCCCTTCGCCCGCCACCCAAAAGCCTCGCACAAATTTATCCTCGACTTTCTGAGGATCAGCTCGATCCCCTGACCGGAGAAATTCACTGGCTGGAGTTACTCGAAGGCAATGAATACAGCGACGACAGGAAAGTCATTGAAGAGGCGCTGCGGGCTCAGGCCGAGTACGGTGCAAGCGACAGAACATCGAAGATTATCTTCGAGGCCGCTCATCGAATGATGAAAACCCTGAGCGGCGACTATGCAAAAGTTGGCTCCGAAAATTATTCATCGTACAGAAGATTTCTCAACAGCCTTTCTGTGGAAGGCCAACAAGCGCAGGAGGGGTTGAAGTGATCAGATTTTCCAGTATTGCGTTTTTGATTCTCACCTTTGCATGGCTGTCCATCAACCATTCTGAGCCCACACTTGCGTCGAGCCATCAGGAGGACGGCGCAGATTTGCCTAACGTTGAATCGCTGCTCGGCCGACTGGAAAAGGGCAGCATTGAAGAACGGATCGACGCCGTCAATCAGCTGGGAGCACTTGGACCGTACGCTCAGGCTGCAGTTGATCAAATTGTGAAGGCGATGAGTACAGACGACTTGGCGCTGAAATACGAATGTATTGCGGCTCTAGGCCAGATTGGTCCTCTGGCTCACGACGCATCTGACAGCCTGACCCCAATGCTCAGGGCTGACTCGAATCTGTTTCAAGTCGCCGCGCTGGAAAGCCTGCGGCGGATTGGAACGGCGTCACCTGACGCAGTCGCTCTGATCAGAAAATTATCTCAGGATTCCGATGCGTCTGCGGCCACGTCGGCGATCCGGTGTCTCGTGATGATCGCCGGTGAAAACGACGAACTTGTGCGGAATTCCATTCCCCGTCTGGTAAAAGCTCTGGGAGACAAACGCACGGAAGTCCGCAATGAAGCGGTATTGACTCTCGTGGAAATCGGTCCAGCTGCCGTTTCCGCTGTCACCGCAGTCTTGTCCGACACGGATTATCACGTGCGACTCTCAGCCTGCAATATTTTGGGACAGTTCGGATCAGACGCAGCCTCAGCGGTTCCCGGATTGCTGCCACGTTTGGAGGATAAAGAGGATTTGGTCGTTCGCGCTGCGGCTACCGCGCTGGGAAGAATTCGCTCAGAGCCTGACCGAGTTCTGCCCGCATTGATCGCTCTCCTTGGGAACAAATCCACGCCAATTCGAATCGTTGCGGTGCGTGCAGTCGCTGAGTTTGGCCCGCTTTCAAAAGGGGCGATCCCACAGTTGTTGACGCTGCTCTCAGAAGAGAGCGTTATGTTGCGCGCTTCGGCGGCTACGGCACTCGGAAGCATTCAGGACGGTCGCCCGGAAGTGATTGACGCACTCGTCGGTGCCCTGTCCGACACGGATGGTTCGGTTACCGTGAGCGCCGCGAACGCACTGGCTCGCATCGGGTCCCCGGCTGTGCCCGCGCTGGTTAGCAAACTCTCTCATGAAGCGTTTCGTGGACTGATCGTCGAAGTCCTCGGCGAGATGGGCGGAGAAGCCGAATCCGCAGTGCCCGCCCTTGTGAAACTTCTGAACTCGGACGACAAAGATCTGCGGCGCGAAGTTTACATCTCGCTGGCCACAATGGGGCCTAAAGCCGGAGCAGCGACTTCGGCGTTGATGACAATCCTTCAAAATCCAGATGCGGCTGAAGGGCGAGCTGGAGCGGCGTATGTTCTTGCCCACATCGGAGAAAAGAAGGCAGTTCCGGTCCTGAAGGAGATCCTGAAGACGAAGCAAACCGAACAAGTATCGCGGGCGGCGGCATGGGCCATCGTGAAGCTTGAACCCGAGAATGCGGACAACGTCGGCATTGTCATGCCACATCTGATCCAGGCGACGTCATCAGAAATTTCACTGGTGCGAAAGGAAGCAATGTCCGCTTTTTGCACATTGGGCAAGTCGGCAGGCGATGCTTTGCCGTGTTTGCTGGAACACGCGGAAAGCGACGCGGACCCGTCAGTCAAAGCCTTATCCCTGCAGGGACTTGCCAAAATTCAGGCCACGGCGGCTCAATCGCTGCCTGTGGCTGTCGCATCTCTGAGCGATCCGGATGTCACCGTCAGAACCGCCGCCCGCTACCTGCTGGGGAGTCTCGGAGAAGCCGCTCACAGTGCCGCTCCAATGCTGCGCGAGTCTCTTCGTCGAGGGGATCAACTTGAGCGAATTGTCTCTGCGTGGGCGCTAGTCCATGTAGAGCCTACGCCCGAAAATTTTGAAGCTGCGATTCCCTTGCTGTTGAAGGGAATGCAAAGCCCGAATCCTGGTGTTCGAGCCGAAGTTGCCAGCACACTTGGTACCAGCGGTACAAAGTCGAAGGAAGTGCTGTCTGAACTTGAAACCGCACAAAAAGACGAGGATCCGCAAGTGAAACAGGCTGCGAAAGAAGCTCTCAGCAAGTTGACTAAAGTTCCTTAAGACGTACTTTGTTGCTGTTTGCTGCAATGATATCGCCTCAGTTCATCAAGCTTGGCGACCGCCGTCAACTCTTGCCGGCGGGATCTCGGTGTCATCCGGTATCGTTCTCTCCATGAAACTGTGCAAAGTTCAACAACAACTCGTCGCTCGACCGCTCGTAAATGTTTCCGAAGCAGTGCATCGGGAATTGTCATCGTTGCAGCTGTCCGTGCCGCAGGGGGATGTTGCGATTACGGTGGGAAGTCGAGGGATCTCTAACCTGCCGTTGATCATTAAAGCCTGTGGAGAATGGTTGCGGGTGCATGGCGCGCGACCGTTTATTGTTCCCGCAATGGGGTCGCATAATGGAGCGACTGCAGACGGTCAGCAGCAAATGGTCGAATCGCTGGGCGTGACAGAAGCGGCGATGGGAATGCCGATCCGCAGCAGCATGGAAGTTGTTCAAATTGGCGAAGTCCGCACTGGCGCCGTTTACATGGATCGGCATTGCTCCGAAGCCGCAGGCGTGCTGGTTGTCAATCGGGTCAAATTGCACACGTGTTTTTCCGGGCCAATCCAAAGTGGTCTCACAAAAATGATGGTCGTCGGCATGGGCAAAATTCGCTCGGCGCAGACGTTCCATTCGGCTCGTGCCGCCGCCATGAAAGACATGCTGCTGGAGATGGGACAGTGTGTCCTCGATTCCGGCAGAATCCTGGCCGGTCTGGCGATCCTTGAAGACGGCTTCGACGAGACCGCTGAACTGCACGCCATTCGTCCCTCAGAGATCCTGCAGCGGGAGCAGGAACTGCTGGAGCATCACCGTTCCTACTTCCCGCGTTTGCCGATCGACGACCTGAACGTGCTGATTGTGGATGCGATCGGCAAGACATACAGCGGGACCGGGATGGATACCAACGTTATTGGGCGACGAGGCATTGCGGGGTTCGAAGACTTGGCGACGCCCCGCATTCGGACAATCGGCGCGTTGTCGCTTACCCCGGCATCGCAGGGCAATGCGATTGGTGTTGGTCTGGCGGACTTCATCACGCAACGCCTGCGATCTGACATCAACGAACACAAGACTCTCATCAATACTCTGACAACTGGTGATATGGATCGGGCCAAAATCCCGGCGACGCTGGCGGATGACGAAACGCTGATTAAAACGATCGCAGAACGCTACGGCAGCCATCGTTGGATGTTTATCCCAAACACTTTGCATCTGGAAACGCTGTACGTGTCCGAAGACCTTGCTTCGGAAATCGCCGCACTTCCTCTATGTCAGATTGAAGAGCATTCCACACCGCTTACGTTCAATAACGGCCGTCAGCAACTTTCGTTCGCTGAATGTGATTGAGTTTGCGACGGTTTTGAATCACCCCGTTCGTTGTTCGACGCCGATTGCTCCTCCAGCATCGCCGCGACAGGGTGATAGGATGTCATTGCCGGAGCGGCGCTGCGCTTGGTCTGGCCTACGTGAATTCGAAATCACCGTTCGATGACGTCTGCCGTTCGGTCCTGCATCACCTGCCGGTCGCGGATATTTTTGCTGAGGTCTTGCGGAGTTGGAACCGTTTCGCGGTCCGGACGGGCAGGGATGCCCATCCTACTTGAATCGCCGACGGGCCACCGGCTCGCCGCTGGTGGGATACTTCAGAGACCTGGCTCGGATCCGAGACTTAAGGCGGCGAACTGTTCGACAGCGCGATACATCGCGAGGGGTGCGACAGGTTTGGAGACGTAATCATCCATGCCGACTTCAAGACAGATTTCCCGGTCACCCTTGAGTGCCTCAGCCGTCATAGCGACGATTGGAATATGACCGCCGGTTTGCTGTTCACGCTGGCGAATCACCCTGGTCGCTTCGTACCCGTCCATGACCGGCATTTGCATGTCCATCAGGATGACGTCGAATTCCTGTTCGGCGCTCAGGTTGACCGCTTCCAGCCCGTTCACCACGACAACCACCTGGTGACCACGCGAGCGGAGCAGGCCAATCGCGACGCGGCGGTTGATTTCGTTGTCTTCGGCGAGCAGCACGCGGCGAGGCTGAACGCTCGAAGAGGTTATCACCTTTGCGACTGATTTCGCCTCGATAGCGCCGGGCTGGCCGAACTGATTCAGAATTTCGTCGAGCAATTCGGAGGCAATGACTGGTTTTGACATCAGTCGTCGAATTCCAATTTTCTGACAATGATCTGTGTCCGTAGGCAGCATCCCGGACGAAATTAGGATGATGGGACATTGTTCATGTCCCGGACGATGCTGGATGCTCTCGGCAAAGTGAAGGCCATCTTCGACGGGCATGTGGTGGTCAAGTAGAATCAGTCGAATTGGATGGTGTGACTCTTCGGCTTCCTGAAGAGCCCGTCGCGCGGCGACAGCCGAATCGGCCAGTACCGGTCGCATTCGCCAGTGCGCGAGCAGTTCGTTTAACACACGACGATTGGTGGCATTGTCATCAACGATCAAAACCGGAAGTTCGTTCAGCGCGCTGAATTCGGCCGGTGTATGGCCCTTCTGCTGCGGCGAAATGCCAAGCTCGACTGTGAAGTGAAACGTTGAACCTTTTCCCGGTTCGCTTTCGGCCCACATCCGACCGTGCATGAGTCCGACCAGCTGTCGGGAAATCGTCAGCCCCAGTCCGCTGCCACCGAATCGGCGCGTTGTCGATGATTCAGCCTGTTCGAACGGCAGGAAGATTTTTTCGAGCTTCTCCGCCGGAATGCCGATGCCCGTATCTGTGACCGAAGCGTGCAGGCGAATGGTCTCCGGTTTGATCGATTCGACATCGAAATTGACAAAGATCTCGCCTTCTTCGGTGAACTTGTGGGCGTTGCCCAGGAGATTGACCAGAACCTGCTGCAGTCGTCCGGGATCACCTTGGAGATAGTGCGGAATTTCCGGTGCCACGCGGCAGGCGATCTCCAGTCCTTTCTCGGCGGCGCGCAGCGACAAGAGCTGCGCGGCCCGTGCCACGCAGTTCGACAGATGGAAATCAACACATTCCAGTTCGAGTTTGCCCGCCTCGATCTTGGAGAAATCGAGGATGTCATTCAGCAGCCGCAGCAGAATGTGCGCAGATTCGTTGATCGTCGCGAGGTAGTCCTGCTGATGCGACCGCAGTTCTGTCTGAGACAACAACTGGGCCATACCAAGAATTCCGTTCATCGGCGTGCGAATTTCGTGGCTCATGTTAGCCAGAAACGAACTCTTCGCCCGATTTGCCGACTCAGCAGCCTCCCTCGCAGTTTTCAGTTCCGCCTCCATTTCTTTGCGGGCCGTGATGTCCGAGACCACTCCCAGCAACCGGGTCGGCTCTCTCTGCTCATTGTGATAGACGCGACCCTGAGCGCTGATCCAGCGAATCTCCTGATCCAAACGAACGATGCGGCATTCGAGATTCATTTGTCCGGTACCAAGCGCCTCGGAAAAAATCGTCTGCATGCTTTCCCGGTCTTCAGGCAGGACATGGTTTATGAACTGCTCAAAGCCCCATTCCTTCTGCAACTTCGAGTAGCCAAAAATTTCGTCATGCGCGAGTGTGCGCCACGTGGCATCGCTGGTGAGGTCAATATCGAATGCCCCCATCTCCGCAGATTCCAAAGCGAGGTTTAGGCGTTCTTCACTGGCCCGCACGGCCTCCTCGGCCTGTTTGAGATCGGTGGCGTCCCAGCAGACTCCTGTCATCCGCACCGGTTGACCCGCCGCATCACGGTAGAGCTTACCGCGCGAACCAAGCCAGTGCAGGCTGCCGTCCGGCCAAATGACTCGGTACTCCGTTTCATATGTGGCACTTTTTTCAACGGCCCGCACCACCTCGCGAAAAACACGGTCCTGATCCCTGGGATCTAACATCGTCAGAAAGTCGTCGTACTTTCCTGAAAACGTGCCGGGCGTCAGACCAAAAAGTGGATGAATATAATCATCCCAGACGATCAGGTCATCGACGGCACTCCAATTCCAGGTACCGACGCCCGAAGATTTGAGCGCCAGGTTCAGACGCTCCTCGCTTGCGTGCGCAGCTTCCTCTGCAATCCGACGATCGGTAACGTCCCAGTTCACACCGGTCATTTGAATCGGGTTGCCGCTCGCATCGCGGTAGACCTTGCCTCGCCCTGCAGCGAAGTGCATACTGCCGTCCGGCCAGATGACTCTGAATTCCGTGTCGAATTCCGCTTTTCCTTCAACCGCACGCATCACTTCTTCAGTGACTCGTTTTCGATCCTCCGGAACCAGCATTTTCTCAAAGGACGCATAATCACCGCCAAACGTCCCTGGTTTCATGCCGAACACTGCGTGAACATATTCATCCCAGACGACCGTGCCGTCCGCCATATTCCAGTCCCACGTGCCGACAAGGGACGACTTCAACGCCAAATCCATCCGCTCTCGGCTTGCCGTCAGTTCCGCCGTCCGTTTCTGGATGCGTCGTTCCAGTTCGCCATGCCCGAGTCGCAACTCCTGCTCTGCCTCAACTCGCAGCGTCTGGAA
>Ga0138256_10007729_pt1 | contig 11321 bp, 7 predicted proteins | sample KNB2016incub_MG_FD_105486 | JGI IMG/M metagenome (GOLD analysis project Ga0138256, IMG submission 105486) | Active sludge microbial communities from wastewater in Klosterneuburg, Austria - KNB2014incub_MG | ecosystem: Engineered > WWTP > Activated sludge > Unclassified | place: Austria...
ATCATTGCCGTCGACAAACCTCCGTTTCTCGCGACGCACGCTCCCGAACGAAGCGATGATGTCTTCCGTCGTCTGGAGGAGTATTTCGCATCGGAAGCGACGTCGACCGGCTACCTCGGTGTTCATCAGCGCCTCGAACGCGACATTTCCGGCGTCCTCGTATTCACCAGGCGTCGCGAAGCGAACCGATCAATGGCCGAGCAAATGGAGCGTCGCCGGGTCAAACGCACGTACCACGCCATTGTAACTGGTACGCCGGGAATGACCGGCCGCGGCAAACCTCCCGAATGTGGAACACTTCGCCATCGGCTCATTTCCGTTTCTGGCGCCCATCGCGTACTTCCATCGACCGCGCGTGAGGGCGAACTGTCCACGATATCGTTTCGCGTCCTCGAGCGGCGCGGAACTCGCACGCTGCTCGCTCTTTCGCCCGAGCCTGGCTGTTCGATTGATTTACCGGCGCAGCTCGAGGCCGAAGCTGCACCCTTGGTTGGTGATGTCGAACGTGGTGGGCAGGCTGCGCATCGTCTGGGCTTGCATCTTTCGGAGCTCCAAATCCTTCACCCGCAAAGCAACGTGCCCGTCGAATTGAAGGCACCGCTGCCAGCGTTTTTCCGAGATTGGTTAGACGCGACAGACCCGTTTGGAAATGCGGCCGTCATCGAACGACGCCTGCGCGAAGCCGCCGAGCGGCGCATGGGCATCGCGCGTCTCTCCGGCACGGATTGTTTTCGTTTGGCCCATGCGGAGGCCGATGGGATCCCCGGAGTCACGGTGGATCGTTATGGTGACTTTCTCGTCGTGTCGCTGTACGACGAACCTGCCATAGCGGCTCGCGATCACGTTTTCGATGCGGCTTTCGCGCTTGGAGCAACGGGCGTGTACGTCAAAAATCGCCCGCGCCATGCAAGTCGCATCGTCGATGCGCACCGTGAAGAATTTGCTCCGAAAACGCCCGTTCGAGGCGAAGCGGCCCCTGCGCAGCTCGTCGTTCACGAGCTCGGTTTGCCCTACGAAGTGCACCTCGACGATGGTTTGTCGACAGGAATTTTTCTGGACCAACGGGAAAACCGACGACGCATCCGTGAGATGGCCAAGGGTTTGAAGGTTGCCAATCTCTTTGGATACACGGGCGCATTTTCCGTGGCTGCTGCGGCGGGTTTGGCCACGTCGACCCTCACGGTGGACGTGTCGCGCAGCGCGCTTGAATGGGCCCAGAAAAACCTCGACCGCGTCGGCGCGGACCGAGCAAACCACGTGCTGCTGGAAGCGGACGTCATGAAATGGCTCCAGCATGGGGCCGACCAGCACGGACCCTTCGACTTGATCATTTTGGATCCGCCGAGCTTCGCGACGACCAAGCAAAGTCGGTTTTCCGCAGAAAGCGATTACCGAAAGCTCGCCGCGATGGCAATGCGGATCGCGTCGGAAGGCGGCCGGCTTCTCGCATGCACGAACCACAAGGGCATTGGACATGGGAAGTTTCGTCGAGCCATGCAAGATGCAGCTCGCGATGCCGGACGCACCATTGCTCAACTGAAGGATTGGCCAGATCCGCAAGATGTACCGGCAGACCCCGGCAAAGAAGCGCAACTCAAATCGGTATTCGTCGTCCTGGATGGCGCTCGACGCCGCTAATCAAGGAATATTGGAGGACAATCATGGCCCGACATCTCTTGTTCACGATCTCCTCGTACGGGTATTTGGAGCCGTCTTTTCTCGAGGCTGGGGCATTCGATCGCGGCCAAATCGTGCGCAAGACGTTTCCGGATGGCGAGCGGTACTTGCGTGTCGCCGACGATCCTTGGGGGCGCGACGTGGTTTTGCTTGGCGGCACGCCCACGGACCTCGATTGGCTCGAGCTCTACGACCTGGGATGCGCCATTAGTCGCAATGGGGCTCGGTCGCTTTCGATCGTCATACCGTACTTCGGTTATGCGACGATGGAGCGAGCGGTTTTGCCTGGTGAAGTCGTTACTGCGAAAACCCGCGCCCGTCTCGTATCCGCCATTCCGCCGTGTGAAGGCGGCACGCGCGTCTATCTCTTCGATTTGCACACGGACGGCATTCCGTTTTACTTCGGCGACAGCCATGTCACGCACCATCTTTATGGCTCTACGATCGTGACCGACGTTCTTCGCAAAGCGATGCAGGGGCGCGATTATGTTCTTGGAGCAACCGATGCGGGCCGGGCAAAGTGGGTGCAAAGCCTTGCGCGGGACCTCGACGTCGAACCCGCCTTCGTGTACAAAAAACGCGATCCCGAATCGGGCAAACTCGCTGTCACCGGCGTCAATGCGGATGTTCGAGGTCGTGAAGTGGTGATTTACGATGACATGATCCGCACCGGTTCGTCGTTGATTCAAGCCGCCATGGCGTATATCGGGGCGGGCGCGACCACGTGTCATGCCATTGCGAGTCACCTCGTCTTGCCACCCGGTGCGCTGGAAAAATTGCGCGCAAGTGGTTTGTTCGGGCACATTCTGGGCACGGATTCACATCCCGGAAGCCAGCAGCTTGCCGGCGTGCCCGGGGCCATCTCGACGGTCGCGTCGGTGTTCGTCAAAGCGATCGACAGAACGCATCGGATTTGATTTGTCATTTCGCCCCAAGTGCGACTAGAACGTCCGTCGGTGTCTCCTCTCCCCGACAATTCTACTCCTCCCGTTGCGTCCTCGCGCTTGCGCGAGCGCGTATTTGCGATCCTGTGCATGGCCGTGATCGCCTTCTTGTTCGTCCAGATTCTGCTCTACGGACATGGTCGTGACCAAGGCATCTATTCGGTTGTTGCTCGCACCGTGCTCGATGGAGGCATGCCGTACCGCGATGCTTGGGACTTCAAGCCGCCGGGGATCTTCATTGTTTTTGCGATGGCTCGTGTGGTGTTTGGTTCGGGCGAATGGGCCATTCGAGCCGTCGAAGTCCTGGGGCTCTTGCTCACGGGTCTTGGCCTGATCGAACTGACGCGGCGACATTGGGGCAATGCGCGGATCGGCATGATGGCAGCGATCATCATGACGTTGGTTCACGCGCAGCTCGATTTTTGGCACACGGCGCAACCTGAATCCTTCGGCGGAATGCTGACCGTGGCGGCGCTGCTTTTTACGTCACGACCGAATGAGGCAACAACCAAACGAGATTGGTTTGTCTCTGGCTGTTTGTTTGGCATGGCCGGCTTATTGAAACCACCGCTCGCGGGGGGCGCCATCGTGCCGCTTCTGGTGCATGCGTGGACGAGTCGCCGATCGAGCGATCCGTCTTTGCCGTGGTCGACGACGCTCCGATCCCTGGCGTTGCCGACGCTGTGGGTTGCTGCGGGAGGCGCGACGCCCATCATCTTGTGTTTGGCATGGTTTGCCGCTCGTGGTGCATTGGGTGATTTGTATCGCGTGCTATTCGTATTTACGCCGCATTACACGGCGCTTGGTTGGCAGGGCGCGAGCGTGACGGGCATGTGTTATTTTGCCTTCACGGAATGGCTGCAACAATATGGCAGTGTACCAACCGTCGGGTTGCTCTTGGCGCTGGGTTTTGGTTTCACCTCAAAGGAAAAACCGCTTGCTGTGCTGGCGATGGGCATCGTGTTCATCCATCTCGTGGGCGTCGCCATGCAAGGCAAGTTTTTCCCGTACCATTACGGCGCTTCCTGGCCGCTCACGGCGCTCGTGGCGGCCTTTGGGTATTATCGCCTCATGGAATGGGCGGCGTCCCGACGTGCAATGATTGCGTATTGGACTTTCGTCGTGATTGTCGTCTTTTGTCGCACGGCAACGAAAGACGTGTTCGAGTCGTACTTGAAACGCACGGAAAGGCGTCTCGCGATGCTTGCCGGAGGTCTTCGTGACCAACGCACACGCGACGAGCTTGCTAGCATTGCGGATGTAAACGCCCTGAGAAACCGCGCTGTGGCGAAGTTGCTACGAGACAAGGTTTCTGCGGACAGACACGTCTTCGTTTGGGGTTTCGAACCGCAGATTTACGACATGTCGGACCGCAAAGCGGCATCGCGCTACATCTACAACGTCGCGCAGCGCGTGGAGTGGGCCAAAGAGGAACACCGCACGGTATTGATGGATGACCTCCGGAAAAACCCGCCTGCTGCCATCGTGATCGAGCGGCACGATGTATTTCCGTTCGTCACCGGCAATGCTCTCGGGTCGGCCGATTCCTTGAGGGACTTTCAGCCCTTGGAATCGCTCATCGACGACAAATACACGTACGCAACGACCATCGGAGACATGGAGGTTTTTTTCGAGCGCAATGAGTGACTTTGCCGATTCACCCGAGCTGCACCTGGCGACAACGCATGCGGGCGTTCGCGTCGTCATCGATCATGTCGTGCGGGTTTTTCCAGGGTCGGGCCTCGTGCTCGACGACATCTCGCTCGACGTCCCGAGCGGGGCGTTTGTCGCGCTGTTGGGTCCGTCGGGCTGTGGAAAGTCGACCCTCTTGCGCATCATTGCGGGCCTCGATCGAGTCGACCGGGGCAAGGTTTGTCTCGAGGCACCCGAGGCGCCTCCACGCATTGCTTATGTTTTTCAGGACGCGCATCTCTTGCCGTGGCGTTCGGTGCTGGAAAACGTCACCCTCCCGCTGGAGCTCCTTGGAACACCAAAGACCGAGCGGCGAGCAAACGCTCGGGAAGCGCTTGCAAAAGTGGGTTTGTCCGATGCCGAGCAGCGCATGCCTGCGGAGCTCTCCGGCGGCATGAAGATGCGCGTCTCGCTTGCTCGGGCACTGGTCACGCGTCCGCAGATTCTTTTGCTCGACGAACCTTTTGCGGCGCTCGACGAAATCACGCGTCAAAAGCTCGACGACGAACTGCGTCGATTGTGGATTGAACATCCCATGACGGTCCTTTTCGTGACGCATTCCAATGCAGAAGCTACTTATTTGGCGGAGCGTTGCATCGTGCTCTCGCCGCGCCCGGCGAAACTCGTGCTCGACATGCCCATTGACTTGCCCCGCACGCGACACGCATCGCTACGCGCGCACGCGTCGTTTGCCCAGGTGCTCGGGTCGCTCTATGATGCGCTATTGAAGGCGGGTACGTCGTGAAGGCGAAGTTTCTGCAAACTTTGATGCCGCCCATCGTTTCGCTTGTCGTCGTGCTCGGCATGTGGGAATTGCTCGTGCGTTCATTGTCCGTGCCGGCGTATCTTTTGCCGCCTCCGAGCGCCATTCTTTCCGCGGGTTTGTCAAACGCGACAGCGCTTGCTCTGGCTTCGTTCACGACGGCCAAGTCTGCGCTGATGGGGTTTTTCCTGTCTGCGTTTTTTGGCATTTCGATCGCCGTGGTGCTCGGTAGTTCGCGCGTGCTCGAGCGGTCATTTTACCCGTACGCGGTGTTTCTCCAGACGGTGCCGATCGTTGCCATCGCGCCACTGCTCGTGATTTGGTTTGGTCCGGGCCAGCGCGCTGTTTCCGTATCGGCGTTCATCGTGGGTGTTTTTCCCGTCGTAGCCAATACGCTCACGGGCCTGCGTTCGGTCGATCCATCGCTGCGGGATCTGTTTCGATTGCATGGAGCGAGCAAGTTTCAGACTTTGTTTCTCTTGAGTTTGCCGCATGCGACACCCAGCATCGTGACGGGTTTGCGGGTCGCCGGTGGGCTTTCGGTCATTGGGGCGATCGTGGGAGAATTCGTCGCGGGGTTTGCCGAAGGCGCCGCGGGACTAGGTATTGTCGTGTTGTCGTCGTATCGGCAATTGCGGACGGATTTGCTTTTCGCTTCGGTTTTTTGTGCTTCGATGCTTGGACTCTTGCTTTTCGGTGCGACGAATTGGTTCGGTTGGCGCATGATGCGCAAGTGGCATCCTTCGGAAAAGGTTTGACCAACGATGAAGACCATGAATCGACGATTGTTGCTGCTGTTTGCGCTCATGTCGCTCATGCTGACAAGCTGTTCACGGGACAAGAGCGGCGCCCATGCGACAGACGGCAAGGTCAAATTGGTCCTGAATTGGGTGCCCGAGCCTGAATTTGGAGGGTTTTACGCGGCACGCGACGGCGGCGCGTACGCCAAGCAAAACCTCGATGTGGAAATCATGGGAGGTGGAGCCGGCGTGCCCGTCGTGCAAATGGTTGCTTCCGGCCAAGCCGATTTTGGGATTGCCGGCGGCGACGAAGTCATCATGGCACGAGCGCGCGGAGTCGACATCGTCGCGCTCTTCGCCATCTATCAAACGTCACCGCAAGGAATCATGGCGCATGCGTCGCGCAAAGCGAAAACAATCAAAGACTTGCTGGGCTCGGGAACGCTCGCCATGGAACCCGGCCTTCCGTATGTCGCCTATTTGAAGAAGCAGCATCGATTCGACGGTGTGCAGATCGTACCTTATGATGGTGGCGTGGCGCGATTCGTGAACGACCCGAATTTCGCTCAGCAGTGTTTCATCACCTCCGAACCCCTTGCGGCAAGGAAGAAGGGTGCAAATCCGTCGGTGTTTCTCGTGGCCGACGAAGGATTCAATCCGTACGTCGGTGTCGTGATCACGCGTCGCGAAATGGTTGAGAAAAACAAGGCCATTGCAATTGCATTCATTCACGCGAGTCGCGAAGGGTGGCGCAGCTACCTCGATGATCCCAAACCCGCCAATGCAACAATGGCAAAGCTGAATACCACCATGGACGCGGAAACGTTTGCCGCCGCCGCCGAAGCGCAAAAGCCGCTCATCGAAACACCGGAAACGAAATCACGAGGGCTCGGCACCATGACGAAAGAGCGATGGGAAACGCTGGCCAATCAATTGGTCGAGCTGAACATCATCGACAAGGCGCCGAATGTCGACGACTTTCTTGTATCGGTCGACTGAATCGAGGCCATCGACGCAGATGCGCAACAACGAAGCCACAGGAGCGACGCGCCACGTGGGCATGCAGACTCGCGAGAAGCCATCGGTTTTTCTGAAGATCCTCGCTCGATCCGACGCCCCCATGTGGTACAAACATGCCCAACCCATCCGCCATGTTTTCGTATGAACACGAAAGACATCATCCGCATTCGCCAACACACCGCCTGGATCGAGCCTCCCGACATCTTTGTTACGCATTGGCGAGGCGAAATTACGGCAGGTGACATGCTCGCCATGTACGACGAACTGGAAAAGTTTGCGTCGCTTCAACCTCATGTGTATTCGCTTACCATCGTGAGAGATGTGACGGTTTTCGGCGCCGAAGCGCGCAAAGTGACGGCCATTGACCCGCGGAATCGATATTTTGTAGCCATGGCGGTCGTGGGAGCGAGTTTTCATTTGCGCGTCCTGTCGACAATGCTCATGAAAGCCACAGCGTTGATCGGTCGCAGCCGCGTGACGCCGGCGGCGTTCTACGATACGGAGGACGAAGGACGAGCGTGGCTCGCCGTCAAACGACAGGAATTCGCTGTGTCTTCGCAGTAAATCCATAGAATTGCCGGCATCGATTCAAAGGCGCCTACACTGCGTGTAGGCATGGGCAAACCCGCTACGAAGTGTCGAACGCGTCACGAGCGTGCCGAGTTCCGCGTCGATGGGGAGCAACGTCCGTGCAATCTCGGCGCTGACTCCCGTCACGATCACACGCGCGCCGAGCAGTTCGACTCCTATGGCAGTTTTTCGAAGCCCCATCGCAAACGATTCATCCGGGAGTCGCACCCCCGTGATATCGAGAATCAGAAACTTGGCACGACGTGCAGCAACTCCTTCGAGCGCCACAGTGCACAGCGCTTCCGAACGTGCCGCGTCCATGATGCCGAGCAGGGGAATGACGAGAATCTCCTCGGTTATCGGCAAAATCGGTGTCGACAGCTCGCGCAAGCGCTCCTCCTGCGCGCGGAACAAATCGGCTTGGAGCGCTCGTCGCGCATCTTCTGCACGTTTTTGCTCTTCGAATGCAATGACGAGACGTTCGTGCACCTCCGCAATTTCCGCTGTTCTCTCCTCCACGCGCCGCTCGAGGAGCTGCCGTTCCTCTCGCAAGCTCGCGTCTAGACGCGCATTGCGTATCGCGACGGCCGCAAGCTCCACGAGCATTCTCAGTGCGAGCACGACAAGGCTATCCTTTTCGATATGCCCATGATGACGCGCTTTGCGAGCCGTATTTCCCGCAATGAGACATCCGAGAATCGTCACGCCATCGTCGTCGAGAAAAGGCACCCACGCATGTGCGTCCATGAGAAACTGGCTCCCCGTCGCATCACGCGGCGCGCCGCTTTTTTTCAATGCAACGATGCGCTCTTGTTCTCCGGGGAAAGTGCCTTCGACAATCGTATTCCCCAGGGGCAGCGACAAGGTCGCGATCGCCCGTGCCGAAACATCGTCGTAATACCCGTCCGCCGCGACCGTGCGCCACCCATCCACCTCGCGCGCCAACACGACGCACCGCTCGATGTTGAGTGTATACAAGACAAACTTTACGAGGATTTGGGCAATGGCCTCCATATCGAGCCCGTGATGGATCTGGTTACCCACGTCCGCGAGCGCGCGCGACACGTGGACCTGCTTGTCCAGCATCTCGTTTTGCTTGAACAAATCTGACTCGACGAGCAAAAGCCGCATGATTTCATCACGCAGCTTCGCGTTCTCCTCTCGAAGCGCATCGATTTCGGGAGAATCATCTCTCGGCGGCTTACCGTCTATCTCGTCCATCGTACAGACGAACGCTGCCAAAACGGCCGTGTAATTGTGAAACATGTTCGTTTCGCCAACAGGAGCGATTTCTCCGGCGAAGTATCCGCCAAACCAGGGTACATCGCCCGGCAAAGTGCTCTGCATGCGCCGCACGAGCTCCTGCCGCACTTCCTCGCTCCACATGAGTTTGCCCCGCCCCGTGCATTCCAGATGTAAAACGAGTTTCGGCTTACGACCACCAAGACGATCGCAAACGCTTCTCGCTGCACGCTCGGCATCTTGGCTCATGCGCTCGGCATCGCGCCGGCAAAGCCACACTCGAGTTTGTTCGGGAATCTCCGTTTGAATCGTGATACTCCCCTCGTTTACATCGCGTGCCACCACATAGCGAACACTGAGCCGATCATACGCCTCCGCAACCGCATTGGGCACTTCCAATCCGAGCGCAAGATTGCTGACGGCATAAAGCCAATTCTGCTCTTCATCCTCGGTCACGTATTTCTTGATCACATCGAGCGCACGTACTCCGTCGAGCTCCAAAATCGTATTTCCCCTCGAACGAGTCACCACCTGCGCCATTCCAACAGGACGACAGCCATGCGTAACGGCAGAGATGACAGCCAACGAGCCGGACACGAGGGTGAGCGTGGCCCCCGTTTCGAAGATAGCGTCATTGTGGAATTGAACGGTGCGCGTGTCCTGCACGTCGCTATTCGCTCCGGCACCAAAAAATGGAATGAACCGATCGATTCCAAGTGCGCCATCGATGCCCCGCTTCACCGCCGAGTAGTTCAACGTGAATGCGTCGGCGAAGAACAAACACGCGATGGCATCGCTGCCAAAGTGCGGCCGCAAGCCTTCCCCAAGCGCCCGCCCTGCTGCTTCTGGATCCTGCGTCATATCAGGAACGCTCACGACATGCAGCGACAATTCATCCGATGCAATGACGACAACCTCGACGCAATAGGTCGATTCATTGGCTCCGTCACGCATGATGCAACCGGAGGCGGAACATCCCACGACGGGGGCGGCTCCCGTCACCGCTCGAATCGCCGGCACGAGCCGCTCGGAATCGTGGCCAATCGTCATGAAGGCCATGACGAAATCGGCTCGAGATACCCCCGCGGCCGCAAGCGCCCGCTCGGCAGCTTCCTTTCCAGCCACCCTCGAATCACGATGTAAACTCGATCCTACCCCGATATTGGTTCCCATGCCAAACCCCTCCGAAAACGTCTGAGACGGTCGTTTTGCCCGTCCTCCTTCTTTGCCCGAACGAAGACTCGATTGCAAGCTCGATTTTCGGTGAGATTGGATGCTGTATTCGAATGTCGAGGCGACTTGTTTTGTCGAGCAGTGTCGGTGACGCGAGATTGGCCCCACGCCGAGATTCACGCGGACGCTGTGAGCGTCTCCATTTCGTCGACGCGTTTGACCCACGCGCGTTTGCCGTCAAAAGCCATGGCGTATTCGTAGACAGGCGACGCTCCGGCGCTGGCCACTTCCACAGCATATTGGCGTTCGCGAATTTGCTGGGCCGCCTCGAGCAGCGCTTGCTCGATCGTTTCGTCATCGAAGGGCACTTTGAATTCCATCACCACGCCCGGTCGTCCTGGCGTCTTCGGTCGCATGAGCACATCGGCTCGCCCGTATCCCGATTCTCGATTCGACCGCACGTCGTATTGCGGCTCCAAATGAACGAGCAATCCCAAGACGAACCCGTGATATAACTTTTCGGGCGCACGCCCCGAAGGATCTTGATACGACATCGCCGTCACGAGAATCTGCCCGAGCAGTTTCTGCACTTTCGCTGCATCCCCAGCAAATAGCGCTTTCACAAGGTCCGTGGTCACAGCCCAATCAGGATCGGCTCGCTCGACCCAATGGCGAAACATGTCCTCGTACACCTGGCGAATTTCTTGGTTCGGAATGCACAACATTCCCGTGTAACGCCCTTCGTGAAGCACCAACGTCTCGAGCTTGAGGTACCCCGAAAAGAGCAAAAAATTCCATAGCGCGTCCGTGCGTCGTTCGATGTCGCGCAGCACGATGTTGTCATCGATGCGTACTTCAATCGTTTCCCCACGGAGAAGCGAGTATGACTTATCGGACAGCGCCAATCCCTTGCTTGCGGCAAGATGCTCGATGAGCTCACTCGAGCCGGTGTTCACCCAATAGGGCCTGAGTGTTCCTTCGTCGATGTAGCACAGAATGGACCACGGGTTGTAAATGACCTTGCCGCCGAAGAGATACCCATTGTACCACGCTCGTACGTCCTCGAGATGCGATGGTTCGATAATGCTTGCAACTTCCTCCTCGGTGAATCCGAACGATGTGGCAAATCGCGAGCTCAAGATGGAATGCACGCGAATATTGTTCAGCCCCGAAAACATGTTTTCTTTCGATACGCGCAAAATGCCGGTGAGCACTCCCTTGAAAAGCGAGACGTTGTCTTTGAATGCCGCCGAAAAGAAGTTCCGAAACCACAACACGATGTCGTCGAAGAATTCGAACATGTACCCCGATTGAATCGGTGTGTCGTACTCGTCGATGAGAATCACGACGGGGGTCTCGTATTGCTCGTGGAGCAGCTTGGACAACCACTTGAAGGAATACTGAAGTTCGCCCGCCGTCACGGTGCCTTCGAGAACGCTGCGGAACCTTCGCGCCATGAGTGAATCGAGCTTGCCACTGTCGAGCAAGTGGCGATGCTCC
>Ga0138256_10007731_pt1 | contig 11319 bp, 7 predicted proteins | sample KNB2016incub_MG_FD_105486 | JGI IMG/M metagenome (GOLD analysis project Ga0138256, IMG submission 105486) | Active sludge microbial communities from wastewater in Klosterneuburg, Austria - KNB2014incub_MG | ecosystem: Engineered > WWTP > Activated sludge > Unclassified | place: Austria...
CAGGTCAGCCTGGGGCAACGCCCCAGGTTTTTCGGCAGCAATGCGTTTTGCCCTGAAAGGGCTACACAAAACCGCATTGTGGAACCCTTTCAGGGTTCGTGTTCGGAGGGTACGTGAACTTGGGGCGGCGTTCATCCGCATTCGCGGATTCTCTTGCCCCAGGCTGATTTCTGCGAGCCTTTCAGGCTCAATCACAGCATCCTTCAAATAGTAGTTGCCAAACCTGGTGTCCACCGGCGTGAAGTCGGTTGGGGACCACGAAATTCGAAAACGCAAAGTCGCCACTCAGAACGGAGATGAATGTCTGTCGCAGCGCTCCGTCGCCGGTCATGCCGATGGTGATCAGTTCTCCATCACTTCTATTTCTTTGCTGGCGGCTCGGTCGTTCACGAGTCCTTCGTATTTCTTAGTCAACTCCTGCACTTGATCCTTGGCGTGTTTGCATTCATCTTTCGACAAGACCTTTGCTTTCTCAGAATTGTCGGCGTGCTTGTTGGCATCGCGGCGAACGTTGCGAATGGCAACGCGGGATTCTTCCGCAAGTTCCTTAATTCGACCGGTCATTTGCTTGCGGCGTTCGGTCGACAGGGGCGGCACATTCAGTCGAATGACACGACCATCGTTGTTTGGCACCATCCCCAATTCACTGGCTGTAATCGCCTTCGCAATTGCATCAAGAGTGGTCGTATCAAAGGGACGAATCATGATCTGCTGCGGCTCCGGCACGCTAATATTGGCAAGCTGCTTGAGCGGTGTTGGCGAACCATAGGAATCGACGCGGAGAGAATCCACCAGCCCCGGGTTCGCTCGTCCGGTGCGGATGCCTTTCATCGCGTTGTTGAGCACATTCACCGCTTTTTCCATGCGTTCTTCCGCATCCATCAGGATTTCGTCCTGGTTCATCTCGATCACTCCCGCTGCTGTTTTATCAAAATGTTCGCCGTCATTGCCCACACACGGGCAGGCTGATGTTGTGACGTCTCGTTGTCGTAATGTGCCGAATCGTAGTTTTTCGTCGCTGTACGTCAAACGGTCCGCGTAGGTTACGGCTTCCGGATGAAGTGTTCGGCAAAACTTCTTACGTGATGTCCGTTCAGAACGTGAAACATCCGCAACTTGTCAATCGTCGCCGCACCAAATCGACCCAGCGGCACATGCACGATTTTCTTCTTGTATTTGCTGGCGAGTCTCCGCCATCCGGCTCCCGGAGGCTGATGACTCATCAAGGCAATATGCCGTTCATTGGAATAATGCAGCCCCGCCGCCAGCAGTCGCTCTTCCAGCGTGTCCACGAAATCGAACTGCGGATCACGCCAGATATCCTGAATTGGCCGGGGAGGAAACAGGAACATGCAGCCGCCATAACGAGCCAGCGCGATCCCGGGGCCAACCATTTCTTCCAGAAAGCTGGTCGAATAAAAGGCAAGCGTCGATTCATCGTGATGCTCCGCGTGCCACGTAATCCGCCACGGATATTCTCGCGGATCGGCTGGCGAATCGTACAGCATCACCACACAGTCGATCTTCCCGCGCGCCGGCGGAAAGACCTTGACGTGCAGTTCCCCCAAATGCCAGTTGCGGAGCGTCTCACGGATGTCCAGTCCGTCCTTCATGCTGGCCGTAAATTTTTCCGTCTTCGCCAGATCATTTCCGATGAGGTCCAGAGCCGCATCTTTCACGTGCGTCCGGAAGCGTTCGATTGCGACATCCTCAGGAGGCCAGCTGCACTGACCGAAGGGATTCCACGATTTCTGCCATTCAACGGCTGACTTACGATCCGGACGAGCGTTCAGACGACAACTCCGCCAGACGACGGGATGCCCCGGCAGGCGGCTGACAGGTTCCAGTTCCGTCCCGTCCGGCAAAAGCACGCGGTCAATCCCGAAACGAATTTCCGGCAGATCTTCGCCCGGCGTGAATGGATAATCACGCGCCGATTCGGCAACATGAATGGCGAACTGATCTCCCCCTGTCTGCTGCGCCGCGACGACCAGCGTGTAGAGATCCGGAGTAAATCGTCGTTCCATCAGTGAGAGGTTCCGAATGTACTTCAGGCAGTTCAGCAGCAGGTGCGGAGTGATTCGGCGGGCTCGGGACTTGAATTCAGCGCGGTAACGTTCGCGGGAATGAATCAGCAGCGATTTGATGCCATCGATCGCCATGTTCTCATCATCGTCCAGGTCCACTCGGGCCTGTTCATATTGACCTGTGATGAACGGCAACTCACCGAGCACAAACGTCAGCGTTCGCACGGCGACGCCGTATGTTTCGGTGGGAGTTTCCGACCAGTCCGGGTCCGCAGGGCGTTCGACCGCGCTGTTGTAGGCATCTCGCAGCCATGGCCAGTCCATGATATTGCACAGACACAGCACCGAGGCGTAACGATTCGAGAGCCGATGCAGTTCGCTGGCCATCCAGTGAATACGGTTTTTTTGATTGTCATCTTCCGGCGCGGGCAGCGCGGGCAGGACTGCGGCCGCGAACTGTTCCGGGCGAACTCGCTTCAGAGCGTACGGATCCGGCAGAACGGCGGCGCGAGGAATATACTCGTCCGTTTCGATATCGATGAACGCCCGGACCATGCGTTCCTGGCGTGCGATCCGGAGCGCGGCAATCACAGGCTGGCAGGGATCAATCGGCACGTAACTGGCGGAAGGCCGTTCATGTTCGTCTGCGTCAACTTCTGTCCCTGTTTCAAAGTCGGTCCGGGTGCCGCCGAACCGAGTCACCGGCTGCCGCTGTAAGACAACCGAAACAGCCGGAAGTCGCTCGACCGCCGCTTCGACCTCCTGTTGAAAGGATGGCGGCAGCGGCACAGCAAGGCACTCAAAGTGCTGCGACAGCATCAGGCGACGCACTTCCACCGCAAAATCGCCACTGCCGTGAATCACGGGAAACAGCGTAATGTTGCGGCCGAGCGTCAGCACTTTGGAGACAGCGGTCATGAAACAATCTCGTAAAAGTTAAAAAGGAACGTGTTACGATCGCAGACTTGTGATTTTACGTTCCGGAAGACTCGTGTTCGACTGTCAGTTTGAACCGTCTTCCACAACCATCCGCGACGTATCGAAATCCATTATACGCTAATCTTCAGAAACAGTCACGACGCCTCCGGCCGCCGTGGTTGCAACAGGAGTTGGGAAAGAAACTTCCGGCACGGCAACAGTGAGAGTCGCTGAGTAGTTTGTGCTGTCGTAGCCTTCGCCAGAACGTTGTGGTTCCTGATGATGCACAACAACAAGAATCAGGTTGGCTTCTGATGGAGTGAACTCGGCAATGCCTTTGTCGTCGGTGCGGCGTTCGAACTTGTCGTCGAAGCCTTCCGCCAATTGCTGGCCACGAGGAATGAAGGACACTCGTGCGTCCGCCAGCGATTTCTCTTCGAACACCACGCGAACGCGAATGGGCTTGTTCGGGCCACTTTCCGTGACCGGATTGTTCAGCGGCACCAGTTCCAGAGGATGACCGAGAGGCACGTTGCACATGGCCAGCGGTCCCTTGGTGGCCGCCGCATCAGGACCAACAACGAAGTATGTCTTCGCGCTCTTGATCGCTCGAGTCTTGCCATGCAATGTGTCCATTTCATGTGACACCACATGCAGTCCGGGCTTGGTTGTGGTGTAACGAGTCGTCCAGTATCCTTGCTTAGGTTCACTTGCGGTTGGTGTCAGAGTGGGCTTGATATCGTCTGTGCAACCGCAAGGCATCCTGACAGCCAGCTTGACATGATCGAGTGTAATCAGGCTGTTCATTTTGAAGTCGCGATGTTCGTTTCCATGATTTCCGAGCTTCAGGTCAACATAGACGACGTTGCCTTCACGGACTTCGGGAGCGTTTACTTCAACCCATGTGTCGTGAGCTGAAACGCTGCCGCTGATGATGGCTGCAACTGCAAGAAAAATACTGGTTCTAAATCTGGTCATTTGAAGATCCTGAATGTGAAGAGCTAAATATTTTGTCATGTTCTGCGCGAAATGAAGTGGGCGGGTCAGAAATCGCGGATATTATCCGGAAGTGTGGCAAATCACACAGTGCCACGAACTCTTGAAAGCCCACTGAAACACTGCGCTTCGGCCCAACGGGCCACAACAGGTCAGCCTGGGGCAACGCCCCAGGTTTTTCGGCAGTAATGCGTTTTGCCCCGAAAGGGCTACACAAAACCGTATTGTGGAACCCTTTCAGGGTTCGTGTTCGGATGGTACGTCAACCTGGGGCGGCGTTCATCCGCATTCGCGGATTCTCTTGCCCCAGGCTGATTTGTACGAGCCTTTCAGGCTCAATCACAGCATCCATCAAATACAACTCGTTTGTGGGATGAGCCCGACCACGCACTTCATTTCGCGCAGAACCGAGGTTCTCAGGGCGCAGCAAATCAAACCCACGACTGTCAGAACTCACCCAAAACTTCGCCATTTCCACGAGTGGCGAGCCCCTGCCAAATATTGATGTCAATACTGTCGCTGACAAATCTTACTGATCCATCACAAAGCAAGGCAGAAACACCACCAGTATGCCGACTTCTGGCGGCAGTGTAGCCAGCATTGTGGCTGTTGTTACCACAGTCAAATTGTTTAGAATTGGGAGTTAACCCGTGGTTATACAAAGTGTCTCCAAAGTGACCGTTTAACCATTTTGCCCCGCGAATTCCGGCCCAGGAACCTGGCGTACCAATCACACAATTCGATGGCCCAGGGTCCGTTCCCGTGATCGTGTCGTTCTGCGCCGCTGTGAGATTCATTACCTGCCGGGCCGGATCCGCAGGCGCAGTCGATGATGGTATCGAGCCGCTACCGTTTCCACCCGCGCCGTATCCATTCCCCAGCGTTTGTTCACCGACAGCAACAGTGTTCGACAATCCATCAGTGACGTCACGAAAACGCACGATGCCTCGAAGCTTGACATCCATCATGACTCCATCACCCGATCGAATGTAGCGAGCCATCGGGGTCGCACCACTACCTGTGCAGGCGACATAGTTTGTGCAACCGTACGAATTTCCTTCAACCACCGCGAAATCACTTGGACACAGATAAGTAGAAATTTTGGTCATCGCTGCAATGACGTTCTGCGAAAACGGGGCAACGGGTGGCTCCGCAAAAGTGGGCGCTTTGTTGAAGTCAATGAGATTGTACAGATTTGCTCCTTCGAGGCTGGGCAGCAGTGAGGCATGCATTGAAAAGACCATTGGGTAACCGACTCGCCCAGGAGGAAAGCTTCCAAATGTTGACTCATAATTGTGAATCGCTAACCCAATTTGTTTGAGATTGTTGCGGCACATTGACCGTCGAGCCGCCTCGCGCGCCTGCTGCACCGCTGGCAGCAGAAGTGCGATCAGGATGGCAATGATCGCAATCACCACGAGAAGTTCGATAAGGGTAAATCCGCGATGTCTCGCGGCGTTCTTTGAAATCACAGACATCAGAAACACCTTTCGGCATAGGAATCAGAAATGAATGAGGGATCATGCGAAGCAACCAGTGGCCGCACGACGGAAGCGACTACGGCTGCTCTGACTTGACGCAGACGCTGAGCACAGCAGCCGGTAAGGATCGCTCGATAAGTAACCGGCGTTTTGGGTGCGTAGGACAGGCTTCCAGCCTGTCCCACAAATTCTCCGATCAACCCTATAGTTGGTCAGCGATCAGTTGGAAGGTACGAGCCAAATCAAGGGGTTCGTGCGGCGGGTGATGGCACGCTCACGACAGACCTTTCAACAAGCCATGTGAGGAGCGAGCCGAACCCTGCGTGAGCGTGCGAACACAAGCCGCGCAAACAAATCCAGTTCCTGATGCCGCCTGTGGTGGCGGGTGACGAAACGGATTTTGATTCGATCAGAACGAAGAATGTCCAGCCTTCAGGACAAACGCGGCGGAGGTTCAGGAGGCTCCTGAACCTGAGATGTCACGGGGACGGATCCTGGGAGTTCCCATTGATCCGGAATCACGCGCACCATCGGTCGCTCTACCGGCGGCATAATGGCCCACGGGAGTGAGTTCCAATAAGGTCCGAACCCTTTGCATTTCTGCATTTCAATGCCGATGACGTAAATCGTTTCGACGGCTACGGGTTTCGTTTCGCCTGCGTTGCTGCTGGTGTTCACGGTGTCGTTGATAATCTTCGGTGGCTGACAACACGTCTTAACGACTTTGCGAGAGCAGCAAGCTGGTTGAACGGGGCAGTCGATCGCCTGTTTCTGAGAACGATGTTTCCAGGGACTTTTCGCGACAGAAACAGTCTTTTCAGCGTCCTGTTCCTTCCGTGCGGCTTCCACAACAAACGCGGGCGGCGTCACCTTGTGCTGCCTGGCCCACGCAATTTTTTGGACGTTCGTAAAACAGCAGCAACTTTTCCAGCATTGGTCGGCGGATCTGCATCCACATGGTCGATGCTGACACGGATAAGGCTGGGACTGGTCTTTTTCCTGAGTCGCCTGCGTGCCAATCGGGAGCGGAACAAACGAGGCGCAGAAAGCGAACAGAACCGCCAGGCAAACCAGCCCTCGGTTGATACGTTTCACGAATTGTCTGTGCCGGAACGACATACAACCTCGGAACGCCTTCAGGACGTTGAGACTTTACAGCACCGGCTCACTCCCCACACTGTCCAAGTTATCGTCGCGTATTTCAACCTGCAACGTGGTCGCTCGAAATAGTGGAGATCAGGAATCACATTTTTTGACTTCAGGAAACCCACCGCATGATTACGGGGAAGCGCGAAATAACACAGATCTCCGACAGTGTTCTGCCGCGCTGATAGCGGTCGTGCGTGATGCCATTCAGCGTCCCTGAATGTGTTCGTACTCCAGAATCTGGTCCGCCGCCACCGTTTTGTAGACATCTTCCTGGCCATCTGGCCAGCGTACCGTGATCGCATCAATGGTGGTCGCTTCCCCCAGGCCAAAATGTAGTTCCGCAGGGCTTTGTGAGAGGTACGAACCGTCGGCTCCCACGATCTCGTTCCGAAGACGGTCTCCGCAGCGAATTGTCACGACGGCTCCCAGTGCGGATGTGTTGCCGCCGTGTTGCTTCAGACGAATGCGAATCCAGTGACCGGGATTCTTCGTCGTGTTGTGCAGGATCAGCGGAGTCCCGCCATGCACCATGATGGCCAGATCCATCTTGCCGTCGCCGTCGAAATCCGCATGAGCACCGCCACGACCGACGATTTGTTTGGTCAGTTCTGAGCACGCCTGTGCGCCAATTTCGAAGAAGCCTTTCGACGGCTGCTGACGAAAGACAAACGGTCGCTGAGGAACCAGGGCCGTGGGGTTGTTAGCGTCCTGCAATGTGTTGCCGTTCACCACCCATAGGTCCAATTGACTGTCGTTGTCGAAATCGACAAACCCCGTGCCCCAACCTACGGCACTCAGCGACACTTGTCCCAGTCCTTCCGCGTCCGCGCGATCGGAAAACTGAATCAGCGGCTTGCCGTCGGACGTGGTCGTTTCTCCCAGCTCGACCTTCATATTCAGGAAGAAAGCGTTTTCTTGAGCCACCCAGTGAGTGACAAACAGGTCGAAATCACCGTCGTCGCCATAGTCGCAAACCGCCAGTCCCATTGCGCCTCGGTAATCCGCTGCCAAGGAAACCGCGCCGATGTCAGCAAACGTGCCGTTGCCTTTGTTGTGAAAGACTCCGTTGGCGGAAACATCGTTGGCCACGTATAAGTCCGGCCACTGGTCGTTGTCGAAGTCGAACCAGACTGCTCCCAGGGATCGCCCCGTCGGATCGGACACGCCCGCCTGTAACGCCACATCGGTAAACGTTCCGTTGCCATTATTATGGTACAGCAGATTCACTTCGGCAGGATAGGACGACGGATTGATCGTGAATGGGTTCACCTCACCGCGCTGCTGCTTGATGCGGACTAGATCGTCTTCGCGATACTGAAAATTCACGTAACTGGTGACGTACAGATCAATCCGACCATCTCGATCGAAATCGCCCCACGCGCAGCCAGCGCTGAAACGTTCATCATCTACACCCGCCGCTTCGCTGACGTCCGTGAATGTTCCGTTGCCGTCATTGCGAAACAGAATGTTGGGGCCGTAGGCCGTGATATACAGATCCAGGTCGTCGTCGTTGTCATAATCCGCCCACGCCGCCGCCATTCCAAAGATCGAACGATCAACGCCAGCCTCTGCAGAGACATCCGTGAATTTCCCATCACCATCGTTGCGATACAACGCACACCGACCGTCTTTCGCTTCGCTCGATACGCTGCGTTCGCCTGAGTCTTCATCTTTGCCGACGGCGGGCACTTCTGATTCCGCAATCGAACCGCGAAAATTCACCAGAAACAGATCCGGATCTCCGTCGGAGTCGTAGTCGCCCCATGCCAAGCCCGAACCCATGTCTTCCGGCAACAGCGACTTACGCGTGGCCGGAAAATGATGGAAGGCGATACCTGTTTTTGCCGTCACATCTTCGAACGTGAAGCGGACCATATCCGGCAGGATTTCGCGATCCAGCACGCTAGTCAGACCGCCAATGGTTCCGTCTTCGTTCGGAGCTGTCGGGTCGGCGCGCCGACTGCCGACCCAAGCCAGCCAAGCAAGCCCCACGGTCGCCACGGCGCAGGGAAGCCCCCATCGCAGCATCAGTCGATAGCGTTTACTGAGCTTCCGCCGCACCATCATTTTCAACCCTGATGCGGGCGGACGCCCGTGTCATTTCAGTGACCGGCGAACGCACCTTGTTCTCTTTGCCATAAACACGATCCAGAAATTCTGGATTTGCCTTGCGATACCACAAAATTGCTTCGGCCTTTAGTTCGCTACCGGAAACAGCTTCGTCAATAGGAACCGAAAAGTCCTGCTGTCGTTGCCCTGGACCGAGCTTCTTATCGCCGGCTGCCCGCACGCGACCTCGCGCCATGGACGGACATTGCAGTTCCACGGCAACATTGTCAGTGACGCCGGGAAACAGTGATCGCTTATAGCTGGCTCCGACAAGATCCCACAAATTGTGGCGGTCAATCAAGTCTCCACGGCGGTCGAATCCATCCGCCTTGAACCACACCTGAGCACGATCGACGTTGCCATCCTTGTCGATGGCACCGGTATGATAAATCTCGCGACCATCCGAATCAGTGACGATCAGTTCGATCCAGCTTTCAATCATGTCCAGCGGCCCGGTGGGAAAATCGTGTCCCGTTTTGTTGTTCATCAGGCTGACGTGGATCGAAACGGGTTCGCCCGGCGTCGCCTTTTCGGGTGCCTGCATGCTGAGATTCACGACCGGCCCGGTTGTCCATTTGTCGGCAATCTCGGGAATCTCAATTTCACCGCGCAACCACTGTTTCGTCAGCGCGACGTGCGTTTCGTGTCCCTGCAGATTCATCAGTTCAGGAATGTACTGATTGCTGGCCAGCGTGCGGTGGCTGCGATGCATGCCGTCGCCCGAGTGCCGGTTGTAATCCGTCACATCGCCAAACGCGGGATCGGTGCTTTGTTGCAGAGGCATATGGCATTCACGGCAACTGATCGTCTTTGCCGCATCGCCTTCGTGATGCCACTTGCTGTTCTTCCAACTGTCGTACTGGTTCTGCCCCTGGACCTTACCGATGTCTGTGTTGACTTCCTTGTCCAGGTATTGCTTGTGGCAGGCACCGCAGAACTCCGCTGTTTTGTACAGTGGCCGCGAATATGACGTGATGTGATGTTGTGGATACGTGCGGATCAGGAAGTCGCTGACGAACTTCGCCAGCTTTCCTTCACTCTGTTCGTACACGTAACGTTCCGGCAGCTCGATCGTATAATCGCCGTTCCCCTGCACGTCCGCCTGGGCAATACTATGGCAAACCAGACACGAGATCCCTTCGTCCGCCCCCAAACTGCTGAGCGTGATGTTGCCAGAATCTTTGGCTCCGCTGAACAGCGAAATTGGATCGTGACAGCCAGCACAATAGCGGGTGTGTTCTGGCGACGTCTCCTGCGACATCAGCGTCTGAGTCCGCTGAAACATGTCGTCCATGGAGGCATACCGATGAGCACTCGGTAGCCATTCTTCATAAATCTGAGTGTGGCAGCCGCTGGTGCCGCAACTGGCCGATCCGGCCAGATCCTGAGCATGCATCGCTCCTTCTCGCTTCACCTGCGCCGCGACATCGGTCATGATCGATTCGAGCATTTTCTGTTGTTTGCTATCGAGTTGCAGGCCGGACGTGCATTGATGCACCTGATCAAACATGCCGATCGATTCGCCCCCGCTGCCTAATTCAACACCCTTTGACAGGCACGCCAGAACCATGTCCCGGTGCTGCGGGCCGACTGTATCCGCCACCTGTTGCTTCAGCGACTCAACCCACGGCGTCTCGATGCGAGCCATGCTCGGCGCGAACGGGCGGTCTTCGCCAAAACGCCAGTTGTAGTCCGAAGGAAAGCCGGAATGCGAATCGGGAATGTGGTACACCAACACACAGAAAATAACGGGCAGTGAGAACGCCACACAAGCCGCCAGCCCCTTTCCATAAAACGAGCGACGCGCCGAGACAAGCTGATTTCGCACAGCGACATCGTTCGTCTTGCGGACCACGACGGTCACGATATGAACCACAACAAACACAATCAATCCCAGTCCGGTCACCAGATGCACGACGTCCCAGACAGCGTTCATACGCGACCCAAACGCTCCCTGCCACGTGAGGACGCCTCCGCTGACCAGGCACACGGCCAGAATTGCCGTGGCAATATAGCCCAGCAGTTGATAATGACTCAGGTTTCCTCTGCGGCGAACCCACCAGTGGCGCACCAGATACCAAATCACAGGAGCCAGAAAAGCGATTCCAATGCCCGTATGCGCCAGCACCGAGAACTGAGCGAAGGCACCGAACGGCATTAACCAGACAGCCAGCCCCGACAGTGTTTCGAACAGCAGATAACCGGTGGCCAGTGCCGTCAGTCGCGATCTCCATTCGGCGACCGCCGTGACTTCCGTGACACCGGTGCGACTCGGTGTTGGTTGCGCTGTCGCTGATTCACTCATGGCTGATTCACTCATGAAAGTTCTCTCGGTCAGACATTCACTTCAAATGTTCGGCAGACAGGTTTCCAAAGCTGCGGGCCATCAACTTTGTGCCCACTCCGCCAGCAGGGTGTCGATTTAGTCAAAAATGTGAGCCGCAAGGCGCTAGCTGCGGGTTTTGCCTTTGTCTTCCAGACAACCACCGGCGGCTAGCGCCCAATGGCACTTACTTTGCACAGCAAACGAATGGGATTTAGTATTCCTGAGAAGATTTTATGCGGCAAGTCCAGCGAGTTTTTGTGTGCTGGCGGCTCTGGCGGTGGCGAAGGACGGGAGGAGGCGGCGGCCTTCGGCG
>Ga0138256_10007732_pt1 | contig 11319 bp, 7 predicted proteins | sample KNB2016incub_MG_FD_105486 | JGI IMG/M metagenome (GOLD analysis project Ga0138256, IMG submission 105486) | Active sludge microbial communities from wastewater in Klosterneuburg, Austria - KNB2014incub_MG | ecosystem: Engineered > WWTP > Activated sludge > Unclassified | place: Austria...
GTGCGCCGCGCCGCCTCGACCTCCTCCACCGTCGGCGACTTGTCCAAATCCACCTGAATGACGACAATCATGTGATTGGCATCCGCAAGCCAATATCGACTCTCATACGCATCGGGAGCATTGTCGTCTTCCCCGAGCACCCCGAGCCATCCCGTCGCAGCCATTCTGTATTCGGAAAGCGCCCGCTCATAATGCTTGACGCGCTGCTGCTCATCGCTGGTCTCCCGCGCCAAATTCACAAGCGCGCTGCCCCCATTCGTGTGATCCGCCGCAGCGCGACGAAGCCCCCCACGCACGAGCTTCTCGGCCGCCTGTATCGCCTCGGGATCGTCTCGATTCGCCAACACCCACGGCGTCGAACCCACGTACGCCGCAAGCTTCGTGCGCGCATCGAGCGCCCTTTTCGCACTCTCCGCCTTCTCGGCCGTCCCCTCGCGCGCCCTGCTCGCAAGCATATCGTAAATATCGGCGATCTGCGCCTGCAAAGCCGGTGCATCCCGGTCCATCGGCCAACGCTTCAAAATCATCTCGCTCACTTCAATCAAGTTGCGATACTGATTCAGCTCCTTGAATTCAGCGACGAGCGCCTTGTAGATCTCCACCGTCCACTTGCGGTCCTGCGGAATCAAAGACGGATTCTGCACCCGATCGATGGCAATCCGCATCTTTTGTTCCGCAATGCGCACGTCCTTCTCCAAATCGAGAACGTCGCTGCGTGGAATGAACGGCTCGTCCGCACCAGGCCCCGTGAAATCGAGATACGTGAGCGCTCCCGCGACGTACGTATATGCATCGGAACGAAAATCGGACCCCGTATCGCCCGTCTTCTTCTGTTGCTCGTCAGCATATTTCAACAACTCGACGAATTGACGAACGCTGGTCTCGTACCGCTGCTGCTTGAAATACGTCCACGCAAGCTTGTACATCGCCACGCCATACACCGGCGGGTTCTTGAATTGCATAGAACGCTTGTACGCCGATTCGGCACGATTGAACGTAAACGGCCCAGCTCCCTCGTCAAGCTCGTTGAAGTGATAATCACCAATCAGCCACCAAACCTCGGCAAGATATCGAGGCTCGGTTCCCGCCGCCACGACAGGACTCTTCTGCAACGGCTGACAAGAATCCGCATACGGATTGACGAATACCGTCTCCTCGGCGTCGAAATTCGCACCCAGCCGAGCCTTCATCTGAGCAATCGGTTCAGGATGACGACCTTCCCACGCATTCCAATACTTGCGATCATGATCCTGCGGAAGCAGTCCCAACGTATCCTTGGCAGGGTTTTTCGCGTCCGGCTCGACAGGATACGGGTACTGGTTATGACAAACCATCGACCGAAATACCTGCTGCGCCTCGGGGAAACGCCCCGAATCGTTCAACGCATGCCCGAGATAATAATAGACACCCGATAATTCCTTGTATTGAGGAAATTCGCGGATGATCCTCTTGTAGAGCGCAATCGCCGGCAACAAAGTGACACCCAGATCGTCCGTGATATCCCCGTCGTCACGCGCTCGTTCTTCATAAAGCGCTGCAAGACGAAACATCGCCGTCGGCGTACTCTCCGGATGCGCCGTACGTCCCGAATATCGCTGGACAAACTGTTCGAGCCGCCGAATCGCTTCGGCACGGGCATCTTTCAATCCCAACTGCTCGATGTCGATTTCGCGATCGAGCGCATCGATGACGCGTCGACGGCGCTCTTCGTAATGGTTCTGGATGATGCGCGTCATTGCGCCGCGATAATCGGTCGCATATTGTCGAAACGCTTCGGCCTCCTTTTCCAGCTCGGCCAGCGCCGCAACTTGCGCCGGCGTTGGCGGCGGAGGCGGAGGAGCTTGGTGTTTGCGCCTCACTGTGAATGCAGGAACAGGCGGCGGAATCGGCGCAGACCCGGCGGGCGAAGGAAAAGCCGATGCAGACGGAGGCGGCGCGGCCGAGGCGGACGGATTCGCAGTTGAACCCAAAGGCAATGGCATTGCAGACGCAGATGCCGACGGCGAAACCGACACGGGCTGCGTTTGCGACGCAGCGCCCGACGCAACACACGTGACAACAAGCAATCCGAGCACGGATGCCGCAATCCGACACGACTTGCCCCTGCGAGAACGATCCTTGCTCACTTCGGTTTTTCCTCCGGCGTGGCATTGTCCTCGAGCACTTCGTCGAGCTCTTCCTTCAGCAATTTCTCTTCCCGCGACCGCTCCACACGCAAACTCCGAACACGCGTCAATTGCTCTTCACGCACTTCCCAAGCTTGCTCCGTAATGCCTACGTCGGCACGCAAAACGATGTTCCGCAATCGATCGCGCACGATTCCAAAATTTCGACGCGCTACTTCGCCGACAACCGCCCGTGATTCTCTATCGAGCCGCTCGAGCTCCACTTCATACCCCACCATGGCCACCGTTTCGCGCTCCATGATCACCCGAACTTCGTCCGTGCGACGAGCAACCTCTTGCTCGAGCGCCGCGAGCGCCGAAAGAATGCGCGTGTCACCATCCTCGGCCTCACGCAAAATCGGCGCTGCCTTGCGCGCATAATCGGCTAGCGCACGACCTCCTGCCCCACCCATCGCAAGCTGCACTTCACGAATGATCGCATCGCGATAGGCAATCCGCACTTGTGCATCTTCGACAAACCGTTGATCGCCGAAGCCGACCTGCATCCTTCCTGCACCAACCACGCGGTCGGCAAGCGAGATTTGATTGCGATAATGTTCGATGTCTTTTTCGTGCTGCAAAAGCTCGAGCTCGAAACGCTGTACGACTTCCGGAGGCCGCACGGTTCCTTTCGTCGAATCGCGGAGCACACGCCGAAGCGCCTTGATTTGCGTCTCCATCACATCGAGCTCGAGCGACATGCGCTGAACCGCTTGCGACGGCATGTTCCATTGCTTCATGGCCTGCGCTTCGCGATCCAAAAAGTCGGCGTCGTTGACCGGAAGCATCTGCAATCGCTTCTCGAGCGACCGCCGCTTCGCGCGCGCCTGCCCTATGTCACCCGACAATGCCGACTCTTCGGCCGCATCGAGGCCCTGACCCACCGACAAACGTGCAACCCCAATTCGATTCACGAGCCCGAGTGCCCGCTCTTCCCCAGCCTTCAAATCAGGAAATGCACGCACCCGATTCGATGACGACATGACGACCGCAAGCTTGCGGATCATCTCGTTCGATTGCTTGATGAGCTTGCGGCATTCCGCCAACGCATCGACGATCGCCGCCGCAGAGGCCCCGTCGTCTTCTTCGCGCGCCCATTGCACGACCGATGCGGGGAGGGCCGAAGACGCGCCGTCGAAAGCTCCCGTTTCCCCGCGACTTAATTTGTCGAAGTATACCGACGGATCGGTCGTCGATCGTAGGAAGTCATCGATTTTCGTGCTGACCGGATCGTATTCGGCACGCACGCCTTCGTACACGCGCAGCGCTTTCTCGAATTGCCCGGCACGCAACATGAGATCGGCACGCAAAAGCAGCCCATCCGCAATATCTTTGCTCTTCGGATCGGCCACCGCGAGAATCTCGAGCGCCCGCTGCGCTCGCTCCATGTCGCCCAGACGAACGTAGACCCAACCAAGCTCATAAAGTGCCGTGCCAAACTCCGGCGACGACCGATTGATGTGATTGTACGCGTCGACGGCCTGCAATAGATCTTCGGTCTCGTGAAATAACCGGCCAATCGCAAGCCACGCCAAGTCGATCACGTGCGCATGGTCGGGTGAATCGATCGGCAGCTTCGTAACTCGGTAAAACTGATCGATGGCCGGGACGTACCGCTGCCGGGGCACTCGAACAGGCGCCGCACCTGGAACAACCGGCGTCGGCAACGGCGTTGCCTCTTTCATCGCCACGAGACCCAACAAATAACCCGCCTGATGCAGGTACTTGCTTTGAGGATCGACCATCATGAGCGCTTGCCGCGCACCCGCCCAATCTTTCTTGAGCATGAGCGCCTTGCCACGGGCATACATGACGCCACTCGTCACGGAAGAGGGCGGCAAGCGGTTCATTGCGACAAACACGTCGTCGAGCCCTCGATCGTCACGCGTTCGCATCGCAACGTCGACAAGCCGTTCGACCGCTGAAACCTGGTACGGATTGAACCGCGGTTCCTGCCAACGATCGAGAATTCTGCGGTACGCGCGCCGCGACGCGAGGTACTGATGCGACGAGTAGTACGCCTCGCCAAGCAGAGACAGCGCTTCGGGAAATGCCGTTGGATGATCCGGATACTTCTCGATGACCTTGCTCAGCACCACCGAAGCGCGTTCCCAGTCGCGCGACGCCATGAGCAGCACGGCATCACCGACCATCTGCGACGCCGTGCGCTGACCACTGCGCGAGCGTTGGACAGTTTCGTCGATGCCGCGCATGTCGTTCACGGCAGTACGAACCTGCTGCGCAGCACTCGTGAGAGCTTGATCTTTGTCGACGGCAAACGCCGGATTGGCGGCAATCGCCACACCGACAAGCAGGACCAAGCTGCATATCGCCGAACGAAGTGGCGAAGATCGTCGACGAATCATGCGTCCCCTCACGCGCCCGTCATCGGGCTGCCCCCGACGCACCCGCCGCCGGCAACTCACCAAGTCCTTGCGTCACTTTCTCGGCATACCGAACAGCCGGCCGCTCCTCGAAACGCGCAATCGCTCCACCCTTCTCGAACGAAACGACTTGCAGGTTCGTCGTTTTTCCTTCGAGCGACGTGAACGAGTAATCCGAGCGGATCTCGAACTTGTATCCCTTCAGGTAGGAGAAGACTCCGAAACCAGTGCCGGTAAGGTTGACGAGAACTTGAACCGTATGAGCGCCAGGAGGAATCGTTCCGGTGAACACGGGAATTTCGCCGGCGTCCGCAATGACTCCCTGCTGGTCGGTCTTGCTGTACTGCACGGTTCCATCGAGCACGATGAGCAGTTTCGAGATGCGCCAGGCCATGGAGATGTCGTTCGAGTACTTGATGATCGCGCGAGAACCGCCGCCGCCACTGCCTGCGAGGATCGTATCGCTCAGCATGGACAAGCGCGTGTGACTGCGTCGGATCTGCTCCTTCAGGTCGTCGATGCGTTGCTCGAGGTCACGCAGTCGAATGGCGTATGTCGGACCATCCATGGCTGGCGGCTGTCCGGGGGATGTTTGTCCAGGCGCCGCGGCCGGTTGTCCAGGAACAGGCGCAGGTTGTCCCGGCACTGCAGCAGGTTGTCCGGGAACGGGTGCTGGTTGCCCTTGCGCGGGAGCCGGCGTAGTTCCTGGCGCCGTTGCGGCAGGTGCTGCCGGCGGAGGCGGAATCGCAGGCGCGGTCGCGGGCGGAGCTTGCGCTTCCGCGTGCGCAACGACAAACCACGATGCCGCGACGATCGCAGCAAATGTGTTCCGTGCAAGTCGCATGAAGGACGGTCCCGTGGTGAAAGCAATTCGCCCGGTGCGAGGCACCCCATGAATGCCCTTCCGGTTGGGCCTAGTCTACGTTTCGGACCTGGATACGTGCAACCGCGGATTTCTCGGGCGGGCGTCATTGGCAAAGTCTTGTCGGTCGGGGCTCCCCTCCGGGCCGCGATCCGGTAAGGTTGCGTCGTGCAGGGACGACAACCCGGCGTCAGAACTTCGAGCTCCCTCGCGCGTCTCACGCGTCGTCACGAGCGCTTTCACCTTCCCAGCTCGCTCGGCCTGCCTTTGGCCGCGCGACGGTTCGGGAGGTGATCGATGCCGACCGTTTCGCGCGAGGAGGTGACGGACGAAGTCTTGATGTTGCGGTTTCAGGGCGGAGATCAATCCGCCTTCACGGGGCTCGTACGCCGGCACAAAACCCCGGTTTACAACTTCATTCTTCGCACCGTGCGTTCGCGTGAAGTCGCCGAGGATCTCGCGCAGGACGTGTTCGTGAAGGTCGTACAGAACGCGGCCGACTTCAAACACGAAGCTCGTTTTTCCACGTGGGCGTACACCATCGCGCGAAACGTCTGCATCGACCATCTGCGAAAAGCTGCTCTTCGCAAGCACCCGTCGCTCGATCAGACGACCAGGACAAATGGCGGCGAAGACGGCCCGACCCTTGGCGAACGCATCGCCGATGCGCATTTTACGTCGGCCGCCGATCGCGTCGCGATCGGCACCGAGCTCGGACAACGAATCACGCGTGCCGTCGAGGACTTACCGCCCGAACAGCGTGAAGTTTTCTTGCTGCGGGAAGTGGCGAACGTGCCGTTCAAGGAGATCGCCGAGATTGTCGGAGTTCCGGAAAATACGACCAAGAGCAGAATGCGATATGCCCTCGAGCGCTTGCAACAAGCGCTCGCCGAATACGAGGATTATGCTCGGGCCCTGCGGTAGCGCCGGGCAAGGTGGCTCATGGATTGCGATAAGTTCGACCACGTCGTGATGGACGCGCTGTACGGGGAGCTCGACGAGCTCACCGCGGCATCGCTCCGCCGACACGTGGACACCTGTGTTCGATGCTCCGAAGCCTGGAACGGACTACGCAGCACGCGCGAAGGAGCAAGTTTGCCCATCGAGGAGCCGCGCGCGGCTTTGGAGTCGAGGATCGTCGCTGCAGCACTCGCTGCGCAGCGTAAAACCCCATGGCACCGCCAAATCCTGCGTGCGTTGGCATGGGCAGGCAGCCACGCCATGCGTCCGCAGTTTGCTATGGCCGCACTGTTTTTCTTGGTCATCGGATCCAGTCTGTTGCTCTTGCGCGCCAAACCCGGCACGGTCGGCACATCGCCGGTCAGCGTCACCGAGCGCGGCGTGCCCACGCCGGACGAACCCGAAGCTGCGCCGCATGCGGCTGCTGCCCAGGCGACGCCTGCTCCAGCAGAAGCACCTGCGTCCGCAGTGGACAAACGCGAAGACAGCCGGGGCAAACAGGCTGCAGCGGCAAACGGCGATGGTGCCACAGCACTTGCGCAAGCGCGCGCCACGCGTGATCGATCAGGGTGCGAAGCCGCGGTACCGATGTACGAAGACGTTGGGACGCGTTTTTCCGGAACGACCACGGCAGCAGACGCCGCTTGGGAAGGCGCGCAGTGCCAAAAAACCCTGGGAAATAAGCAAAAAGCACGAGAACTGCTCTCGTCGCTGAAGTCGTCCGACGGTTACAGGCAGCGCGCTGAAGAAGCCCTTCGGGAAACAGAAACCAGCACGAACACCGGCGACGCCGCCCAAGCCCCTGGAGGTGGTGCCGTCGCAAGCCGCGCTGCCGCAGCTCCCGCTCCCGCCCCGGCGCCCCCGCCCGCGACCAAGCCCGCCGATGCGACCGCCGCCGCGCCCGCCAAAGCCAAAGCATCGGCGCCCGGTGGTGGCCCCACACGCAGCGTTCCGGCCGCTCCGAAACGCAACGCCGACCTCAATTCCGCGTACGGCTACTGATTCCTCCGCAACCGCTGGTACCCCCGTTTGAGCACTTGGGGCCTGCCGCGTCCTTCACCCCAAACCCCACATCGCAAGCGCATCCACTGCGAGCTGCCGAGCTGTATTAGACTTGCTGCATGCGTCGCCGTCGCCTCTTGCTTGCCCTCGTCCCCGCTCTTCCCGCTGCCGTCGCGATCGGCGCGTGCAGCAATGCTCCCGTGCAAGTCGGGCTCGTCATGAAAGCTCCGCTCGGCTTGCTCGACCAAGCAAACAGCGTGACGCTCACCGTCTTCAACTCGAAAGGCGCCGAATGTACGTCCGCGGGGCATGTGAACAACGCGCCCACCGGCGAAGGGGTTCAGACATTCGAACTGCAAAAAGAAGGATGCAGTGGTGGCGCTACGTGGTGCAAGGACATCGAGCTCGATCAGGATGGTTCCGAAAAGATCTTCTCCGTGATCGCGAAGGGTGCTGCGGGAATTCTCGCCGAGGGCTGCGCCGTTGCGAAGATCGATCAAGACCCGCTCGAAGTCGACATCAAGGTGCAGCGATACAACCCGCCCGCGTGTTGCAACGACGGTGCGCTGCAAACGGGCGAACAGTGTGATTTCGGGCCTGCCGGCAACTGTTTGAACGGCGGTGGTGGTGAATGCGCTGGCATCGTGGCGGACGCGGTTTGTCGCTGTGATTGCACCGCGGAAGAAATTCTCCTGTCGATCGACAACACGGTGCCTCCTGCTCTGACAAACGGTGGTCCGGGCACGAAGATCGAGCTGTCGATGGCGTTCTGCCCCGGCGCCGACACGACGAAAAATGCGCTGCGCACAGCCTATACGAACACGACCGACGTGGGTGGTGGCGACATCCACATGCGCTTCTTGCAGGGGGATTTCTACAGGATTGAAGAACCCTTCCCGCTCGCGCAGCAAGTCAAGCTCCCTGCGCTCTGTGTCAACGTTGGCGGTTCTGCCCCTGCGCTCACGCAACGCGCGCCATCCATTGCGCCCGTGGGGCTCGATCGAGTCCTCATCGCGTACGCAAGCGACCAGAACGGCGCGAACAGCTATGACGTCTACTTGAACGTTCAAAACGAGTGGGGATGCGCTGACGCGTCCCCCATCAAGGCGACCACGCAAGTTGGTGACGGCGAGCTTCGTCCTGACGTCGCCGGGGGTCCGAGCGATGCAGCGCTCGTCGTATGGCATCGAGGAACTGCAACGTTCGGCCGCATTTGGCGCCGAGGCGGAGGGCTCGACCAAGACGAACTTTCGATTGCTACGAGCGCAAAGTTTCCACGCGTCGCGGGCAACAAGGACGGCTGGGTCGTGGTCTACGAAGGCTCCGGATCGGGCGACGGTGACGGGATTTTCATGGTTACGGTTTCACCCACTGGAACCGTTGGTGCTCCAACGCTCGTCAATGACGACACGATGGGTGTCCAGGACCAACCCGACGTCGCGATGCTCGAGGACGGCCGTTCTCTCGTCGTTTGGCACTCGGCAAACGGCGACGAAATTCATTTTCAACACTACGACGCTGAGCGCGCGCGCGTCATGGGCAGCGACGAACAGGGCCTCGCAAACACGATCACCGAAGGCATCCAGCAACGGCCCGCGGTTGCCGCAGGTCTCGGGTTTTTCGCCGTCACCTGGGAAGACGTGTTCGGCAAGATTTCCGCGCGCTTCATCGGAGCAACGTCCGGCTTCGGTTACAACAGCGTGACGGGCCAGAACGACGCGTTCGTCGCGTCCACCCCTGATCCCGACGGCAAGTTCGGTGAGCGCTTCGGTCCTGCCGTGGCAATTGGTGGAGCTGGGTTTGTCGCGTTCGGGTGGACGGACAAAAGCGTGGATCACCCCGGCGTCTTCGTGCGCCGATTCCCCCTGCCCACGGGTCTCTGAGCGTTAGTTCAGGCCCAAAGGAATCGCCACGCTCTCGCGCAAATAGGCGATGGTCCGGATCGTCGCCACGAGCCTCTCGCGATCGTCGAGCGTCAAGTTGATGAACCGAATTCCCATGCCCGGATTCGGGTTGTCGTGCATGAGACGCACACGGTTCACCCACTGCACCGTTCCTTGGAGCACAAACGGTTCCGACGCGTCTGGCGGGACAAACCTCAAGCGGAGTTGCGTTCCGGTGCCAAGCGGATCGGTCGTACGGACGAAGATCCCAAGCTCGGAAATGTTCGCGATCGACGCGTAAAGAAACGTGTCCTCGGTTTCGCAATCCACCGACCAGGTCACATCGAACCTCGTGGATGACCGCCGTTCGAGCTGACTGTTCATGTCGGACGAATCGAGATCGAAAGCGTTTGCCGCTTCGTCACGCCTCCGATCGTCGCCGTCTCGGTTTCCCATGATTCCTCTCGCGTAGCCGCTTTCCACACGCGCGCCAAGGGCTCGAATGCTCGACAGAAATCACCGTTCTCGGCGGAGTAGGACAAGTCCGGAAACCATTCGCCAGAGCTTGATCAGCGCACGTGCAATGCGCCGACAACGACCCGGTTGTCGTGATGATTCCCGCGCGCCACACGAAACCGTGTGTCTCCCGAGAAAAAGCCCGTGAAGACCGTGTAGTCGCCCGGTGTGAAATTCGGCTCGAGCTCGACGACGTAGTCATCGACGAGCACATCGTTTGGTTGCCAAAGATTCGATGCGTACTTGCCATCAAGTACGGTGTGGTCGCCGTTGTAACGGCGCTGAAAACCGTCGATGTGCAAGAACGCCTTCCAGTTGCCAGACACGCTTTTCGCCACGCGATAATAGAAACGCACGTGGTACTTGCGCTGCGGCACGACGGAATCCACGACCACGCCCGCCTCATCACGCACTTCCCAGCCGAACATCTCGAGCTGATCCTCGAACATCACATCGCTCTTGTTGGCAGGCGTTGGAACGTCGTCGAGCACCGTAGAACAAAGGGGATTCTCGTTGCGTGCGGCCCCAAGGTCGTTCGACACGAGAAGAATCTGACTCGACCGCGCATCGAGCACCGGAAGGTTCTTCCCTGTTGCAGCGCGATGCATCGAGTTGAGCTTGGGAAGATCGTCTGCCTTCACGATGAGCCACCGTCGCGTACCGCTCGCCATCATCCACTCGAACGCCTGCGCTGCATCCACGAACGAACGAACTTCGCCCCCGCGCTGGTAGTACGCGATTGATCGAGCGCGTACGCCGAGCAAACCAAGCGGTTCACCCACGCCTTGCAAGCGAGCGTAGGCATCGAGCACTTCCTTTGGTGAAACCTGCGCCGCGAGCGCTGGGAAGTAGCCGAAGGAAAGCACTGCGCCGACGACGAGTGCGGCGAGCAAAACCCCTGCTCCCCGGGGCAAACGCGTTCGCTCGAAAAACCACCGGAACGCATCGCGCACGATCACCAACGCGCCAGGTACCGGGACGCAGCCAAGCGGCACGGCCCACCAGAGATTCAGCCCGACTTCGATGAAGTTTTTCGACAACTTCTGCGTAGACCCCCACCCGAGGCGCGTACCCACGAAGAGCATCACACCAAGCCCCACGAGCGCCGCTTCGACGACGGTCAACGCGAAAAGAAGATTTCCATTCCAAACCTTGCCAAGTTTGTCGAAACCGTTCCTGTATTCTGTTACGAGCTCGTCGATCCATTGGCGCAGTGACGAAGCGGGGCGTGCCTCGTTCGACTCGAACCACGCGATCCCCACAAATCCGGCAAACCCCAACATCGACAAACGCATGAGCGACTTCGCCGGCTCTTCGAAGCTCTTCGGAAACGAAGGTTTGTCTACCTCGAACACGCTGAACACGCGGCTCGGTTCGAGGCTCATGTCACGGTAAAGCACGGCAGCCAGCAGAAGAGTCGCCAGAGCAATGCTGCGCGACGGCGGCGCACCACGGTCGAAATCCGCAACGGCAACGGCGACGATCCCCGCAAGAAGCGCAACCGCACCAAACGGAATGAACACGGTGTACGGAGCGGCAAACGCGTA
>Ga0138256_10007733_pt1 | contig 11319 bp, 11 predicted proteins | sample KNB2016incub_MG_FD_105486 | JGI IMG/M metagenome (GOLD analysis project Ga0138256, IMG submission 105486) | Active sludge microbial communities from wastewater in Klosterneuburg, Austria - KNB2014incub_MG | ecosystem: Engineered > WWTP > Activated sludge > Unclassified | place: Austria...
AATAATCGACTTTTCATAATAATCCTTTTTTGTTTACAATTTCTTTGTAGAACTCTTCAAGCACTTTATTGTAATTGAAAGCCAATTCTGTTTCTTGAATTTTTTTTAAATCAAAATATCCTAAAACCTGTCCCTCATTCAATTCAATTTCTCTAAGATTTAAATTAATTCTCTTCCAAAAAATATTATCAGTAATGTTTTCCGATGTAAGAATTTTGAACAGTTTGATTTCACCTAAATTATGGATGGACATTTCTTCCAACATCTCTCGCCGGAGAGCTTGCTCAGGAGACTCTCCTTCTTCAACTTTTCCACCCGGAATATCCCACATATTAGGAAAAGGGATATCAATTTTATTATCACGCAATAATAAGAGAACTTCATTGTTGCTGTTGAGAAGTATTATTCCTGCGCCAAGCATAAAATATTTTTTTTATTAATAATATGGAACTATTAACAGCAAAAATAGGTTTCTTTTTATATGAAAGAAACAAATAAAAAATCAGCAATAATAATTGGCAGTGGTCTAGGTGGCTTATCTACAGCTTTGCGTTTATCCACGGAAGGTTACAACGTAACTGTAATTGAAAAGCACTCGAAACCCGGAGGAAGATTAAACCAGCTTAAACTAGATGGTTTTACTTTTGATGTTGGTCCATCATTTATGAGTATGAGCTGGGAACTTGAAGAATTATTTAAAAGTAACGGACTAAAAAATCCAATTCAACTTGAAGAACTCGATCCGCTTTACCAGGTTTACTTTGAAGGTGAAAATAAGCCTTATCGAATATTTAAATCTCTTAATAATCTTGAAGAAGAATTTAAAGATATAGAACCAAATCTTGCCGCAAAGGTTGAAAAATATTTATCACGCGCTGGTGAATTTTTCCACGATACAGAAGACAAAGTTGTAAAATCAAATTATGCAAATGTTGTTGATTACATTTTAAAACTTACTCGCGTTCCACTTAAACATCTTCCATATCTTTTTAGAAATATGTGGAGTGAAGTCGAAAAGAATTTTGAATCAGAACAAGTACGCGTGATATTTTCTCTCGTCGCATTTTTCCTTGGTTCAACTCCATTTCATACTCCAGCAATTTATTCTCTTCTTAACTATACAGAAATGAAACACGATGGTTACTGGAAAGTTAAAGGCGGAATGTACAAGATTGTTGAAGAGTTAATGAAGATTTTAGAATCACGCGGAGTAAAATTTGTTTTTAACACTGAGATCGTCGGTGTTGCAAATTCAAACGGGAAACTAAATTCTTTGTTAGATAGAAATGGTAAAACCTGGAGCGCAGATATTTTTATTTCCAATTCTGATGCTGCTTCTTTCAGAGGACAAATTCTTGGAAGAAAGAAATTCACAGAACAAAAATTAGATAATATGGATTGGACGCTAGCTCCATTTACAATTTATCTTGGATTAAAAGGAAAAATCGATTCTCTCCAGCATCACAATTATTTTCTTGGCAGCAACTTTAGAGGATATGCTGATAAGATTTTTACATCTTCAATCATTCCGCAAAAGCCTTATTACTATGTTAATGTCTCTTCCAAGACAACTCCGGAATGTGCCCCAGAAGGATGTGAAAATGTATTTATTCTTTGCCCTGTTCCTGATAGAAGATTTAAAAAAGATTGGAATGATAAAGAAGAAATTGCGAACAATATTATTAAAGATTTATCCGAACGTACAGGATTTGATATTCAATCCAACACTTTAGTTAAACAAATCTTTTCTCCTGTTGATTGGGAAAATATGTTTAACCTTTACAAAGGTTCCGGTTTGGGTTTAGCACACGGAATAAATCAAGTAGGAGCATTCAGGCCAAAAAATAAAGACGAAGAATTTCCAAACTTATACTATGTAGGCGCTTCAACGACACCAGGCACAGGATTACCAATGGTTATTATCAGTTCAAAACTTGTAACAGATAGAATAAGGAGTGATTATGGATCTTTACAATAAGACTTCGTATGCAATTAGTAAGGTGGTAACAAAAAATTACAGCACTTCATTTAGTCTTGGAATATCTGCTTTTGCACCGCAATACCGAGATGCGATTTATGGCATTTATGGTTTTGTAAGAATAGCTGATGAGATTGTAGATACATTTCAGGGATATAATCAAAAACAATTGATGAAAAATTTTCGGAAAGAAACTGAAGAAGCACTAAATACTGGAATATCAACAAATCCAATTTTGCAAGCGTTCATTCATACAGTTAAAGAATATAAAATTGATTATCACTATATAGATGCCTTTTTAAAAAGTATGGAAATGGATTTAACTAATTCTTACTACGAACCACAGCATTACAATGAGTACATTTATGGTTCAGCAGAAGTTGTGGGATTAATGTGTTTGCAAGTTTTTACTGGTAATGATAAAATATTATTTAACGAACTTATTGAACCAGCAAGAAGCTTGGGATCAGCTTTTCAAAAAGTAAATTTTTTGCGCGATATAAAAAGCGATATGGAAGAAAGAGAAAGGATTTATTTGCCAGGGGTCAATCATGCAATTAAAATTGATGACGAAAATAAAAGAAATCTTGAGAAAGAAATAGAAATTGAATTCCAAAAAGCTTTAATAGGAATAAAAAAACTTCCGGTAGGCGTTAAACTTGGGGTTTATTCAGCTTACCTTTATTACAAAGGATTGTTTAAGAAAATTAAGCGTTTAAAAATTAAAGAGCTGATGAACGAACGAGTACGAGTTTCAAACGCAACTAAAATTGCACTTTTTATACGTAGTTTACTTGAAATTAAGATTCTAAAACTAACATAAGTTAGGATTTAATAGCTAAATATTTTCAGCCGATATCATTATCGGCATTTATTTTTTATGAGCACATACTTATTAATTAATATAGCAATCATTTTCTTTCCAACAGTTTTATCTTTTGATAAAAATTTAAAGTACTATAAAAATGTAAAATACGTTTTCCAATCGCTGCTGATTGTAAGCACAGTTTATATAGTTTGGGATATTGTAGCAACAAAGCGAGGTGATTGGGCCTTTAATCCAGAACATTTAATAGGCACCTACTTCTTCGATTTACCATTAGAAGAGATATTATTTTTTATTACTGTCCCTTACTCTTGCATATTTATTTACGAAACAGTGATGTTCTACGTTAAGGAAAAAGAAATTGTAGTCAATAGAAAAGTATTTTTTATACCTGCTCTAATATTACCAAGTATAGGATTTATATTTTACAAGCAGCATTACAGCTTTACCGTTTTATTATTTGCCGCAATATTTTTTATTGCTGCAATAATAATTAATTCACCATTGCTTAAATCAAGAAATTTCTGGATAACTATTTTAATCTGCTTCATCCCATTTTTAATTGTTAATTATTTTCTCACATCTATACCAATCGTAACTTATAATGAATTTGCTTTTAGCGGTAAAAGATTTTTAACTATTCCTTATGAAGACTTTCTTTATTCTTTTTCTATGGTTTCATTGTGGATTTTATTTTATGATTTATTAAAGACAAAGAAGAAATGAAAAAGAAGATTTGTATAATAGGTGCAGGACTTGGTGGTTTATCAGCAGCTATTAGATTAGCCAACAAAGGATATGAAGTTGATTTATATGAACAAAATGATCTGGTTGGAGGAAAAGCTGGCGAAATTAATGAACAAGGTTATAGATTTGATACAGGTCCGTCTCTTCTTACTATGCCAAATGTGATAAAAGAATTATTTGATGAGTGTGGAGTGAACATCGATGATTATATCACGATAAATAAACTAGATATAATTTGTAAATACTTTTATCCAGATAAAACTATAATTAATGCCTATTCTGATTTGAATAAATTCGGGAAAGAAGTTGATGAAAAGACTAATGATAACTCTAGTTCACTTAATAATTATCTAAACTATTGTAATACTATTTATGATTATGCTGGTGATCTATTTTTAACAAAAGATATTTTTACTACTTCAACTTATCTAAATAAAAAAACATTTAGCACATTATTAAATATCAATAAGATTGATCCTTTCAGAACAATGGATGAAGCAAATTCAAGTTTCTTTAAGGATCAAAAACTTGTACAGCTTTTCAATCGTTATGGAACTTATAGCGGTTCTAATCCCTATTTAGCGCCGGCAACATTAAATATTATTTCTCATGTTGAGTACAATCAAGGGAGTTATATTCCAGTTGGAGGAATTTATTCAATAACAAAAGCACTTTGGAAACTAGCTGTGCAAAAAAACGTAAATATTTTTCTTAATAAAAAGATAGATGAGATTGTAGTTGAAAACAGTGTTGCAAAGGCTATTAGGATAGGAGAAAATAATATTCAATATGATAAAATTATATCAAACGTTGATGTTAACTATACTTTCAAAAATCTTATAAAAAACATTAATAGCAGAGAATCAAATCGTTACAGTAAAATGCGCCCATCATTTTCGGGTTTAGTGTTTTATTGGGGAATCAAACAAGAATTTCCTCAACTTGAAACTCACAATATTTTATTTTCATCTAACTACCGAAGTGAATTTGATTATTTGTTTATCAATAAAACTATTCCGAATGATCCAACAATTTATATTTATATTTCTTCCAAATTAAATAAGAGCGATGCTCCAATGGGGATAGAAAATTGGTTTGTTATGGTAAATGCACCATACATACACAATCAAAATTGGGAAACAGAAATAAAAGTTGCTCGATACACAATCACAAAAAAGATAAATGAGTTCCTAAATATTGATATTGAAAAGCTAATTGAATTTGAAAAGATTTTGTCACCAATTGATATTCAAAACAGAACTGGTAGTTACCTTGGTAGTATTTATGGAATAGCATCTAACGATAAGCTTGCAGCATTTAAGCGACAATCTAACAAATCAAAATCAATTAAGAATCTTTATTTTTGTGGTGGTTCAGCTCATCCTGGCGGCGGAATTCCACTTATAATCCTATCAGGAAAAATTGTTTCAGATATAATTTGCGGCGAAGATAAAAATGATTAAAGCAAAGCATGTAAAATGGGCTGAGATTGTTTTTGATTTCTATCTTAAAAGACTATTAGTAAAATCTTTTTATGATTTTAGAATTATTAATGAATTGCCTTTTCTCGATAGTTCTAAAGGTACATTGATAGCTCCAAATCATTTTTCCTGGTGGGATGGTTTTTTTGTTTACTGGTTGAACAATAAAAAATTAAATAAAAATCTTTTCGTTATGATGCTTGAAGAACAATTAAAAAGATACTGGTTCTTTAACAAGCTCGGCTGTTACTCTATTGATTTAAATGAAAATAGAAAAATAATTGCTTCATTGAAGTACAGTTTAGATTTATTAATGAACTCAAATAATCTAGTTACTATTTATCCACAAGGTGAAATACAGGCTTATGATGAGAAACAAATAGTATTAAAAGATGGAATTGATTTTATTGCAAGGAAAAGTAAATTTGATTTTCAAATATTGCCAATAGCTTTTAAAATACACCACACGAACGAAAGATTACCAATTATTTATGCAAGATATGGAAAGCTTTTATCCTCAAAACAAGTTTCAAATTTTCCACAAATGTTTAGAGACGAATTTCTTGCAAATTTAGATTTATTGAACTCAGAGTTTTCTTCATCTCACTTTAAAAGTATAATGTAAAGATGATTCTATTAGTTGTTATCATATCGTTAAGCATCTTTACCGTTATTTCTGTTTATAATCTTTTTACTGCTCCAGTTTTAAAGATTAAACAAGCAAATTATAATAGTGATAAACTGGTATCTGTTTTAGTCCCTGCTAGAAATGAAGAAATAAATATTTCAAAGTGCATTCAAGGAATAATTAATCAGGATTATAAAAACAAAGAAATAATTATTCTTGATGATAACTCAACTGATAAAACATTTGAAATAGCCTCCTCAATTCATTCAACCAATTTGAATATTCTAAGTGGAAAAGAGCTTCCTTCTGATTGGCTTGGTAAAAATTGGGCATGTCATCAACTGTCTTCTGTTGCAAAAGGAGATTATTTACTTTATATAGACGCTGATGTTGATTTAAAACAAAACGCTATTTCATCTGTTGTATATGAGATGAAAACATCAAACGCAACACTCATCTCAATTTTTCCAACTCAAGTAATAAAATCATTTGGTGAATACTTGATTGTGCCTTTAATGAATTGGTTGCTCTTAACATTCTTGCCATTAAGATTTGTTTACCACTCTAAAAATGAATCCTTTATAGCTGCTAACGGCCAGTTTATGCTTTGGAAAAAAGAAGATTACTTTAAAATTGGTGGTCATAATGTTGTTAAGGATAAAATTGTTGAGGATATGGAACTTGCAAGATTAGCCAAGAAAAATAATTTTAAAGTAAAAACATTTTTGGGTGGCGAATTGGTTTATTGCAGAATGTATAATTCATTTCAAGAATCATATTCTGGATTTCAAAAAAATTTTTTTGCTGGATTTTCTATCAATCCATTTTTCTTTTTGATCATGATAACTTTTCTTTTGGCTGTATTTGTCAGTCCAATTGTTATGTTACCAACAGGTTCATATTATTTTTTACCTGTTGGATTAATTATTCTAGCTCGAGTAAGCATATCTATTGTAAGCCGACAGAATTTTATAATGAACATTTTTCTTCATCCAATCCAGATGTTGTTTATGTTTTGGATTGGAATATTATCAGTAATAAAATTTAAAACAAATAATTTAGTATGGAAGCAAAGAAAATTCTAAAATTAAACAAAGAGATAATTTTTCTTTATATAATTTTCTTTGTGGGAATTATTGGTCATATATACCCTCCATTTCAAAAAATGATGATTGCAATAACACCGATAACATTACTGCTTACTGGATTTATTGTTTTATATTTTTCGCACAGATCTTCTAAAAATAATTTTTTACTCTGGGTTGTTTTAACATACATCATCACTTTTATTTTAGAAGTAGTTGGAGTAAATACTGGTTCTATATTTGGGGCATATAGTTACGGCTCGGCTTTAGGATTTAAATTATTTGAAGTACCATTAATTATTGGTTTTAACTGGGTGCTAGTAATTTTGGGCTCTATTTCATTTTCAAAACTTATAACAAATAATGTTTTTATTTCTTCAATTATTTCCGCAATTATAGCATTTATATTTGATCTTATATTAGAGCCGATAGCAATCAAGCTTGATTACTGGAATTGGACTGAAGTTGTTATTCCAATACAAAATTACATTGCGTGGTTTTCGATTGCATTTCTTTCTGCTTTGGCATTTAACTATTTGAAAATAAAAATTACATCAAAAATATCAATGCATTATCTCCTGGTACAATATCTGTTTTTTATTGTACTTTTAATATTTTATCGATGAGTTTCAAATGGGAATATTTATAGCTTTAGTAATAATAGTAATTTGGTCATCACATCTTGTATATTCTTTAATATATATTAATGTCGATTTACTAACTCCATATTTTTATATTCATATATTATTCCAGGGATATTTATATACCGGATTATTTATAACTGGTCACGATGCTATGCATGGCACTATATCCAAAAACAAAATCATTAATAATATTTTTGGGTGGATGTCTTCCCTCTTATTTGCAGGATTATCATACAACAAGTTGATTAAAAATCATTTCAAACATCATAAAACTCCTGGTACTGAAAAAGATCCTGACTTTAATATTAAATCGCAAAACTTCATTATATGGTGGATAATTTTTTTGTTAAGATATTCAACCGTGTTGCAAATATTAATTATGGCGATTGTTTTTAATGTGCTTAAGATTTGGTTTAGTGAGATATCAATAATTTTCTTTTGGGTTATTCCAGCTTTTTTAGGATCACTCCAATTATTTTATTTTGGAACTTATTTGCCGCACAAATATCCGCATACAGAAAACATGCAGCCACATAAAGCAAGAACACAAAAACGAAATCATTTATGGGCAATGATATCTTGTTATTTTTTTGGATATCATCACGAGCATCATGAGTCTCCAAGTACTCCTTGGTGGAAATTATATAAATTAAAAGATGAGCAAACTGGAACTAAACTTCGGTAGTTTCTAGAATTATTTTTGTAAGATCAGCTTTACCAAAAGGTTTTATTAAAAATTTGGAAGCACCAGCCTGGTAAAATTCTTTTATCTTATCTTCAATATATTCACTTGAAATAATTATGATTGGCCTTTTAAATGGATCGTTTCTTTTTATATCTCTGCAAATTAAAATTCCCTGCTGCCAATAATTTTTATCTACATCAAAAATAAAATGACTATAAGAGCCATTTTGGATAAACTCTAATTTAAATTCACGAATTGAATGATTTACTAAAGTAAAAGAATTTTTTAAGAAAGCTTTAACAAGTTCAAATGTTTCACCGCTATTATCAATCATTAATATTCTATTTATTCTTTTAACATCATCAGCATTACTAACTGTTGCAAAAACTTTAGATTGATTTAATGGTAAAGTAAAGATAAATGTTGAACCTACGCCTTTAATACTATCAACAAGTAAAGAGCCCCCTAATTTTTCAACATATCTTTTAGCTAATGCAAGACCTAATCCATTACCTTCATAATTTCTTCCAACATTTAAATCTTCCTGGCTAAAAGGCTGGTAAAGATGATCTAAATATTTTGTTGAGATACCAATTCCTGTATCTTTTACTTTACAAACAGCTAATTTTTTTTCTTGTAAAATATCAACTTCAACCTCAACATAACCTTGATGGGTAAACTTAACAGCATTGCTAATCAAACTATTTAATGCATTTTCGACACATTGAATATCTGCATCAACATAAATTTTCTTGTGCGAGAAATTTGTTTTTAACTCAAGATTTTTTTCATTCGCTTGTTTTTGATGTTCGGGCAAACAATTCTGAATGATACCTATAAGATCTATAGTCTCTGTATTAAGTGTATAGTTTCCGGCTTCAATCTGGGCAAACTCTAACATTTGAGTTATGCTCTTAAATAATCGCTCACTTCCGCTGTGCAGATTATCAAGATAAATTTTGTCTTCAGGTCCAATTTTATCGTTTAAATTTTCTTTTATTAAAGATGAATATCCAAGAATAATATTTAATGGAGTTCTAAGTTCGTGAGAAAGTACATTTAAAAAAGTGTTCTTTAATCTTTCAGATTCATAACTAGCATCTCTTGCTTTTTTAACTTCCTTTTCTGTTAATAACATTTCTGTCTGATCTTCATGATACATTACAATATAAGTTGCATCATCTTCATCATTTATAGTAAAAATATTTGTTCTTAAAATTGGGATAGCATAATCCCGTGATCGAAGCAATGAATCTTCATAATAATCTATTGCAGTATAATTTTTACCTTTAAGCACAGATAAAATCTTATCAACATTTTTATTTTCTTTAAGTACGTTATCATTAAATATCGAATACTCAGCAAGTTCTTCAAGATGATAACCCCAAAGAATTGTATATGCTTCATTTGTATAAACAACTTTTCCGTTTTGATCTATAACCTGTACCGGAAAACGTACTCTATCATAAAGAAGGCTAACGTATTTTAAAAAATCTGTTGTTACCACGTTTAACTTATTGGAATTGAAATTTCAATTTTAGTACCTATGGATGAATCAAGCAATTTAATATCGCCATTGTGTCTATCCATAATACTCTTACACAAAAACAAGCCATAACTATTTTTTCTTGGAGTGTAAGATATAAACAAATCCGTTTTAATTTCTTCTGGTAATCCAGGTCCATTATCTTCAACAATTATTTTAACTGATTTGTCATCTGACAATGATTGGATATTTATTGTTACATCTTTTTTTGCATTTACTGAATTTGTAAAAAGATGAACTAACAAATGCTGCATTTGCTCTGAATCGTAACTGCACAAAGGCAAATTATTAAGTTGAGTTTTAAATGTAGCAAACTGATATTTTTTTATTGGTGATATATATTTTATTACTGATTGTATTGTTCTGTTCAAATCTCCGCTATCTTTATTAAGATTCATAACAGCAGTTTCCATAAGTACCTGCGCATATTTTTGTATGCTTCTAATACTATCAATTGCAACTTTAGATTTTAATTTAAGTCTATCATAAAGAATATTATCTCTGCTTATCCCAGCATCTTCAGAATCTTTTTTAAGCTTCTCTAATAATCTTAGTAAGCTTTCGTTTTCCAGCAAAGCTAGATGAACAAGACCTTGTAGTGATTGACCTATTTCGGAATCAATACCAGCTTTAAGTGCTTTTCTTTCAGCTTGAATTAGTTGAGTGTTTGCCTCTTGCAGTGCTGAGTTTGCAGAAAGTTGATTTTGATACAATTGAGCATTTCTAATTGCAGCGGCAGCTTGTCCTGCAAGAATTTCAAATGTATTTGTGGTTTCTTTTTCTTTTATTTTATGAAGATACTTACTATCAACATAGATAACACCAATTTTGTTTCCGTCTGTAATAAGTGGCGAACATAAAATTGTTTGAAGATCTAAACGCAAAATACTTTTACTTGATTCTAACGATACATCACTTTGAGCGCCTTCAATAAATCTTGATTGACCATTATAAAAAACATCTTCAACAACAGAGTTGCTTATTTGAAATAAACTTTCAGGCAATTCTTTGCCGTTAGAATCCAGGCCAAGTTTAAATTCAAGTTTCCCAAGTGAAGTTTTTAAAACAATAAATCCACGTTCAGAACTTGTTAACCTTATTGCATTTTTTAATACAAGTTCAAGCACGTCGTCAAGAATCAGCGAGCGATTGATACTGTTTAGTATGCTTAATATAACTTCTAAGTTTTTAGTTTTTTCAGAGGTTATTTCAGTATCAAGACTGGTTCTAACTCCGCTATCTATATTTTTCTTAAATTCCGAAAATTTCATTTGAGATTTTTTATAAATAAAATATTTAAATGCGCATTAAATGTGCAATAATTATACCGTTTTTAAAGGTCATTAAAAAACTGATAAGTGTGATAAAACTGTAAAAACTACTTAAAATGATTCTAATCTTTAAGAATTTTAAAAGAAATGAACCACTCAAAATCATTTCCATTTTTCCACCACGCTTTTGCAAATCCTGCTGAAACAGTTGATTCTAAATTTGCCCAATGCTCAAACATCACATTAATCTGAGCACCAGCATCAATTATTTTATCAATTTGCTGTGAGTCTGAAAACAATGCTTGCGTGAAAATAGAAAAATTTATGTTTTTTAATTCAATGCTTGATAAAGCAACACCTGGAATGCGAATAGGTGGAAAAGAATTTTCAACCATTACTTTTAAATATTTATCAGAAACTATGCTGTA
>Ga0138256_10007734_pt1 | contig 11318 bp, 6 predicted proteins | sample KNB2016incub_MG_FD_105486 | JGI IMG/M metagenome (GOLD analysis project Ga0138256, IMG submission 105486) | Active sludge microbial communities from wastewater in Klosterneuburg, Austria - KNB2014incub_MG | ecosystem: Engineered > WWTP > Activated sludge > Unclassified | place: Austria...
GCCCACGGATGTGAGGACACCAGCGGCAGTGCCAATAGCCAGCAGAATCCACAGCGCGTCTGACCCTTTCAGCGCGCCAATCGATGCCTCGCGCGCCCCCAGGTTGCCTCCACGATCACTCATCCCACAAACCCCTTCCGGAGGCTACGTATCGAAATATTGAAGGGATCATTCCTGCCGGGACTTGCACGGTCTATTCCAGCAACGGATGCAATCCTGTGCAGCCGGTTCACCGATCACTTCTCGCAGAACTTGTCATTTGTGCACAGCCCGTTACATTTTTGCACGAAATGGCAGTTGGCTGGCATACGCCACTCTTGCCTGGGTCAACCTGCGCCGCAAATGGACACCCTGGCGCTTGAGGGCCACGCGCGCGAGCGTCACCGCAGCGCTTCAACGGGATCGACGCGAGTCGCGCGGCGAGCCGGCCCGAGCGCAGCGAGCACCGCGACGCCGAGCATCACCCCGGTGATGACCGCGTAGGTCACCGGGTCCGCGGGTGTGACGTCGAAGAGCAGATCTTTCATCCACCGCCCTAGCAGGAATGCGCCGCCAAGGCCCAGCACCAGCCCGACCATCGTCAGCGCCAGTCCTTCAAACATGACCGAGCGGACGAGCTCAGCGGGCCTGCCGCCCAGCGCGAGGCGGATGCCGATCTCCCGCGTGCGCTGGGTGACCAGAAACGCGAGAACGCCATATAGGCCGATTGACGCGATGGCCAGTGCGACGCCGCCGAAGATCGTGAACAGCAGCATGTTGAACCGCTCGCGCGCGGTGAACTTCGCCACCACCTCAGCCATCGTGCCCAGCGACGCCACCGGAAGCCTGGCATCCTGCTCTCGAACCGCGGAGCGGATGGCTGGGAGAAGTGCCGATGGTTGGCCATCCGTGCGGGCCAGGAAGAAGAGAGAGAACTCCTGCTTCTGCAGCGCGGCGAGGTATAGCTGCGACTCGCCTGACTCGCGCGCGCCTTTGTTGCGCACGTGACCGACGACGCCGACCACGGTCTGGAACGGCCCTTCTTCGGTGTTGCCGTTGACCGCGATGCGCTGACCCAGCGCAGACTGCCCCGGAAAATAGGTCCGCGCAAACTCGTCGTCAACCACCACGGCCAGCGGCGCACCGAGGGTGTCGGCGTCTGAAAAGTCACGGCCCTGGAGCAGCGGGATGCCGACCGTGTCGAAGTAGCCCGGCATCGCCACCGCGAATTCAGCGTGAGGTTCGGGTATGCCCTCCACTTCAGGGCGTCCGACGATGCCCAGTGAGCCGCTCCAGCCCTGGCCGGAGAGCGGCAGAGGGTAGACGGCAGACGCGCGGGTGACGCCGGGTGTGGCCGCGAGGCGATCGCGCATGGTGCGGTGAAACGCGAAGACCTTCGATGGTTCGTTATAGGTGGCGCGTGGAATCGACAGGCGGGCCACGGCTACGCCGTCTGCGCTGACGCCGACGGGCACACTCGCCATCGCGATGAAGCTGCGGATCAGGAGCGCCGCGCCGGTGAGCACCATCACGGCCATCGCCACTTCGGCGACGACCAGTGCGCCGCGAAGGCGTCGTCGCGGCGAAGTGGTGTCGGTGCCGCGTGCCGCATCGCCCAGGGCCGACTGCGGGTCGGCGCTCGACTGTCGAAGGGCGGGGAACAGTCCCACGAGAACTCCGGTAACAAGCGCGAGCGCGGCCGCAAAGATAATGACGCTGGCGTCGATACGTGCGGTATCGAGGCGGGGAATGTTCCCGGGGTTAAGCGAGAGCAGCAATTGCAGGCCCGCCGCCGCCACGCCGAGTCCGAGCGCCGTGCCGGCCGTGGTCAGCACCAGTGTTTCCACCAGAAGCTGCTGGACCAGCCGCCGTCGGTTGGCGCCCAGGGCCGCGCGCACGGCCAGTTCGCGGCGCCGTGATGCGCCGCGCGCGAGCATGAGGTTCGCGACGTTGGTGCAGGCGATGAGCAACACGCACGCCACCGCGCCGAACAGCACGATCAAGCCGAGGCGTACGTCGCCGATCATCTGTTCGGTCAGCGACATGGACCCGAGCCGCCAGGTAACCTTCGGCTCCGCATACCGGTCGGGAAACCGGGTCTTGAACCCTTCCCCCACCCTGTCCAGATCTGCCTGAGCCTGACTCATTGAAATACCCGGCTTGAGTGACGCGAGCGTGACCAGGTACTGATTGCCGCGTTCGTCCTGAAACTGTTCCCAGCTCACGGGTATCCAGATGTCCGCACGTTCGGTCAGGTAGCCGACGGGCTCGTCCGGGAATCGCATCCCGGACGGCATGATGCCAATCACCACGCGGGGCAGCCCGGCGAGGTTGATGGTGCGGCCCACGATGGCGGGGTCTGAATCGTAGCGGCGCCGCCACAACGCATCGGTCAGCATGACAACTCGTGGTGCCCCGGTGACGCCGTCTGATGGCGCGAACGGGCGCCCGCGCTGGGGGAGCACGCCGAGCAGATCGAACAACTCGGGCGATACGGCGTACGCATTCACGCGTTCCGGCTCGCAGTCAGTGGTCAAGCAGTCGTCAGTGAGCGCTGACAGCTGGGGTCGAATTCCCGCGAGGCGCTCGAAGGCCTGCGCCTGGCTTCGGACATCGGCGAATTCTTCTGGTGACGTGGCGGCCTGCAGAAGATCGGTCTTTGGATAGGAGCTGTAGAAGACGAGCGTCCGGTCCGCGTTGGGATACGGCAGGTCGCGCAGCAACACCGCATTGACCACGCTGAAGATGGCCGTTGTCGCACCACTTCCGATGGCGAGCGTCAGCAGGGCTGTGGCGGTGAACAGCGGTGTTCGCGAGAGGACACGCACGGCATACCGCGCATCCTGCATCATCGTCGGCAACCAGGGCTGGTGCGTCTTTTGTGTCTCGGTCATGGTGATGGCCTCAGTGCGTTGCGCGGCGTCCTTGAGGTCGCCCATTCGTTGCATGGCTTTTGTGCGTGCGGCGTCGGGATCGAGGCCGGCCTCGATGTATCGGCGGGTCTGCATCTCGATGTGGAATTCGAGCTCTCTCTCGGTGTCGGTCATCTCTTAGTCGCCCCGCAGCGTGATGAGTGGGTCGATGCTCGTTGCCCGTCTCGCCGGCAGGTAGGCCGCCAGAGCCGACACCGACAGCATCAAGGCGCCGCACGCGGCAAACGTCACCGGGTCACGCGGCGTGACGCCGTAGAGCCAGCCGGCCAGTAGTCGTGTGGTGCCAGCCGCAGCCAGGAGTCCGAGCGCCACGCCCGTCACCGACATGCCCAGCATCTGGCGGACGATGAGGGCACGAACGTCGGCGGGTTTCGCGCCAAGCGCCATGCGAATGCCGATCTCGCGGCGTCGCTGTGCCACCGACCACGCGAGCGTGGCCGCCAGGCCCACCGCGCTGAGCAGGACCGCGAGCGAGGCAAACGTCCCGAAGAGCCAGGCCCCCAGTCTCGGCAGGGCCACCTGCGACCCGATCAGGGTCTCGAGGTTTTCGATGCGGTCCACCAGTTGGCCTGGCCGCTGACGCGCCACGATCTGGCGCAGGACCGTCGGCAGTGTGGCGGCCGCGCGTGCGTCCGTGCTCACGACGAACAACGCATTGCCCATCAGCGTTTGCGCAAACGGCAGGTGGACTTCAGGACGTGTGCGGGTGTCGCTCCCCATGGACCGCGTGTCGCCGATCACGCCCACAATGGTCACGGGCGAGCCAGTGAGGCCGCCGCCGTTCAGCGTCAGCGTTGCGCCGAGGGGCTCGCGGTCAGGCATCCATCGGCGCACGAAGGCCTCGTTCACCACGGCGATTGGCGCAGCCCCCTGCTGGTCCTGATCCCTGAAACCGCGCCCACGCACGACTGGGATTTTCATCAGGTCGAAGTAGTTGGTGCTGGCCGTGCCGGTGAAGACCTCGCCTTTGGTGTTGCCGATCGCCAGGTCGAGTACCGCGATGCTGCCGTACATCGGCAGATGCGTCGTGCCGGCGACCTCGCGAATGCCCGGTTGACTCGCGAGCTCTTCGCGTACGGTCTCGAAGAAGCGAAGACGTTCGTCCTCAGGAGTCGCAGGCGGCAGACGAACCAGAGCCACCTCCTTGTGTGAGGGGTCGAAGCCGGGCGCGCTCGGGCGCAGCGTGACGAACGTGCGGATCATCAGGAGTGCGCCCACCAGAATGAGCACTCCGAGCGCGAGTTCCGAGACCACCAGCACCCGCCGTGTCATTCGGCTGCCCCGGGTGTGCCCGCGGTCGCTGCTGGCGACGCTTGAGTGACTCGCTGCCGTTGAGGCTTGAACGGCGGCTACAAGCCCGGACGCGAGTCCTCCACACAGCGCCAGGCTCACACTCACTGCCAGCACGCGGCCATTGATCGTGACGGCGTCGAGGTTGGGAAGCGAGGGCGGCAGGAGCGCGATGATGGCGTCAAATCCCACAAACGCCAGCGCCACACCCGCTGCGGCGCCGGCCGTGGCCACCAGCAGGTGTTCGATGACCGTGCCACGGATGATGCGTGCCCGAGTGGCGCCAAGCGCCACCCTGATGTGAAGCTCGCGCCGGCGTCCCAGCAGCCGCTCAAGTCCCATGTTGGCGACGTTGGCAAAGGCGATCAACAGCACCGCGGCCACCGCTCCCACCAACGCCAGAAACGGACTCTGCAGGTCTCCGGTCGTGCCATCGGTGAGCGGCGTCAGTTTCAGCGCTCTGCCACTCGCGTTCCTGAGCGCCGCCGTACCCAACTCCATCGTCGCGTCAGGGCTGAGGCGGACCAGCGCATTCACCGTGTTGCCTGGTGGACGGCAGCCGAATCGTTCCGACGCGCGGGTCGCCTGTCCGAGTGGTACCCAGATGTCGCGGTTGATTCTCGACAGTGGTCCATCGAAGCCCGCGGGCATCACGCCGATGATCGTCGCCGCGTGCTCGTCGAGCACGATCGTTCGGCCCAGCACGTTGGGGTCGCCACCAAGCGTGTTCTTCCAGAACTTTGCACTGACCACCGCGACGCCTGGAGCCCCGGGATGATCCTCATCCGCACTGAACCATCGTCCGATCCGGGGACGGGCGCGGAGGACGTTGACCATGGAGGACGAGAGGCACTCCACTTGCGTCCGCCTCGGAGTCTCCACGCCAGTGACGACCGGGGAGCTGATGGCGAAGATGCCAGCCGACGCAATTGGTGCCGGAAGGTTCGCCGAGAGGCCTTCGTAGAGATCGCGTGGCACGGCGCTGGTCAACCGTCCGTCCGGACCCTGTATGCGCAAGTACGCCAGGTTGTCCACATCCTCAAACGGCGACTGGAGAATCACGCCATCGACCACCGAAAAAACGGCGGTGCTGGCGCCGGTGCCCATGGCGAGCATCGCGATGGTGATGGCGACGTAGCCGGGAGAGCGCCGAAGGATGCGCATCGCGTGGCGAACGTCCTGGCCGAGGCCGTGCATCCATCGCGTCTCGTTCACGGGTGGCTCCTGACTCGGCGGTCTGATGGCGTGCACAGCCTTCGCGGCAGCATCGAGGTCGCCCATGCGTGTCATGGCTTTGGCCCGCGCCGCGACGGGGTCCATGCCCGCCTCGATGTATCGGCGGGTCTGCATTTCGATGTGGAATTCGAGTTCGTCGTCGATGTGACTCATCGCAGCCTCACCGAGCGTTGAAGACCTTGGTCATGGCGCCGGCCAGGGCCTTCCAACTTTGGGTGCGAATCTCCAGTTCGGTGTGACCCTTGGCGGTCAACTGGTAGACCTTCACCTGTTTGTTCAGTTCCGAGCGTTTCCATTCCGACTGGATCCAGCCCTGGCGTTCGAGCCGCGCGAGTGCCGGGTAGAGGGCGCCTTCCTGAACGGCCAGCAGGTCGTCGGTGGATTCTTCGATCCAGCGGGCGATGGCGTAGCCGTGCCGGGGCTTGTTGGCCAGGGTCTGGAGGATGAGCAGGTCGAGCGTGCCTTGGGGTAGTGGTGGCATAAGAGAGATATCCCTAAAGTTCTTATGCCTGAGACGAGATCGCTTGGGGATTGGTTGGATCCACTGGCAAAGTAGCATCCATGCTTGCGTAATACAGGCATTGTTAACCGTGTAAAAGTGGCATTATAGGGCGTGGCCTATTCTGCCCGCCTGCTCGACGGTGCCATCCAAACCCTATTCAAGCAGCTGCCCGCGTTGTTGCTCGTCGGCCCAAGGGCTTCTGGCAAGACCACCACCGCGGCTCGTCACGCGAGGTCCATGGTCCGGCTCGACACCGACGCGGAGGCCCAGGCATTCAGGGCAGATCCGGACGCTGCACTTCGCGGACTTCAGGAACCGATCCTGATCGACGAGTGGCAGATGGTGCCGGGCGTGCTTGGCGCGATCAAGCGTGCTGTGGATGCCAGGCCCGACCCCGCGCGGTTCATCATTACCGGTTCGGTGCGTGCTGAACTCGATGGCGAGTGGTGGCCCGGCACTGGGCGCGTGACGCGCTTGCCGATGTTCGGTATGACGATTCGCGAGCAGGTGGGTGCCGTCCGGGGGCCGTCGTTCATCGACCGCGTGGTGTCAGGCGCGCCCCTTGAACCGGCTCATCCCTCGCCAGATCTACGCGGATATGTCGACCTCATCTTTCAGAGCGGATTCCCGGAACCGGCTCTTCGACTGAATGGCGCGGCTCGACAACACTGGCTGGACAGCTATCTCGAGCACCTTCTGACCCGCGACGTGGAATTGATCGAATCGGGTCGTGACCCCGTTCGGCTCCGTCGTTATATGGAGGCGTATGCGCTCAACACGGCGGGCGTCGTGGATGAAAAGACGCTGTTTGATGCGGCCGGAATCAACCGCAAGACCGCGCTGGCCTACGACCGGCTTCTCAGCAATCTGTTTGTCACTGAGACTTTGCCTGCGTGGACCTCGAATCGGCTTAAGCGCCTCGTGCTTGGTCCAAAGCGCCACCTTGTCGATCCGGCACTGGCCGGCGCAGCACTGCGACTCGACACCAACGGCGCACTTCGCCAGGGCGATCTGTTCGGCCGGTTACTCGAGACCTTCGTGGTCTCGCAGATTCGCGCAGAAGTGCCGGTCAGCGAGACGCGGCCGCGTCTGTTCCATGTGCGGCAGCAGGAGGGCCGACTCGAGGTGGACATCCTGGTCGAGCTTGGGGGCGGCCGGCTCATTGCCATTGAGGTGAAGGCCGACGCCGCGCCCACCGCCGCCGCAGCCCGCCATTTGATGACGATGCGCGATCGGTTCGACAGAGAATTCGTCGCCGGCATCGTGCTTCACACGGGGCCCCGCACGTTCACGCTCTCCGACCGCATCGTCGCCGCCCCTGTATCCGCCCTGTGGGGCTGAGCGCTCCTTGTAGGGACACGCATTTCGTAGCGCGGCGTGCACTTCAACGCCGCGGCCATTCGGCGGCCTTGAGACCCAGGCCGCCCTACGAGATTCAATGGCGCGGGGAGTCGTCACGATTCCCGATATAATCCGCCCGCCCCATGTCCTTGAGCGCCGGAACCCGCATCGGCCCCTACGAAGTCGTCGGGCTCATTGGCGAAGGCGGCCCGCCTACGCTGGCGGCGGCCTCCGGCCGCCTGCTCCGGCGAGGTCTCGCCGAAGCCCAGCAGAGCCACGGTGATGATCGGTAAAACCATCGGTCCGTATCACGTCGTGGCCCTCCTGGGCGAAGGCGGAATGGGTCAGGTGTATCGGGCCAGGGACGCGAAGCTCAATCGCGACGTCGCGCTGAAGGTGTTGCCGGCTCTCCTCGCCGACGATCCCGATCGGCTCGCGAGATTCCAGCGCGAGGCGCAGGTGCTGGGCGCGCTCAACCACCCGAACATCGCGCACATTCATGGGTTCGAAGACTCAGCTGACACGCACGCGATCGTGATGGAGCTTGTCGAGGGGCCGACCCTGGCGGAGATGATTCGATCTTCGGAGGCCGGGTCTTCAGACCCGGCAAATTCGCCGGGTCTAAAGACCCGGCCTCCATTCGGAGGAATCCCCCTTGCTGACGCGTTGCCCATCGCGCGCCAGATCGCCGAGGCGCTCGAGGCCGCGCACGAACTCGGCATCATCCACCGCGACCTGAAGCCCGCCAACATCAAGGTGCGAGACGACGGTGTGGTGAAGGTGCTGGATTTTGGCTTGGCCAAAGCCTTGGACTCCAGGACTTCGGGACCCCAGGACCCCTCAAACTCGCCGACGCTCACCGCTCGCGCCACCCAGATCGGCACCATCCTCGGTACGGCGGCGTACATGGCGCCGGAGCAGGCGAAGGGGCGCAGCGTTGACCGGCGCGCCGACATCTGGGCGTTCGGTGTCGTGTTGTACGAGATGCTGACGGCCCAGCGCTGTTTCAAGGGAGAAGACGTCTCGGACACGCTCGCGGCCGTGCTGCGGCAGGATGTGGATTGGGCCGCGCTGCCCGCCGACACGCCGCCACGACTGAAGCGCCTGCTCGAAAGGTGCCTCGATCGCGACGTGAAGCAGCGCCTGCGCGACATCGGTGAGGCGCGCGTCGAGATTGCGAAGATCGAAGCGGGCGCGCCTGACACGTCGGTGGTGAGCGTCGCGAGTGCGGCTGCTGCGCCTGTGCCAGCTCGCAGCGCCGCCGTCCCCTGGGCCATCGCGGCCGTCACCACCATTTCACTCGTGACTGCTCTGGTGATGTGGGCGCCGTGGAAGGCCGCACCGCCTGCGCAGGCGATGCACCTCTCGATCGTGCCTCCCGCGGCGCTGGCGTACGCCTCCGCCACATTCGAGCGGAGCCTGGCGATTTCGCCAGACGGCACACGCGTGGTGTATGTGTCAGCCCCGGACGGCAAGCTTGTGGTGCGAGCGATCGACAGTATCGAAGCAGAACCGATCCCGGGCATCACGGGCGCGCGCCAGCCGTTTTTTTCATACGACGGAAAGTGGATCGGGTTTTCACAGGGCGCGACCGAGCTGAAGAAGGTCTCGATTACGGGCGGACCCGCCGTGACGATCTGCAAGCTCACGGCTCCACCGCGCGGGGCCACCTGGGGTGCCGATGACACGATTGTGTTCGCCACCGCCGGCACAACCATCGGCTTGCTCTCGGTACCATCCGGAGGAGGACAGGAACCCAAGGAACTGACAAAGCCCGGCGCTGGCCTGGGCGATCACCTCTTTCCCACTCTGCTGCCTGGTGGCCGAGCCGTGCTCTTCACCATCGTCTCGGCGGCGGCCGAGAACTCGGAGGTCGCCGTGCTCGATCTCAACACCGGTGAGCAGAAGATCCTGATTCGAGGCGGCAGCCAGGCGGAATACGTCGCGCCCCTCGGCGGTGCTCGGGGCGGGCCCGGCTACCTCGTGTATGGCGTGGCAGGCACGCTTCGTGCGGTTCGGTTTGATCTGAAGACATTGGAAGTCCGGGGAGATGCGGTGCCGGTGGCCGACCGTGTCACCATGGGCCCGAACGGTTCCGCGCAGTTCGCCGTGTCAGAGACCGGTGCCCTCACGTACGCGCCAGGTTCCTACAGCGTGGAAGGTGCCAGGCGTTCCCTGATCTGGCTGGATCGGAAAGGCCAGGAAACCCCCATCAACAATGCACCCCTTCAGGAATATGCCGCGTTGCACCTCTCACCAGACAACACGAGCGTGGCCGTCCAGATCAACAGTGTCCTCAACTCCGACATTTGGGTGTGGCGATTCAAGGATGAGACCCTGGAGAAGCTGACACTGGACAACGCCAGCGACGGCGCACCGGTCTGGACGCCCGACAGCCGCCGCATCGTGTTTCGAAGCAATCGTGCAGGGCCGGACTATCAACTGTTCTCGCAAGCCGCCGACAACTCTGGAACGGTGGACCAGCTGACGACCGCAGCCACCAATCACGCCCCCACCGGTTTTGCCGGCGCCAACCAGTTGCTGTTCACCGAATATGGAATGAACAACAGCAACGACCTCGCGATGATGACGATGGACACGCGCCAGAGGACGCCACTCGTCGCGACGCCAGTCGAAGAGCGGAATGGAACCGTCTCGCCCGATGGCCGTTTTATCGCCTACGAATCGTCGAAGTCCGGCGAATTCCAGGTCTTTGTTTCGCAGTTCCCAGACGTGAACGCGGGGACCCGGCAGATTTCCACCACCGGTGGCGTCAAACCCGCATGGTCTTCCGACGGCAAGGAACTGTTTTACCAGAGACCGGTTGCCGGGCAAGGGGCCGGTGAGCTGTATGTCGCGGCCGTCGCCACAACTCCGGTCTTCAGCCATGGCCCTCCCGTGAAGCTGTTCGACCTTCGAGGGATTCTGGTCTCTCCTATCGCTCCGTCCTGGGACGTCTCGCGCGACGGCAAACGGTTCATCGCGATCAAAGGCGACGCGACAACTACCGCGCTGGACCAGGGCGCCAACCGGCCTCCGTTTGTCTTCATCGTCAATTTCGCCGAGGAGCTGCGAGGCAAGCTCGGCGTGAATCGATAGTTGACGGCAGTACGTAGCTCGGCCTGGTCCTCAAGGCCGAGGCGACACTCGGGCTTGAGGATCAGCCCGAGCTACGTACCTTAAAGTAGTAGCTTCCCTTCATGGCCACGCCCCCCAACCCCCGTCGCGCTTCGAAGCAGCGGTATCAGGATTTCCGTCAGGCGTACCGGCTCGGCACGCTCGATCAAAGTGACGATGAGCCGGCGGGGGAAGGCGGCGCGTCTGGAGCACCGTCTGCAGAGAAAAAAGCGAAGCGGCGCCAGAACCTGCGCGCCTACGTTCGTCGGCTGTGGCCCCACCGCTCCGCCGTGGCACTGGTGGTCTTCCTGTCGCTGCTGGTTGCCGTGCTGCAGATGGTGGAGCCGCTGTTCATGCGGTTCATCATCGACGGTGTCCTGCTCGATACCACGCTCGACGCTTCCTCACGACTGACGCGCCTGAACCTGGGCGGCGCTGGATTCCTGGCGCTCGTCATCGCGTCGAGCCTGATCGGCGTGTTCAAGGACTACCGGCAGCGCCTGCTGAACTCCCGGATCATGCTGTCGCTCAGGCGGGCGCTGTTCGACCGCCTCCTGCACCTGCCGCTCCCCAAACTGTGGGAGATGAAGACCGGCGGCATCCTGTCGCGCCTGACCGGTGACGTCGACACCACGACGGGCCTTCTTCAACTCGCAATCATGTCGCCCGCCATCTCGGTGTTCCGGCTGATCGTGGCGGTGAGCATCCTCATGGCCCTCAACTGGCGGCTGGCCCTGACCGCGATAGCGATCATTCCCGGCGCCATGCTGGTGAGCTTCGTGTTCTCGAAACGTGTGCGGCCCATCTACCGCGTGGTGCGGAAGGACGTGGAGGAAATCGACGGTCGCGTCGGCGAAACGTTTTCCGGCATCCGAGTGGTTCGCGCCTTCGGCCGCGAGACTCGTGAGCTGTTGTTGTAC
>Ga0138256_10007735_pt1 | contig 11318 bp, 10 predicted proteins | sample KNB2016incub_MG_FD_105486 | JGI IMG/M metagenome (GOLD analysis project Ga0138256, IMG submission 105486) | Active sludge microbial communities from wastewater in Klosterneuburg, Austria - KNB2014incub_MG | ecosystem: Engineered > WWTP > Activated sludge > Unclassified | place: Austria...
AGCGTGAGACCGGCATGACGGCATACGAGATGATGCTTTCGGAATCTCAGGAGCGCATGCTGATCGTTGCACGACAAGGCCGCGAAAAAGAGTTGGTCGAGATCTTCAACAAATGGGACCTTGATGCCGTGGTCATCGGGAAAGTGGTCGAGGGCGACCGTCTCCGCATCATGCACAACGGCAAACTCGAAGCAGACCTGCCCGTTCTTGCGCTGACCGATGAAGCCCCAAAATATCAAAGGCCAATGGCGGATAGGCCAAAGTTTGAGGCCAAAAGTCCGAAGTCGTCTGAATGGACAACCCAACGTCCGACGTCGCTCGATCCGGCACAGGTGTTGAAAATGCTTCTCGCCGCGCCGAATATTTGTTCGAAGCATTGGGTTTACGAGCAATATGATTCGATGGTGCGTACAAATACGGCCGTTTTGCCGGGTTCCGACGCGGCGGTGATCCGTGTAAAGGAGACGCGCCGTGCGATAGCGATGTGCCTGGACGGCCCGGGCCGTTATGTCGCGGTCAACGCTAAAGAGGGAGCGAAACTAGCGGTTGCCGAGGCAGCTCGAAATGTTGCCTGTGTCGGTGCCAAGCCGATCGCTGTAACCAATTGCCTGAATTTTGCTTCGCCCGAACGGCCGGAAGTAATGCGTTCGTTCTCGGACGTGATCGACGGCATGGCCGAAGCATGCAATGTATTTGAAACACCGGTTGTTTCCGGCAACGTATCTTTCTATAACGAGACCGAAGGCCGCGGCATTTTGCCGACGCCGACGATAGGGATGGTCGGACTTATCGACGACACTAGAAAGATAATCACTCAGGGCTTTAAGAACGAAGGCGATGTCATCGCAATTTTGGGTACGACGAAAGACGATCTTTCCGTCAGCGAGTATGCCCAAACAGTGCTGGGCCTATCGACAGAAGAATTGATCGAAAACGGCCGCGTTCCGCAGATCGATCTGGCACTTGAAAAACAGGTCCAGGACACGCTGCTCAAATTGGCGGACGAGATGTTGGTACAATCGGCGCATGACTGTTCGGACGGCGGTCTGGCCGTCGCTTTGGCTGAATCATGTTTCTCGTCGCTTGGCCGCGAGGCTGTTGGGGCGACGATCGACCTGCAAGCAAACGGACTCTCCGCACAGGCATTGCTTTTCGGCGAATCGCCGTCGCGAGTTGTTATCACCTTTGCACCTGAGGATCTTGAAAAGATCCGACAGGCAGTGCGCGATTGCCCGTTCGAAGTTATCGGAACCGTCGGAAACGATATGCTGAAAATTGCGATCGACGGAGAGGATTCGGTCTCACAGTCTGTGATGGAACTGGAAGGGATCTGGGAAACTTCACTTGAAAAAAGGCTTTCCGCCTGAGTTATCCGCGGAATGTTGGTATCAATCCCGGTACTTTTGCCTTCCAGCGTTCAAACTCCTGGCCAAACGCATCGCTTAACAGCCTTTCTTCAAATCGAGTGCGGATGTACGTTCCGATCAGAAAGACCGCGACCGCGGGTACAAGTACGAACCAATAGCTTAGAACGATGCCGGTCGCGATCAGCTTTCCGAGCATTGCGGTGTAGATCGGGTGGCGGACAACGCTATATGGGCCCGATGTGATCAGGTTGTGGCCTTCGACCAGCCTTGCCTGCAGGCTCCATTGTTTGCCAAGTTCGCGTATTGCGGACATTGTCAGAACGACACAACTGATCGACAACGCCATCGCCGCAAGTTGGGCCGCGATATTCAGCCAATAATATTCGCCCGTAAACGACGAGAACAACGGTTGCCGCTGCAGGGCCCAGACGAACGCATAACTGATGCCCTGCAGCCCGAGGCCGAGCCACGACTTTGGGGCCTTTACGGCATCGGGGGCCTTCTCGGGCTTCTTCTTAAAGATGAACAGCCCGGCGAAAATGAACCAGCAAACAATAACGATCGTGAACGCGGCGGCGGTCACATAGTAAGATATCTGTTCCATCGCTGATATCGATGATTACGTTGTCAGAAAGAAGAATGTTCACGGAAGCATCAAAAGTCGATCAGGGTTCATCCGCTGGAGTTTATCTTCACATCCCGTTTTGCAAGTCGCGGTGTTCCTACTGCGATTTTGCCACCGATGTATTTCGCGACCAGGCTTCGGTCCAGCGTTACGTCGATGCCTTGTGCCGCGAGATCCTGTCAGAACCGCCTGCGTCAGCGGACGGCGAGGTTGACACGATCTATTTCGGCGGCGGCACGCCATCGCTTTTGGATCCGAAGCAAGCCGCACAGGTTATCGACGCTGTGCGAAACCGGTTCGACATTTCCCGTGATGCCGAGATCACGATGGAGATGAATCCGGCAACGGTTTCGGCGGGATCGCTTGCCGGCTACCGCGAACTCGGCGTCAACCGTGCGAGTTTTGGCGTGCAAACCTTTAACGACCGCGATCTTAAGCTGCTTGCCCGCGGACATGATGCAAATGATGCACGGCAGACGTTCAAATTGCTCCGCGAGGCCGGTTTTGCAAACATCAGCTTCGATCTGATCGCCGGATTGCCCGGACAGACGCTTGAGGATTGGGAGCGAAACCTCAATGAAGCTCTTGCGATGGAGCCGGAACATTTGTCGCTTTATCTGCTCGAGGTGCATCAAGGCACGCCTTTGGCTGCACAACTAAGATCAGGCCGGCGGCCGATGCCGGATGAGGACGCCGCAGCCGAGATGTACGAAGTATTGCTTGATCGAACGGCGTCGGCTGGTTTGCTGCAATACGAAATATCAAATTTTGCCCGTCCCGGTTTTGAATCGCGGCACAACACAAAATACTGGCGGCTTGAACCGGTTTACGGCTTCGGCGTCTCAGCCCATTCATTTGACGGCGTGAACCGTTACTGGAACGAACGCGATACGGCGGCTTACGTTAAACGCATCGAGGAAACGTCGTCGGCAATCGCCGGATGCGAGGATATAGATGCCGCATCCGAATTCGTCTTTCTTGGTTTGCGGTTAGATCAGGGAATTGATCTGGCCGAATACGAACGGCGCTTTCGGCGTGACCTTTGCAAAACTCACCATGCCGAAATAGCCCGGCTTTCCGAAAACGGCCTGGTCGAGATCGACACCGGTACACTAAAGCTCACGAGAAAGGGAATGTTGTTTTCGAACGAGGTCTTTGCGGAATTTGTCTGATCATACTTAGCGGTAGTGCATCGGTTTGAAATAAGATCTGCCACACGGATAGCCAACGACTAGAAGCGGTGTGCCGTATGTGATACAATGTATCACATGGGAAAGTCGAGGAAACGCAGGTCGGCCAAGATCAGCGATGCAGTTTTTCGCGGAAAAAAGGGCGATCATACGTTTGAGGTTTACCCGTTTGGCGGCGAAGTACCGGACGAGGCGGCCGTTTTTATTTTGTCCCGCCGGAAACTGCTCAGGTCCGGGCATGTCAGCCATGCGGTCTCGTGTATCGGTGAAACTTTGTCCGTCGCGGCCGAGTTAAAGAAACACAGGCGGTCAAAATGCGTGAAGACGAACGAGTCGAATGTGATCTGCGTGCTGCGTGAAGAAAATGAGAAGAACCGCAATTTAAAGTTGATCGATCTTACGTCAGCAAGAATGTTTGGTTGCGTGCGTGGAGTATTTGAGACTACTATGTTGCGAAAGCCCGACGCTCTGCATCTCGCAGCGGCACGGCCGCCCGAGCCGAAACTGCGTCGAACACCAAAAATTCAAAAACCCGAAACAGATGAAACGCCGATCGAACAAAGCCAAAAGAGGCCAACAGCCGCCAAGCCGAAATCGTTAAGGGCCGGGTCCAAACCAAAGGCCAAGGCAGACGGAAGATCAGTTAAAGCCAAGGCCGCAAGCGGTCAATTGACCAAGCCTAAGAAGCCATTTGCTGCTGCGGCCAGGATCAAAAATGCGAACCTCAAAACTGTCAAGACAAGGTCCCAAAAGAGCGAACCTACCGCAAAGCGCAATGATAAAAAGGCTAAGGACGCCAAGGCTGCTCGCACCTCGTCCGCAAACGTTGGAAATGCCAGGCCCAAGGCATTTAAATTTGACAGCACTACTTCTGTTGCTCGCAGCACTGGCGTCAAACGCTCCGTCTCAAAGTCAAGATCGGCCGCCTCAAAAAAGCCGATATCAGCTATCGGGCCAGCCAATGCCGTTTCAAAGCGTTCGAAGCAAAAAACAGAAGCCCGGCCGAAATCCGCAACAGCAGCGGCCTCCATATCAAAACGAACTGCCGCCAAAGCCCGAAAGGGAATTCAGGGCGGCCTGGATCGCGACCGTGGACAACATCGACTTTCCAAGCAAAAAGGGGCTGTCCGCCGAAAATCAAAAACAGGAACTGATAGCGGCTCTGGAACTCGCAAAAAAGCTGCGGCTTAACGCGTTGATCTTTCAGGTCAGGCCAATGACTGACGCGGTTTACCGTTCGGAGCTAGAACCGTGGTCCGAATTTCTGACCGGCGAAATGGGGAAAGCTCAATCTTTCGATCCGCTCGAGTTTTTGGTCGCCGAGGCCCACAAACGCGGCATTCTCGTACATGCGTGGTTCAATCCTTACCGTGCCTATCATCCGTCCGCCAAGACGATGTCGGAAAAACATATATCGAAAACGCATCCGGAAATGGTGCGGCAGTACGGAAAATATATGTGGCTCGACCCGACGGACGCAGCCGGCCAGGCATATTCGCTTAAAGTGATAACCGACGTCGTGCGGCGTTACGACATCGACGGCGTGCACTTTGACGATTATTTCTACCCGTATATCGAAAAGGACGCGGCCGGCAATGACATTCCATTCCCTGACGACAAGAACTGGTTGGCCTATCAGGCAAAGGGCGGAAGATTAGGCCGTTCGGACTGGCGGCGGATGAATGTGAATAATTTCATTGCCGCGGTCGGCCGCGAGGCAAAACGATTCAAGCCGCGGATAATGTACGGCGTCTCGCCGTTCGGCATTTGGCAGCCGATGCCTGAGCTTGGGATAGAAGGTTTCAATTCTTACGAGGGGCTGTTTGCCGATTCGCGCAAGTGGCTGCGGGATGGCACGGTCGATTATCTTGTCCCGCAGCTTTATTGGGAAACCGCCCGCCGGGCACAGAGTTATCCGATCCTTTTGGCTTGGTGGAAGTCACAGAATGTGAAGAAACGCCACGTCTGGCCGGGCGTCGCAACATATCGGATCGGGCGAAACGCTGATTGGACCTCGGGCGAACTGCTGAACCAGATCGACCTCACGCGAAAGTCGGACGAGACGCGCGGAGCCGTGCATTTCAGTTTCAAATCACTGCGCAATGACTTGGGCGGAGTCCAGCGAGCTTTGATGGAAGGGCCGTACAAGCGCGACGCTCTGATTCCATTGTCGCCGTGGATAAAGGCCCCGAAACCTGCCGCTCCCAGCGTATCAATTAACCGCGGCAAAGATCTCGTCAGTGTAAAGTGGATCGAAAACGGAAGCAATAGAGCGTTCTGGTTTGTGGTCTATGCGAAAGACAAGGAAGGCTGGAGCTATTCGATCCTTTCCGCAGCGGAACGGTCGATCTCGCTGTCAGCCGATCGCGGAATCGAGACAGTGATCGTCAAAAGCGTCGATAGATTAGGCAATGAGAGCAAATAGCCGAATCTTTCGTCGCCAACGGCGACTAACTTATATAGCCCAGGGTGAAGTGAGCGAAAGCGAACCCAACCCTGGGAATAGCAAAGTTACATTCCCGTCGCTGAAGGCGACGAACATTGCTCGACGGTTTGTTGCCCCCTTCAGGGAGAGAAATCTCGCACTACCGCAAACTAGGGTTTCGCTCGCTTCGCTTTCTACACCCTAGGCTTTATCAGTCGCCGTTGGCGACAAACCATTGGGGCCGGAGACGTACTTGAGTTCGTACTCTGCGCATTGCGCAAATGGCATGAAATCCCAGCCGAGTTCTTTCGTCTCGATCATGATGCCCGGCTCATCGTGATTCCAGGTCTGCGTATCGGCGTCAGTTTCGATAATGTGTACAGCTGCTCCACGGACTCGCCCGTTCTCGAATAATACTCGGTCGCCAACAGTGATTTCTTGACCTGAGTTATATTGCATTTGGCCAAACCATTAATTAACGCGTGTGATCCTTCCTTCAAGCTCCGGACTTATCGTCGAATTCGGTGCCGACCGAATGGCCTGCTCGAATACGTCGGAATCCTTTGGCGCTTTATCGGCCGGGGTTAGAACCTTTGCATTTTTGAACATCGTGTAGCCGTCGCCGCCGCGCGAGACGAGGAAATCGGATGTGGCAAGAGTATAGTTCTTGTTTTCATCCATCGGTTTGCCGCCGATCAAAATATCCGAAACTCGCTGGCCCGGAAGTTTACGGGTGTCGAACTTAAAGCTCATTCCCGAGATCTGCGGAAAGCGTCCGGGTTCGCCGTCTTCGGCACTGCGTGCGACGCTGTGTTCGAGGATGTCGCCGAGCAATCTGCCGGAGACCTCAACCTTTACTATCGGGTTGTTGAACGGCAGCATCGAAAGCACATCGCGCATTGTCAAAACGCCGGGGCTGTAAGTCAGGTCCGCCCGGATCGAGCCGCCGTTTACGAGAGCGACATCGGCGTCGGCGGCGGTGCGGTAAGCGTCAGCGATGAAGTTGCCGATATTGGTCTCTTTTGTCCGAACGGAATGCGAAAGAGCGTCAAGTTCAACGGCGGTGGCGCCGACCCTGACAGCTAGTTTTTCAAGCAGGTTTTCATACTTCGCAAAAACCGGAGCGAATTCCGGCGCATCGGGAATCTCGTCAGTGACCGGGATTATCTGCCAATCCATGCTTTGCAGCCGGCCGGTCTTTTTGTTTATGTATAGATCAACACGGCCGACCTCGCGTGCGTCGGCCCACATCTTGAATATCGGCGTGCCGTTGGCCGACGATTGGAGCAGCGTGTGTTCGTGGCCGCCGAGTATCAGATCGAGATCCGCACAGCCGGCGAGCTTTTTGTCCTGGGCCATGAACATGTGCGTGAGGCCGATTATCACGTTTGCGCCGGCCCGTCGCATGCGGGGCACAAGCCGCTTTGCCACGGCGCAATAATCGGTCACGTTCAGGCTTGCCTCCATCGACGATGTTTCTTTTGTTTCAGGCAAAAGCAGGCCGATAATGCCGATCTTTACGCCGCCGATCGAACGGATAATATACGGCGGAGTGTCCGCAAAGATCTTTCCGGTCTTTGTGTCAATGACGTTTGCACCCAGCCACTGAAATTTCGATTCTTTCATCCGCTCGCGAAGTTCGGCCGTCTTGAGGTCAAACTCATGATTGCCAAAGACCGAATAATCGAGTCCGACCATGTTCCATGCATCGATCATCTGCGCTCCCTTGTAGGTACGCGTCTCGACCGAAGGCGAAACCGTGTCGCCGCCGAGCGTCATTATCGTGTTCGGGTTTTCTTTGAGCGCTTCTTTTTTGATCGTCATCACACGGGCCAGCCCGCCGCGTTTGCCGCCGTCGGCAGGCGTGAACTGATATGTGTCGTTTAGATGAAGGATCGTAATGTGTGCCGTGCCCGGGGGTTGTGCGGCGAGCATTCCCGCAAGCAGCCAAAGGAAGAAAAATATCGAAAGGTTAATTCTCATTAGTTACGGCCCCGACAGTCAGATGCGTTCTTGCTTCCCATAATTCAGGGTAGAATTTCTTTTTAAGCGTGGTTGTCAGATAACCAACGCCTTCCGATCCGCCGGTGCCGCGTTTCATTCCCAGCATTCGTTCGACCATCTGGATATGGTTATAGCGCCAGGCTATGATCAACTCATCATGCTCGATAAGCAGATCTTGCATAAGATAGAGTTCGGCGTATTTTTCGGGATGTGCCAGAATCTCGACCGTGGCGGCAATTCGTTCCTCATAAGTTATGGCCGCGAGGCCTTTTCTGCCGACAAATTCCCAAAACACATCTGCAAGCGAAGGTGAGTTAAAACGATTTGATAGACGTTCAAACGCAAATTCGTCATTTTTGAATGAATTAAGGATCTTTTCATCCTTTGCCCCGGAAGAAAATTCCAATTCACGAAACTGCATTGACTGAAATCCGCTTGCCGGATTGAGCTTGTCTCGAAATTCGAGAAATCCGATCGGGGCCATCGATTCGAGAATATGGATCTGCGTGACCAGAATTCTTTCTATCGAGACCACGCCGCGAAGCGAGTGATTAGCTCTGAAGATCCTGTCCTGCCTGATCCATTCGCAGCAAGCGTCTAGTTCGTGGAGCAATTGCTTGAACCATAGTTCGTAGGTTTGATGAATAACTATAAACAGTAATTCGTCATGGCTGGCTGGCTCAGAGAGTGTTTCCTGCAGGCTGATCAGCTCGCGGACCTTGAGATATTTGTTGTATGACAGCGGAGTGTCCTTGCCGTATTCGTGGACCATTTCGGTTGGTAGTTCTCAACTTTCGATTAGGACTATTATTCCGTTATCACCGGCCTTAAGTCAATTTTTGACTTAATTTGCCCGAAACGAGAAGAAATGTCTTGACAGTCGTGAGAAATGAAGTTAAATTTTCAAACGTAAATCGACAATCAGACAGCAAAACCCTTTAGTCTTGTAATTTAAGATTGATTACTTTTGAGAAGTGAAGTTCTCAAAACTGCTTCGGCCTGCGTATTATCGTCGCTTAATTGGCTAACGCCCGCTGCAGGCCGTGTATCGGCTGTTGATTAACAGCAATTGCTAGAAACAAGTTAATTTTTGAAGTTTGCAGGAGGAATTAAGAAAGATGTCCAAAGCAGTAGGAATGGTCAAGTGGTTCAACAACGCGAAAGGTTACGGATTCATTGAACAACCGGGTGAACAGGATATATTCGTTCATTACAGCGCAATAACCGGCGACGGCTACAAAACGCTGATCCAGGGGCAAGAGGTCGAATATGAAGTGACCAACGGGCCGAAAGGACCACAGGCGGAAAATGTGATGAAGGTTGCCTAAGGGCGGCCCGATAACCAAATTCTGCTCTTGGGGTTTCTCACACTGCGGAATAAAATTAGAAGGCGAACCGTTTGACCGGTTCGCCTCTTTCTTTTATCCGAGATCTTCGCCTTTTGCACGCAGGCTTCGCCGCCATAATTCGCGGTACGACGTATATCTTGAGACTAGCATGCTAAGCTGATATCGCTGGGCATAGCTCATCGTCCGGTTGTCGGACATGCGTCGAATGAACGCGTCAAGCCGGGCCCGGGCCTCGAGCGGCGGCCGTTTGGATGTTCCGCTAAAGTAGATGTCAAAATCGATCTTTAACTTGCGAATATCATCGTCCAGCCTTGAGATCTGCTGGTCAAAGGCAGCGGCATCGTCTGCCTTATTGCGGCCGTACTTAGAAATCGATTGGGTTGAAATGGCCATTTGTACCTCGGTGACGGTGAAACACGTCCGCCGATAGATATAAACCCGCAATTCCAATTCGATTTCAGAAATTAGTTTATGCAGCCTTCCAGTGTTCAAAATGTCGATCTAAGAGCGATCCCGTCGGTCGATGAACTTCTTGGCAATGCCGAGATAGCCGCGATGGCCCGGGAACTCGGTCACGATAGCGTTGTCGAGATGCTTCGACGGCTCTTGTCAGATGTGCGGGCCGAGTTGGCCGCGGCGTCGCCGGCCAATGACCGCCCGCCGTCCGACCGTGAAGAATTGACCGAAAGCCTACGGGGCAAAATGCGGGAGATGTATGCCGCCAGAAAGCTCTCGGGCGTTCGACGTGTAATAAATGCGACCGGCGTCATCGTTCACACTAACCTTGGACGGGCACCTCTCTCCGAGCAGGCGATCGCGGCAATGACGGCGGCCGCCGGCTATTCAACGATCGAATTCGACATCGAAGCCGGCAAGCGGGGTGCTCGCGGGCCGAAAGCCGTGTCGATGATCAGATCAATTACATCGTCAGAGGACGCCCTGATCGTTAATAATTGTGCCGCGGCCGCGATGCTTGTGCTTTCAGTGTTTGCCAAAGGACGCGAAGTTTTGGTTTCGCGCGGCGAGCTTGTTGAGATCGGCGGTGATTTTCGCATCCCGGATGTTTTGGAGCGGGCCGGAGCGATCATTCGCGAGGTCGGCACGACAAATCGCACCCATCTGCGCGATTATCGAAACGCGATCACCGAGCGGACCGCGATGGTCCTCAAAGTCCATCCTTCAAATTATCGCATAACCGGTTTTACAACGACGCCGGAGACGGGCGAGCTTGCGGGCCTCGCACGCGAGTTCGGCCTCATTTTTTATGAGGATGCCGGATCGGGTGCAATGATTGGCTTGACGCAGTTTGGAGTAAAGGGAGAGCCTGTCATAAAAGACGTGATCGCCGCGGGTGCTGATCTGGTCAGTTATAGCGGCGACAAACTGTTTGGCGGCCCGCAGTCGGGTATCATCGCAGGCCGGGCTGACCTTGTCGGCCTTTTGCGGAAAGATCCGTTTTACCGTGCCCTTCGGGTTGATAAGACAGTGACCGCCGCCATCGAGGGAACGCTTGGATCATACGCCGCGGGAACGGCCGAAAAGGATGTTCCCGTGCTCAAAATGCTTGCCATTACCGAAACCGAGATCGAAAAAAGGGCCAAATCCTTTGTCGAAAGATTTATTCCGCTGGTCGGATCAGGTTTTCGTGCGGAATTGATTGCCAAAAATTCCGCTGTGGGCGGCGGTGCGTCGCCGGACGCTGATATTAAGACAACCGTCATCGCACTGGCCCATGACCTTATGACCGAGGCCGAGTTGGAGCGAAGGCTGCGGCTTGGCAAAACGCCGGTCGTAGCCAGGATCGAGAACGAAAGGGTGCTTATTGATCTTCGGACTGTCGGCCAGAGCGAAGAGGAGGAGTTGGCGTCAATGCTGGCCGCGGCAGCCGCATCGGGAAAAGAAATCTGTATTTGACCGATTTGTTATTTAGCCTTTTCGGACGGCGAAATCCCGCATAAACTCCACAAGTTCAACTACTCCCTCAATCGGCATGGCATTGTACAAGGATGCTCGGATCCCGCCCGCGGAACGGTGGCCGCGAAGCCCAACCAAGCCCGCCGCCGATGCTTCGGTACAGAATTCATCTTCGAGATCTGCAGTTTTCAATCGATATGTGATGTTCATTCTCGACCTAGCGTCCTGACGGACATTGCCCGAATAGAAACCGTCGCTTCCGTCGATGGCGGCATAGAGCATTGACGCTTTTTCCTCGTTGATCGCGGCAATTGCAGAAATTCCGCCCTGGTCCTGCAGCCATTCGCAGACAAGGTCGATGATATAAATTCCCCATGTATTGGGAGTATTAGGCATCGATTCGTTTACGGCGAACGAGTTATAACTTAGGCTGCCGCTATACGG